>Ga0187780_10001778_pt1 | contig 16265 bp, 14 predicted proteins | sample 1015_Q2_SP10_20__FD_132429 | JGI IMG/M metagenome (GOLD analysis project Ga0187780, IMG submission 132429) | Tropical peat soil microbial communities from peatlands in Department of Meta, Colombia - 1015_Q2_SP10_20_MG | ecosystem: Environmental > Terrestrial > Soil > Wetlands > Peat | place... | reverse complement strand
GCTCCTTCGGCAGACGGCGCCCGGTGCCTATGCGGGCAAAATCGCTCTCGGCACACCCGGAGCAGCGCCGATTGCATTCGAACTGGAGGCGGGCGGCGGCATCACGCGCGAAGCCGCGCAACGAGCCGGAATCCAGCGGCTGCACTACTCCTATCCGGACGAATACCGGAGCACGCCGCCCGACATCGCAGTGCTGCGTGTACTGGCCGAGCGAACTGGCGGAAAGCTCGGGGCGACCGCCGCCGAGGTCTTCGATCCAGGAAGTGACCGCGGTCAGGCGCGCCGGGCGCTGTGGTCCTGGTTTGCAGCCACCGCATTGCTGCTCTACCTGCTGGACATCGCGGTTCGGCGCGCGCCCTGGTTCCGCCGCTGGCTGGGATAGACCCGCGAGATCTCTCTTTGCTTGCCTTGACGGCGCTTGTCGTAGCGGGTAGCTTCCTACGAATTCTAAAAAAATACGACTGAACTGGCTTAGCGAATCGGTTCAGGGATCGAACTCAGGAGCGCAGCGAGTGAATTCTCTGCCGATCGTCGTCGTCGGTTTTTTTCTGGGCATGCTCCACGCCACCGACGCCGACCACGTGATTGCCGTGAGCACCATCGTTTCCCGTCAAGGCAACCTAAGGAGCGCCGCCTCCATTGGCGTGATGTGGGGAGTCGGCCATACGGTCACGGTCTTCCTCGTAGGTGGAGCGATCATCCTGTTCAGCCTGGTCATCCCGCCTCGCCTCGGCCTCGCAATGGAATTCACCGTCGCCCTGATGCTCATCGTGCTCGGGGTCTACACCCTGCGCGGAGTGAGTCGCTGGGTGCGCGAGAACATGTTCCCCGCTCCCGATGGCCGCTTTCCGGGGCACGACCACGCGGCAGCGCGGCCGGGCGCTCACTTGCATCCGCACGTCCATGGTGACTACGTGCACGTGCATGTGCACGGGCACGGAACGCAGGACCACGGGCACCCCGAGGGCGCGACCCCGCAGGCGTGGCTCGATCGCCACTTGTCCGGATTGAGCGCCTATCGGGCGCTGCGTCCCCTCGCGATCGGGGTCGTCCACGGGATGGCCGGCTCTGCAGCGATCGCCCTGCTCATCCTCGCGCAGATCCGCGAGCCCCTGTGGGGCCTCGCCTATCTGCTGCTGTTTGGCGTGGGCACGATCGCCGGCATGATGTTGATCACCACAGCCATCGCTTTGCCATTCGCCTACAGCCTGCAGCGACTGCCGAACCTCAATCTGTGGATGCGCTTGGCAGCCGGGCTACTCAGTCTGGGCCTGGGTCTCTATCTCGCGTACCAGATCGGCGTCGTCCAGGGTCTGTTCACCGGCAACCCGTCCTGGTCGCCGTCGTAGCCGAGGCCGATGTAAGTGAGAAGATCGGGGGCTTCGTAAGAGGCCTCAGCAGAGTTTTCCCTGGCGCAGCGCAACGTTGACGGCGCCACGAGGAAAGCATAGATTTCGCGGGATGTCCGCTCTCGCTTCCGCACACGGGTCGCCGCGCTTTGGCTTCAAGCAGATCGCGATGGGTGTCGTGCTGCTGGGCTTGGGGGCAATCGCTGCGATCGCCATGGTGCGCGAAGGCCGCCACGCGGGCGCACCAGGACAAAACGCGGTTGCTGCCGGAGGCGCCTTTGCCGGCCACACCGAGCGACCAGCGCTATCTCCAGCGGAGGAAGCCTACGCGGCGGAGCTTTGGCCCATCCACCAGCAGACCAAGACCAGCGCCGTGCAGATGACTTTTGCCGGGCTGGCCTACAAGCTCGGAGACATCGACAAGGCCGCCGTCAAAGAGCGCGTGTCACCGCTGACGAAGGTGTTCCGCGACGCACGCGCTCAGGCCGGCCGCCTGCAGGTTCCGCCGTCGCTCGAGAAACAGCACCAGCGGTATCTCGCGGCGCTCAAGCAGTACGAGGACGCATCGGTCGAAATGGTCAAGGTTGCCCGCGACGGCAAGGATGAGCATCTGGTCGCGGCGCAGAAGATGAGCTACGCGGCCAGCGAAGACTCGCTGCGGGTAGGCGATGCGCTTTGGCCAGGAGAGTACAAGCCGAATTAGAAGCGAGGATTCGCGCTCGTTGCGCGGATCGGCTTAGGAGCAGTGTCGTAGGTGTAACAACAACTGATGGGGGGTTAGAAAATGAGAAGAGTGGTAGGAGCAGTAGCTACAGTCGCGCTGGCGGGGCTTGGGGTGCTCGGCACCACAACCGCGCAGGCGCAGAACTGTTCGGTCTGGCTGGTGGAGAGCAGCCGCTTCATGAACGTGCCGTTCGGGGCCTTCATGCCTGATCGCGCGTACGTGCCCGGCAGCAACAGCCCGAGCAACAACATCAACACGGTCGATCTGCCGGTCAATGTCGGCGTCATCAAGTGCGGCAAGGAGCTGATTCTCTATGACTCCGGCTGGAAGCAGCAGGACTACCTCAAGATGACGGGCAGCGATCACTGGGCACCTCTGCCCGATCAGCTCAAGCTGCTCGGCTTCAGCGCAAACGACGTGACCAAGATCGTCATCGGCCACGGGCACTGGGATCATGCTGGTCAGCTGATGGACTTCCCGAACGCCACGTTATACGTGCAGCGTGAGGAGCTGAAGGGCATCGAGTGGGCGCTCAACTATCCGAATCCGCGCATTAGCGCAGTGAACACCTCGCAGGGTGGTTGCATGCGCACGCCGGCTTGCGGCTATCCGCCCAAGACCCTGGACGAGATCTACGGCAAGGTGCTGTCCGGCAAGGCGCAGATTGTGGACGGCGAGGCGGAAATCCTGCCCGGCGTGCGGATCCACCCCGCCCACCGCGCGCACACCGCGGGGTCGCAGCTGCTGGAAGTGCCCACTAGCATCGGTAAGCTGGTGTTCGGGTCTGACGCGTATTCGTCGTGGGAAGGCATCCGCGACTGGATGATCGCCAACCCGCAGCAGACCGACACGGTGCAGCAGTTCCTGGCCTACGAGAAGTGCTACAAGATCACCGGTGGCTATCAGAACTGCGTCGCTGCGCACGAGCCCCTGTCCTACTCGGACAAGTATCCGCTGACCAAGAATTCCTGGGTCGGGATCAACGGCTCGCGTATGGCGGAGATCGCGCTCGCCTCCGGCGAGAAGTCGCGCAAGCCCTGATTGCGTAAGTCAGCAGTCAAACGGTAAGCTCCTCCGGCGAGGAGTCCGATTTCGGGCTCCTCGCTTTTTTTCTCGATCCGAGTCGATTTTCGATGCGCGCTGCAACCGTCATCGTGCTAGGTCTGACTCTCGCTGCATCGGACGTGCTCGCGCATGATCCGAGCGCATGGGGCGGCACTTTCCGCACTCGAGACCGCGGCGCTAACTGGATGCCGATCGACGCGGGATTGTTTGTCGGCGGCGCAGTGGGGCTGGCGGTGGACCCCGCAGATCCGGGCCATGTCCTGTATGCGACCGATGGTCGCCTGCTGAGCTCGCGCAACGGCGGCCGCGACTGGGTTCAAGAGGCCGCATCGGTTTTCTTCGGGCCTACGCTCGCCGTCGCGTTCGACCCATCCGGGAAGGTTGCGCTCGCCGCGACAGCAGCCGGCGTGTTCCGCACTGAAAGCGATGGAACGTGGAAGAGCGTCGAGCTTCCAGCGTCGGCTTCACCTTCACGCTCGATCGTCGCGGGCGCAGCGGCGGGACGCTTTTACCTGGCAGGGGCCCTTGGTCTCTACCGCAGCGACGATCGAGGGCAGACCTGGAGACGTGGTTCTGACGCTGTGACTGATGCGCCTTTTACCGCACTTGCCGTCCTGGCACGGTCAGCCGAGCACGTTGTCGGCGTCGTCGAGGGCCGCGTCTTCGTTAGCGCCGACGCGGGAGACAGCTGGCAGCTGCGCAGCACCGGGCTGCCCGATGGCAAAGTCGAAGCCTTAACCGCGGATACCCGCGACGGATCGCTCTGGGCGGCGGGGGCCGACCGCCTCTATCACAGCATTGACGCAGGTCAGATCTGGCAGGCGGTGGGTGAGCCCCTGCCGCAATCAGGCACTCGCGTGCGCGGAATAGCGACCTTCGACAATGGCGACACGATCGTCCTGACCACGCATCGCGGAGCGTATCGCAGCGTTGATGGCGGGCGCCGCTGGTCGCTTCTCGAAGGGAACCTGCCCGTGCATTTGGAGGCCGGCCCGCTAGTGCCCGACCCGGTCGACTCGAACACGCTGTATGCGGGATACTCGCTGACGCCGTACGACGAGATCCGGCGGCGCGCCGTGGAGGGGAGCAATCTGCTGTCGCAGGTCGATCCGCTCAGTCTTGCCGGCGGAGCCGCGTTTCTCACCCTGATCGCCGTGGCCGCGGTTTTCGCCGTGCGCCGCCTCTCGCGCGTCGCCCAGGCGGCTGACGCACGCTCGCCACGAAGAACCCCTCTTGCATGAAGACACGCCCCGTTTTGTATCTTGCGTTCGTGCTCGCGATCATCGCGGCCGGCGCATTCCTCGCCTGGAAAATCTGGCCGCGCCCGGTGCGCGCAGTGGAGTATCCGATGGCAGTGGCGACCGACATCCCGACCGCAGTCGCGGCGGCGCCAGACGGCACTGTTTGGTTCACCATCGACTTCGGCGAGGGGATCGGGTTGGTGCGCGACGGACGCGTCCAGCGCGTGCCGAAGAAGGGCCGCAACGTGGAGCCGATCGGACTCGGCGTGGATGCTGCAGGCGCCGCGTGGTTCACCGATCCATCTGCCATCGCCGTAGTGCGCGCGACGGCGGCAGGGGAGCTGCAGTCGTTCCCGCTCGGCACTCCCATCGCTCGTCTCGGAAGGCTGGCAGTCGCACCTGATGGCGCGGTGTGGTTTGCGGAGTCGACGGCCTACAGCATCACACGCCTCAAAGACGGCGTGCTTCAACGCCACGATATTCAATCGCTGCGCGGCGGACCTTATGGCGTGGCGGTGGCGGGCGACGGCAGCGTGTGGGCGACGCTGCAATCGGCGAACCAGTTGATGCGCATCTCGCCTTCCGGCGAAATGACGCAGTACGACTTGCCCGCGCCGGGTTCATCGCCTACCGATGTAGCCGCGGACCCCAAGGGCGGAGCATGGTTGATCGAATTCCGCGGCAACAAGGTCGCGCACTTTGCGGACGGCAAGTTCGTAGAGTATCCGCTGCCGGAGGGGAAGGCTGCGCCCTCCGGAATCGCAGTGGCCCCGGACGGCGCCGTCTGGTTCGGCGTTCTGCGTGGCGGAGGGTTGGGCCGGCTGCGCGACGGCAGGATGGAGTTCGTCCCGCTGCCGCGGGAGAATGCGCGCCCTTATACGCTCGCCACTGACGCCAAGGGCAACATCTGGTACGCCGATATCAGCGGCTTTGTCGGGATGATCCCGGCGGCGACGCGCTAGCAGCCGCGTCCCAGCCGTCAATTGAGCGCGCTCACGCGTTGCAGCGCGAACACGGTTAGCACAACGCCGACCACGATCATGACGAGCGACGTGCCGATTTGAAGACGGGCTGCGCCTGGCCCGGCGACCCAATCGAGAATCTTCTTGCCGACCCACGCGGCGACGATTCCCACCGCGACCAGCACCGCCGCAAACCCCACGCTGAACGAGAGTACCCCTGCGAGGGCCAGCATGACCTTGCCGCTGACGAGCGCGTTCATCAGCAGGACAAGAGAAGCCGGGTCAGGCAACAGCCCGCCAGCGATCCCCAGCCAGATCAGAATCCAGAGGCTCGGCCGATTGCTCGCAACCGAACCCACGTCGTGGGTATGCTTGATTCCCCACCCGTGGCTGTGATAGCCGGACGCCTCACCTCCCGGGTGATCATGGTCGTGCGCATGTGCATGATCGTGGCCATGCCCATGGAGCTCGTGCTGGTGGTCTCCCTCGCCGTGTGCATGAGCGTGCGCACCCGGCACGGCGTGCGTGTGAGCGTGACCCCCATCGTACCTGCGGTACTGCATTGCGGCACCCCCGCCGGTCTGCGCGCGCACCTCGTCCCGATTCCACCCGGCGACTCGAAATAGCGAGCGCTGCGTCCACAGCATCCAGAGCCCCAGCCCAATGATTAGGGCGCCGGTGGCTACTGCGAGGTGCGCCTCGATGCGTTGCGGCGGTAGCTGCGGCAGGCCAAGTGAGGCGAGGACCCCAACCAGCACGATCCCGCTCGTGTGCGACAGCGTGACGAATATCCCCAGGATCCACGCATCCACTGGACGACCGCGTGCCCCGACGATGTAAGCAGCGGCGATGGTCTTGCCGTGACCGGGCTGAATGGCATGTATTGCGCCGTTCAGGAAATTCGCAGCGAGCAGGACGAGTACTTCACCCATGTAGGTATTGCGAGCGAGCTTGAGTTGAAGGAGTTGTGGCGTCTTTCAAAGGCCACAATGTTACCTCAGGCGGCTCACTGCTCCCGTCCGGCGGCGCTGAAGAACAGAAAACGGTTCTTGCCGCTCTCCTTGGCGTGATACATGGCCGAGTCGGCGTTGCGCAGCAGCGTCTCGGCGTCCGGCCCATCGTGCGGATAGATGCTGATACCCAGCGTCTGCGTGATGCTGAACTCGTGGCCGTCGATGCGGTAGGCCTGTCCCATCGCCGCCAGGATCTTGGCTGCCACGGCGGACGCGTCCTGCGCGTCGTGTAGTTCAGGCAGCACCACGACAAACTCGTCGCCGCCGAGGCGCGACACGGTGTCGATCTCGCGCACGCAGGCGCGTGCCCGCTCGGCGATCTCGCGCAGCAGCAGATCGCCGACGTGATGACCGAAGGAGTCGTTGATCGGCTTGAAATGATCGATGTCGAAGAAAAGCACACCGACGAGCGTGCGATTGCGCTGAGCTGCCGCTATCGCCTGCTCGAGCCGGTCGCGCAGCAGCAGGCGGTTAGGCAGGCCCGTCAGCGAGTCGGAGTAGGCGAGACTGTAGATCCGGCTCTCCCATGATTTGCGGTCCGTGATATCGCGCACAACCGCGGTGAACTGGTTCGGCCCGGGGCTGTGCACGATTTCAGACACCGCCAGCTCGAGCGGGAAGATCGCGCCGTCGCGCCGCCGGCCCGTGACTTCGCGGTGGCTGCCCACCAGCCGCTGCATCCAATTGTCGTCGATGGCGCCACGGTCTTCATCGTCGTAACCCAGTTCCAAGGTGATCTGCCGGAGGTGCAGCCCGCGCACCTCGTGCGCGCTGTAGCCGAACATGTTCTGCGCCTGCCGGTTGAAGCGCTCGACGGCGCCAGTCGCCGACAGCACGATGATGCCTTCAGCCGCGTTGTCCAGGATCGACTCGAGCTGGCGCTCGCGCTCGCGCAGCGCGTCTTCGGTCTGGCGGCGGCTGGTGATGTCCTGGAGCGTGCCGTAGACATGCGTCACGTGACCGTTCTCGCGGTGTGCCTCACCGATGACACGCACCCAGATGCGGCGTCCGCGCGCTGTGACGAGGGCGAGCTCGGTGTCGAACGCCTCGCCGAGCTCCATCGCCCGCTGCATGGCGCGATGAATCGCCGGGATCGCGTCTGGCGCGAAGAAACCGACCGCGCTGTCCACTGTTGGCACGTATCGGCCAGGACTCAGATCGTGGATACGATAGGTTTCATCGGTCCAGAACAAACGCCCGGAGCGGCACTCGACCTCCCAGCCCCCGACGTGGCCGATCGCCTGCGTGCGCTCCATCAGCAGCTCGAGGCGTTTCTGGGCACTGATGTCGCGCGCCACCGCTGCGACCCCGGCGATGCGCCCCGCCTGATCGCGCAAAGCGGCCACGCTCACCGCCACCAGCACGGAGCTGCCATCCTTGCGTCTGGCTGTGGTCTCGAAGGGCGCAACACGGTCGCCGCGCTCGATGCGCGCGCAGCGCGCACGCATCTGCTCCGGGAATTCGCTCGGAACCAGCAGGTGATAACTGTGACCGATCACTTCTGGGGGTGCGTACCCGAACATCTCCTCGGCGCCGCGGTTCCAGGACAGGATGGTGCCGTCCAGCCCATAGCTGATGATCGCGTCATGAGATGACTCCGCCACACTCGCCATCGCAGAGCGCCGCATCGCGATCTCCGCTTCGGCTTCCAAACGTGTGAGGCGGTGCTGGAGCGTCTGAACGAGCTCGCGCAACTGCGCTTCTGTGAGGTGATCGAGATTTTGCATTTTGGGGTTTTTTGCCGGCTCACCCCCTTTTCTGCGGCAAGTATAAGTGGTTTGCGAGACGGCGCGAAAACCTGCTTGCAGAGAGCGGCTAACTCCATGATAGGTCGGGGTAAGGGGTGGGTGAAGCTTATGCGCTGGGCGCTTCGCGTCTCATTGAGCAATGCGCCAGGGCGATCGGTCCTGCCACTTCTTCAGGGCTGCCGTCGCCCACGCGGGGTCCTTGTCTGTGTGGCAAACGTTGCAGGCGTTGGGCATTCCCAGTGCCTCGGCCTGCGCGGGGGAAACGAAACGGAAAGTGTGGGCACGAACGTTCACGTCCCCGATGGTCTGCTCGATCTTGGGCATGTGGCAGGCGATGCAGGCGTCGCCCGCGCTGCCGGACTTGTGATGCGTGTGCGCTTCGACCGTCGGAGCGCGCGGGCCGTTCTGGGCATTGGGTCCGTGGCAGTCGAGGCAGATTGCGTTTGCCGGCTTCCACAGAACCGCATCGTTCTGAGTGCCATGCACATCGTGACAGCTGAAGCAGGTGACGCCGCGCGTATACATCAGGCTCTGCACAAAATCGTTGCCCTGCATCCGGTTCTTGTGCCCGGTGCCGTCGCCAAAGTGCGTGAACGATGTCTCTCCCAGCTTGTGCTCCTCGAGCTTCCAGAAGTCGACCAGGTCCTTACCCACGTGGAAGCCGACCGGCCAGTCGTAGTACCTGCCTTGGATTGGATTTCGCAGCGGTTGACCCTGCGAGTGACACTGAATGCAAACGTCGTTGGCCCGCACATAGTCGAGCTTTGCCGGGTTGATGATGTTGGGTCGGCCCTGGTGCATGACGTGCTCGCTGCCGGGTCCATGGCACCGTTCGCAGCCTACGTTCCACTCTGTGACTTTCCTGGTGGTGACATCGTAGTTGACCGAGTGGCAGCCATCACACAACGGTCCGGTCGGACGCTGGAAATTGTCCGGCGGATACAAAGCGGCCCACCAATCCGTGCCGTTTTTCACGAAATAGGGCCGCCAGACCTTGTGCGTGACGTCCCATTGAGCGGGAAACACAAAGTAATCGTCCCCAACCCGCGTGAAGTAGCGCTGCTTCCACCTGCTCCCATAGGTGAACGCGATGTCTTCTTTGGTAAATTTGACCAATGGATCGGGTTTGGAGAGATCGGGAATGATCGCGTTCGGACGCTCTTTGGGATCCTGGACGACGTTCGCCATGCGGGTCTCCTTCCAGCGATCGTAGATCTCCGTGTGGCAGTCCCTGCAGGCCGCTGACCCTACGTAGTGCGGAGTGGGCCCGCCATACATCGGTTGCGCAGAAGGGGCGGCGACCCGGGGCAGGTTTCGCAGGTACGCGCTCACCTGCCAGATCTTTCGATCCGGAAGCTCCCAAGCGGGCATGCCGGTATGCCGGATTCCATTCTTGATGTGATAGAAGAGCTCGCCGTCACTCATGCGCTGAACGCTGGCGCCGCGCAGATCGGGAGGGCGCGGATACTCACCACTGCCGATCTCCGTCTTACCGCCACCGTCATACGCGTGGCACAGCTCGCACTTGGAGCGATACACGTCGCGTCCCGCGGCGACGTCCGCGCTGTCGGCGGCGCTGCTCAGGGGATTGCTCATGGCCTTGAACCTGGCTGGCACCGTGTGATGAAGGAGCCACTGCGCGATGCTCGCTTCCAGTGCGGGCGCGTCTTCACGCGCGCTCGACCCTTCCCATACAACGAAAGCGTAAAGGGCGGCAAACACGACGGCCAGCGCCGCGATGCTCACAACGATGGTCTTCTGCGCTCTGGTTCGAAGCATGTTCGGCTCCTCGTTGTTTACCGTCCTTCGTCGACAGTACGAAGCCTTCTCGATGACGTCTATTTCTTGTCTTCACCCGGCACGATTTGAACGCCGAGATAGGCGATAAAACCTGTGGTCTGCGGGCCGCTGCTCACACCTGTTCCCATTGACGCGAGCAGCTTGAAGCTCGAGCCCAAGGCCCAGCGCAGACCGAAGTTGAGGATCCAGTCACCGCGGCTCAGGGGTTTGTCGCTGAAGCCGCGCATTTCCGCCATCAGTTCCAGGCTGTCGGACGCTTCTACTGCGCCCAACAAACCCAGGACCCACTGATCTTCCTGAGAGTGGAAATACTGATAGCCGAACTCGCCAACGAGCTTCACCTGGCCAAAGTCGTGACTGAACTCCACCGGCAGGAACAGGTTCGGGCCCTGCTCCGCGACGCCGCGAGCTGCCGAGCTGGTCGGGTTTTCCAGCTGCAGTTGTGGATACACGGACATGTCCACACCGCTCGGTGATTGATCCAGAAAGCGCCACTTCACTCCGAGCAGCGAATCGTCGAGGCCGCTCTTCGTGCCCCCCGCCGGAGTCGTGACAAACAGCTATCCTGTTTCGTACTTGAGCTGGATCCGGTCGCCCACTCCATAGTTGAAATCCGCGTGGGGGAAGCTGCGCACGCGCTCCGTACCAATGCGCTGCTCCAAATACGCGACGTTGATCTCCCAGATTGCGCTGCCGGGCGTTCCGGGATCGTCGGTGAGCATCGGCGGTCCGCCTTGTGCGAGCAACGAAGGCACAGAGCTGACGTACAAGGCAAGCGGCGCAAGGTATCGCCCCCAGTGCGATAAGGCAGAGACGATGTCGAAGCGGCGCTCTGCCACTTGAGAGAATTGGAGGCCAGAACTGCCGCGCGAAATGCGTTGCCTCGCTACCATGACGCTCGCCCTGTCATTCGTTCGAGATGAGCCGGATTTTTGGATCTGTTATGAGTGTTACACTAATGTAAAGATTATGACTTTACAAGCCAGTTCCCCAGTCCCGGTGTGGCTGCTCTTCGTTCTGACGCTGCAGGGCCAGCAACCGGCTGTGCGCATGCGCGTGTGGCGTGCGTTGAAAGCGCTCGGCGCCGCTGTTCTACGCGATGGCGTCTATCTCCTTCCCAACAAGCCCGAGTTCCTCGAGCCGCTGCAGGCCCAGTCCGAGGAGGTGACTGCCTCGGGCGGCAGCGCCCAGATTCTCGAGGTGAATGCGCGCGACAAAGCGCAGGAAGCCGAGTTCCGACAGCTGTTCGATCGGACGCCCGATTACGAAAAGCTGATGCTCGAAATCGGAAAGGCAAGAAAGGAGATCGGGGGACTGGACAGACGCGCCCTTGCGCTGCGCCTGACCCGGCTCAGGCGCGAGTACGAGACGATCGCCATGCAGGACTTCTTCCCGGGCGCGGCGCGCGATCAAGCCCGCGAAGTCCTGGAAGATCTCGTGGGGGCAGCCAATCCCGTGCTGTCCCCCGACGAGCCGCATGCCGCCAGCGGTAGGATCAACCGCCTGGATCCGGCGAAGTATCGGGGGCGGACCTGGGCTACGCGCGCACACCCCTGGGCCGATCGCCTGGCGAGCGCGTGGCTGGTGCAACGCTACATCGACCGCCGGGCGAAGTTCCTCTGGCTAAAGAGCCCAAAAGACTGTCCCAAGCGGGCGGTCGGTTTCGACTTCGACGGCGCTGAGTTCACGCATGTCGGGGCGAAGGTGACCTTCGAAGTCTTGCTGGCGAGCTTCGGGTTGAACGCTGATCTCGCGCTCGAGCGAATCGGGACTCTGATCCACTATCTCGACGTCGGTGGTGTGCCTGTGCCGGAAGCGGCCGGGGTCGAAGCGCTGTTGCGCGGTGCGCGCGATGCGCTGAACGACGACGATGCTCTTCTCGCCCACGCAGTCAGGCTGTTCGACCATTTGTATGCGCACTACGCTGCCGCCACCTGAGGCTGAGGCCGGCGGTGGAAGGGCCTAGCAGGTCACCTGGTCTTCAGGGCATCACGGATCTCGCGGAGCAGCAGCACGTCCTCGGGCGGGGCGGCCGGAGCGGCAGGCGTTTGCTTCTTGAGCTTGTTCATCTGCTTCACCATCAGAAAGATGATGAACGCCAGGATGATGAAGTTGATGGCGATGGTGATGAAATTCCCGTAGGCGAACACTGGCACGCCGGCCTTGCGCAGCGCATCGAGCGTCTGCGGTGTGCCGGAGGGTACGTCCGATAAGGGGATGAAGAGGTTGGCAAAGTCCACCCTGCCCAGCACGCGCCCGACGATCGGCATGATGAGGTCATTGACCGCCGAGTCCACGATCTTGCCAAAGGCGCCGCCGATGATCACGCCCACGGCCAGGTCGACGACGCTGCCTTTCATCGCGAACTCTCTGAACTCGGACATGAAGCTCATGGCTGCTTTCTCCCTCGAGATGGTTTTGAGTGTGCGACACGTGGGCGGACCCGGATCGAGCGTGGTGCGTGCGCCGATCAGACCGGTTGGCCGAGCGTCGCCCGTATGCTAGCGGCTGGCGCTGCTGCTTACAATCGCGGGGTGCTGTGCGCGAGCTGATGCAACCGGAGCGTCAGCCCCGAGTTCATCAGTCAATGACAGATGCGATTAGATGCGCCGCGCTTCGACGAAGTGCGAGCGCCAGTAGTCGGCTTCCAGTCCGTCCGTGCGCACTCGACCACCGGTCGATGGGGCGTGCACGAAGCGGCCGTGGCCGATGTAGATGCCGACGTGCGAGGATTTCTTGCCTTCCTGATCGAAGAATACGAGGTCGCCTCTGCGCAGTTCGCTCGCGGACACCGGGCGTCCCTCCAGGCGCTGCGCCTGCGTCTCGCGTGGAAGCGTGACGCCAACCCTGGAATAGCTGTACTGCACCAGTCCGCTGCAATCGAAGCCGGCCGGAGTGTTGCCGCTGCGGCGGTACGGCTTGCCCACCATCGTGAGCGCCCTGTCGGCGGCTCGGCTGGCCACTGAGTCCGCGACCGCGGGCGCCGGTTGGATCTGGGCCGGGCGCTGCACGCCTGTAGTCGCACATGCTCCGAGCAGAACCAACACTCCGAAGGCCAATGTGCGTGTTGATGTTGAGTTCATCAGAGAGTTCCGGGTACTCTCGGGCTTTCAGCAAGAAGCAAGCCCATGCCCGGCGGCCAGGCGCGCGAGAAAACCGTCTGTCCGCCTGCGTAGTGTACAGACAGCGGCTCGCCATATGAACACTCGGCTCGTGCGGTTCGTGCTCTCCACTCTGGGGATAGCAATTCTCTCCAGCGCTGCTGGCGCCGGGATCTCACCGGTAACCCCTGACGGCAAGGTGCCCACGCTGGCGCCTCTGGTCGAGCAGGTGGCACCGGCCGTGGTCAATATCGCGGTGTTGTCGCGCTCACCCGAGCAAGACAATCCGATGCTGCAGGATCCTTTCTTCAGGCGCTTCTTCGGCTTGCCCGAGCAGTCGCGTCCGCAGATAGCGGCCGGCTCGGGCGTCATCGTGGACGCGCAGCGCGGCTACGTGCTGACCAATCACCACGTGATCAAGGATGCGCAGCAGATCGCGGTGACGCTGAGAGACGGACGGCGCTTCGAGGCGAAGCTGGTGGGCAGCGACGCAGGCACGGATGTGGCGCTGCTCACCATTCATGCAGACAACCTCAAGGCGCTCTCCCTCGGCGATTCCGACAATCTGCGGGTGGGCGATTATGTGATCGCCATCGGCAATCCCTTCGGCCTGGGGCAGACCGTGACCACTGGCATCGTCAGCGCGCTCGGCCGCACCGGTCTGGATATCGAAGGCTACGAGGACTTCATCCAGACCGACGCGTCGATCAACCCCGGGAACTCGGGCGGCGCGCTGATCAATCTCAAGGGCGAACTCATCGGGGTCAACACCGCCATCCTCGGACCCGCAGGCGGGAACATCGGCATCGGCTTCGCAGTTCCGAGCAACATGGTGCGGGCGGTGATGCAGCAACTGATGAAGTACGGCGAGATGCGCCGCGGGCGCATTGGGCTCACCACGCAGGACATCACACCCGAGGAAACCAAGCGGCTGGGGACGCAGGCGATTCATGCTGCCGTGGTGGTGGAGGTCGCGAAGAATTCTCCGGCGGACAAGGCTGGACTGCGCCCTCGCGACACCATCATCGCCCTGAACGGGCGCGCTGTGCGTGGTTCCGCGGATCTTCGGAACCAGATCGGCCTGATCCCGGTGGGCGAGGAAGTGGAGTTCAGGTTCCTTCGCGACGGTGAACTGCGCTCCGTAAAAGCACGACTGGAGCCGGTGCAGACGACGGAAGCCATCGGCGGCGAATCGATCTCGGAGCTGAGCGGCGCAACCGTGGCGGATGCGGAGCGCAACGGACGCCCCGAAGCGGTGGCAGTGGTGGAGGTGGTGCGCGACAGCCCAGCATGGGCGCGCGGGCTGCGTCCCGGCGACCTGATCGTGGCCGTCAACCGCCAGAAGGTGCGCACCGTACGCGAGCTGACGGCCGCTTTCCAGGTTCAGGGGCACCTGGTCCTGACCGTGGTACGCGGGGATTACGTATTCACGGTATTGCTGCGCCGCTGAGCGCTACTGACCCCATTCCTTCTCTTGCAGGACGCGCCACTGGATCTTGCCGGTCCCGCTGCGCGGTAGCGCTTCGACGAACTCCACCAGGCGCGGCACCTTGTAAGCAGCCATGTGCTGTCTGGCCCACTGGACGATCTGCTCCGCGCTCACCCGCCCGCGGGATTCGGATTTGAGCACCACGAACGCCTTGACCGTTTCGCCGCGTCGCGCGTCGGGTGCAGAGACAACCGTCACCTCCTGGATGTCGGGGTGTTTGTACAACGTCATCTCTAGTTCGGCTGGCCACACCTTATAGCCGGCCGCGTTGATCATGCGTTTGAGCCGATCGGCAATGTAGAAATATCCGTCCTCGTCGTAGTAGCCCAGATCGCCCGTGCGCAGGAATCGTCGACCGTCGATCTCTGCGAAGCTCGCCTGCGTTGCCTCGGGATTGTTCCAGTAGCCTTTGAACAGCTGCGGCCCGCGCGACACGATTTCACCCTGCTGATTGGGGCCCAGCGCCCGCAACGTATCGGTGTCGATCACTAGAGACTCGGTGTCGAAGGTCGGGATACCGAGGCACTGCTTGCGCAGATGTCCCGGCGGGTTCATGTGCGTCTGGGAGATGGTTTCAGTCATCCCATACGCTTCCATGTACTGCATGCCACAGCGTTCGAACAGGCGCTGCGCCACCGCCTCCGGCATAGCGGCGCCTCCACCGAAGACGTTCTGCAGCGAGGACAGATCGCGCGCTGCGGTGCTCGGATGGGCGAGCAGATCGGTCACCATGGTCGGCACATTGGCCCAATGGGTGCACCGATACCGCTCGATCATGTAGCCTGCGGCTTCGGGATCCCAGCGCGGCAGCAGCGCGATGCTGGCGCCGGCATAGATCGCAGCATTCATGCTGTGCTGCATGCCGGTCACGTGAAAGAGCGGTGCGGTATCGAGCACCACCGAATCGGCTTGCATACCCTCCCAGATCGCGCCACCCACCGCCGTGAACATGACGCTGCTATGCGTATGCATGCAGCCCTTCGGCCGCCCGGTGGTGCCGGAGGTGTAGAGGATGGCGCACAAATCGCCGGCGCGGGCCTTAGGCGCCTGCGGTTCGTAGGCCGCCGCCAGCGCGTCGCTCCAGCTCACCGCGCCGGGATCCAGAACCTCGCGGCGCGGTGCCGACAAGGTCTCTGACAGCACCAATCCCGTAGGCGTGGTGAGGTAGTCGGAATACGTGGCGAGGATCACGTGCGTGACGCCGCGCCCCATCAGCGGCCTGTAGTGGGGATACAACTCCTGCGCGATAACGGCTGTGCTGGCTCCGCTGTCCTCGACGTAGTGCGCGAGCTCCTCCGTAACATTCATGGGGCTCACCGGCACCACTACGGCGTCGCAGCGCAGCACAGCATAAAAGGCCACGATAAACTGCGGACTGTTCTGCGCGCTCAGCAGAACGCGGGCGCCGGCGCCGACGCCGCAGCGCTGCTGCAGGAAGCCGGCCAGCCGCTCGGCCTGCCGCTTGAGCTCCGCGTAGCTCAGCCGCGAGTCGTAAAAGATCGTGGCGGGCTTGTCTGGATAGCGCGCGGCGCCGACCTCGAGGTTGTACCAGAGCGTGGTGCTTGGCGCCGTCAGGCTTTTGGGATGCTGCTTGGGCCAGACTTTCGGGTAGTCTTTCGGTTCCATCTCAAGGGCAAGTTAACCACAGAGACAGGGAGACCGCAGAGAACAGCCAAACCTCACTTACCACGAAGGACACGAAGGTCCACGAGGAAAACGGAGAACGAGAGCGAAGCGGACGACGTGGTCCCCAAGGTCATATCGACAGCGGCT
>Ga0187780_10001777_pt1 | contig 16285 bp, 15 predicted proteins | sample 1015_Q2_SP10_20__FD_132429 | JGI IMG/M metagenome (GOLD analysis project Ga0187780, IMG submission 132429) | Tropical peat soil microbial communities from peatlands in Department of Meta, Colombia - 1015_Q2_SP10_20_MG | ecosystem: Environmental > Terrestrial > Soil > Wetlands > Peat | place... | reverse complement strand
TGGACCGGCCTCATCGCGAAACTCCTTCAGGCCTTCGGCTCTGTGCGCGCCGAGGAGATCCTGCGAAGCGGCGCGAAGGCCGCGCTCTCCTACGATGAGGCGCTGGGCTAGCACAAGACTCGTACCCCAGGAATGCGGCCCGACGGCGCCTCGGCCTCCCCTCTGGGCTTCGCGCCAGCCGAGGAGAGCCACAGATTGCCTCCCGCGTCAGCCGGAACCGACCAGGGACGGCGCGTTTGGGATTTGCATGGCGCGCTTGTCGAAGCTCGCGCCGATCGATCGAAAATAGTCCATGAGATCATTGGGAACCGGCCGACACTCAAAAGGACGCGGGCGCGCGGTACCGACATACTGGTTGAGCTTGATGTGGAGAAGGCAGCCTGGCGCCATAAAACGTCTGAGATCCTTCAAGAAAAATTCCCACTCCTTCGGACCCCACTGACCCTTCTCTCCGGCGTGGTCGAAGCAGGTGGCAAATGCGGTCACCAGGTCGAAGGGGCCGCCCGGGATCTCCGGCAACGGTTCGTAAGGCACGATCGTGTGGAGGACCTTCCGAAGGCCGAGCAGGTGCGTGATTTCATTGAAGTATGGATCATCCCGATCGAGACCGATTGGGTGATGCCCAAACTGCCTTGCCGCATACATGAAATAGCCAAAGCCGCACCCGAGATCGAGAATGCGGAGGTCTCGCGATTTGTTCAGCCCGAGCGCAAAGATCCGCTCGGCGTTTCGGATGAGCGAGTGCTCGAACTTGTCGTGATACTTTCGGAACGGGTGGGCATCGTACCGCTTGCGGATGGCGGTCATAGCCTCCACGTCGATCCCCCGAAACAGGCCAGCCCGGACCGCCCGCTTGGCGCGGAAACGGGCAATTCCCCGAAGAGCGACGCTCTTCAGTCGTTCGAGGAACCTTTCCACCATCGGAACGCGCTCTCCGTGCTTCGAATCCCCGGAACTATATCAGCCCGAGCTCTCGTCAGGGTTGCGGCGCCCGAGTGGCGCCGACTTCCGTAGGCTGCCGTCGCAGGATCGGGAGCAGCTGCTCGGTGATTGCCGCGGCGATCACGCCATTGGCCTGCTCGGTCACGTGACCGAAGTGATCGAGGAACTGATCCCCAGGCACATCGTCGAAGACTGCGCTCAGCGGGAAAAAGTCGACACCGCGGCGGTCTAGGAGGCGCGCCTCCACTTCGGGCAGACAGGCCTTCGTGAGCTTCACGAGGGGGTCCTGATCATCCGCCATGAGATGGGCTTCCCAGGGACCGAGCGCTTTGCCGCTCGTCGCGAGCGCCGGCTGCCAGAAGAAGAGAGGCGTAAAATGGAACTCCCGCCCCAACGCCTCGCCGATGCGGACGAGATTCAGGTAGTTGTCTGCGATCTTCGCGCACGCCGCAGGGACATCGAGCTCGGGGGCCTTGGGCGCAGATCTCAACCCTTGGAGGGCGCGGACGACATGAAGATTTGAAGCCAGCGCCAGCAGGAGTTCGTTCGTGCTCCCATGCCCAAGCGCGAAGCGCCGGCGCGCATCGGCCTGCCCGTAGACCTCCCCCGCCTGTTCGCCCTCTGCGACCGGACCCACTTCGTTGATTCCGTCGAGGAAGACCACGGCCACCGGCCGCGCCCCGGCCCGCAACTCCTGCTCCAGCGTCGCGACGTTCTGGGTGAGGTTGAACGCACACTGCGCCTTGTTCTCGACCTTCACGTCTTCGATGCCTTGGGCGGCGAGTTGGCGCGCGACCCAGGAAGGGATGGTGGCTCGATCGCGCGCGGTAAAGCCCCACATGGCGGAGCCGCCCATGAGAAAAACGCGGCGCCACGTGGCTTCGTCGCCTTGGAGTGTCTGCTCGGTGTGCCGATAGCCGGAAGGCTCCACGTACAGATCTTCGTGGCGGCCCGGTCGCACCCACCAGCCGCGATAGGGGTCGTAGTCCACGTAGAAGGAGTCCGGGCGGCCCATGTGGAAGTGGCTCGCCGCCCTGAACTTCGGGAACCACGCCTCCGAGGCGTAGGGGTTCTGCGCTGTGGTTCCCGACGCCTGGGCCTTCGCCTTCGGGAGGCGCTCGTAGAGTCGGTAGCCGCCTTCAATGCCGAAGAGCAGCAGGAAGGAAAGACCGACGATGAGCCAGAGATCGCGGATCTGACGGCCGATCTTTGCGAGCAGCTGCCCGGCTTTTGTGCGGATCCCACCGACCTTCATGTCGTGCGCGATGCCTCCTTCGCCGCCTCGCGTTTCCGCCGTAGGTATACAGAAGGGGCCTCGGCGCCGGCGGAAGTGGAGGGGACGACCGTGGCACAAGCCTCGGGGTTCACAAGGTCTCCTACCCCGCGTTCTTCAGGCGGCCGTAAGCCCCCATCGCGCACGCGAAGCAAGACGCGCGTTCCGCGGGCTCTTCGGAACAGGCGAGGCACGCCGGTCGTGATAGCCTCCCGTTCACGGGCGCCGGGCCGGAGGGGGGCGTGGACGGGATCGGCGGAGCGACCTTCGGCCTCGCGTTGCTCGCCACCGCGGTCGCATGGTGGGCCGGGAGCCGTCGCCGAACACGCCTTGCGCTTCTGGCGCTCCTGCTCGCGGCGCTCGCGCTTCGCGTCAATTTGGCCGCGCACTGGTATCTCGGCAAGTGGGACGAGAGGTACCACGCCGTCGTCGCGCGCCACCTCATGGATCACCCTCTTGAACCCACGCTCTTTGAACACCCGCTTCACGAGGTTCCTCCCGAGCAATGGCTCGAGAGTCGCGTGTGGCTCACCCATCCCACCCTCGCCATGCAGCTGATGGCGCTCTCCATGTCCGCCTTCGGTGTGGACGAGTTCGCGATGCGGGTGCCGAGCCTCGTGGTTTCGACGCTCTCGGTGCTGCTGACCTTCTTGCTCGGGCGTCGTCTCCTGGGACCGTCCGGCGGCCTCGTGGCCGCAGGATTTCACGCGTGGCACGAGTCTGCCGCGCTCTGGGCGGGCGGATTGCGCAGCGCGGATCACGTGGACACGTTGATGGCGTTCCTCGTGGAGCTTGGTGTCCTTGCGGCGCTCTGGGCCGCGGACGACCACGAGCCACCCCGTCCTTCCCGCTGGGGAAAGGCCGCGCTGGTGGGTGCCATCAGCGGGCTCGCGTTCCTCACCAAGGAAGGAGGTGCGTTCGTCACGCCTGCAGTTTTCTTCTTCGCTCTCCTCGCGCGCGGGGGTCCTGCCCGCAATCTTCAGAGGTGGATCTCCCTCGTGGCACTCCCGGCGTTGGCCTGCGCCGTCGGGGTCCTGGTCGTTCTCCCCTGGTATCTCCACTTGGCCCACGCCTTTCCCGCGGAGTTCGCGTGGTTGCGCGGACGATCGCTCCACTACTTCCTCGAGCCCGTGGACAAGCACGCCGGGTCATGGACCTGGTACTTCGGCAATCTGACCTATGACTACGGGCTGCTCGCGCCAATTCCGCTGGTCGCGTTCGTCGTGCACGGGTTCTCGCAGCGTCGCGATTGGCTGCCCGTCGTGGGCTGGTTCTTCCTCACCTACGGGATCTACACGCTTGCAGCCACGAAGATGAGGGGATACGTCTTTCCCGCAGCACCCGTGGTTTTCCTCTCCTACGGGTTCTTCGTTCCGCGCTGCTTTGCCCTAAGCCCCGGCGCCTCGAGGATGCGCCGCATCGCAGGAGCTACGCTCGGTGTCGCGATCGTGGCGGTCTTCGTGCAGGGCGCCACACCGCGCCCCTGGGCCACGCCGGTGCGCGATCCCCTTTGGACTCAAGAACTGCGCGATCTCGGCTCTCAGGTCGCGGCGCTGCCGCCGGGACGCTGGGTGGTGTTCAACGTGGGCCGGCCCATCGAGGCGATGTTCTATGCGCAAGCCACCTGCTCGCCCACACTCCCCGACGCCGCCGCGTTGGAGGACACCCTCGCGAAGGGATTTCGGGTCGCAGTGTATGCCGACGCCGACGATTCGATCTTGGGCCCGCTGCACAGCGACCCCCGTGTCACCCTCCTGCGGCGCTATCCCGGGAGCCGCGCTGCGCGCCGACTCGCAGACCGGCTCCTGGCCTTGCCTTCTCACCGGCTCGCCCTCTACAACGCGCGCGAGGGAGCGCTCTTGGCGGACTACCTGGAGAGCTTCGGCCTGTCCGTCCACGTGGAATCACGCCTGCCACGAAGCGGCGCCGAGTTCGAGCGCAACCGAGACGAGGGTCGCACGCCCGTCGTCCTCCTTCCGCCGGGCGTCGAGCCTCCGTCGATCCCGACCGAGCGGGGGGATGCTGTCTTCGTTGTGGACCCGAAATACGCCCTACCCTTGCGCTGACAATCGGGCAATCGCGCTGCTTGACCTTCGCGGACCGGCGGAGGGATGCTGCGCGCTGCGGGGATGCGATCGAGATCCGCCGGAGCGGCTGAGATCGAGACGCGTCGCGGCATGGATTCACGCCTTAAGACACTCCACACGAACTCCTGATCCTCTGGAAGGAGTAGACCATGAACCGGACGGAGATTCCCTTCGAGCGAGTGGCAGCGAGCAAAGTGGGCCTCGTGGCGGACACCCACAGCACGAAGCCGGACGGAAGCGACGTGCCGGACGCGGTCCTGGTCGCACTGCGGGGCGTCGATCTCATTGTTCATCTGGGCGACATGGGTGCAGCGGGAGCGCTCGACCGTTTTGCGACCGTCGCGCCCGTGCTTGCGACGCGCGGAAGCCATGCCGTGGGCGACGATTCGCGCATCGCTCCCTATGCTCGGATCGTAGAGGCCAACGGACACACGCTCGGGGCTCTCTTCGACCTCACCCAAGCCGAGAGCTCGATTCGCGTGGGCGAGGCTCTCGAACTTCCCGCGAAACCCCTGCGCCCCCTCCTCCACTCGGTGTTTGGTCGCGATGTCGACATCGTCGCCTTCGCCGCTACCCACAGGCCTCTTCTCCTGCGCAAAGACGGAATCCTGTTCGTCAATCCGGGGAGTCCGAATCTTCCCGCCAAAGGCCCGGGTACTGTCGCGATCCTCGACCTCATCACGCCGGAGCCCCGAGTAGAGATCCGGTCGATTGAGGGTGCACGTCCCTAAAAGTCGCGACGGTCTTCGGTCGTTGGATCGAGCCTCCCGAAGTTGAGCCCAAGGAGAAGGAATGAGCGATCGGATGAAAGTCGCCAAGTCCTACGAAAAGGCTTTGTTCGAAGGTCGCCTGGAAGAGATGGGACAGTTCTTCACCGACGACGTCTGCTACTGGGTGGCCGGTTCGCCTCCCATCGGCGGCGAATGGCAGGGGCGGGCTGCCGTCCTGCGAGCCTTTTCCCACCGGGAGTTCGGACTCGGTGCCGCCAATTGGGGCTCCGAGCAGGTCTGGCGCAACTGGTACGAGGCCGAGGACCGCGTGATCGTGGAGATCCGCGAGCGGAGCTGGTTGCAGGAGATGCCCGAGGATGTCATCGACCAGCGGACCTGCGTCGTGATCAAGTTTCGCGGCGACCGGATCTGCGACATGCGGGACTATTCGGACGCACATCTTTACGAGACGTTCCGGGGAAGACATCCCGAGCTTGCGAAGTTCAAGCAAAGAGCGGAGCGCCGCTGAAGGATCGCGCGGGCGAGGAAGCCTCGTGAGCGCACGAAGAGCTCGAGGGCGTTCCCTTCGAGGCTATGACTCCCTGCGGGAAGGTCCGGGAAAACGCGTGCGTTCCCTTCGCCTTCACCCGAGCGATCCGTCCCTGTCGGAGGAATTCCGGGAGACAGCGGAGGAGTAGACTTCGCGCAGCGATTTCCCGAAGATGGGGCAATGACGAGCGTGCCCGTGCTGCCTCAGGAAACGAAGCTTCCCACCGAATGAATGTCCTTCTCATCACGACGGACCAGCAGAAGGCGACCACGCTCGGGAGCTATGGCGATCCCCTGGACGCCACTCCCGCGCTCGATCGATTGGCCGCCGAAGGCACGGTCTTCACGCGCTGTAGAACGCAGAACCCCTTTTGCCAGCCGGCCCGTGCAACCATCCTGACCGGCCGCCATCCGAGCACGCACGGTGTCATCCGCAATGGGATCGACCTGCCCGACGACACCGCCGCGGACTCCGTGGCGACGCGATTGGCGGAGGCCGGCTTTGCAACGGCGCTGTTCGGGAAGGCGCACTTCGCGTCGTACTTTCCGGACTACCCGACGGGTCGGGTCGAGTCCGTGGCGGATTCCGCCTGGGTTACACCGGACTGGTACGGGCCCTACTTTGGTTTCGAGCATGTCGAGCTCGTGACCGATGTGCACAACATCCGGCTTGCTCCCCAGGTGGGGCGTTGGAACTGGGGCTTTGGACCTCCGCCCTTCGGCCTTCACTACGCACGCCACCTCTACCGAAACGGCGCGGCTCGCGGCGTCGAGCGGCTCCGCTTGATGCAGCCCGAAGCCGCGGGCCGCACCTGGGACGTCACTCAGACCTGGAAGAACCAGTTGCCGGAGGAGGATCATCACACCACCTGGACGGCGGACCGTGCAATCGCGTGGCTTTCCCGGATCGACCGGCCGTTCTTCGCGTGGGTGAGCTTTGCAGACCCGCATCATCCCTTCGATCCGCCTCGCCCCTGGTGTGATCGCTACAAGCCGGCCGACATGCGTCAGGTGCTCCCGACGTATCCTCCCGACGAGCTGGCCCGAAAGCCGGCCCTCCACGCCGCGTGGTCTCGAGGCTTTCGCGGCACCGAGATGGAATGGGCGAATCCAGGTTGGGCGCTCTTCTTGGAAGAGGAGCGCTTGACGATCTTGGCCGCGTACTACGGGATGATCGCTCAAATCGACCACCAGGTAGGGCGGATCCTCGCCCTCCTCGAGGCACGCGGTTTTTCCTCGGAGACCTTGGTGCTCTTCACCGCGGACCACGGCGACTACATGGGCGATCACGGGATGATCTTGAAGGGACCCATCCACTATGAGTCGCTGGTGCGCGTGCCCCTCCTCGTGCGTGGACCGGGCTTTGTGCGCGGGGCCCGGGTGGACGATCCAGTGGGAACGATCGACGTTGCGCCCACCGCACTCCGCGCCGCGGGTCTCCCGATTCCGAAGGCCATGGAGGGTCGGCCCTTCGGCGAAGGTCCACGAGAGCACGTGCTCACGGAGGACGACATTCTGCGGGGCATCCTGGCCTTTCGCACGCTCACGACGCGACGCTGGCGCATCACGCGCAACGAACGCGATCCGGAAGGGGGCGAACTGTACGACCTCCAGGAGGATCCGGGAGAATTGGTCAATCGTTGGGCGGATCCGGCGCGGGCCTCCGTACGCTCCGACCTCTTGGCCGCGCTCGACGATGTGATGCGGCACGATCTCGGCCGCACCCTTCCCGTCGTCTGCCAGGCAGGCTAATCGCGTCCCGTGCGGGCCCGACCGGGTCGAAACAGAGGCGATGGCCTCGGGGTCTCGAGCCGTCGCTAAAGCGCACGTGGACCCCGCGCCCTTAGAAGCCTGAGATCACGCGCACGACGAGCGCCTCCACGAGCGTCTTGAGATCCGTCGACGCAAAAGCGGCGAGGGACCTCTCCTCGAGCGCTCTGCTTGGTCTTAGATCGCGAGCTGCTTTGCCGGACGCACGACGATTTCTGCGATGTTCACATGGATGGGCTGGGTCACCGCATACAGCACCGCCTCGGCCACCTCCTCCGGGCTTCCGAGAACCTTGCGCATGGCGGGTTGGATCCGTTCCAGAACCGGATCGGGGATCCGCTCGCCGCGTTTCAGCTCGACCTGGAGGCCCGCCGCCTGAACCAGCCCGGCGACGATCTTTGGGTCGAAGTTTCGTGCAAAATTGGTCGCAATCGCGCCGGGCATCACATTGACCACCCGGATCGTGTCTTCCTCAAGCTCTCGCCGCAGCGTGGCCGAAATGCAGTTCACGGCGTGCTTCGTCGCGCCATACACGCCCGAATCCGGTCGCAAGGCAGCGATCGAGGAGATGTTCACGATGTGTCCCGCTGCCTTGCACGCGCGCATCGCGCGCACGGCTGCCTGACAACCCGCGAGGAGCGCGATCACATTCGTCTCGAACATCGCGCGCCACTCTTCGGGGTCTCCGTCCAGGATCGGAGCAGGGTAGGAGAGGCCCGCATTGTTCACCATCACATCGAGCCGGCCCGTCTCGCTTGCCGCCCGTGCAACCAGCCCAGGAACCTGCCGCACGTCGCGGAGGTCTGCGGCGACCACACTGGCCCGACCTCCACTCTGCTCGATGCGTTTTTTCGACTCCTCCATGGGCTCATAAGAGCGGCCGCAGAGATAGACGTGCGCGCCGGCAGCGCCCAGCTTTTCTGCGATTGCGCGGCCGATCCCGCTCGAAGCGCCCGTGACGATTGCGGTCTTCCCAGAAAGGGGGAGGCTCATGGCGAGGGTCTCCTGGTTTGAAGGGTGGATGCAGGCTGACGTTTTAATCACAAAATGTCAATCCGAAACCTCGCTTTGTCGGGTTTCCCCGTGCAGCTGCACCGTGCCTTCCGCAAAAGCCTGGCTCCTCTCGTTCCAAGAGGGGCAGCGTCGCGCGGGGGGCCGGCTCCGGCAGGGTTTCGCCGCCGCGTGCTACGTTCGCTATCGATGGCGGAGCTTCGATCCGAGGCCTACGGCCCGCTCGGCGATCCCGATCGTCATCGGCCGCTTGCCGCGCTTGTAGCGGGGTTTCAGGCGTTGGCCGCCTCGCCCCGAAGCTCGGGACGCCTGATCCTCATCGTACGGCGCCGCGCCGACGGGGTTCGCGAGACTCCGGAGTGCGTGCCGCTCTCGACGGAGGAGGGCGTGCCCGGCGACGGTTGGAACCGGCGGCCCCCGCGTGATCCAGAGGGCCAGCTTGCGGTCATGCGCCACGACGTGGCCGAACTGATCGCCAACGGCCAACCCCTGACCCTCTTCGGCGACAATCTCTTTGTGGATCTCAATCTCTCGGCCCTCAACCTTCCCACCGGCACGCGGCTGCGGGTGGGGGCTGCGCTCGTCGAAATGTCCGCCAAGCCCCACGACGGTTGCCACAAGTTCAAGGGGCGCTTCGGGAACGACGCGCTTCGCTTTGTCCAGGCGAAGCCCACCCGAGACCAGAACCTGCGCGGGATCTACTGGAAAGTGTTGGAGTCGGGCGAGGCCAGGGTCGGGGACCCGATCGAGGTGCTGTTTCGAGGCTAGGCCTCGCCCGTCCTCGAAGGCCCCTGCGTCCCACCGCGACGCCGGAGAGGCAGACGCGGCGCGACGGCGTAGTTCAGCTGCACGAGAACGATGAAACCGATACTCCAGTACGTGTTGACGATGCACAGCAACGCGCCGAATGCGTAGAGGGATTGGGCGATCACGATGCGCCTTTTGATGCCGGCCGACACCTCGGGCGACAGCTCTGGCTTCACCAGTCCGGAATGCGTGGCGTAGCTCCAGCTCGAGTACAGGGTGCCGCCAAGCGCCAGAAGGTTCGCCCAGTAGGTCAGCAGTGCCGTTCGATACGCGGTGAACTCCGCCAGCAGCGTCGTTGAAAACGGCGCGATCGAGACCGCGAACAAAAACAGAATGTGAATCCAAGCGAGGCTGCGGTCGGAACGCGCGAGGTGGTTCAGCTGCGTCTGCTGACCCACCCAGAAGATCCCGAGCGTAAGGAAGGTCATGACGTACATCAGGAGCTGAGGCGAGAGCGAAAGAAGGGCGTGAGAAAGCTCGTGCTCGCTGTGGATCCTCTGGAGCGCAGGAGCGCGCAGATCGAGCACGAGCAGTGTCATCGCCACGGCAAAGACACCATCGCTCAAGGCCGCGAGCCGTTCGACGCTTTGGCCGGCGATTCGGTTGTAGGCCGACTTCATGGCGCTGGGATCGAGCGCGCGGCGTCTTCGGCTCTAATGGGCGATTCCGTAGAAGCGCATGACGTTGGCTCCCAGCACCTTTCGTCGCGTCTCCAGCGGCAACGGCGCCAGGCGCTCGCGGATCTCATTCACAACGCCGAAGGAGGCGTCCAAGTGGGGATAGTCCGAGGCCCAGATCACGTAGTCCGCACCGAGGTGCTCTACGAGAGGCGCCGTCAGGGTTTCGTCGGGATCCGCGGAAATCACGCATTGCCGGCGGAAATACTCGCTTGGGAGCATGCGAAGCTCTGTCGGAAACCCTCCTCTTTGCAGCTTGTGGTCGAGCCGATCCAACCACGCGGTGATCCAATTCGAACCGGCCTCGAGCACGGCACAGCGGAGCCGGGGGTAGCGTTCAAAGAGGCCGGTAACCATCATCTGTGTGAAGGCGGCCATCACTTCGACGGCGAGAAAGGCGAACATGAACAAGCCGTCCGAGCCCGTTCCTCGCCGCGCCCACTTCGAGAAGGTGAGATCCTCCCGCGCGACCACGTGGAACGCGACCGGCATCGAGAGGTCCTGCGCGGTGGCCCAAAAGCGGTCGAAGCTCCTGTCATCGAGAGATCTCCCCCCGCGGGCCCCAAGGTCCGGGGAGAGATAGACACCGACACAGCCGTCGCGACGGGCACGCTGCACCTCCTCGACCGCGCCCTCAGGATGGAGCAGGCTGATGTGCGCAATGGGATAGAGACGCTGCATGTCCGTACGGCAGAAGTCCACGATCCAACGGTTGTAGGCGCGGCAGTATGCGAGGGCGAGTTCGGGGTCCTTTACGCCCCCTTCCCAGGCAATCCCGATCGTCGGATAGAGCAGCACCTTGTCGATGCCCTCGCCGTCGAGGACTTGGAGCCGCGCCTTTGGGTCGTACCCTCCGGGCGGGGCTCCGTCTCGATACGTGCGTCGGCCCGGGATCTGGAAGGCAAGCTTTTCCTCTCCCGACGCTTCGATGCCGCCCAGGGCTCCAAGCCTCCCCTTCAGCATCCGCGTCGGTTTGTTGTCGATGAACAGATTCTCAAAGCCGTCGGCGTCGATGCCCACGCGCAGCGCGCGCTCCCGGAACTTGGGGTCGATGTAGCGCTCCCAGGTGTCCACGGGCTCGAGCACGTGTCCATCGGCATCAACGGTCAGGTCTTCGCCTCGCATCTTCTCTCCCTCACGCCTGAGCCCGCGCGGGGCGCGTGCGACACTGGCTGTCGCGCCAAAGAGTGAAGGGTTCAACGTGCGGGGTCAACTTGCGCACTGCGGGGCGCGCGCCCTGGCGCACGCCGGCCAAGCGCTTCGGCCCAGCACCCACAGCGATCAGATCGGTTCTTCGGGCATTTCGCGGATCACGCGAGCCGCGTCCTCCGAAAGCGCGTAACTCCCCACCTGCCGCGCTGCCAGCGCCTGCCATCGCGCAGGGGAAAGGAGCAGCTGAAGTGCCACGAACCCAACGGGAAGCACGCTCGGCGGGTCGGTCCAGACCGGGCACAGCGACTCGTGGCTCCCGCGAAACGCACCCCGACCCAGAATCAGCGCGGCGAGGGTTCGCAGGATTTCGAATCGGGATGCACCACGCGTGGCCGGTAGGATCACGGCTTGGATCGCCATGTGCGTCTTGATGCCAATCTCCCCTGGCGGCTGATCGTCAATCGCTTCGCCGAGACCGAGGCGGACGAGGAGCATGGGCAGATCGAGCCCGCATCGCAGCGCATTGCCCGGCTCCGCGAGGCGCGGGTTTGCATCGACGAAGCGCTCGGTGCCCTCGCAGCCGTCACGGAGATAGTCGATGGACAATGCACCGTGCCAGCCCAGTTCCTCGACTAAGCGTGCGACGTGCGCGCGGGCCGCGGGACGGTCCACAGACACCTTCTGGACATCTCCGCCTCGGGGACCCGCGCGGAGCTGCTGGACGGTATGAGCGGCCACGAGATGGCCACGGTCCGCGAGGGCGTAGATGCGCTCGAGAATCCCCGGGGCAAATCCCTGAACCACCGCGCCGCTCGTGAGTACGCCAAGCGTGCGGAGGTCACTCAGGGCGTGGTCGAGCGACGCCTCGTCGGTCACCCTCCAGATGGTTCCGCTGGCCGTTCCGATATTGGCTTTCACGTAACACGGGCGACCGACCTGTAAGACCGCACGCCGCGCTGCTTCTGCATCGTGCACGACCCGGGTCGGGGGCATGGGGATCCGGAGCTGTTCGAAGGTGGCGGCCATCGCGACCTTGCCTTGCACGCGCTCGACGGCCTCGAAGCTCGGAACGGGCACACCGGCGAGTGCGGAGAGAGCCCTGCGTTCTCGCGCAAACAGGTAAACCTGTTCGTGGGCGGGATAGAGCACATCGTAGCGGCCGCTCTCGAGGAGCTCGTGAACAAATCGATAGTACGCGATGGGATCCGAGGCGAAGTGCGGACAGCGGTGCACCCGTCGGACAAATCTCGAAAATCGGGCGAGGCAAAGCCCGTTCGGGTCGCAGACCTCGATCCAACAACCCGCTCTTCCCAGCGCCGTGATGGCCTCCCGGGCTGAAAGACTTGAACCCTCAGAGACCAGCACCCGAACCCGGTGGGAGAAATCCACCAAACGAGGTGCCTCCTTCAAGACGCCAAAGCCCAGTGGCGACAGTGCGCGTTCGTCAGATCCTCTTCACTGCTTTCGACCCCGCTCCGCGAATGCTCCTCTTTTGTTCGCATGCGTGCACGCCCTCGGCACTCTAGGTCTACCGGGATACGCTCTCCATCGACGTGACGCTGCAACGTGGCGGGGAAGAGACCTGGAAAGACCGGGTGGGGAAGCTCCTCACCGAGGTCCGCGCGCTCTACCTTGCCGCGCGGGATCCGCGCACTCCCCTAGCTGCCAAGCTCGTCGCTCTCTTCGTCGCCTCCTATTGCGCGAGCCCAATCCAGCTGATTCCGAACTGGATCCCCGGCATCGGATACGCGGACGATCTCGTCGTTGCAATCCTTGGACTTCGTCTGGCGCGTCGGCTGATTCCACCCGCGCTGCTGGAGGAATACGTTCGACGTGCGCAAGCGATGGATTCATCCGGACCGAGCGCTGCAGTTGCCCTGACCGTTCTGGGCCTGTTCGGCCTCGTGATCGCCCTGGCCCTTTGGACGATCCTCCACTTCTTGCGCAGCTAGGTCTGTTCCGGCATTGCCTCCGCATCCACTCCTGCTCCGCGAGCTGCGGTCGCAGCCGAGGAGTCGCGCACTGCTTCATTGTGTGACCAAAGTCCTGGAGGCACCCCTTCGCCAACACGCCGGCCCTCGAAGGGAAGAGCTTCCGGGCTCCAAGGCTGGGCGTCTCTTGAGCCCGGGAGCAATGTGGCCGATACGACCGCCGGGATCTGGAGCCCCGGTCCCGTGAGGGGGAAAAACACCACATGGAACGACGGAGGCAGAAGCGCCTTCCGCTTCGTACCGCGTGTGAACTGCGGACGAATGGTCGCGTTCTCCCTGCAATGCTGATGGACTTCTCCGAAGGTGGTCTCTCCGTCCGGCTGCAGGAAGAAGAGCTTGAGCAGGGTACTCCAACGCTCGTCGTCCTCCCCTTGCCGCGAGGCGAACAACTCACGATTGAGAGCCTGGTCTGGCATTCGCGGCGTGTGAAGCCACGTCGGGACGAAACGGCCGCGTTGGTGGTCGGGCTCGTGGTTGCGAATCCATCCGAGGCGTATCTCAAACTCGTCGCCGAGCGCGAACGCTCGCGCGCGCTGCGCGTTCGGCCTGCAGCTCCCACGCCCTCCCCGCCCGTGCCCACCTCCAGTCCTTCCGACCCCCCCAAGCCCCGGGTGGCCCCCCTCTGGCGGGTCCGGCTCCAGCTCAGCGGGAGTCCACGATCACGCACGGTTCTCGTGGAAACCGAGCAAGCCGAAGACGCCGCCGCACGCGCCCGGGAAGAGTCGGGGCCGGGTTGGATCGTCCTCGAGGTCACCCAAGCCTAGACAGACGAGAGGATTCGCCCGGCGCTCCCTGGAAACATCAGGTGGTGCATGCAGAATCAATTGCGTCTACCTCCTCTGGCGGAGTGCCGCCGGCCAATGGTGCCCATGCCCCCAGGAGACAGGGGGCGGTGGGTGCACAACGATGGAGGGCTTGCATCACGACCTCGAAAAGCGGAGTGCGGCTTCTCCGCCTAAGAGCCTCTGAACGTGCCTCACGATTCTCCGTGCTCGTGGCCGCTCAGCTGAGCGGGCACTGCGACGTTCCTCGAACCGCGCTCAGAACGATGTCTTCCTCCCCCCCAGAATTTGCATTGATCTCTTCCCGCACGTGCGCTCATTCTAGGGCGGCATGCGCGCAGCGATCGCGCTCGTCGTCGTTGTCACCGCCTGCGCGGCGTCGCCTCCGCCTCCCCCCTCCGCCCCTGCGGTGGATACGGGTCCCGTCTCCTACCCGGCGGGCGAGCTGTGCATGTTCCCCCAGCCGGAGTTGGAGGAGAAGCTTCGGGCTCAATACGCAACATGGGCGATGATCTACAAGTTCTCAGACGAAGAACGTGAATGCCTTGGCGGGCGCGAGAGCCTTGACCAGCAGATCCGGAGCTATCGCCGCGCCTGCGAAAGCGCGGAACCCGGGAGTGCCGACGCGGTGGTAGAAGACGCACTTCGGCGTTGCTACGCGGAGCCCAATCCCTAGGGGCCTCCTGCCGCGCGCGTTCCCAAATGGACCTGGGACGCACTGAACAGCGAGTCATTGAATCGCCCGTCACTCCGCGGGAAAATGTCTGAAGAACCCCCACCCGCATTTTCTCGGCCCGTTGCGTGTCGAGGGCGGCGTTCCGTGAGGCTCACCATGCAAAGCAGGGACAAGTCCCTTGGCCCGGGGGAGAGCATGCATGCGTTTGTGCTCACGAGCTGCATCGCATGCGGGAGACTCCACCGGGCGGCAAACCCCTTCGAGTTCCACCCCGTGTGTACCTCCTGTACACGTTCCGCGAAGCTGCACGGTCGCTGCGCGCGCCGTCGTCGCGGATCGCTGCTCCCTTCCGGTACCGGAGCCTGAGCCCTGACCGAGAGCGCTCTCAGGCGAGGTCCGCCCGGTACTCGGGGTGTTCGCTGAGCCAGTTCGAGAGTGCACGCATGGACGCTTCGTTCTGGCGATTGATGAAGCGATAGATCGGTCCCTCGAACCAACGCCAGGGCAGTTTCGTCAGGTGATAGCGCTCTTCGAAGTAAAGGCGCGTGTGATTGGGGGCCAAGGGCTCGAGACGCACGCGCCCGGTTTGGTCGTTGCTGGGTTGGCGACTGATCATCGTATACGTGTAGCCGCGGGCGGGCGCGACCTCCGTCACAAGTTCCAGTGCCGATCCTTGACGCCCGAGCGGCAGGCGGTAGATCACCCGGCGCAGCAGGCCGTTTCCCTCCCCATCGCCCGCGTAGAGGACCTGGACGCCGAGCACCATCGGGGCGTAAGCGTTCCAGCGTTCGTAGTCCTGCATGAGCGCCCACACCCGGGCCGGAGGATGCGGGAGGTCGAGCGTATAGCGATGCTCGCGCATGCAACGAAGATGCCCGAACTCCGTCGCACCCGCTAAGCTCCGCATCCTGGACGGGAGGATGCGATGTCCCTTCGCGTGATCCAATGGAGCACGGGCAACGTTGGCCGCTGCGCACTGCGCCAGATCCTGGATCATCCCGAGCTTGAGCTCGCGGGGGTGTTCGTGACGTCCGAGAACAAGGACGGCGTCGACGCAGGAGAGCTTTGTGGAAGGCCGCTGACGGGTGTACGGGCGACGCGCGACGCTGCGGCGCTCATGGAGTTGGACGCGGACTGCGTCGTCTACACGGCGACCGCGGACCGCCGGCCTTTCGACGCCGTGAAGGACATTTGCGGCCTCCTCGCGTCCGGAAAGAATGTCGTGTCGAGCTCCGTGGTGGGCCTCGTGGATCCCCGCGCGCTCGGTGATCGGGTGACCGCACAGCTCGAAGCCGCCTGTATGAAGGGAACGAGTTCGTTTTTCACCTCGGGCATCGATCCCGGGTTCGCCAACGATCTTCTTCCCCTCGTGCTGTCGGGCTTGTGCGGCACCTGGGAAGAGATCCGGATCCAGGAGATCATCAACTACGCTACCTATGCACAGCCCGAAGTGCTCTTCGAGACGATGGGCTTCGGGAAACCGCTCGACGCGAAGCCCGTGATCTTGACGCCCGGAGCCTTGCGCTTTGCGTGGGGCGGGACGATCCGACTTTTGGCCCAAGGTCTGGGCCTCACGCTGGACGAGATCCGCGAGTGTCACGAGCGGCTGCCGGCGCTCACGCCCCTTTCCATCCAGGGCCATCGGGTGGAGCCCGGCACGATGGCCGCGCTCCGCTTCGAAGTGCAGGGGGTCGTCGGTGGCAAGCCCGTCCTCGTGGTCGAGCACGTGACCCGCCTCGACGACGACCTCGCACCGCATTGGCCAAAAGGCAACGGCTCCTACCGCGTCCTCGTGAAGGGCATACCCGGCATGCGCTGCGAGTTCGAGTTCTGGGACGAGCACGGTGATCACGCAGTC
>Ga0187780_10001776_pt1 | contig 16286 bp, 11 predicted proteins | sample 1015_Q2_SP10_20__FD_132429 | JGI IMG/M metagenome (GOLD analysis project Ga0187780, IMG submission 132429) | Tropical peat soil microbial communities from peatlands in Department of Meta, Colombia - 1015_Q2_SP10_20_MG | ecosystem: Environmental > Terrestrial > Soil > Wetlands > Peat | place... | reverse complement strand
GTCGGCAAGCTGATCGTCCACGCGGCGGCCGGAAATTTGAAGAAGGTATCGCTCGAGCTCGGCGGAAAATCTCCGAACATCGTCTTCCAGGACGCGGAGATCGATAGCGCCATCCCCGGCGCGGCCAACGCGATCTTCTTCAACCAGGGCGAGGTCTGCTGCGCGGGATCGCGTCTTTACGTCGAAGACAAGCAATTCGACAAAGTGGTCGACGGCGTGTCGAAGATCGCCTCGAGCCTCCGGATTGGCCCGGGAATGGAAGCCACCACGCAGATCGGTCCGCTGATCTCCGAGGAGCAGCTCAACCGCGTCTGCGGTTACCTCGATTCGGGATATTCGGAAGGCGCGAAGGCCGCTACGGGCGGCAAGCGCCACGGCGACAAAGGCTATTTCGTCGAGCCGACGGTTCTCGTCAACACGAGCGACAAGATGAAAGTCGTGCGCGAGGAAATCTTCGGGCCGGTCGTCACCGTGATGCCGTTCAGTGACGTCGATGATCTCGTCGCCAAGGCCAATAACACGCCGTACGGTCTCGCCGCCGCGGTCTGGACGCGCGACATCAAGAAGGCTCACCGCATCGCGGCGGAACTTCGGGCCGGAACGGTCTGGATCAATTGCTACGGCGTTCTCGATTCGGCGATGCCGTTCGGCGGATACAAGCAGTCCGGCTGGGGCCGCGAAATGGGCCACCAGATGCTGGAGCTTTACACCGAGACGAAATCGGTCTGCACCCCGATCGCGTAACGCCTTCGCACTAACTTTCAATCCCCGTGCGTCCCGGTCGCAAATCGACCGGGACGCGCGGCATCCCTGCCACTTTCCAACGCGAAATTCGACACTGGAAACTCGAAAATAGGGTTCCGATACCCCCTCGAAAAATTGTCGAGTAGCGCGTGCCTCGATCGTTTGTTTTGAATGAGTTACAACGAATTCTACTCGACAGCATTGTCGAGTAGAAATTTGAGGACCGCGCTCCGAAACATCGCGAAAAATTGCCACTTGTTGCGAGCGCCGATTGTTTATTTTCCGGGAGTTGCGCGGGGAAACACCTGGTTTTGTTTGACACCCTTTTCTCGGCAAGCGTAGAAGCGTTAGGGCGAGGGGCGTCGATGCTTCGCTCCGTGCGTTCCGCCTTGCGCTCATTGCGCTCTCCTCTGCACGTTCGATTCCGGCGCTAAAGGCCGTTTTGGGAGTTCGCTCTTTCCCGGGGATGAATCCCCGCGCTTCCACCGAACTCCGCAACTATGCTAGCGGAGTTGTCATGCGGGCACATCGGGCTGGGGGACAGGAAGAGTACAGGACTAGGACTCGCTGGACGTTCGCTCGTTTCACGAGCCGGTGCATGGCCATGTACCTCACATGGTACACTGACGTTGCGCCTAGGGGGCAGTGCCGTGAGAAGCATACGAAAACACGCGAGGGCGGAGCACAGCGGCTCCAAGTTCGATAGCTTCCTGGAACGGGAAGGACTTCGAGACGAAGTCGAGGCCGTTGCAATCAAGCGGGTGCTCGCGTGGCAGTTTCAACAAGCCATGCGCGAGCAGCAAAAGACGAAACAGGCCATGGCCAAGCAGCTGCGCACGAGTAGATCTCAGCTCGACCGGCTGCTCGATCCGCGAAACGTCTCAGTGACGCTGGATACAATTACTCGGGCCGCGAAGGTTCTCGGCAAGCGTCTGATTATTCGAGTGGCCGACGCAAAAGCAAAGCGCGCCTAGCCACGTCTTCGTGCGCCGAGTATGATGTGTCCTCGTCGATTTACAGCCAGTCCTAGTCCTCTCCCAAACCTGTCCTGCGGGTCAATTCTCAACACATTGCAATCGTGCTTAGCTGGAAATGACAGGGCTCCCAGGTCCCCGGTAAGGGGAGCCTGGGAGATCGGCCGCGTGTGGTTTCCGGGCGAAGACGATGGACGAAATGAGACAAGTATCGAAAAGAAGAGGTCGCCGGCACCGAATAAACATTGGTCCGCCTCCGCGGTCATATAGCTCACCTCACCTTTCCGGGGTGAGGATTTTCCCACAATTGGCACACGGCCTCAGGCCCGGCGGCCTGAGCTACATTGGCACGACGACACCTGTTTCTACTCGACAATGCTGCCGAGCAGAAATCGGCGATTCGATCAGAATCGCTGTCCCGCGCGAACAGCATGAGCCGAGGGACCTCTCTTCCAGCCTCACTTCTACTCGACAATGCTGTCGAGTAGAATTCGCTGTATCTCATTCAAAACAAAGAATCGGCGCACCGGCTACTCGACAATTTTTCGAGGGGTCTTCGGTCCCCATTTTCAGATTTCCCATCTCAAATTTCGAATGTTCTGTCCCGCAAAAGGGTGTCAATCAAAACCACGCATTGCGCCCCGCATGTCGTTCAAAACAAACGATCGGCCCACGAATAGGGTGTCAATTTTTTGCGATCCGTCTTTTGGTCCGAGAGACCAGCAAAGATGCCGGGCTAAAGTCCCCGGCGCTACGCTTAATTCTCCAGAGTGAAGCGGCCCGCGTATTGCCAACGGCCCTTGCGGTGGACTATGATGCCGCCCGCTCAGCGCGGTTTGGCGAAGGTGCATCCCACAATGCGTGGGTCCGTCCCCAGTACCGATTTCCGTTCCCTTGGCCGCCACACTCGCACGCAGACGATCTCGAGCCCAAGATTTGCGGCAGGGGCGAAATCCGATCGATTGAATTGAAGGAGGAAAGAGATGGCTTCAGCCACCCAGATGGTACCGCTCACGGAAAGCGTAACGAAGTACGTCGCGAAAACCCGGCAGATGTTGATCAACGGAAAGTGGGTCAACGCTGCTTCCGGAAAAGCGTTCCCCACGTTTAATCCCGCGACCGGCGAGGTGCTCGCCCACGTCGCGGAAGGCGATAGAGAGGATATCAACCGCGCGGTGGACGCGGCGCGCGCCGCGTTCGATAACGGCCCGTGGCGCACGCTTTCTCCCTCCGAGCGGGGGCGCATGATCTGGAAGCTCGCGGACCTGATCGAAAAGCACGCGGAGGAATTCGCGCAGCTCGAATCGCTCGACAACGGCAAGCCGCTTACGGTGGCGCGCGTGGCAGACGTACCGCTCACGGCTGACATGTTCCGCTACATGGCCGGATGGACCAGCAAGATCGAAGGCAACACCATTCCGCTTTCCGCGCAGAAGAGCGGCAAGTTCCTGGCGTACACGATGCGCGAGCCGGTGGGCGTGGTCGGGCAGATCATTCCGTGGAATTTCCCGCTGCTGATGGCGGCGTGGAAACTCGGTCCGGCGCTGGCGGCCGGGTGTTGCGTGGTGCTGAAGCCGGCCGAGCAGACTCCACTGACCGCGCTGCTGCTGGGTGAACTCATTCAGGAAGCGGGAATTCCGGATGGCGTGGTGAACGTCGTCCCCGGCTACGGCGAGACAGCCGGAGCGGCGCTTGCGGCACATCCGAAAGTGGACAAGATCGCGTTCACCGGCTCGACCGAGGTGGGCAAGCTGATCGTGCAAGCCGCCGCGGGCAACCTGAAGAAGGTGTCGCTCGAGCTCGGCGGCAAATCGCCGAATTTGGTGTTCGACGATGCCGACATCGAAGCCACGATTCCCGGCGCGGCGATGGCCATCTTCTTCAACCACGGCCAGTGCTGCTGCGCGGGCTCGCGGCTATACGTCGAGAACAAGCAGTTCGACAAGGTAGTCGAGGGCGTTTCGCAGATCGCATCGAACATTCGCGTCGGTCCCGGTCTCGATCCTTCGACCGACATGGGGCCGCTCGTTTCTGAGGAACAGATGAACCGCGTGTGCGGCTATCTCGAGTCCGGCTACTCGGAGGGAGCGAAGGCGACGGTCGGCGGGAAGCGGCATGGAGCGAAAGGCTATTTCGTCGAGCCGACGGTGCTCGTCAACACGAGCGAGAAAATGAAGGTGGTGAAAGAGGAGATTTTCGGGCCTGTCGTAACCGCCATTCCATTCAAGGATGTCGACGATCTCGTCGCCAAGGCCAACGATACGGAATACGGTCTCGCGGCGGGCGTCTGGACGCGCGATATCACCAAGGCGCATCGCGTGGCCGGAATGCTGCGCGCGGGCACGGTCTGGATCAACTGCTACAACGTCTTCGATGCGGCGCTGCCGTTCGGGGGCTACAAGCAGTCCGGCTGGGGCCGCGAGATGGGGCACGAAGTCCTCGAACTCTACACGGAAGTGAAGGCGGTCTGCACGCCGATCGCATAGCAAGAGGGGCCCCTAGGTCGACGCAGATCAGGGCTCCCGGGTCGACGGTTAGTCGAGCCCGGGAGATCAGTCGAGCCTGAGGGATCGGATCTCACGTCTCCGCAGGGTCGCCCGCCCTTCCCGGATTTGCGGGAGGGGCGGGTGAATTTTTTAGGAGCGGCGCTGATTTAAAATGTTACGTGAGGGAAGAACGGAAAACTGAGATGATGGCTCGCTGGCCGATGATCGCGTTGCTGTTAGCCGCTGCGTCGTCGAGCGCGAAGGCTCGATTCACCGAGCAGCAAGTGGTGAGCTACGCTAAAGCTCTTGACGTGGCGAAACTCGACCCAACGCTCTCTCCTCAGCGGCTCGACGAGTGGCTGCGATCCGGCCCTGCGCACCTTGAAGCGGTGACGTGGGAAATGAGTGATTGCGATCTCGAGGCTCCGCCGCCTCCTGCGCCGCTTTGTGTGAAGATTCGGGTGATGCGCGGCCACGCGTGGGGCTGGATTATCGTTCAAATCGGGAGCTTTAGGGACGGCATGAGCGGCGCGGCCCGCCTCCGGCGCGTGATTGTAGGATCGAGAGAGGGGATCACGCCTTATTCAAACACGTCGGATTCTGAGAAGCTGTCGGACCTACCTCAACTCTTGGATAAGGTCCCCTGACGGAGAAATTCCATGGCATCGCAAGTCGTTAGAAATTTTATGAAGCAGCAGGGATTCGCCGAAGAGCCTCCGGCGACCTGCGACATGCACTTTAGCGGGCTCTATTTTCAGCCGCGCATCGTGGGCCCGCTCGTGGTGGTCGGGATCGTGCTGCATCTTACGGGCCTGATCGTGTATTCCGCAGCGCTCTTTTTCCTGCTCTCCGCGGTGCTCTGGTGGAACGTGACGCTGCCCGCGCTGAACCCATTCGAGCGCTTCTACAACGCTGTGATCGCTGCGCCGCGTGGGAAGACGATCCTGCCGCCTGCGCCCGGGCCGCGGCGATTTGCGCAAGGGATGGCGGCGGCGTTCATGCTCGTCGTCGGCGTCTCGCTGCTACAGGGCTGGACGATTACGGCTTACATCTTCGAAGCCGGCCTGGTCGCGGCATTTTCGATGCTGCTATTCGGGAAATTCTGCCTGGGAGCTTACGTCTACCATTTGCTGCGCGGCGAATTCGCGTTCGCGAACGCGACGCTTCCCTGGGCGCGGCCCTCGAACTGAGCACTCGTCTCTTTTTTTTCCTTTCACGTTGCGGCAGAGCTAAGCCGCGGCGTGTCCCTCGACTTTTCGAGCAGCTTCTTCGCGGATCAGCTTCAGCGGATAAACCCTCTCGAGCAGCGGCGTTGTGATGAACGTAGTGACCAGAGCCATCAGAACCATCATCGCGAAGAGCGGTGGAGAGATGACGCCCAGGTCGAGACCGATATTGAGGATGACGAGTTCCATCAAGCCGCGGGTGTTCAAAAGCACCCCGAGCGCCGCAGCTTGCCTCCAGCCATTCCCCGCGGCGCGCGAAGCGATCATCGAGCCGACGAGCTTTCCGCCGATCGCGACTGCGATGATGATGCCGCAATAGAGCCACATGCGGCCGCCGCGCACGCCCTGAAGGTTCATGCGCAAACCGGTGTACGCGAAGTAAAGCGGGAGAAGCAATACGACCGTAAGAGATTGAAACTTTTCCAGAATGTGCCGCGAAAACGCGGGGTCTTTCGGCATGATCGCGCCAGCCAGGAATGCGCCGAAAAGAAGATGAATGCCGATGCGGTCCGTTATAAGCGCTGAGCCGAGAGCGAGGAGCAGCACGACGGCAATCGCGCTGTCGCCGAGGCGCCCGCGCCTTTCGTAGAGCGCTAGAAGCCGCTGCAACAGCGGCCGGACGACAATTACCATGAACAGCACGAACGCAATCGAGCCGGCGATCGTTATCCACGTCGGCGTTGCGCCAGTCTCGACGCGAATCAGAAGCGTAATGTAGGCGAGGATGCACCAGCCGGTCACGTCGTCCACCGCGGCACAGGCGATGGCGAGAGTGCCGAGCTTAGTGCCGAGCATGCCGCGGTCGGTGAGGATGCGCGCGAGGACCGGAAAAGCGGTGATGCTCATGGCCGCGCCCATGAACAGAGCGAAGGCGGTCAAGCTGACGCGATCGTCGGAAAGTCGCGGATACAGAAACAGCGCCAGCATCGCGCCCGACGCAAAGGGCACGACAATGCTGGCGTGACTGGTGAGCAGCGCGGCTCGGCCCTGGCCTTTCAGGCCATTGAGATCGAGTTCGAGGCCGACCAGGAACATGTACATGACAATTCCCAGTTGGCTGATCGTGTTCAGATAGTTGAGGCTGGGCGCCGGAAACACCATCGCAGACACATGCGGGGCCAGCCGTCCGAGGAGCGAAGGTCCCAACAAGATGCCCGCCGCCATTTCGCCGATGACTTGCGGCTGGCCGATGAACTTGAAGGCGAATCCAAGGACTCGCACGACAACGATAATGACGGCGATCTGAAGGATGATCGTGACGACGCGCGGAACGGTTTCAGCGGCTTTCTCCTGCGGCGTTTGGGAGACCGGGTGGAAAGAGGCCGGTGCGGCAGCGGCCGACGGCCGCGAATGCATCGCGACGCGCAGAGTTCCCAGCAAGAGGAGCAGCGGCAGCCCGACCAGGCCGACATAGGCAAGAAGGAACCCGCGCTTGGTCATGGGGCGGCTGTGGAGACCGTGCCAACGAATGCGTTTTCGGGGCAATCCAACTTGGTCTGAATCATCACGGGTTGCATAATAGCGGACCTTGCGCGGCAGAGGGAATGTTTGGGCGCGATGGATCGCAGGAGGCGAGGGTGAGCGCCGAAAGCAAGTCAGGGCAAGCGCTGGAGTGGCCGTGGCCCGATTCGCTGGACGCCGTGATTGCGGCGCCCCGGCATCACAAACTGATGTTTGAAAACGAGCGGGTGCGAATTCTGGAGGTTCGCATCCCGCCGGGCGATTTCGTCCCCGTGCACACGCATCGATGGCCCAGCGCCATCTACGTCGCGAAACAGAGCGACTTCATCCGGCGCGACGGCGAGGGTAACGTGCTGTTCGACAGCCGCACCGTGGGGCCGCCGCCGACCGAGGCGCTGGTCCAATGGGTGCCGCCACTTCCGCCACATTCGGTCGAGAACGTTGGCACGAACGAAATCCTGCTCATTTCCGCCGAACTGAAGCCCCCGGCTTGATTTGGCATCTCTGGCGTGCCCGACAAAAAACAAGAGACGGCCTCCCGCTAGAACATCGGCATGGTGATGTCGCCCCAGAAACTGCGGCGGGGCGGAATGAGCACGCTTTCCACGACAGGGTTCTCTCCTTCGACGTTTGCGATGACGACGGGCGTCATCTTGGCCGAAAGGTCGGTCACCTTGGAAACCGGCAGTTGCGTGTCGCCGGGCTCATCGACGCGAGAGAAAATGACTTTGTAGTTGTCTTGCGGCGTTCCCATGATGCGGTTCTTGTGACGAGGATCGACGGATGGGACAGCGAATCCCGCCCACGATGCGAGGCGGCGCGCGGAGACTTTGCTGAACATGCGATGATCGGTGCCGACGTCGGCGAACATGTTGACCATGCCATAGTCTTTCGGAAGAAGGTGGGCCGTGAAAGCAGCACCGGGTTCGTTATCGAGAGCCGCGCGGACCCTCTGATCCTGTAGGGCCGCTGAAACGACCTGATGAATCGTATCGGGCGGCGTCGGCCAGATGGAAATCGCCATGATGCGATTCTCAGGCAGCAGTTCCGTGGCCGCGTGGGCAATCGTGTATTTTCGGAGGGCGACCGCCCCGCCGAGAACCAGCGCGACGACTAAGGCGCTGGACGCCGTCAGAGCAAGTCCGCGATTGGGTATCCAGCCAAAGAGCAGATGAAAGACCTTGCCGCCCGGATTTCCCGCCAGGAACATGCCGGTGTGTTTGCGATATTCGGCGTATTCGGGATGAGCGGTCTCGACCTGCTTTTCTTCGAAGCGCGCCAGGAAGTAGTAGAGAAAGAGCATGCCCAGATAGAGCACGAGGATGATGATCCGCGGCCAGATTGTGAGCAGGCCAAAGCCCGCGACGGCAAGGCTCAGATAGAACGGGTGGCGGATGTATTTGTACATCCAGGATTGCGCGGCTTTGTGCTTCAGGAGTTTCGTGCCGTATACCTGCACGGCGCAGATCAGCGCGGCGAGCAATCCCAGCCCGAAAGCCCACGAGCCGATCTGCCAGCGCATGATTTCGAGGAAGGAACTCGTGGTGATCACGGAATGCGGCAAGAAGAAAGATTCCAGCCATGCGGTGGCCCGCCAGCGATGCAATCCCTGCAGTGTGGGGGCATAGAGGGAATACCAGTAGAAGGCGAATGGGCTGATCATGATCACGACCTCAATCATCACGAGCCCGTACAGCGCCGACGCGAGCCATTTGAGGACTTTCTTCATGGGGCACTCCTTTTCAGGCGGCTTGAGAAATCGCTATCGGAAACCACGGAATGTGCGACCGAGACCTAACTTACACTCGAAGAGCCTCCCCTGTGGGCCCATTTAGCACAGGGCAATTTCTCCGTCAAATGACCGTGGAGGAGCCGTGACGACAGCCAGATGCCGGAGCGGCTGTCTTGGTTTGGCCTGAATGTGTGTGCACGCAGGCGCAAGGCGAAGAAACGGCGCAGCAGCGAATCGGGTTAGGGCAGGCGGGATGCAGGCCGCCACGGGTTCATGCGAGCGAATTAGGAGGCCGTAGGTTTCGTCTTTTCTTTGCCGTGGCGACCGGATTTTGAACAAACACTCCGTTGCCAGATGGAGCGGACCGGTCCAACATTGTCAGTTGCGAAGCAGGAAGCGCGGCCGCGGTTGCGGCCCGGCGCGGCTGTTGTTATAAGTAATAGGCTGCCCTAACCCTGAGGAAATTGTGCCATTTATTAACTTCCCCGCGCGGGAGATCAACTGCAAGCTTGTGTACTACGGGCCCGGCCTTGGCGGCAAGACCGCCAATCTGCAGTGGATCTACGACCATACCGGCACGGGTCAAAAGGGCAAGATGGTCTCGCTGGCCACGGAGACCGACCGGACACTCTTCTTCGATTTTCTTCCGCTCGATCTTGGGACGGTGCGCGGATTCAAGACCCGCTTTCACCTGTATACGGTTCCCGGGCAGGTATTTTACGAAGCCAGCCGTCGGCTGATCCTAAAGGGCGCGGATGGAGTTGTCTTTGTTGCCGACTCGCAGGAAGAGCGCCTTGACGCGAACATGGAGACGCTCGAGAACCTGCGCGAGCATCTAAAAGATCACAACCTCGATTTCGCAACCATTCCCTACGTCCTGCAGCTGAACAAGCGCGACCTGCCGAATATTCTTCCGGTTGAAGAGCTGAAGAAGAGCCTCGGCGTAAAGGGTGAACCCACGACCGAGGCGGTTGCCATCAGCGGGCAGGGTGTGTTCGAGACGCTTAAGGAAGTTGCCAAGCTGGTCCTCGCCGAACTCCGCAAGAACGCCTAAGATCGCCCCAAGACAGAGCTAGCCTTCAACAAGGCCACCGGTGTCGTGTCGGTGCGGACTCCCAAAGGTTACCAGAGTGCAGGCGGTCGGCAGTTCAGTCTTGCCACCCTCCATCCGGCGAGGCAGGCGAAGCGATCGGGCGAAAATAAAAACGGGAGGCAAGAGCCAGAGGCTCCCACCTCCCGGGGTGGGTGGGGTTTGTTGCCGGACACCCAGCAGGAATTTTGGAGTTCCCGCGCCTGGATGCCACGGCAAACCGGCGTTGAGCCGGTGCCACGTATGCCCCATCCTTACCACCGTCCCCAGGGGGTGTCAACAGCAATCATGGCTGACTGGCAGGCGAAACGCGGGCGCGCTGATCCAGGGTTTCGCGCACTTTGCGGGCGAGCGCACGCGACGTATACGGCTTCTGGAGAACGGGCCAGCCTTCTTGCCGTACCCTTTGTAGCAGAGCGAGATCCGGGCTATAGCCTGTGGCGAAAATGGCGGGCAGGTCCTGCCGCACTGCGCGGATCCGTTCATACACTTCGGGGCCGCTCAATTTGGGCAGCATGACATCGAGCAGGGTTAGGTGGATTTGGTCGCGGAAAAGTTGGAATTCCTGCAGGGCCTGCTCACCGTCTGACGCGATAACCACGGTGTAGCCAAGGTTCGTGAGGGTCTCGACGGCCAGCTGGCGCAGGCCCTCGTGGTCTTCGGCGAGCAGGATGATTTCCGAGCCGCCCTGCACAGGTTTCTCGTCCTCCGCTGGCGGGGCGGCCGAGCCGTCCACGGTGCTAATGGGGAAATAGGCACGAAATGCACTGCCCATACCCAATTCGCTGTAGACATGGAGGAATCCGCCGTGCTGCCGGACGATGCCATACACGGTGGCGAGGCCGAGGCCCGTTCCCTTGCCCAGTTCTTTGGTCGTGAAGAAAGGCTCAAAGATGCGGTCGAGGGTGGCCGCATCCATGCCAATGCCTGTGTCGTTGACGGACAAGACGACATAGTCGCCAGGACGGGCCAGGGGCTGCAACGTGCAGAAGCGATCATCGAGACGGACGTTTGAAGTCTCGATGAGCATCGAGCCCCCATCGGGCATGGCGTCACGCGCATTGATGCAAAGATTCATCAACACCTGTTCGATCTGGATCGGATCCGCGCGGACGACGGCGAGATTCGGCGCCAGGTTGGCTTTGATCTCGATGTTGCTGCCGATCACTTTCTCGAGAAGGCTCACCGTCTCCACAACGGTTTGATTCAAGTCGATATTGCGAGGCTCGAGAATCTGGCGGCGCGCGAAGGCCAGTAACTGGCGTGTGAGAGAGGCGGCGCGCTGGGCCTGCTGGTGGACTTTTTGGAAGTGGCGATGGAGGCGCGAGCCGAGTTCAGTCTCTTCGATTCCCAGATCCGCCCAGCCTAGAATGGCGCCGATCATATTGTTGAAGTCATGAGCCACGCCGCCCGCCAGCTGGCCGATGGCCTCAAACTTCTGCGCTTGAACGAGTTGCTTTTCGAGGGTTTTGCGCTCGGTGACGTCTTCGACCATCACCTCGGCGCACCACGACTTGCCGTCGGGCTCGAGCATTCGACGGCCAATCATATGGACGGTAATGATCTTTCCGTCTTTTCGCTTCCAATCGACGGTCGCGCTCGCGCGACCCGTTTGCATGTACTCGACGAGCGCCTTTTCGCGATCGGCGACATCGCGGTACAACGCCTCCGTGAATTGGACTTTCAGCAGCTCCTCGGAGGAGGCGTAACCGAGCATCTTCACGAGGGCCGGGTTGACGTCGAGCAGCCTGCCCGAAGGCTCTTCGGCCCAGAAGATTCCGTACATCAAGTGACGGACCAAACCGCGATAGCGGGCCTCACTCAAACGCAGCGCTTCGATCGCCTGCGTTTCTGCCTCCCGCAGCAGGCGTTCCTCGTGTGCACGCGTTACGGCCATCGGCAACCGGGCGAGTTGTTCCTTCAGGATGTAGTCGGTGATGCCGTGTTTAATGCACTCGACCGCGAGTTCGTCGCCGAGCGTTCCCGTCAGCAGAATCACGGGCACCCGCGGGCAGTTTTCCTTGACGATGGCCAGCGCGTCCATGCCCGTCCAGCCTTTCATGCGATAGTCGGAAAGGACGACGTCGACCGACGCGTTGGCAAGTTTTTGCAAGAATTCTTCGCGCGTCGACGCAGTATCGGCGCTGAAGGCGAGACCAGATTTTTTCAGATCGCGGAGGCAGAGATCGAGGTCGTTGGGGTCGTCATCCACGATCAGGAGGCGCAGAGGGTCAGAGGTGTTAGTTGGTTGCATGGCCATGTTCGGCTTCCGGTACGGGTGATCCCTATTGGCTGGTGAATGCGGACAGCGGAGGCTTGCTGTTGATCAGCAGCCAATACATTCCGAGCTGCCGCACAACGTCCTGGAATTCCCCGAAATTTACCGGCTTGTGGATGTAGCTGTTGACGCCCAGGCGATAACTACTCACGAGATCCCGCTCCTCCTTCGAGGAGGTGAGCACAATGATGGGAATCGCCCTCGTCCGAGAATCGCCCTTGACCTCTCGAAGAACCTGCAAACCGTCCACTTTCGGCAATTTCAGATCGAGCAGGACAAGGCGGGGACCGTTGTCGATGCGCCGATGGGAAAATGCATTGCGGCAGAAGAGAAAGTCCAGAGCCTCCTCACCGTCTGATACCAATTGAATGCGGTTTGCGAGCTTGCTCTTCTGGAGGGCATGCAGCGTAAGTTCGGCGTCAGAGGGATTGTCCTCCACCAGCAGAATTTCGACAGCGTCGGTCTCAGAACTAGTCATGACTCGGCTCCTTTATCGCGCGTGATTGAGCACCTGATGGTTTGTGGGTTCGAAGGTGAAGGTAAATGTGGTTCCGCGCCCAGGCTCGGATTCGGCCCAGACTTCGCCGCCGTGCCGGCGGATGATGCGGCGGACGGTCGCGAGACCCACACCGGTTCCTTCGAATTCGTCCTGCCGGTGCAGGCGCTGGAAAACACCGAAGAGCTTATCGGAGTATTTCGGGTCGAAGCCGACGCCGTTGTCGCGCACGTAAATCGCGCTCCCACCGTCGACCTGGCGCGTGCCTATCTCGATGACGGCTGGCTTGCGGTTTCTCGTGAATTTGGCGGCGTTCGAAAGAAGATTGGAGAGAACCAGCCGGGCGAGCCCGGGATCGCAGTTCGTCTCCGGGAGCGGCCCGATGTGCCAGTCGATTTCGCGACCTTCCGTCTCCGCAGCCAGCTCTTCGATCGCTTGTCGAACGAGAGCGCCAAAATTCACTTTTTGCCGGACCATTTCCTTGCGGCCGATGCGAGCGAGATTAAGAAGATCGTCCACGAGGTGGCCCATGTGATTGGCCGCGCTCAGAACGCGTTCGATGTAATGCTTTCCTTCGTCGGGCAGATTTGGCGAGTATTCATCCCTCAAAATTCGCGTGAAGCCGTCGATGTGGCGGAGCGGTGCACGGAGATCGTGTGAAACGGAATAGCTGAACGATTCCAGCTCTTCGTTAGCGATGCTCAGCTGAGACAGGCGGTGTTGAAGCTCTGAGTTGAGCTTGTTGATTTGGTCTTGGATCCGGCGGCGCTCGGAGACATCGCGGATAGCGCTGGAAATCAGCGTTCCCTCCGCAGTTTCGAGTGGGCTGAGGCTCACTTCGACGGGGAATTCGGTGCCGTCCTTGCGGCGGCCGTAGAGTTCCAGTCCTGCTCCCATCGCTCTCGCGCGGGGAGACTGAGAGTAGCCCTGCCTGTGACCGGAATGCAGATCCCGAAACCGTTCTGGGATGAGGGTTTCGACGGCCTGGCCTACGATCTCATCCCGCGAGTAACCGAAAAGCTTTTCAGTTTGGGTGTTCACGAGTTGAATCTGTCCGGCACCATCGACGATCACCACGGCATCGGGAGCCGACTCAAGAAGGCTGCGAAACTTGTCTTCCTGCCTTTTGCGCTGTGTGATATCGCGGTTGCTTTCGAGGATTTCGATGGGCTTGCCTGTCGTATCTCTGCGCAGGACCCAGCGACTGGAGACGATCACCTCGGAACCGTCGCGTCGCTTGTGGGTCAGCTCACCTTCCCATGAGCCGGTGTCGAGCAATTGCGAATCGATTTCGGCCAGCGGACCCGGGAAAATAGTCTGCAGCAGCGTGTGGGTGACCTTGCCGCGCGCCTCCTCGCTCCGCCAGCCGTAAAGCCGCTCCGCCGCCAGATTCCAAAAGATGATTTCGTTGCTCATGTTCCGGACGAAAATGGCGTCATGAGTGAGGTCAAGCAACGCCGCCTGCTCGCGGTATCTCGACTCGCTGATACGGAGGTCGAGCTCGATGTCACGGCGTTCGCGCACTTCCTTTTCGAGCCGAGCGTTTGCAGCGGACCACTGCGTGAAGCTCGGCAGATCGAGGGCTTCCGGCACCACGCGGGCGAGCAAGATCGCGGTTGGCACCGACGCGGCCGCGGTAATTGCCTTAACCGCGCCAGCCAGCCAGTAGTTGGCGTGCCACAGATTCCAGACCTCCAGCAGATGCGTAGAGCCGCAGGCGACGATGAAGACGCCAAACAGGACGAACATCCAACTGAACGGAAGTCCGCGGCGCTTGCCCACGAGCCAAACCAAAGTCACGGGAATGGCGAAGTAGGCCAGCGCAATCAATGAATCCGAGACAACGTGCAGCCAGACGAGGGGCACGTTCCACAGGTAGCAGTAGCCGTGAGGCATGAAGCCGCCCGTAGCCAGCAGTTGCATCGAGAGCTTCATGGTGGTCCTCCCGCTGCCGTCCGAGTCTCGGCGTCACCGAGCGCACCGCAACACGAACAAATAGGCAAGAACGAGAGGACTTTCTTGCGCGCTAGATTTGCGTGAAGGTCTCGCGCGGGCAAAGGCGAAAGTCCGCGCAGGGTTCCTGGAAGGGAACTCTATTTTGATTCAAACGCGTGCAGCGTCAAGGCTGAAGGAAGAGGGACTTGCCAGAGAGTCAACAGAAGCTAGCCTGACGGCTGAGAATGTCGGGCGCCGAGTCTATTGAGTTGAGCGGCTCGTTAGATATTGAGTGAGACCCGCAGTGAGCTGCTGGAGTCCGGTTTCCACATTGCGGTCGAGGGCCTCAACCACGTCGGAAACATGTTTTCCCTGTACCGGTTCGTCGTGGGCATACGAACTGCTCCAAACGATGTTTCCGGCGGCGGGATCAAAGAGCTCCAGTTGAAAAGAGAAGCGAGCGGCCAAAGAGGGCTTGTCGATTTCGTCGAGGGCCTCCAGATGACCTCGCACAACATAGTCGCCGCGCGAAGCACTTCCCACGCGAGACACCGAGCGGTACTGCCCCGATGCGCGCAGCGATGAGATCAGCATGTCTTGCAGCATATCGACGGGAGGTTCGGACCAGCGCTCGTATTCGTACGTTCCCAACTGGACCGGGCCGCTGCCGTAAACGAGGCGATCGTCGCGGTAGAGATGGGACCCCGAAATGCGAGCGACCATCAACCTCACGGGAATCTGCGTCGAGCTTGCCGGCGCCGGCGTTGCCGGGGCGTCCAACGCATAGTACTTCGTGGGGCGAGACGCGCCGCAGGCCGCGGCCAATCCGGCGAGGAAGCAAACCAATCCTATCTTTGAAATTCGGCGCATCGAATTCAACATTTCGCGGTTCGACGTTTCTTTGGTGGTCAGCGACATGGCAGCGGGCACACTCCTATTTCGGCGGCGGATCGCCCGGATTACGCGGTTTCATGCCGGGCGAACGAAGCAGGGTGTAGGGCCGCGTCTTGATGGTGTCGGTGAAGGAATTGAGATTATCGGTGGCATGGCGCAGGCCATCGAAAATTTCATCCAGATTCTCGGCGTTGGATCCCAAGGTTCGGTCGAGCTGGTCCGTCAGGTCCTGCGCGGAGGCGAGGGACTGCCGGAGTTCAGAAATCGCCTGATGAAGATCGGGGCGGTCCTCTGAGATCGTTGCGTCGAGGTGAGCGAGCGCGTCATTGGCGCGTGCTGAAGTCTTGCGGAAGTCGTCGATGAGCGGGCCGAGCTTGGCGCTCGATTCGTTCAGATGCGTGAGCGTACCGTGAATGGCAGGGCGGTCATCATCTAACATGCCACGAACATTGCCAAGCGTCGAGGAGAGGTTGGCCCGGTTCTGATCGTTCAACAAATCGTTCACGCGATCGAGCGTCACCTGCAACTGTTCGGTGCGATCGTTCAGGTTGTCGATCAGCTCGTTGGCGGATGGGCCGAGCTGGCCGACGAGCGCGGCAATGTCGGAAAAGCTGGTGTATTCGACGGAGCGGAGCGTCGCACCCGACGAAGCCTTGGGCGCGGCGGCAGTGCCAGGGCGGATTCCCAAGAAATTGTCGCCTAGCGGGCTCACGCTAGTAATCTCAGCGAGGCTATCGGTCTTAACCGGCACGTCCGGCCTCACGGCAAAATCGACTTCCATACGCGTGGTGTCATGGGGATCGGCGGTGACCTTGTCGACGTGTCCCACCGGCGGTCCGCCCGCGTAGCGCACTTGAGAGCCCGGCTCGAGGCCGCCGGCATTCTTGAAATACGTGCGATAGGAGATATCGCCTGCGTTGAGGCGGCCCGACATCAGGAAGATTGTGACGACGACCAGCACGATCGCCAG
>Ga0187780_10001775_pt1 | contig 16288 bp, 10 predicted proteins | sample 1015_Q2_SP10_20__FD_132429 | JGI IMG/M metagenome (GOLD analysis project Ga0187780, IMG submission 132429) | Tropical peat soil microbial communities from peatlands in Department of Meta, Colombia - 1015_Q2_SP10_20_MG | ecosystem: Environmental > Terrestrial > Soil > Wetlands > Peat | place... | reverse complement strand
GCTGGGCAATCGAGTGGCAGAAGCACACGGAGAAATACGACCAGTTTGCGATCTTGAGGAGCTACTATCACGCACTGCGAAAAATCTCCCAGTCCGTTGACATCGCGAGTCCGGACGTTTCTCTAGACCAATACAGCCTGGTGGTTGCGCCGAACCTGTATCTCATTCCGAAGGAGCGCGCCGAGCATCTCGCTGCCTACGTGAAAAATGGCGGCCACCTCGTACTTGGCCCGCGTTCCGGCTTAAAGGACGAATTCAATTCCCTGCTCCAGATTCGCCAGCCCGGCTATCTTGCCGAAGTGCTCGGCGGACAAGTCGAACAGTACTACGCGTTGGAGAAGAATGTTCCGGCGCAGGGTCTACTCGGCGAAGGAGAAGCCACTTCGTGGGCGGAGCGGCTTCAAGTGAATTCGGCGGACGCACAGGTTCTCTTGCGCTATTGCAAGAGCAATGGATGGCTGGACGATCAAGCCGCTGTGCTCACGCGCCGCTACGGCAAGGGCCGCATCACGTATATCGGCGCGGTGCTGGACGACAAACTTGTCGCAGCCGCAGCACAATGGATGTCCAAGACTGTGGGAATCACACCCGCATTTGGCCCGGTGCCCGACGGCGTGGAAGTGAGCCGCCGTGTTGGCCCCAACGGCTCGGTATTCGTGATTATCAATTTCCGGGCGGAAAAACAAAGCGTCACATTGCCTCATGCAATGCACTCGCTGCTTGAGCAGCGCGACGTGACACAACTCGACCTTCCGCAGTATGGAGTCGCGATTCTGTCCGACCACGCAAGGCCCTAGCCGATTCACGTCTGGCAAGTTAGTTCTTGCAATGTAAAAGCCAACGTGTGGCCCTTCCACGGACACGCAGAAATAGGGAGCTCGTTTGCATTTGAAGGGCACCCATGTATAATCCAGCGCATTCCCACTGCTCGATAGGACGGAAAATGTCGGACAATCCCTCTGCTCCGGGGAACAAGTCAGACACGTTTCTACCACCCCCGAACGAGCCCAGGTTGGAATCCTGGGGTGAGATTGCTTCTTACTTGCGCCGCGACATTCGCACCGTTCAACGATGGGAAAAGGAGCAGGGCCTTCCCGTAAGGCGTCTTCAAATTGGCAAGCAGGGCCAGGTGTACGCTTACCGCTCCGAGTTGGATCGGTGGGTGCTGGAGCGTCAGCCGAAAGCTGCGGCCGAAGAACCTCCTGAACCCAAACCGCAACCGCCAGCCCCTGACTCTTTGCCCGATGATTCTGAGTACCACGGCCCATTCAGCTTTGCCACGGTTTGGAAGCCCGCGTTGGTCGGCCTGTTGCTCTTGGCTGGTGGTACCTTCCTTCTCTATCGCCTCCTCGCTCCAAAACCTCGGAATCTGAATACGATTCGGACTCCGGCACGGGTGTTGCTTTTTGTCAGGCCGTTCGCAAATCTCAGCCCTAGCCCCAGCGAGAAGGAGTTTGTGGAAGGCCTGACGGACGAAATGATCACGCAATTAGGCCGCGTCGATCCCGGTTCCATGGGTGTTTTCGCCCCGACGACCTCGAAGGAACTCGCGGTGAAAACTATCCCGGAACTAAAGCAGAGCCTGAAGGCAGATTTTGTACTGGAAGGGAGTGTCCGCCGAGCTGATGAACAGATCCGCATCGACATTGACCTGATCTCCACCGGCGACCAGACGCCGACCTGGACAAATTCGTACACAGGCAACTTGCAAAGGGTCCTGGCCTTTCAGGATGAAGTTGTTGCCGACGTGGTTCGCCATATCTTCCTCACTCTCCCTCCGTCGAAAATCGCGAACTTGCAGCGCCCCCCTTCCGGCCAGACAACGATCCCGACCGGTTCATCAGCTGCGTCATCCGATTCCTCTTCTGGCGTCAGTGTGGACCCTCAAGTTTATGAGGCCTATGTCATCGGACGCGAGCATTTGCTCCTCCGGGATTTTCCCAGCAGCATGGATGCCTTCGAGCGTGCCATTCAGCGGAATTCCCAATACGCGCCTGCGCTGGCCGGTTTGGCTACATCTCAAATGCTTTTAGGAGAAGCGCCGAATGATGTGTTCCGCCCCAGCGATGCTATGCCCAAAGCTCGTACGCTTGCTTATGAAGCTCTACACCAGAATCCCAACCTTTCAGACGCCTACGGAGTCCTGGCGAATATCGCACAGGGATTTGAACATGACTTGCCGGAGGCCGAACGGCTCTACAAGAAGGCGATCGCACTGGACCCCAGCAACGTCAACGTCCTCAAGTGGTATAGCGACTACTTGTTCGTGACAAGCCGCATCAATGAAGCTTCCCAGCAGATTGAGAAAGCCCTTGAGATCGACCCCGCTTCGCCTCTTCTCAACACTGCAAAAGCCGAAGCCAAGTACTACCAGCGAGACTTTGACGGAGCCATCGCTCAGGCGCAGCTCACCTTGGATCGGCACCCGGACTTCCTGCTCGCTCACTTCTGGCTGGCTTCGGCCTACCGTCAGAAGCGAATGTTCCCGCAAGCCCTTCAAGAATTCGAGGTGTTGCATAAACGATATCCAAGTAACTCCGCTTTGCTCATGGCCTACGGCCATGCCCTCGGTATTTCCGGTGACAAGACGGGCGCCCAGAACGCCCTTAATGAACTCCAAGCTCAGGCGCAATCCCGATATGTGCCCGCCGTCTACTTCGCCGGGCTGTGCACCGCTCTAGGGGATCTAAATCAGACGTTTCAGTGGCTGGATAAAGCTTATGCCGAGAAGAATGACCGCTTGGTTTACTTGGGAGTAGACCCCATCGCCGACCCGCTGCGCCCTGACCCACGATTCTCAAAACTCATGAAAAAAGTGGGCCTGAGGTAGTCGCAGAGCCTGCACACCCGAGAGTGTCCTCAAATTGACACATTCCCCGGCTGAATGGCTGTCGGTCCTAATTCCTCTCCCACGACATTTAACGACAGTTCACCCCATCCCGCCGAATTCGCTCATCGCCGCTTGAGCAGCGCCAGCCTTCCCTTCTACCTTGCTGTTGGCGGAGCGGCGGCTTCGAATTTTGCGGTGAGGTGGCGTTATGCAGACCACGAGCGCAGTGCAGATCAAAAAGTTGATTGTGCTGGTTCTTCTGTTGTGGGGATTCCCCATTTTCTCCGGGGAGGGCACCTGCCTGCGCCCATTCTCGACTCGGGGAAAGAACGGTGCATCATGAATGCAGAGCCCTTCAGAACGTCCCTTCTTGCCCTCCTCACGACGATTTCCATAGCCGTGGTCTTCGCTGAGTTGGTCGGGTATCTGCAACACCGATTGCTGCACAGCGACCTGATCCCCTCGCTCAGCCGCGGGCATCTGATTCATCACCTGCAGCTTTATAGGCCGAACCAGCCGATGCGCGGCCCCATCTACAAGAATGCGACCGAGGCGCGCGCTTCGCTCGGCAATATTGGAATGGAGTGGCTGGCACCGATCGCTTCAGTCCTCCTGCTAACCTGGGGCGCCATGCACCTTCTTCGGGTTCCGGCCTTCTACCAAGCCATAGCTCTACTTGTCATGGTCCTTTGGCCAATTTTCATGTTCAGCTACTTGCACGACCGCATGCATCTCGAGAATTTCTGGATGGCTCGTGCACCACTATTGAAAAACTGGTTCCTGCGGGCGCGACGTCTGCACGACATCCATCATCATTCGTTGAACGACGAGGGCCGCATGGACCGCAATTTTGGAATTGGATTTTTTCTCTTTGACCGCCTGCTTGGCACGTTGACCAAACGTCATCGTCCTTTGAATCGTTGCGGGTATCGCGCAGCCCTTCGGCGGTATAATTTACACGATGACCCGGACGAGGAAATCCCCAGCATTCCTTCAGGTTTTCGCGTCTGAATTTATCCACCGTCCGTTGATGGGGAGGAGAACCCCGTGAGATTCCGTGTGTTGAACCGCTACACCCGAACCTTGGCCTTAGCTGTGCTCGCGCTTGCCTGCGTGGCCTTCGCGGAGGATTCCGCTTATCGCCAGAGTGTCCTTCAATGGCGCAAGCATTACCAGGACCAGCTGACGTCCGATACCGGTTGGCTCACCGCTTCGGGCCTTTTCTGGCTGCACGAGGGACAAAACACTTTCGGCTCCGATCCCGCGAATGAGATTGTTCTGCCTTCACCGGCTCCCCCCCGCGTGGGCACGTTTGAGTTTCACGACGGCAAGACCACGGCGCACATTAACCCTGGTGTGACTGTCACGATGGGCGGAAAACCGGTACAGACGGCCGAGCTGCGCCCCGATTCCACCGAAGATCGCCTCGTCCTCGGCGAGCTGACCCTCTACGTCCACGTCAGCGGCAAGCGCTTCGCCATTCGCTTGAGGGACAAGAACAGCAAGTTGCGCAGCGAATTCACCACCCTCAAGTGGTTTCCGGTTGACGAAAGCTATCGCGTCACCGCGCACTTCGTTCCTTACAATCCACACCGGGAACTCGATTCGCAGAATGTCCTCGGCGATCCCATCAAGATGGACATTGCCGGGTACCTTTCCTTTTCCTTGGGTGGCCAGAACCTTCGCCTGGAGGTCGAACCGGGCGAAAAGGGCGGTTTCTTCATCGTCTTCCGCGACCTGACTTCGGGCAAGGAGACTCACCCCGCCTCCCGCTTCATTGATACGGAAGCGCCCAAGAACAGTCCGGACGGCAAAACCGTGGAACTCGATTTCAACAAAGCCTACAACCCACCGTGCGCGTATAACCCGTACACGACTTGCCCTCTGCCGCTGCCGGGAAACCGGTTGAAAATCGCTATCCCCGTGGGTGAGAAGCTCTATAAAGAGCGCCACGAGAATTAGCGCTAGCCTCTTCTTGGATAATCTCCCCCTCCGAGGGTGACGACGTCAGCCACTTGTCATCCTGAGGCGCGGAGCAATCAGGCGCCGAAGGATTTCAAGACCAAAGCCGCTGCGGAAGCATGCAAATCCCTACTTTAAAAAAGTAAGGTTTCCCCCTACAATGTTTGCCGAAGTATTCTCGTTGATTTCTAGCCGCACATCGGAGCGTTCCTTATGGCCATTGCCACCATCAATCCCGCCACGGGCGAAGTCGTGAAGAAATTCGACGCGCTGACGGATGTCCAGGTGGATGAGAAAATCTCCAAAGCCTCCAAAGCCTTCGCCAACTTTCGCAAGACGTCCTTTGCCGACCGCGCCCGCTGGATGGTTCGGACCGCCGAAATCCTTGAGGCGGAAAAAGACGCCCTTGGCCGGGTGATGACTCTCGAGATGGGCAAAACCCTCGCGTCTGCCATCGCTGAAGCAGAAAAGTGCGCCGGCGCCTGCCGTTATTACGCCCAGCACGCTCCGTCCTTCATTGCAGACGAAGTCATTGAGACGGCCGCGTCCAAAAGCTACATTCATTACCAGCCCATCGGCATTGTTCTCGCTGTCATGCCCTGGAACTTCCCCTTCTGGCAAGTGTTCCGCTTTATTGCCCCAGGATTGATGGCTGGAAACGTCGGCCTGCTAAAGCACGCTTCCAACGTTCCACAATGCGCGCTCAAGATTGAGGAAATCCTCACACGGGCCGGGTTTCTCGATGGCGTTTTCCAGACACTGCTAATCGGGGCAGCTCAAGTAGATCGCATCTTGAACGATCCCCGCGTCGCCGCCGCAACGCTCACCGGAAGCGAGCAAGCCGGTATCCAGGTCGGCATCGCCGCTGCAAAGCGCATCAAGAAGGTCGTCCTCGAGCTCGGCGGCAGCGATCCCTTCATAGTCATGCCTAGCGCAAATCTGGAAGAAGCAGTCAGCACGGCGGTCAAGGCGCGCGTCCTGAACAACGGGCAGTCCTGCATCGCTGCGAAGCGCTTCATCGTTCACGAACTAATCGCCGACAAATTCGAGCAGGAGTTCGTCCGCCGCATGCAATCCTTGAAGCTCGGCGACCCGTTCGACGCAAAAACCGACGTCGGCCCACTGGCAAATGCCGACGCCGTTCGGGACCTCGACGCCGATGTGCAGAAAACCATCCAGGCCGGCGCAAAATTACTCACCGGAGGCAAGCCCGCGCCCGGCCCCGGCAATTTCTACCAGCCCACCGTGCTTACGAATATTCCTAAGAATTCTCCGGCCTATCGCGAGGAGCTTTTCGGACCGGTCGCCAGCGTCTTTCGCGTGAAGAGCATTTATGAAGCCCTGGCCATCGCCAACGACAGCCGCTTCGGCCTCGGCGCTAGCGCCTGGACCAACAACCCCGCCGAGCGCGAGCGCTTCATCAATGATCTCGAAGCCGGCATGGTCTTCATCAACCAGATGGTTGCTTCGGACCCGCGCGTGCCCTTCGGTGGCGTCAAGGCTTCCGGACACGGCCGCGAACTCGGCCCTTATGGGATCCGCGAATTCACCAACGCAAAGACGGTTTGGATTCGCGATCTGACGAAGTGAAGAAGCGCGCGCCCTCAGGTAAATTGCAGTTCACTGAACTTCTACGGTGACGGATTCCTCTTGCCGCTCACCAATTTCCAGATTCTGGGCTTTGGCGAGGAAGGGCTGAAGCATCTCCGGTTTCGACCATTCCATCTCCCAGCCTTTTTCCAGCGCCAGGAGCTCATATTTTCCCGGCACAATGCTCGGCAAGCGAAATGTTCCGTCTGAATCGCTCTGATCGCGGCGCACCAGGCGCTCCCAATCTTTGTGGTCGGCCGGCATCAGAAGAATCATCGCGGCGGCAAATGGCTTACCATTCTTCTGCGCAACGCCTGTCATGTTGCTCGCGACTTGCGCCACCGTAACGACCAGATTTACTTCCTGCGCACCGTCCGTCTCGATGGTTGTGCCCGTGACCTTCGCACCCTTTGCTTCGATCTTTTTCACAACGAGCCCCGGGGGCTGTGACAGGCTGAGCTCATACGCCTGCGGCCCCGTAGGCAAGTTGAAGAACTTAGAACCGGCCGCAGGGTGGCCCTCCTCGTCGGTTCTGGGATAGACAACAATGGTGTGAGCATGACCCTGGGCGTCTTTCAATTCCGCGGTCGCAAATTCCAATTTCTGTTCCCCTTCGACGCCGCGAACCTCGCACTGGATGGCCGGGCCGTATGCAGACGATTCGCCGGGCCCGAGCTGCACTGTTCCTTGCAGATCCATTTCCTGCCCCACACCAGAATCGCTGTCCACCCGTACGCCTTCTTGAATGTAGTAACGCCCTGCGGCAATCCCCGAAATCTCCGTCAGGCCACTTTCGGTTTCCACGGTGAACGGCGAGATCGTGGATTGCCCTCCTCCAGGAAGTTCCTGAAGCAGGGATACGTTCCGAGACTGTCCGCCCTCGGCGTCCTGTGGCTGCGACTGAAACTGGATGTGCACCGAAGGTTCCGTTTGTAGGTGGAAGTCGGCGCTTTCGGTTTGACCCGCCAGGAGATTCATCCAACCCATTCCGTGCCAATCGCGGCTATTCGGGTAGTAGAGGGTCGGGTAGACAACGTCGAGCAGCCCATCGGCCGATGGAGGACTCTCCGTAAAGTGAGTTGCAGCTCCAGTCCCCGTCATCAAGGAGACCTGCATCTTGCCGCGTTGATTCTTTCCGTCGAACCACGTCGTGACTCCTTGCGATCCAGCATACCGGCTAAACCAAGGCATGGCTGTCACGCTCACCGAATATTTTCCCCCGGGCAGATGCTCCAGCCTGTACTTGCCTTCGTCATCGGTCTGTGAACTTTCTGCCTGCGTGATGTTGTGAACCCCGTTCTCCAACTCTTCTTTCCACAGCAGAATTTCCGCGCCTCGCACTCCTTCGCCGAACTCGTCGGTCACCTGGCCCGTGATCGTCGCCGAAGGATGCAGAGGAAAGCGCAAATGGACCGAATCCTTGCCGGGTCCCACGGCTATCCCGGTCCAGAAATTCTCGTGCTGGAGGTAGGCCTGTGGCGCATAGCCCTGCCGCGAGGCGCGAATCGTGTACTTGCCTTCGGCGAGATTCGCAAAGCGAAAGCCGCCGTTTGAGCTGGATTCGACTACCTCAAAAACCTCGCTCGACGGCTGCACGCTCTCCTGGATGGTTACTTCCACTTCGGGGAGCGCTTGGTCGGTCCTTGCATCCAGGACAACGCCTCGAATTTCAAAGGGACCATTCGGACGTGGGGGCAAGTTGAAAGGGTTTTGCGCCTGGGCCGGGAGAGCCAGCACGAAGAGTACAACCCATGGAAAAGCGCGCCAGATCATCATGGTTCAAAGCTCTTCAGTTCAAGTCTCAGATTTGCAGTTGCGGAAGGTTCCACTTCAACGGAGGTCGCCCTTGACTTCACCTTGAGAAGCGTCTCTGCCTGGTCGGGCTCGAGATCGTCGGCGCCATCGAGTGCCACGGCTAGATACTTGCCGGGGAGCAGATTGGCTATTTGAAACGTGCCGTCGGAGTTCGCGGGCACCGATACACCGCGCCGCGGCGCGTCTTCGGGAATCAGCAAGACTCTTCCCATCGCAGGACGTCCTCCAGCCGAGACAGCGCCGGAGACACGCCCGCAATTGTTTCGCACTACGACTTCGATCGGTTCGACAGAGCCACCCGGCACCACAATCAAATCTTCCTTCAGAAGGTCCGCGGACCCCGATCTCACCGAGCCCACACAGAGACCCGCAATTTCGTTCAGGCTCGCGCGGTACGTTCCAGGCGCCAGCGAGATAATGTACGCGGCATCGGTGTTCTCCGCGCTTCGATCCAGCGTTCTGGCTGTCGGCACACCGCCGATGGTCACGTCCACCCGTGACAGAATCACTAAGCCGCGCGATTCGCGAATCTGATTGCCGCCGGATGGGGGGAAATCGTAGTGGAACCTTACCGGCACCTTCTGCTCTTCCGCGAGTACAATCGAGACGCTATCCATGTTCCGTGTAACTTCGATGTGCGCCACGCCGGTCTTCAGCATTCTCTCGTCAGTTCCCGATACCTGAAACGCTCCCAAGAAATAATTTCCGGCTGGAACTCCTTCCAACGCGAAAGTGCCAACTCCGGGCATTGATGTACCTACGGCCACGGGACTTTCGTCGTGCTCGCCGGCCATTGCTACAATGACCGGAGCGTCAGGACTGGCTCCCTGCACGGTCCCCGAAATGCGGTAGAGCGGCTGTGCACTCAAGTGAAGATCTGCCTGCACCTGCTTCCCAGGCGTGAGGCGAACGGGAGTTGCTAGGCTCGGGTCGGTCACGCCAGGATAGAAAGTACTGGGATAGCCAAAGCGGGATCTCACTCCACGCAGCAGCGCGCTAACCCCCTCGGTCTCCAGGTTTCTAGACACATTGATGAGGTAAGTTCCCGCGCGCAATTCCGCCAGGCGGTATTCGCCATTCTCGTTCGTGACGGCGGTTGCCATGCTTTCCCGACCGCTCGCTGAGCCCTTTGCGCCGGCGCGCCTCAGTTGCACGCTGAATCCTTCCAGGGGTCTCCCGTTTTCATTGGTCACTCGACCGTAAAGAACCGCTTCCGGATAGAGTTTCAACTCGATTACCGGAAGATTGGGGGCAAGATGGATTCGTTGCTCACCGACCGATTCTGGTGAATATTCCTGCGGTGAAAAAAAGCCCGGCTTGCGGGCCGTCAACACCACGTCCCCGGATGTCAGCCCTTCAAAAAGGAAGCTTCCGTCTGAGCCTGTTAAGGTGGCTCGCAGCGAGTCTCCGAGTAATTGCACGAGAGCCGCGCGAATCGGCTTGCCATCCACGGAACTTACAACCGTGCCACGTACGACGATACTCTCTTCGCCCGGCGCGAACGCCTGAGGTAAGGGATGGCCAAAGACTGTAACAGGTGAGGCTAGAACAAAAGCCAACCACGCGCGCGTCGTTATCCGAAAGTGGCGGCTCATCTCCGAATCCCCGGTCCAAGCTGTCCTAAACTATCGAAACTATAACAACTTCGATGGTGCTCTGTTAGACGGAGTTTTCTCGGCTTTGGTGCCTGCCGAACAACCCTTTCCTTCCCTGCATCCCCGAGCACTTCCAATTGACTCCCGAACGCCGGTAGGAGCATTATTTGGGCTCTGACCCTGGACACTGCGCCGGGCCTCCGGTGTCTTTCCGCTATGGGCAACGCGCCGCTCCGCGCGTTGCGTCCGGGTTTAGGTGCAGTAATTCATCTTCAATGGAGTGACTCTCGTGCCCAAGACCCTGGAGAAGAAGGAAACAGTACGGAAACCTCGCGCCAAGAAGGCAGGAGTTACTGAGGCGCAGATTGCGGTCCATTGGAAGGAAGAAGAGTACATCCGGCCGCCGGCTCGCTTCATCGCCCAGGCCAACCTCAACGACCCGCACATCCTTGAACGCTTCAGCGAAAAGAACTTCCCCGAGTGTTTCCGCGAATACGCCGAGCTGCTTCATTGGGATCAGTATTGGCACACCACTCTCGACACGAATCATCCTCCCTTCTGGAAGTGGTTTGTCGGCGGCCGACTGAACGCCTCCTACAACTGCGTGGACCGCCATCTTGCAAAGTGGAAGAACAAGGCCGCCATAATTTTCGTCCCTGAGCCGGAAGACGAGCACCACGTCGTCGTCACCTACCAGGAGCTTTACCGTCGCGTCAACGAAGTCGCTGCCATGCTCCGCGACTTTGCAGGCTTGCAGAAGGGTGACCGAGTCACCATTCACATGCCCATGATCCCCGAGTTGCCCATCACCATGCTGGCTTGCGCGCGCCTCGGCGTGATTCACTCCGTCGTTTTCGGCGGCTTCTCAGGGGAAGCGTGCGGACTACGCGCTGCCGACTCCGGCAGCCGCGTCTTGATTTACGTCGACGGTTATCACCGCAACGGCCGCTGGGTGGACCACAAGGCCAGCGCCGACCTCGCCGTCGAAACAGCCAAGAAAGAAGGCCAGCACATAGACAAAGTGCTCGTCTGGAAGCGTTATCCCCACAAGTACACTTCCGACTCGCCGATGATTTTGGAGCGCGACTATTTCGTTGATGACGTCATCAAGGATTACAGAAACCGCGTCGTTGAGCCCGTTTCCATGGATTCCGAGGACCCGCTTTTCCTGATGTACACCAGCGGCACCACCGGCAAACCCAAGGGCTGCCAGCACCGCACCGGCGGCTATATGGCCTACGTCACGGGAACTGCCAAGCTTTATCAGGATATTCATCCCGAGGATGTTTACTGGTGCATGGCGGACATCGGCTGGATTACCGGCCATTCCTACATCGTTTACGGCCCGCTCTCGCTTGCCGCCACCACCGTTCTTTATGAAGGCGTGCCGCAATTCCCCGATGCTGGGCGTCCCTGGCGCATCGCGGAACGTCTGGACGTCAACATCTTCCACACTTCGCCGACCGCCATCCGCATGCTCCGAAAAGCCGGCGCCGACGAACCAAGAAAGCACAACTACCGTTTCAAGCACATGACCACTGTCGGCGAACCCATCGAGCCGGAAGTTTGGCGCTGGTACCACGAAATCGTCGGCAAGGGCGAAGCCGTCATCGTCGACACCTGGTGGCAAACGGAAACCGGCGGTTTCCTCTGCAGCACCAAGCCGGCTCTAGACCCCATGAAACCGGGTAGCGCCGGCCCTGCGGTGCTCGGTATCTATCCGGTGATTTGGGATGAAGAAGGCAAAGAAGTTCTTGCCGGGTCGAATGCCGCAGGCAACATTTGCATTCGCAATCCCTGGCCCGGCATCATGCAGACGATTTGGGGGGACCCGCAAAGGTTCGTCAATCAGTACTACAAAAAGTACAACAAGAATCCGCACAGCAAGGATTGGCGCGATTGGCCGTACTACGCGGCAGACGGCGCCGTGATTCCTGCGGACGGCTACTACCGCATCCTCGGCCGCGTTGATGACGTCATCAACGTCGCCGGGCATCGTCTCGGCACCAAGGAACTCGAGTCCGCCTGCCTCGTGGTTCACGAAATCGCTGAGGCCGCTGTCGTTCCCATTGTGGACGAGGTGAAAGGCCGCGTGCCGGAGATTTATATCTCCCTGAAGCCGGGCGTGCTGCCGAAGAAGGCCATCCTCGAAAAGGTCACCGCTACCATCGAAACCATGATCGGCAAGATCGCGCGACCAAAGCGCATTCACATTGTTCCGGACATGCCTAAGACACGCTCCGGAAAAATCATGCGCCGCGTCCTGGCAGCTATCTCCAACCACATGGATACGGGCGACATTACCACGCTCGCTAATCCGGATATCGTTGAGCAGATCCGTCAACTCGTCCAGGGCCGCGAGATTCTGCCGCTCGAGGAAGGCCCCGAGGACATCAAGTTGTTCGGCGACGAACGCTAGCGCGCGTTCTCACAAACCGGGATTCTTCGCAATATCAGAAATTTCAAACAGATAGTCAGCCCGTCAAGGCATATGCTGGCTACATTGGGAAGGGCTTCGCTCGCACCGTGAGCTCGCAGTTTCCCTGGCTGAAGCCCCTTGCTCGGCCGAAACTCGTTCTATCGGGGTTTCGCAGGACCCAATTGCGCAGAGGATTCCAGCAAGACGCGACGGGCTTCTTCGCCGCGCCCTTCTGCCCGCAGCGCCTTCGCCAGTTGCTCGCGCACCATTTCGGCGTCCGGCGCCAGTTCGAGCAATTCCTTATATTCCCCGACCGCCGCGCCGTACTGTTCGCCAGCGAGATAGGCATTGCCGAGTGCCAGCAGGATTTCCGGCTGCCCTGGGGCCAACTCTTCGGCTTGTTTCAATCTCTCGATGGCTTGCTTCGTGTACCCTTCTCTCAAATAGACCTGCGCCAATTCGCAGTAGTAGCCGACGTTGTACTCCTCCATCCGTATGGCCTGCTCATAGGCTTTGACGGCGTTTTCGAAATCCCCCATGCGCTGATAGGTGGTTCCCTTGCCCGCGTATATTGCGCTGTAGCTAGGATTCAACTTCTCTGCCTGAGTGTAGGCCTGCAATGCCTCGTCGAATCTGCTCTGTAGTTCCCGAGCATGCGCCAGCACGATATGAGCTGCGGGATCGTGTGGGCGCATCCTCTCAAAGACGAGTGCCTCGCGTGCCGCGCATTCCACCAGACGCGAGTAGTAGCAGACCGTCGAGCGCTGTCCATGGGCGTATGGCGATTCGGGAGCCAACGCCGTCGCTTTCGTGGCTTGCCCGTACGCAGTGATCCAATCCTGGCGGATTCTCGCGAGTTGCGCGTATATCAGGTGAACATCCGCGTTATGCGGTTGCTTGGCCTCTTCGTTTTCGATCGTTAGCAGGGCGCCATCCACGTCATTCCAGCGCAACTCGCCTGCAATCGCATACAGGTAGTCCGTTGGGCCGGGCAAGCGCAAGCCCAGCTTCCAGAGCTTTCGCGGTGCCTTTGTTTCGCGTACCGCGCGAATCGTCTCGGCATTCGCACCTGCCGCCGAAAGCGCATTGTAGAACGCCTCTTCGGGGCGCTCGGTCAGCCCGCGCGTCCTCAACTCGTCCCGAATTTCCTCGCTCGTAAGCCCCTCGAGTTGCCAGGCCAGCACCTGCTCGGGGGGAACCGGCGAAACGGCTTTGGCAGGCGAATTGATTTGCTGATGCGGTAAAGATAGCGCTGCAAACACAATCAGGGTAATCATGGGACCGCCTTGCAGGCGAAGGACACAATTCGCCCCCAACTGCTTTATCGGCAGTTCCTGCCTAAACTTTACGGAATGGCGTGTGCTTGCAAAACCTCAGGAATGACTTATCTGGCCCCACCGAGACCTGCCGGGAGTATCGCATGTGTTCTGATTTGAGATTAAGGGGTCGTGGTGGAGCTGCCGCAGCTCTGTTCCACCGCCGCTTTCACGTCCGGGTCAAATTGTGCGCCGCGCCACCCTTGCGCGGAGCAAATCTGCCAAGATTCCAGCCCGAGAGCGCCCCGGAAGTCCGCGCCCAGCAGGTTCGCCCCGTCGAGTTTCACTTGCCGCAGCACGGCTCCCGCAAAGATTCCGCCGCGCAAGTCGGCTCTAGAGAGATCGGCTTCGAGGAAGATTGTGTCCTTGGCCTGCGCTCCGGTCAGGTTGGCGCCCATCATCTTTGCAGCCGAGAAATCGGTCTGTTCCAGTGTCGCCAGCGAGAGTACTGCTTCTTCCAGCTTCGTGTCACGAAAGTCCGCGTGGGCCAATTCCGCTCTGAGCAGGTTGGCGTGCCGCAGGGTTGCACTGTAGAGCGTGGCTTTCGAGAGGTTGGCCGTCGCCAACGTCGCCCCGTCGAGATTTGCATACGACAAATCCGCCTTCTGGAAATCCCCCGCAGCAAACACAGCGCCCTGGGCGTCCACACTCACGAGGTTCGCTTTTCCCATGAGCACGCGGTCCATCCGCGCCGATTTCATGTTGGCTTCGCGCAGGTTGGCACCCCGGAAATCCGCTTCGGCCAGACTTGTCCCTTCCAGGTTTGCCCGCCACAAGCGCGCATTGGCGAACGCCGCGTGGTACCCGCGCGCGTACCTCAGATTGATCTCGTTTAGCCGTGGCCCTGTTGCTTCACTCGACGTTGTTTCGGCGTTCCCGGCTTTCTCGCGTGGGCTCGAAATGGTCTCGTCGGTTATTTCCGCGTACGGCCGGTAACCCACCGATTGAAAAGCCGTTGCCGCCCAGCGGCGAACGTCCCCCGCTCCCACCTCAGGCCGCAGCCTTGGATCACCGGGTAGCCCGCGAATCACGCCTAATGACAGTACGAATAGCACCATCCCAGCGGCGAGGGGCAAGCGCAAAGCCTTCAAAACGTCGTGCATGAAATGTGGCGTGCTTTCCTCGGTCCAGTCGCCCGGGCGCAGCACCCGCCGCACAATGCGCGGCATCCCGCAAGCCGCTGCGCTCGCCACTGTAAACAGAAAAACGTGCAGGAGCGTTCCGCGATAGTCCTGCAACACCAGATATCTCAGCCAGAAGAAAAACAGCATCGCCGGCACGGCCCAATACGCCAGCAGCATCGCCAGATAGCACTCGACCATTCCCAGCGGCGACCGCGGGTCTCGCGCCCACCTCAAGTGCGGCCGGATCGGTCCCATCAAGTACCACCGGCCATCCTTTTCCGGCGTTTGTCCGTCCGGGAAGACCGCCGGATGCGCGCCCGTGCTCCCCCAGAGCCGCAAAAGCAAGAACTGCAGCCGCAGGTACATTGCGGTCAGCAACAGCGGCGCACCTAGATAGAATCCCTGCAATGGCAAAAGGTTCGGTATCTCTGGCGTCCGCCAAACGGATTGATCCAGCAGCAACCGCACGTCTCTCGTCATCGCAATCAGTACGCCGGTGCCAACGCACACGGCCATCACCATCAAGTAGAACCATCTCGCTGCCTGGGTGAATTGTTCAATGGTCCGGCTGCCGTTCAGCGCGGAGACAGACTCCGGCAACGTGGCGTCAAATAAATTCGCGCCACCCAGGCGTCCGGCCCAGAGCCCTTGCGACCCGTACAGGTTGGCGCCCATCAAATTCGCGCCGGAAAATTCGGTCCCCAGAAGATTCGCATCGCGCAGGTCCGCTTCGACCAAGTTGGCGTTGCGCAGGTTGGCCATCGACAAATCCGCGCTCCGCAGCTTGGCCTTCTGCATCTGCGCGCCTTGCAAGTTCGCGCCGGTCAAGTCCGCGTCCGCAAGATTGGCGCCGGAAAAATCGCCCCGAGCGCCTTCCTTCCCGCCGCTCTCCGCCCAGAGCCGGTGCTGGTCCAGAGTCTGCGCCACCTCCAACAGGTCCGCCGACATGGGGTAGGATTCCGGGACCAGGTGCAGTGCCGCTGGAGAAGACTCCTTCGACTCCGGCTCCTCACTGTTTTCTTCTTCGATTACCGGGTGAGCTTCAGGCTCAGACGTAGACCCTTCTTCTCCCTCGCCAGCCATCTCAGACTCTTCATCTTCTGAGTGCATTGCCGAAGCACCTGGAGCTGGTTCGGCGTCTGGCTTTGACGCCGGCGCCATTTCCTCGGCGTTCTCGAGTTCGGAACTTTTCTCGGGATTCCCTACGCCCACTTCTTCGAACTCGGTCGCGGCTTGCCGAAGCGAAGTTCCCTTCACGAGGTCCTGCATCAGTTGCTCTTCAAACAGTGCCAGTATCTTTCCTTCCGTTTCGGGGTTTGGTGCTTGCGCACCAAATTCGGCCTGCTCTTCGGGCGTGGCGAGCCTCTCGGGAAGCTTTTCGTCCCGGCTCCAGGAGAATCCAAATATTTTCTTGGCCGGCAGATCCGGCATGATGGTCATCCCTGTCGCTTCCCACGCGGAAAGCGGTTGGTTTCCCCCGTCTGGGTGGGTACTTGCATCTTCGCCTATCGCCGGGGGAAAAGCGCCTGACCGAAGGTACAGGCGCTTCCTGGAAAGCAACGACTTACCTTGTCCTGGTGCCTCTACCTCTGCGTGTAAGGCCATGAAGTTACCTCGTCTTGTCTGGCGCCGCCTTG
>Ga0187780_10001773_pt1 | contig 16303 bp, 19 predicted proteins | sample 1015_Q2_SP10_20__FD_132429 | JGI IMG/M metagenome (GOLD analysis project Ga0187780, IMG submission 132429) | Tropical peat soil microbial communities from peatlands in Department of Meta, Colombia - 1015_Q2_SP10_20_MG | ecosystem: Environmental > Terrestrial > Soil > Wetlands > Peat | place... | reverse complement strand
CCCCGACGTCCGTCCGCGTCTTCGCGGCGCGACGTACGACTACATGTGGCGTCAGGCGATCGCCGCCCAGCCGCCGATCGTGACGATCACGAGCTACAACGAGTGGCACGAAGGCACACAGATCGAGCCGGCCCGCTACGCCGGGGCGGGCTACGACTCGTACGACGGGGCGTGGGGCCTGCATGGGCAGGCGGCGCAACGTGCGTACCTCGACCGAACCGCGTTCTGGGCGGATCGGTACCGGACGCGCGTCACGAGCTCCCAGCTGAGGGGAGCTCAGTAGAGCGCGCTCGCGAGCCGGCGGCGGTACCTCGACGTGGTTGGATCGTCGTGACCGAGCTGCTCGAACAGCGCGACGGCGAGGTCGCGCAGCCGCTCGCGCTCGTCCGGTGAGGCCGCCGGCACCGCGTCGACGATCGACGTCAGCGCGCCCTCGACGTCCCCGGAGTCGAGCGCGGCGACGATCGTGAGGTGGGCTCCCTCTGCTCGAAGCGCCTGGACGAGGCCGGCGGCGCGAGGCGGGGCGAGCAGCTCGTCGAGGAACGCGGCGACACCGGGGGCAGACCGAGCGCCGACGAGCTCGGAGACGACGCGACCGTCCCGGAATGCCTTCACGGCCGGGATGCTCGCGATCCCGTAGCTCCTCGCGACCTCCTGGTTCGCGTCGACGTCGACCTTCACGAGCTCGACGTCGCCGGCGCGCGCCTCGATCTCACGCTCGAGCACGGGCCCGAGTGCGAGACAGGGCCCGCACCACGCTGCCCAGAAGTCGACGACCACGGGGATCTCGGCCGAGCGGGCGATGACGGCGTCCTCGAACGTCGCGTCCGTCGCGTCCACGCGAGCCACGATACCGGTGGGTCCTCCGGGGGCGGCCGCAGATCTCGCGCGTCGTCCCCCGGGGCCGTCTGCGTCAACCACAGACCCAGCCGCTGGCCGCCACTGTCGGCGAGTTCTCGGAGCGCTCGGCCGGCTTGCAGATCATCTCCACCTAAGGCGTCGGAGACTGCGTTGGGTTCAGACTGAGGTCTGCCCCCAACACGACTTCTGAGCCGCAGCCGGCGACGAGCGCGGCGGGGACGTGCTCGAGGGCCACGCCCGCGAGGGAGCGGTGCCCGAGATCGATCTCGACGTCGGCCCACTCGGTGAGACCGAGCGACCGGGCGCCCATGCTCGACCCGATCGCGAGCAGCTCGTCCGGGGAGAACACGCCGCGGCTTCCGCCCAGTCGCCTCGCGATCCCCTCCAGCTCGCGGAGCTCCTCGAACGGGTCGATCCGGACGTTCGAGTCCGACCCGATGCAGATCCGGATGCCGCGATCCCTCAGGCGGACGGCCGGCAGGAAGCCGTCGCCGAGGTCGGCCTCGGTCGTGAGGCAGGCGCAGACGGCCGTGTCGTGCGACGCGAGCAGGCCGAGCTCCGCGTCGTCCGCGTGCGTCGCGTGGACGACGGTGGTGCGCTCGGTGAGGCAGCCGGTTCGCGCAAGAAGCTGGATCGGGCGGCAGCCGTGCTCGGCGCGGCACTCCTCGATCTCGCGGATCTGCTCGTCTGCATGGACGTGGAGGGGAAGGCCTTCCGCGGCCGCGTAGCGCCCGATCTCCTCCAGCCAGTCCGCCGGGCACGCGCGGACGGAGTGGGGGGCGAGCCCGACGGCGATCCCCTCGGAGCGGAGCGCCTCGATCTCGTCGAGATAGGCCTCGACGGAGTTCTGCCGGAAGCGCTCGATTCCACCGCGCGCATAGGCGACGTGGAGGAGGACGAAGCCGATGCCGGCAGCGTCTGCCGCTTCCGCGGCCGCGCGGCCCTCCGCGGCACCGAGATAGTGGAACTCGCCGACGGCCGTGTAGCCCGCGGCGAGCATCTCCCGATACGTCGCCTCGTACAGCGAGCGGACGAGCTCCGGCGTCTGGCGCTCGGCCTCGGCCAGCATCCCGTCGCGCCACGCCCAGAAGTCGGCACCTGCTGCCCTCCCGCGCAGCGCCCGCTGGAAGGCATGGCTGTGGGCGTTGACGAACCCGGGAAGGCGGAGTCCCTCCATCACGGCGACGCTACCAAGCCCGCGCGCCAATAGGCTCTCGCCATGAGACGGGAGCAGATCCCGAATGCGCTGACACTGCTGCGCTTCGCGGCAGTGCCCGTGTTCGCGGTGCTCTTCCTCGCTGCGGGGAACGGCGCCGCCGTCGCCGCAGGCGTGTTCTTCGCGGGCGCGGCCGCGACCGACCAGCTCGACGGCTGGCTGGCGCGGCGCTGGCACGTCGAGTCGCGCTTCGGCAAGGTTGCCGACCCGCTCGCCGACCGCCTGATGATCTCCGTCGCCGCGATCCTCCTGTGGCACGACGGGCGGCTGCCGTGGCCGGGCGCGGTGATCGTGATCGGCCGGGATCTCCTCCTCGTCGTCGGCTACCAGCTGCTCGCGCCACGCGGCGTCGCCGTCGAGGTCACCCAGCTCGGCAAGCTCGGAACGTGGCTCCTCTATGCGGCGATGACGGGCCTGATCGTCACGGACAAGGGAACCGGCTGGCCGCTCTGGCTCTTCTGGATCGGCCTCGGGCTCGCGCTCGTCGCGGCAGCCCACTATGTCCTCGAGGCTCGCAGAGCCGTCGACGGCCCAGGAGGGAGAACGGGTCCCGAGCCGAAGATACGTGCGAAGGTAGAGGCCGACTCTCAAGCTGAGGTTGACCCCTCGCGACGATGACTGCTTCAATCAGAACGAGGCCGGCGGCATCGGCCGGCCCGGACCGAAAGGCGTGCTGTGGAACCGCTCCCCGATCTCGCAACACTCTCCGCTGACGACCTGAGCGCGTTGATCGCGTCGCTCGAGACGGAAGAGGACGCGATCTCCTACCGCCGCCGTCTGCTCCACGGGCGCATCGACATCCTCCGCCAGGAGTACGTCTCGCGCCTCCGGGCCCAGGTCGAGAGCGGCGGGCTGGTCGAGCACGAGCCGTCCTCTCTCGAGCGACCGATCTACGAAGGCACCGGCGAGGTGCCGCCCGAGCACGAGCTCGAGCCGCTGCCGGACATCGGCACCGTGTCCGACGACGAGCTGCGGACGCTGATCCGCCAGCTCGAGAGGGAGGAGGACGACATCTCGCTTCGCCGCCGGTTCCTCCACGGCCAGATCGAGATCCTCCGCGCCGCCCGGTACGCGCGGCTGCGCGACGGGACGGTCGACGTCTCGGATCTCGCGCGTGTGCTGACCACGCGGCTCCCGAAAGCGACCGACGGGCAGGCGTGAGTCACGTCTACTGCCCCGAATGCGGCTTCCAGAGCCCCGCGGCGGTCAACTACTGCGCCCGCTGCGGTGCTCTCCTCGCCCACGACCTGGGCGGCGAGACGACGATGAGCCTCGCTCCCGACGACGTCCACGACGAGGAGTCAGCTGCGCTCGACGACCATCTGAGCGGCACGGCGCTCGTCGTGCGAGCAGGCGGCGGCAGGGCGGGGGAGACCTTCGCACCCGCCGGCCCGCGGACGCTCATCGGCCGCTCGCCCGAGTGCGACATCTTCCTCGACGACGTCACCGTGTCCCGCCGTCACGCCGAGATCCTGCAAGAGGGCGAGATCTACCGGATTCGGGATCTGGGGAGCCTCAACGGCACGTTCGTGAACCGTCGACGCGTCGAGTCCGCCGAGCTGCACGACGACGACGAGGTGCAGATCGGCAAGTACCGGCTCACCTTCCTGCAGCGATGACGGCGACGCCCACCGAGCCGAAGTCGCGCTCCCATCCGCACACGATCGGGGCCGTGTGCGAGCGTCTGCGCGGCGAGTTCCCGGACATCTCGATCTCGAAGATCCGCTACCTCGAGGATCAAGGGCTCCTGACGCCGAAGCGCACACGCGGCGGCTACCGGCTCTTCTCGGACGAGGACGTCGAGCGGCTCGAGACGATCCTCACGATGCAACGCGACGAGTTCCTGCCGCTCCGCGTGATCAGGCAGGAGCTCGCGATGCCCGGCGCAGACCGTGCGAAACGCCGCGCGCAAGGGCTTCGGGGGGTCGAGGACGAGGTCGAGCTCGCCGAGCTCTGCGAGCGTGCCGGCATAGGAGCGGAGTTCGCGCGCGAGCTCGAGGAGTACGACCTGTTGCAGCCGCGCATCGAGGCCGGCGACCGGATCTACCGCGAGAGCGAAGTCGACATCGCCGCTGCATGTGCCCGCCTGGCGCACTTCGGGATCGACGCTCGGCACCTGCGCGCGTTCCGCACCGCGGCGGGCAGGCAGTCGGGCCTGCTCGAGCAGCTCGTGGCGCCCGCCCTGCGCTCGCGCAATGCGGAGCGCCGGAAGAGCGCGCTCGACGACCTCGAGACGCTCGCCGCGGTCTCACAGGAGCTCGGCCAGCTGCTCTTCATGCGCGATCTCCGGCAGCTGGTCGAGCGGTGACGGCGATCGACCTCGCGAGCAAGATCCGCGACGTCCCGGACTTTCCGACGCCCGGAATCCTCTTCAAGGACATCACGCCGCTCGTCGCCGATCCCGCCACGTTCCGGGAGTCGATCGACCGGCTCGCGGAGTGGGCGGGTCCGCGGACGCCGGACATCATCCTCGGCGCCGAAGCCCGCGGCTTCATCTTCGGCGGCGCGCTCGCCTACACGCTCGGCTGCGGCTTCGTGCCGGCCCGAAAGCCCGGCAAGCTCCCGTGGAACACCGTCGATGCGAGGTACGCGCTCGAGTACGGGAGCGACACGCTCGAGGTCCATGCCGATGCGATCGGCAACGGCCAGCGCGTGATCGTGCTCGACGACGTACTCGCGACCGGCGGCACCGCCCGGGCCAAGATCGAGCTCGTCGAGCGCCTCGGCGGCTCCGTCGTCGGCGCGCTGTTCGTGATCGAGCTGGCGTTCCTCAACGGCCGCGACAAGCTCGCGGGCTACGACGTCCACGCCCTGATCGCGTACTGACGCTCCGTCCGACGGGCGGAGTACAACGGAGGCTGCGGATGCCCTGTCAGGGCGGAAACATCACCCGCGATGCCCACGTGCGGCTCGTGAGCTCGCCCGTTCACTCCCGGGAGGGATGGTTGCGAGATGACGAGGAAACCGATCACGAAACGCATGGACGCAGCCCTCGTACGCGCGCCGCGACCCGAGGGAGCAGCCGAGCTGCTGCTCCGTCACTGCTTCGCGCTCGGCGGCCCTGGTCCGAAGCGGCCGTCGGTGAAGGTGCGTCTCGAGGAGGCGCTCGGACCCGAGTTGGCTCGCCGGCTCGTGACGAGCCTGACGGCAGGCGGACGGCGGTAGCGCGTTGGGGCTAGGAGCCGTCCTCCGGACGGTTGTCACCTCGCGTCCGGACGAACAGGAAGATGGCGAACGCCGCGACGCCCGAGAGGACGATCGTCGTGGCGGCTTGAACGCCGATCGCGCGCATGCCGAAGAACAGATAGAGGAAGAACACCACGGCCCAGATGAAGCTCTGAACGCCCTTGTCGATGCTCGGCAGGCGGAGGTGCATCGGAGCGGATCCTATCGGCTCGCTCGGCCAGGGGGCGAAAACGGACCACAAGAATTCACCGAGCCGGTGGCGCTTTCGTCCACCCAACCCGCTGACCTTCCGGTTGCCCGTACGGCCCTCGAGCTGAGCTTCGACCTAATCGCGCTCCGTGCTCGGTGCAAGGGGGAAACTACGGTGCGCGTCTCGGAGGGTCAAGGGCCGCGGCAACGACTTGATCGCAATTTGCGCACGATTTCGACACGATCGGATCGGACGACCCCCTACCGGTACGCTCCGCGGATGCGGGTGAGCGTGGGCGACGTGGACCTCTACGTCCACCAGGCAGGGGAGGGGCGTCCGCTCATCCTCCTCCACGGCGGCCCCGGCCTCGACGGCTCGACGTGGTTCCCCGGGATCGTTCCCCTCGCCGCCGAAGGCTGGCGGATCCTCGCACCCGACCTCCGCGGGAACGGCCGCTCCGACGCCGGCTACCCCGCACGCTGGACGGTGCCGCAGATGGCGGACGACGTCGAGGCGCTGATCCGTGTCCTCGGCCTCGAGCGTCCCGTCGTGATCGGCCAGTCGTTCGGGTCCTTCGTCGCCCAGTCGCACATGGTCCGGCACGGCAGCGGAGACGGGTACGTCCTGATGGGGACCGTTGCCGAGCCGCGCGCGCTCGAGGGGATCGACGCCGAGCTCGAGCGCTTCCAGCCCGTGAGCTTGCGCGCGCAAGTAACGGCGTCGTGGATGTGCGAGGCGTCGGTCCAGACCGCAGAGGAAGCACGCCAGCTCTGGCACGACCAGATCCCGTTCCACGTCGCAGACCCGGAGGGCCCGCTCGTCACGTGGCTGATCGAGAACGACCAGGTGGTGTTCCGGCCCGAGGTGCTACGCCATTTCGCCTCGGGCCGCGACTACGGCATGCTCGACCTCCGCGCAGAGCTCGGGAGCTTCGACAAGCCCGTGCTCGTCGTGAGCGGGGAGCACGACCGCACGACCTCACCGACATCCGCCCACGAGCTCGCGCGGTTGCTGCCGCACGGCGAGGACGTCACGATCCGGAACGCTGCGCACCTGATGCTCTACGAGCAGCCGGAGGCGACGCTGAGCGCGATCCGCGGGTTCCTCCGCCGCGTCTGACCGGCGTTCGAGCGAGGGGTAGGGGTAGGCGGCACCGAGCGGCCCGGCTCATGCACTTCAGCTCGACATAACTCCCGTTATCGTGCACGGGCCTGCGGCGAGCGCGGCTTCGGCGTCACACCGTGACCGACAGGACCTGGCCGAGCGCCCACACCGTCAGCGCGAGCGTGCCGAGCGCGAGCGCCACCATCCAGAGCAAACGGGCCATCGCGCAGACGGTATGCGCTTCGACACCGTCGGAGCAACGCTTCCTTGACCATTCCGTCACCGGTGCGCGATCATGCCGCCCTGTGCCGGTGAGGAACCGGCGTCCCGGGTTCGACACGAGCGAGAGGAGCACCGACGGATGAGCGCAGCCACCTATGCCGAGGAGTTGGTCGAGCATTCGACAGCGGCGGCCGTCGAGGAGAAGGCGAAGCTCCGCAAGCACTTCGGCCGCTTCGACATGCTGTTCTTCCTCATCTGCACGCTGGTCGGCGTCGACACGCTCGGCCAGGTGGCGGCGAACGGCGCGCAGGGCTTCACGTGGCTGCTCTTCCTCGGGATCTTCTTCTTCCTGCCGTATGCCCTCCTGACCGCGGAGCTCGGCGCCGCGTTCACCGAGGAAGGCGGCTGCTACGTGTGGGTCAAGCTCGCGTTCGGCCGCTTCATCGCGTGCGTGAACACGGTCATGTACTGGCTCTCGAATCCCGTCTGGATGGGCGGCCTGCTCGCGATCACGGCGTTCACGACCTTCCAGACGTTCTTCTGGACGAGCGCGGGAACCACCGTCCAGTACATCTTCTCGGCCGCGTTCATCTGGTTCGGCGTCTGGGCCGCGATCCTCTCGTTCGGGATCGGCAAGTGGATCCCGACGCTCGGCGCCTGGGCGCGGATCGGGCTGCTCGCCTTCTTCTCGTTCAGCGTCCTCGTCTACGCGGTCAAGCACGGCGTCCACGCGCCGCCGGCTCACCAGTTCAAGCCGACGTACACGCTGTTCATCGCCCTCGTTCCGGTGCTCTTCTTCAACTACGTCGGCTTCGAGTTGCCGAACGCCGCGGGCGACGAGATGAAGAACCCGCAGCGCGACGTCCCGTTCACCGTGCTGCGCTCCATGGTGGCCTCGGTGCTCCTGTACGGCGTGCCGATCCTCGCGATCATCCTCGTCCTCCCGAGCTCCCAGATCACCGGCCTGGGCGGCTTCATCGACGCGATGAAGACGGTCTTCACGGTCTACGGCGGCCACGTCGCGGCCAACGGCACGGTGACCCTCACCGGCGCCGGGAAGGTCCTCGGGGACATCACCGCGGCCGGCTTCATCCTCGTGCTGCTGTCGAGCGGGACGACGTGGATCATGGGCGCCGACCGCAGCCAGGCCGTCGCGGGCTACGACGGGGCCGGGCCCCGGATCATCGGGACGTTCTCGAAGCGCTGGGGCACGCCGATCGTCGTCAACTTCCTCTCCGGCATCGTCTCGACGATCACGATGGTCCTCGCGATCCAGCTCACCGGCGGCAACTCCGAGAAGTACTTCAACGCGGTGCTGAACGTCGTGCTGCTGTTCACGACGATCTCCTACATCGTGGTCTTCCCGGCGCTGATCAAGCTCCGCTACAACCACGCGCACGTCCATCGGCCCTACCGCGTGCCGTTCGGCATGGCCGGTGTCTGGACCTGCGGGATCCTGACGACGTTCTGGGCGGCGTTCGCGTCCCTCGTCGGCATCTTCCCCGGCCTCGCCGATCACAAGCTGCTCAACAACGACGCGCTCCCCGCCGGATTCACGCGCAGCGGCTTCGAGCTGACGGTGTTCGTCCCGATCCTCGTCGTGATCGGAGTCGGCGTCCTCTTCTACGTCCTCGGCGCGTCGACGCGCGCGCGTGCGATCGACGTGCCGCTCGAAGCCGAAATCGAGCCGGCTCAGGCCTGAAGAGTCGGTTTCCACGCTCGGGAGGCGGCTCGAACGCCTCCCGAGCTCGAGCCGTCCGGGGCTTTACAAGCAGGCTCCCCGGATGGGAGAGTCACCGGAACGTGACATTCGGATCGTTGTCGAACCGTTAGGGCAGCCGGTGGACATCGAGACTCTCTTTGCGAACGACGACGTCAAACCGCTGCTGGAGGCGTCGGAGCTCACCGGCACCATCCGCTCGGCCGACCTCGCCGAGCTGGTCGAGACGTACGAGCTGGACGTGCTCGAGCAGGAAGCGCTGCTCCGCGCGCTCGAAGCGCGAGGCCTCGACGTCGTCGAGACCGACGCTCCGCCGTCGGAGCCCCCCACTCCGCAGGCCGAGTCGACGACCGATGCCCTCCAGCTCTTCCTGCGCGAGGCCTCGCGTCACGAGCTCCTGACCGCGGCGCAGGAGGTCGAGCTCGCGAAGCGGATCGAGCGCGGGGACATGGCTGCGAAGCAGCGGATGATCCAGTCCAACCTGCGGCTCGTCGTCTCGATCGCGAAGAACTACCGCAACCAGGGGCTGCCGTTCCTCGACCTGATCCAGGAGGGGACGCTCGGCCTGATCCGCGCGGTCGAGAAGTTCGACTGGCGGCGCGGCTTCAAGTTCTCGACCTATGCGACCTGGTGGATCCGCCAGGCCGTCGCGCGCGCGCTCGCCGACAAGGCGCGGACGATCCGGATGCCGGTGCACATCGTCGAGCGGCTCCAGAAGCTCAATCGAGCCGAGCGCTCGCTCTGGACGCAGCTCGGCCGGGAGCCGACGATCGCAGAGGTCGCCGAGGAGGCCGCGATCACGCTCCAGCAGGCCCTCGAGGTGCGGGCCGCCGCCCGCGCCTCGGCGAGCCTCGACGCGCCGGTCGGCGAGAGCGACGACGCGGTGCTCGGTGACTTCGTCGCCGGCGACGAGCCGCTGCCGGAGGAGCGCGTCGAGCTGCAGCTCCGCAGCCAGGCGCTCCATCACGCGCTGGCCGCGCTGCCAGAGCGGGAACGCGAGGTCGTCGTCCTCCGCTACGGGATCGGCGGAGTCGAGCCGCGCACCCTGGAGGAGATCGGCACACGGCTCGGCATCACGCGCGAGCGCGTCAGGCAGATCGAGTTCGACTCGCTACGGCGGCTCGCAGCCCTGCGCGAGATGCAGGCAGTCGCCAGCCCGTAGCGTCTCTACGTGCGCAGATAGAGCTCGAGCCCCGGCGCCACCGATCGGAGCTCGCGCAACGCACGGGTCTCCAGCTGGCGGACGCGCTCGCGCGTGATGCCGAGGATCGTGCCGACCTCCTCGAGCGTCTTCGGCGTCCCGCCGTTCAGCCCGAACCGCTCGACGAGGACGCGCTGCTGTCGCGGCTTGAGGTGCGACAGCGCCTCCTGCAGCTCGGTCGCGCGCAGCCGGTCGGCCGTCTCCTGCTCGGGTGCGATCGAGTGCACGTCCTCCAGGAGATCGCCGACGTTGCTCTCACCGTCGCCGATCGGCGTATCGAGGCTCACGTGATCCTGCACGAGCTCGAGCAACTCCTGGACCCGCTCGGACGTGAATCCTGACTCGACCGCGATCTCGTCGAGCGACGGGTCGCGGTTGAGCTTCTGCCCGAGCGTGCGGCGCGCCCGCGTGACCCGCCGCACCTGGTCGGCGACGTGCACGGGAAGCCGGATCGTCCGCCCCTGCTCGGCGAGAGCCCGCGAGATCGCCTGCCTGATCCACCAGGTCGCGTACGTCGAGAGCTTGTAGCCGAGCTTGTAGTCGAACTTCTCCACGGCGCGGATGAGGCCGAGGTTCCCTTCCTGGATCAGATCCAGCAGGGGCACCGACGCCTTCGTGTACGAGCGTGTGATCGACATCACGAGCCGGAGGTTGGACTCGATCAGCCGCCGCTTGGCCTCCTCGTCGCCGGCGTCCTTCCGCCTCGCGAGCTCGCGCTCCTCGGCCGGTGTCAGGAGCCGACCGTCGCCGATCTGGCGAACGTAGAGCTTGAGCGGGTCCTGGGTGATCGGGTCCGACGGCGCGTCCTCGACAGGGTCGGGCACACGGTCGAACAGCGGCTCCACGGCGTTGCCTTCCACGGCGGGTGTATCGGCGGGACACGTCCCCCGCTTGAGGCAGGTTCCGCTGCGTCGACGAAGCGAGTCCGCAGAACCCGTACGAGCTCCGAAGCACGTCCTAACCCGTGGCTCATCAGGTCGTCTCTAGTCTTGACTCGAGATCCGACGGAACCGATAGGAGAGGGAACGAGATGTGCGGCATCGCGGGATACAGCGTCGACGAGCGGTCGGGCATCGACAGGACGCTGGCGGCGCAGGCTCTGCTGGCGGGCATCGCGGAGCGCGGCGCCGATGCCGTCGGCTACGCCTACCGCGAGACGGGCCCCGTCGTCGTCCACAAGGAACGGTCGGGCGCGAGCGCGGTGCTCGAGGCCGTCGCGGTCCCGGAGACGGCCTCGCAGCTGCTCGTCCACGTCCGCGACTACACGAAGGGCCATCCGACGATCGCTGCCAACAACCACCCGATCCGGCACGGCGCCGTCGTCGGCATCCACAACGGGATCATCGTCAACGACGACGAGCTGTTCGAGCGGCACGGGCTCGTGCGGGCGGAGCCCGACATGACCGTCGACTCCGAGGCCATCTTCGCGCTGGTGGACGCCCGGCCGCGCGACAGCTCCGCGCTCGAGGAGCTGCACGGCGCGATGGCGGCGGCATGGCTCGACGAGCGCGAGCCCGAGGCGCTGCAGCTCGCCCGAGGCATCGGCCGGCCGCTCTGGATCGGACGCGGCCGCGAGGCACTGTTCTTCGCCTCGACTCGCGCCGCGCTCGAGCTCGTGGGGCGGACGTTGAGGATCAGACTGCGGCTCGGCGAAGTCCCGGAAGGTCGGTTGCTGACGGTCGTCGCGGGCAGCGTGGCACACCACACCCGCTTCAAGCCCGATCGCAGCTACCGCGAGGAGAACGTGCTCCCGGCCGTCCGCGCGCCTCACGAGGGAGCGTTCTGCCTCGAGCGGCTCGCCGCGCTGGCTGCGCTCGGCTAGCTCCCGTCGGATCGGGTTGGCGCACCCCATCCGCCCGAAGACGGCCCGTCCGAGGGTACGTCGGGCCCTACGCTCGGCCGCGCCTCAGCGCGCCGTCGGACCGCACGTCGACGCCGTCCTCGCGCAGACGCCCGCGCACGAGGAACTGGAACGCCGCCCACGGCCCGGCATCGATCTCGACCATCCGGTAGATCTGCCATTCGGAGAGCAAGGACGGGTCGGCCCGCCGCGCCTCCTTCCAATCCGCCATCTTCGGCAGGCGGCCGAGCGAACGAGCGAGCGCGACGCCCTGCTCGACGGCGCGCTCGAGCCGCTCCTCGCCGACCGGGACGTCGAACCCCGCCTCGCGGAGGGCTGCCGTCAGCGAGCCGAAGGTGTGCCAGACGAGCGACTTCGAGGCCATCCGCCCACGCCGCTGCTCGAGATCCCGCGCGGTCGGCGTCCGCCCGAGCTCGGCGCCGAGCTCCCGCAGCTGCTCCAGCAGCTCCTCGCGGCTGATGAACCGGCGAGGGCTCAGGCCAGCCGCCCGCTTCGCCGCGTTCCACGTTCCGAAATGCTCGATCACGGTCTGCGGGTGGACAGCGGCGTCCGCATCGGCGGCGAACTCGCGCATCGTCGGAGAGCGGCCGAGGCGCTCGGCGCTCGCGCGCAGCTCGGCGAGGATCTGCTCGTCCGTGTAGCGGCGTCGCAAGCCCGCGCGGAACTCGGCCAGCGCGGCCTCGTCGATCGCGTCCAGCGCAGGGTGCCGCCGTCGGCTTCGAGCCATGCAACCACTTTAAAGCAGAATGGAAAGTATGCAAGGTAGCCCGATCGAGGCTGTCGGACGGCCCGCTGGATAGGCTCGCAGGCGTGGGAAGCATGAGGCTGACATTCGAGTCCGCGGCCGCACGCGCGGTCGGGCGCCTGTCCCGGGCCGCGGGAACCGGCGGTGGGACGACGCTGCCCGGAAAGCTCCTGTGGAGGATCGATCCGGACGCGGTCGACGCCCTGGCGGCACGGTTGCGAAACGGCGCGGCGCTCGTGTCGGCAACCAACGGCAAGACGACGACGACGGCGATGGCGGCGCGGATCCTGGGCGGGGAGCATGCCCTCGCCTGGAACCACTCCGGCGCGAACCTCGCGTCCGGCGTCGCCTCCACGCTCCTCGTCGCCAGGCACGCGGACCTCGCGCTGCTCGAGGTGGACGAGGCTGCCTTGCCCGAGCTGATCCGCCGGGTGCGACCGCGGGCCCTTTCCCTCGGCAACCTCTTCCGCGACCAGCTCGATCGGTACGGAGAGCTCGAGATCGTCGCCGAGCGCTGGCGGGAGGCGGTACGTGCGCTCGACCCGAGCACGGTCCTGTCCGTGAACGCCGACGACCCGGTCGTCGGCGACCTCGCGGACGGGCGCGAACGAGCCCGGCGGTTCGGGATCGACGACCCCGCTCACGCCCGGCTTGCCCTCCAGCATGCAGCCGACTCCAAGTACTGCGTTCGCTGCGGCCGGCCGTACCGCTACGAGTCGATCTACGTCGGTCATCTCGGCGCGTACCGCTGCGATTCGTGCGGCCACCGGAGACCCGACCTCGATGTCGCCGCGCGGTCGATCGCGCTCGACGGGCTGGACGGATCGAGGTTCGAGCTGCACACCGGAGCGGGCGCCGCAGCGGTCTCTCTCCGGCTGCCCGGGCTCTACAACGTCTACAACGCGCTCGCCGCCGCCTCGCTCGCCCTCGCCCTCGGCGCGACGCTCGAGTCGGTCGTCGCCGGGCTCGAGTCGTTCACGGCGGCATTCGGCAGGTTCGAGCGCATCGACGCGGACGGACGCGAGGTCGTCGTCCTCCTGGTCAAGAACCCGGCGGGCGCGAACGAGGCGATCCGGACGCTCGTCGACGCCGGCGTTCCCCCCGTCCTCGTGATCGCCCTGAACGACGCGATCGCCGACGGCCAGGACGTCTCCTGGATCTGGGACGTCGACTTCGAGCCGCTCTTCGCGGGGGTCCAGCGGGTGGTGGCCACCGGAGATCGCGCGGCCGAACTCGGCCTCCGCCTCGCGTACGGCGGGCTCGGGGGCGACTCCTTCGAGGTCGAGCCCGACCTCGGCAGGGCGCTCGACCGTGGCCTCGAGCTCGTGCCGCCGGAAGGTCGGCTCGTCGTCCTCCCCACCTACACCGCGATGCTCGAGCTGCGCGGCATCGCGGTCGATCGCGGGCTCGTACGACCGTACTGGGAGCCCACGTGAGGATCCGCGTCGCGCATCTCTACCCCGAGTACCTCAACATCTACGCGGACCGCGGCAACATCGCCGTGCTCGAACGCCGAGCACGGCTCCGCGGGCACGAGCTGCACGTCGAGGCCGTGAACGTCGGCGATGCGCTTGCGGTCGGCGGCTACGACCTGCTCTACGTCGGCGGCGGCCAGGATCGCGAGCAGGCGCTGGTCGCACCCGATCTGGCGGCGAAGGGAGCGTCGATTCGCGCGCTCGTCGACGCGGGCGCTGCGCTCCTCGCCGTCTGCGGCGGCTACCAGCTGCTCGGCCGCGGCTACCGCGGCCGCGACGGCTCGTTGCTGGAGGGCGCCGGGCTCTTCCCGCACGAGACCGTCGCCGGGGACCGCCGGATGATCGGCGACGTGCTCCTCGACTGCGAGCTCGACCCGGGAGACCACCTCGCGGTCGCCGGCTTCGAGAACCACGCAGGCCGGACGCGGCTCGACCCCGGAGCCGTGCCGCTCGGTCGAGTCGTCGCGGGCTTCGGCAACGACGGAGCGTCGGGCTACGAAGGGTGCCGGGTCGCGCGCGCGATCGGAACCTATCTGCACGGCCCTCTCCTGCCACGCAATCCACGGCTCGCGGATCGTCTCCTCTCGTGGGCACTCGCCCACGCGACGGGCGACGACCCACGCGAGCTCGCGCCGCTCGACGACGTCCTCGAGGCGAGTGCGCAGGCCGTCGCGGCGGACAGGGCGCGTCTGCGCGGCGGGCGCCGCTGAGAGGCGTCAGCGGCCCTGCGCGGCGAGCGCGTCGTGCAGCCGCTCGAGCGCGAGGCCCGCCGCGGCCCAGACAGGCAGGTAGTCGGCTCGAACGAGACCGTCGAGCTGGAGCCGCGCCCGCGAGTAGTCCCACGGTGCTGCGCCGCGAACACGCCGCAGCGCACGCCCGCTCGCGTACTCGACCGCCGAGAACCCGGCCGCGTACGCACACGCCCGTCGCAGGGGCGAGCTCGACCGGAGGCGGTCGTGCAGCGGCTCGAACAGCGGCGCGGCGAGTGCGTACACGGGCAGCATCCAAGCGCTCGTCGACGGGCGCCCCCGGATCGCGGTGAACGCGAGCTCGCCGAGGAGCCCGGCGACGCCGTACGAGAGCGCTCTCGCGCCGCGGGTCACTCGGCCCTGGTCATTCGACCCACAGCGAGCCGAGATAGACGCACGGATCGCCGGGTTGCCAGCGGCGGAGGAAGCGCTGGATCGGCGGGTGGAGCACGACGCCGTCGAGCTCGTCGGGTGTGAACAGGCGGTGGCCGCGCACGGCGTCGTCCTGCGAGGAGACGTCCGTCAGCGAGCCGTCGAGGTCGCCGGCGAACAGGATGTGGACGACGTGCTTCGACCAGATGCTCCGCTCGGGCGAGATCGAGTCGACGATCGCGACCGGGCCCTCGACGGGAAGCTCGTCCCCGCCCTTCACGATCCCGGTCTCCTCCGCCAGCTCGCGCTGGAGCGCCTCGGTCAGCGTCTCCCCGCCCCGGACCCCGCCGCCCGGGAGCAACCAGCGCTCCATGCCGCGTTTCTCGTGCCGGATCAGGAGGATTCGCCCATGCCAGCGGAGGATCGCCGACACCCGGATGCGGGGCTCGGGACGCACCTGTCAGCGCGTCGACGACCCGAAGCCACGCACGCCGCGCTCGCTCTCCGGCAGCTCGGCGACCTCGACCAGCGCGACCTCCGGGATCGGCACGACGACGAGCTGCGCGATCCGCATCCCCGGCTCGACGGTGAACGGCTCGCTCTCGTCCGTGTTGAGGAGGATCACGCGCAACTCGCCCCGGTAGCCCGCATCGACGAGCCCCGGCGAGTTCACGACGGAGATGCCGTGGCGCGCCGCGAGGCCCGAGCGCGGCTGGACGAAGCCGGCGAATCCCTCCGGGATCGCGACCGCGAGGCCCGTCCCCACCACCGCACGCTCGCCCGGCGCGAGCGTCACGGCCTCGCACGCCGCGAGGTCCAGCCCCGCATCGCCCTCGTAGGCGCGCTCGGGCACGACCGCGCGATCGTGGAGCCGGACGACCGGAAGCTCGATCACCGGCGCACGGCCGCCGTCTCGGGGGCGTCCGCGACGAGGTACGCGGCGAAGCGACGGACCTCCCGGTGCGGGAGCTTCGCGCGCACGAGCACGCCTTCCTCCGTGTCGCGCCGCTCGTCGATCGGCGCCCCGAGCGCGTAGAGAGCGGAGAGCACGCGGCCGTCGCGGTGAGGGACGAGCAGGCGTACGTCCTCGAAGCGGTCGGCGAACCGCTCGGCGATGCGTTCCTTCAGGACGTCGAGACCTTCGCCGCTCGACGCCGACACCTGGAGTGCACCCGGGTGGCGGTTGGCGAGTCGCCGGCGGGCCAGCGCGTCGAGGAGGTCGACCTTGTTCAGCACGACCTCGATCGGCAGCTCGTCCGCCCCGATCCCGGAGAGCACGGCGTCGACTGCCGCGATCGTCTCGGTGAGCCGGTCCTCGGGCAGGGACGCGTCGGCCACGTGCAGGACGAGATCGGCCACGAGCGTCTCCTCCAACGTCGACGCGAAGCCCTCGACGAGCTG
>Ga0187780_10001772_pt1 | contig 16305 bp, 14 predicted proteins | sample 1015_Q2_SP10_20__FD_132429 | JGI IMG/M metagenome (GOLD analysis project Ga0187780, IMG submission 132429) | Tropical peat soil microbial communities from peatlands in Department of Meta, Colombia - 1015_Q2_SP10_20_MG | ecosystem: Environmental > Terrestrial > Soil > Wetlands > Peat | place... | reverse complement strand
GCCCAGAGTCCGCAGCATGCGTTCGCGTTTCGGGGCAGCGATACGCCAACTATGGAAGGCCGTTGACTTGATGTTGGACGAGTTTGCAGTTAGGACGAAGAAAGTTGTTCCAGGAGATTTTCAATGGCAGACGTAGTAAGCAATGTTCTGGCAGCCCCTTTGTCGGCAACTCCACGGCCATTGCCGGCCATCTTCGTCGGCGGACTCATCGTTGGTGTGTTGGATATGTTGTATGCGATCCTCGTTTACAGCCCGCAAAATCCGATTCGCGTCCCACAAGCCATCGCCAGCGGCGTCCTGGGCGTGAAATCCTACAGTGGCGGGGCGCAAACAGCGGTACTGGGAGTTGTGCTGCATTTCGTCATCGCTCTGAGCGCTGCAACGGTGTACTACATCGCGAGCCGCAGACTAGAGGTCCTGGTCCACCGCGCGGTTCTGTTGGGCCTCCTTTACGGCGCGTTGGTCTATCTCTTCATGCATTTGATCGTAGTACCGCTCTCCGCGGCTCCCAAGGGACACATGCCATGGATTTACCAAGCGTGCGAGTTTGTCTGGCACTGGTTCGGCGTCGGCCTGCCGATCGCGCTTTCCGTCCGCCATTATTCTCGGTGAGGCCGCGGTCGGTCGCGGTTAATATGATTTTTGCATCGGGCGGATGCTGATATCGGTCACTTCAGCGGTGCGCGGCAAGCGGAGGGAATGAATCACCATCTCGGCGACATCTTCCGGCTGCATTAACAGTTCCGGCTTATAAGCGCGGCCTTCCTTGCCAAATAGCTTTTCCATGCGGGGCGTTGCGGTGCGTCCGGGGTAGACGCTCAGGACGCGGATGCCGTCGGCGTTGATTTCATCCCGCAAACTGTCTGCGATGGAACGAAACGCGTGTTGTGTAGCAGCGAACTGTCCGGCCGTGGCAGGTGAACGCAAACCAGCGGATGAGTTAACGAAGACGATCTGCCCGGGAGCCTTCTTCAAGAGCGGCAGCATCGTCTGAATCAGCGCGTAGTGTCCGCGAACGTTCGAGCGATACATCAGGTCGAGGTCGGCGATGGGAGCTTTCTCGTGCGGGCCGTGCGCAATCGCGCCGCCGCAAAGCACGAGAATGTGCAACTTGCCCGCTTCGGCTTGAACCTTATTGCCAATACTGCGAATGTCCTCGTCCTTGGTCAAATCGAGCGGACATGCATGGGCGCGCGTTCCACGCGCCTGGGCTTCCTTCGCCACCTCTTCCAGCAGTTCCTTGCGTCGCGCAGCCAGATAAAGTTCCGCGCCCTGGGCAGCGAGCCCTAAAGCGATGGCCTTTCCTAGGCCGCTGCTGGCTCCGGTCACTACGGCAAACTGATTCTTCAAGCTTTCCATGATGTGTCTCGAGGCCTCCGCTGCCTCTCAGGCGATCAGGCAGGCCACTACGTGCGCCCTTCCTCCCGATTAGGATGCCACACTCTCAAGCAACTCGAGTGGAAACCGGTTGCAGGATGTTCTCTATGGTCCTCGAAATCGCTTCCGGCGTCAGTCCGTGTCGCTCCTGCATGTATTCCTGGCTGCCGATATGTGGCGAGAATGCGGCCGGCACACCGATTCGTTTGAACGGCACTTTGGGGATGTCGGCTTCGGCAAGTACTTCCGCAACGGCACTGCCGAGGCCGCCGAGGATGCTGTGTTCTTCCAGTGTTACGATCGCCCGCGTCTCCTGCGCCGCGGCCAGCACTGCTTCCGTGTCCAGCGGCTTCACCGTATGCATGCTGAGCAACCGGACTTCGATGCCTTCGTCCGCGAGACGCTGCGCCGTCCGAACCGCGGTTTGCAAGATGCCACCCGTGCTGATCAAAGTGACGTCTCTTCCCTCGCGCATTTGAATCGCTTTGCCCCACGCAAACTGAATTGGTTTCTCGTGCACCACCGGTTCTCCCGCTTTGCCCAGCCGCAAATAACATGGGCCGTGATACTCAGTCACGGCGCGAGTTGCGGCACGCGATTCAACGGGATCGCCCGGAGCCAGCACAGCAATTCCAGGGATAGAGCGCATAACCGCCAAATCTTCGATGGCGTGATGCGTCGCGCCCATCGCGCCATACGCAAACCCTCCGCCAACGGTCACGATTTTGACGTTCGCGTTGTGATAGCAGACGTCGTTGCGGATGTGCTCCAGGCAGCGCATCGTCGGGAAATTCCCAATGGAATAGGTAAAGGCGATTTTTCCGCTCAGCGCCATTCCCGCAGCGATGCCAGTCATATTTTGTTCGGCGACGCCGGCGTTCAGAAATTGCCGGGGCAATTGCTCCATGAACGGAGTGACCACGCCAAAGCCCAAATCGCCGGTAATCAGGACGATACGGTCGTCCTTTTTTGCCATCTCAAACAGTTCGTTCAGGAATGCGTTTCTCATTTGCTCTGCTCCAGTTCCGCGAGAGCCTTGGTCATGTCCTCGCCCATCGGCGCGCGGTAGTGCCACAGAAGTTTGTTTTCCATGTAGCTCACACCTTTGCCCTTGACGGTCCGCGCCACGATACAGCTGGGCTTCCCCGCTTCAAACGGCACTTGCGTGACCGCTTCTTCGACCGCGCGCATGTCGTGGCCATCCACTTCGCGCACTGCCCACCGGAAGGCCCGCCACTTTTCCGCCAGCGGATGCAGATCGATCACGTCCTTCACCATGCCGAGGCTCTGGATGCCGTTGTAATCCACGATGACAACCAGGTTGTCGAGATTGTGCTGTGGCGCAAAGAGCGCTGATTCCCAGATCGAGCCTTCGTCGCATTCGCCGTCGCTTACCAGGCAGAAGACGCGGCTGGGCCGGCCGTCGCGCTTAGCGGTGATCGCCATTCCCACAGCGACGGGCAAGCCGTGGCCGAGTGAACCTGTGGAGAGCTCAACGCCCGGATTGTCCTTGTGCATCACGTGGCCCGCAAGCGGTGAACCGTTCTGGTAAAACGTGTCGAGCGCGGCCAGAGGAAAGAAGCCGCTTTCTGCAAGCGTCGCGTACAGCGCCGTGCACGCGTGCCCTTTGCTCATGATGAAGCGATCGCGGTCCGGCCAATCGGGCCGCTTCGGGTCATAGCGCAGTGCGCTCCCATAAAGCGCCGCCATGATGTCTGCGGAGGACAGCGACGAGCCGATGTGTGAAGCATTGGCTTTGCCAGTCATCCGCACACAGTGCTGCCGGATACGATTTGCTAGTCCTTTGAGCTCCGTGAGATTCATTCGATTCATGGTTGGGGCTTCCTTCTGCCCTAATCTCTTTCAACGTTCGCGAACACGAAACTTGTCCCGTGTTTTTTCTACTGCGAAATCTTCGCCAGCACGTCCGCTTCGACAATGCGCCCGCCCGGTCCAGTTCCTTGCACAAGGCTGAGATCAATACCGTGCTGGCTTGCCAGCCGGCGCGCCGCCGGACTTGCCCGTACAGACGCCCCCCGCGCTGCCTCCTGCGGTGCCGTCATAGCACTCTGGGCTTGGCTGACTTCCTTCGCCACAGCCCCCTTCGGCGCCACACTCGACGGCGCTGCCTCTCCCTGCGCGAGGATGTACCCGAGTAATTCCTGAACACGCAGCGTGGCGCCCGCCTCCGCAACGGGATGAAGGATCCCGGCGACAGATGATGGAATTTCGAACGTCACTTTTTCCGTGGTGATTTCGGCGATGGCTTCACCCGCTTCCACCCGAGCACCCGCTGGCCGGAGCCAGGCGGAAAGAACACCTTCTTCGGTGTACATCCCCATGCTGGGCATCACGATCTCCTGCGCCACCCGCTACGCTCCTGTTCCCAATAATTCATGGACTGCCGCAACCACTTGTATCGGGCGTGGCACGTAGTGCGCTTCCAAAACGGCGGCAAAAGGAACCGGCGTGTCCGGCGCGTTTACCGTTTTCACGGGAGCGTCGAGTTCATCAAACGCCTTCTCGGCCACGCGCGCTGCGATATCGCGTGCCATCGAAGCCGTAGGCGTGTCCTCGTCCACGACGACCAATCGCCGCGTTCGCGACACGGATTCGAGTATGGTGGTTTCATCCAACGGAGAAAGCGTGAGAACATCCACGACTTCCGCGTCGACGCCGTCCCCCGCGAGCGATGCCGCCGCTTCCAGGCAAACATGCGTCATTCGTCCGATCCCACAGAGAGTGACGTCGCGCCCCTCACGCACGATTTCCGCTTCCCCAATGGGCACGCAGTACGCTTCTTCGGGGACATGGCCCTTGGCTGCCCCACCAAGGAATTTGTGCTCCAGAACGGCCACCGGTCCGTCGTCACGGATCGCAGAGATCAGCAGCCCTTTGGCGTTATAAGCGGTGGAAGGAACAACTACCTTTAGCCCGGGCACGTGCGCCAGCACCGAATACAGTGTTTGGGAATGCTGCGCTCCAGCGCCTCCTCCGTAAGTGCGTTTGCCGTCTCCTCGCGTCCCATACGCTGTGCGGATCACCAGCGGGAGGCGAATCTGCCCGCCCATCATGTAGTGCATCTTGGCTGCTTGATTGATGATTTGGTCGTAGCAGCAACCGATGAGGTCGACAAACATGATTTCGACGATGGGCCGCAAACCCGACATAGCTGCGCCCACGGCCGCGCCCACAAATCCCATTTCGGCGATCGGCGTATCTAACACCCGTTCGGGTCCGAATTCCGTGATCAGCCCTTTCGTGGCTCGCAGCGACCCGCCCCACGCGTCAACGAATCCCAGATGCGCCAAACCCGCTCCCCCGGCGATGTCTTCGCCCATGATGATGATCGTAGGGTCGCGGCGCATCTCCAGCCGTAGCGCTTCGTTGATGGCCTGATTGAAGGTCAGCTCGCGAACGGCGGCTACGGTTTCCAGTTTCATCGAGCCCCCGTCACGAAAACATCGGTGTAGAGTTCCGCGGGATTTGGCAGGGGGCTTTGTTCAGCAAAAATCACCGCGAGATCGATCTTCTCTTTGTTCTGCTCATCGATCGCGTCCAATTCTTCTGCGGTCAGCGCATGCTCCGCCAGGACTTGTTCGCGGAACCGTTTGATGCAGTCGCGTTCCCGCGCAGCTTCTTCTTCCTCGCGCGTTCGGTAGCGGCGGGTGTCGTCTCCCTGGTGATGACCGTAATACCGGTAGGTTTTACACTCAATGAGCGACGGCCCGCCCCCGGACCGCGCGCGTCCTACCGCCTCAACCGCAGCGCTCCACACAGCCATCACATCTTGTCCGTCGACCGTCACGCCGGGCATTCGGTAAGCCGCCGCGCGGTCGGCAATGTTCGTGGCGGCGACCGCATATTCCACAGGAGTGGACTGGGAGTAGCGATTGTTCTCGCAGACAAAGATGACGGGGAGCTTCCAAATCGCCGCCAGATTCATGGCTTCGTGCAGCGCTCCGAAGGCAGCTGCCCCTTCGCCAAAGAATGCAACTGCAACCTGGGTGGTGTGACGGACCTTGGCGGAAAGGGCCGCACCCACCGCGTGGGTCGCACCCATTCCCACGATGGGATTGACGCCGAGCATCCCAACCCGCACGTCCGTGATGTGCATGGAACCGCCTTTGCCGCGGTTCGTGCCTGTCACTTTGCCGTACAACTCCGCCATCATGCGATGGACTTCCACGCCCTTTGCGATGCAGTGGCCATGTCCCCGGTGGGTGGAGGCGATCCAATCGGTGGGCTGCAGAGCGGCGCACACCCCGACAGCGCAAGCCTCCTGGCCCGTGTAATAGTGCACGGCGCCAACCGGCACACCCGTTTCCACAAGCCACTTCAAACGCTCTTCGAACTCGCGAATGAGCGTCATGTGCTCGTACATCCAAAGCAACTGGTTGCGGCTCGGTCGTGGAGGCTTGGGTCCCGTTCCGGAACGGCTTGATAGTTCGGTGACGGTCAGAGACAAGGGCTGGCCTCCCGGGGCCAAAGCTGAACGTGGCACTAATTACTGGCGGGAACAGACTTTCAATTTGACACCACACGTCACAAGCACGCAGTGCTAGCGGTCACTGGGGTTGGTGATTGTGGTCACGCGAGAGCTGAGGGATACGCCGTTGCAGCCCACTCATGTAACATACTGATTCAAAATGCTTTACCATTATATTGAAAGCCATCGCAGGAACAGGCGGCGTTCAACGGTTCGTGCTAGGATTGCAAAATGGGTTTCGCCGCAAGGGCTGGGGCATTGCCGGTCGTTTTACTCATTGGAGTGACATCCCTCTTCGCGCAGCAGGAACCAAGCACCAAACCCTTGCCTGACGCCCCGCTGCCGAAACAAGAGCCGGCGCCTCCAAAACATGAGAGCCCCTTGCAAGCCACGTTTGAAATACTGGGCCGCCGCTCCATTTTCTTCCCCGACCTCGCTGCGAGTTCAGGGCCGCTCGACGCCAAGCAAAAGCTGGAGCTTTTTGCAGGAAAGAGCGTCGCGCCGTCTCGCTTTCTCAGTTCCTCGCTGGGCGCAGCCATCGGACAAGCTCGCGGCTCGCTCTCCGGCTATGGCGGCGAATGGGGCGGCTACGGGAAGCGCTTTGGCTCTTCGATCGCAACCGGCGCCTCAACCGAGTTCTTCAGCACTTTTCTATTTGCATCCTTGCTGCATCGGGACCCTCGCTACTTCGTGCTGCTTCGGGGAAGGCCAATGCGCCGCATCGGATATGGCTTGAGCCGTTTGGTGGTCACGCGCACGGACTCCGGAAAGGAAGCGTTTAACTGGCCCGGCACTTTAGGTCCCCTCTTCGCTGAAAGTCTGGCGAACAGCTACCTGCCCGTGAGCGAGCAAACAGCAGGCCGAACGTTCCAGCGATACGGGATTCGCCTCGGTTTTACGGGCGCCACCAACATTCTCAAGGAATATTGGCCAACCATCTTTCGAAGCCTGCGCATTGAGAGAATTGCGCCAGGTCTAAACCCGGATTCCCCTCCGGCGCCATAACAAACAGGTCGAACCCAACTCTTTATTCCGTCAGTCAACCAATTTGACGTCTTCCATCAGCGAAAAAAATCCCTCGGCAAGCGTGGGATGGATGTACACCGCTCCTTTCAATTCGTCCCCTACCTTGAGTTGGTTTGGCCCCCATAAAACGCGCGTGCCCACGACAGCATCGTATTTCGTGGCCGGGTCCTCCTGTGCGGAGTGCGCCGAGAGCTTACATTGGATGCGGCCCGCTTATAGGGAGCAAGCAGAAGATTCTAATTGTGCACGTAGGACCGGCCAATCACTGGTCATGCATACGATGGATATTTAGGAGCCCACTGCGCCCCGACGATCCCTTCGTGCAGCGCCTCCGGCGAGGTCTTGGGGCACAAGCCGTCCCGCTGCGCCTGCGTCGCCGCGGCAAACGCGATTTCTATGGCGGCGCGGCGGATGCCGGTCAGTGCGGGCAGCAAGGAAGCCGTTGGGTCGGTCCGCGCGGGCGACTGTTCCGCCAGTGCATGCGCGGCTGCAAGGAACATGGTGTCTGTAACACGCCTCGCGCCGCAGGCACAGATCGCCAAGCCCATCGCGGGAAAAATGAACACATTATTGCACTGCGCGATGCGCCTCTTGTGCCCTTTGAAGTCCACATCGGGGAAAGGCGACCCAGTTGCAATCAGCGCGCGGCCGTCCGTCCACTGGAGCAGGTGTTCCGGGACGGCTTCGGACTTCGACGTGGGATTGGACAGCGGCAGAATGATGGGCCGCTCACACTTGCGCGCCATCTCCCGCACGATGGCCTCCGTGAAAGCACCCGGGAGGGTCGACAGCCCAATGAGGATGGTTGCAGGCACTTTGTGAATGACATCGCTCAGTCCGATGCGATGATTCTCCAGTGTGCGCGGAAAATCTCTTACGCGTTCCGCGAGTTGCACGTAGGCGCGTTGCTCTTCCGATAAGTCCGTTCGGTCGGAATGCAATAAGCCGCCGCTATTGATGATCCAGAACCGCGACGGCACTTCGGTTGGCGACAAGCCATCCGCGATCATGGCTTCGCGAAGAGCATCGGCAACACCAATGCCCGCGGAGCCGGCTCCCAACATCACGATGTGTTGGTCGCGCATGCTCTTTCCCGAGACGCGAACTCCCGCAAAGATGGCGCCCGCCGTCACCGACGCGGTGCCTTGAATGTCGTCATTAAATGTGATCAGTTTGTCGCGATAGCGATCGAGAATTACCCGTGCGTGCCCCTTGGAAAAGTCTTCCCATTGTAGGAGCGTGTCCGGCAACTCCGCCTTGACCGCCTGCACAAAACGGTCAACAAATTCATAGTATTCATCGCCGGTGATTCGCTCGTGCCGCCACCCGAGATACTCAGGGTCGGCGAGCCGCTCCGCATTGTTCGTGCCCACGTCCAAAATGATCGGCAAGGTTTGCGCGGGCGGAACACCTCCGATCAAGGTGTATAAAGAAAGTTTCCCAATCGGTATCCCCAGCCCGCCGACTCCTTGATCCCCTATGCCAAGGATGCGCTCCCCGTCGGTCACTACAATCACGCGCACTTCTTTGTTGGGGCGATTTTGCAGCAGGGTTTGAATCTGGTCGCGCATCGGATAAGAAATAATCAGTCCGCGCGCACGCCGGTAAATGTGGCTGAACTCCTGGCAGGCCTCGGCAACCACCGGCGTATAAACAATAGGCAGCATCTCCTGGATATGATCCAGCAGCAGCCGGTAGAAAAGCACTTCGTTGGTGTCCTGAAGCTGGCGCAGGTAAATGTGCCTTTCCAAGTCGTCGGGTTTTCGCTGATAGGCTTTGTAGGCGCGGAATGACTGTTCCTCGATCGTTTCCACAGCAGGAGGCAAGAGGCCGTCTAATCCTAACGCCTGGCGTTCTGTCAAAGTGAACGCTGTGCCCTTGTTGAGTGCGGGTGTCTCGAGAAGCGCCTGCCCCCGGAGATTCGACGCTAGCCGCGTAATGGTTGGTGGGGCGTATGACATCGCCGTGGAACCTCCCGAAAAGGAGCAGGAAGCCTTTAAGGCTCTAAGGAAGGAGCAAACTGGCTCCGCAGGTACGGGCAGCCGCGCGCATGATAGCACAAAAAATGTTGCGGTATCTCGCAGAAGTGGCAGAATAACAGGGTAGGTACTTGCAGTACTCGCATCCTTCGAGTAGACCGCGGCCGTTCCGGCCGAACGCCGTCATTTCTCCTTCACGAGGTAGCTCATGGGACAAGCACTTGATGTTCATCGGCTTCATTTCGCATTTACCGTCACCTTCCACTACATCTTCCCGCAGCTAACAATGGGCCTCGCCTTGCTTCTCGTCTATCTGAAGACCAAAGCGCTGCGCACCGGCGACGAACACTACAACCGTGCCGCGCGATTCTGGGCTCGCATCTTTGGCATTAATTTCGCCCTCGGCGTGGTGACCGGCATTCCCATGGAATTTCAGTTCGGCACCAATTGGGCGGCATTCTCCAAAGCTGCCGGCGGCGTCATTGGGCAAACGCTGGCCATGGAAGGCGTTTTTTCCTTCTTTCTGGAGTCCAGCTTTCTCGGATTGTTCCTCTTCGGAGAGAAGCGCCTCGGCCGCATCGGTCACTGGTGGGCCGGATTTCTCGTCTTCCTTGGCTCGTGGCTTTCCGGCTATCTGATCGTCGCTACGGATGCATGGATGCAGCATCCCACCGGCTATCGGCTCGGACCCGGTGGCGAAATTGAGCTTTCCAGTTTCTGGGGCCTGGTGCTGAACAAGTGGGCGCTGTGGCAGTACGCGCACAACATGCTCGGCGCAATCCAAACCGGTTGCTTTGTCATGGCTGCGGTGGGAGCTTTTTATTTGCTGACAAAGCGCGATGAAGCTTACGGCAAGACTTTTGTCCGTACTGGCGTGCTCGTCGGAGCCATCGCCGCCATTCTGCAGCTCTTCCCCACCGGCGACTTTCAAGGGCGCATGATCGCGGACAATCAGCAACCCACCCTGGCGGCCATGGAAGGGCTGTTTGAATCCCAGCAAGGAGCTCCGCTCGCGATTCTTGGCCAGCCGGACGTAGACAAGAAAAAGCTCGACAATCCTTTCATTATGCCCAACATGCTGAGCTTCCTGACCTACCGGAGCTGGCGCGCGGACGTAAAAGGCTTGTCAGAATTCTCTCCGGATCGATGGCCAGACCAAATTCCCCTGCTCTACTACAGTTATCACGTCATGGTCGGCTTGGGAACGATCTTCATTGCCGTGATGGTCATCGCGGCTCTGCTGCTCTGGCGCGGCGCACTCTATCACTCGCGCTGGATGCTCTGGACCCTCATGGTCTGCGTCCCACTTCCCTACATCGCCAACACGGCCGGCTGGATGACCGCGGAGTTGGGCCGCCAGCCCTGGTTGATTTACGGGTTGATGCGCACCGCTCAGGGTGTTTCCCCGCGCGTGGCTGCCGGCAACGCTTGGTTCACGCTACTGGGCTTCATGGGCATGTACGCCATACTTTCCATTCTCTGGCTGTTCTTGATCTACCGCGAAATTGAGCTCGGGCCGGAACCGGGCACAAACGGTCGCAGCGAGACTGCCGCCGTGCTGGCCGCCGACTGAGGAGGAAGCCATGGAAACGATTTGGTTCTGTCTGGTTGCAATTATGGTTGCGATTTACGTTTTGCTCGACGGCTTCGACCTCGGTGCGGGCGCGATTCATCTTTTCGTCGCGAAGACCGATGGCGAGCGCCGCCAGATTCTCTCCAGCATCGGCCCCGTCTGGGACGGAAATGAAGTCTGGCTGCTCGCCGCAGGCGGCACATTGTATTTCGCATTTCCCGCACTCTACGCCAGCGGATTCAGCGGTTTTTACCTGCCGCTCATGATTGTGCTTTGGCTCCTGATTCTCCGCGGCGTCTCCATTGAGTTCCGCAATCACATCAAAAGCGCCGTGTGGGATCCCTTCTGGGATTTTCTTTTCTGCGGCTCCAGTTTGCTCCTCGCCGTCTTTTTTGGCGCGGCTCTTGGCAACGTCGTCCGGGGCGTGCCCTTGGATGCCTCCGGCTATTTCTTCGAACCCTTGTGGACCAATTTCCAGCTTGGCGAAGAAACCGGCATCCTCGATTGGTACACCATTCTTGTCGGCGTCCTCGCCCTGCTTGCTCTGGTGATGCACGGAGGCCTTTGGGTGCAAATGAAAACGAGCGGTGACGTCAGCTCCCGCGCCGGAAAACTTGCCAGCCAATCGTGGTGGGGCGTGCTCGTTTTGACGGGGCTCGTCACCGCCGTTACGTTTCAGATTCAACCGCAGGTACGAGCGAATTTCGTAACCTGGCCGTGGGGCGCGATTTTTCCGCTGCTCGCCGTCGCCGGGTTGGCGGGAGTTATGTACGAACTGCGAAAGCGCGATGAGGTGAAAGCGTTTTTTGCCTCCTGCGCTTACTTGACCGGCATGCTCACCAGCGTCGTCTTCGGCGTTTATCCGATGGTTCTGCCCGCCCGCAATCCTATCTACTCGCTCACCGTGACCACCGCCAAAGCCGGCAACTATGGCTTGAAGATCGGCTTGATTTGGTGGGTGCTCGGCATGACCTTAGCTGCGAGCTATTTCTTTCACGTCTACCACTCCTTCGCGGGGAAAGTCACGGTGGACAAGGATTCCCACGGCTACGGCGACTAGCGCGTTGTCTGAGCCGCACTAGCCGGGAAAATCACAATATTGACGGGCACTATCGAACAGCGTAGCGTATTTTGAATGGTGCAAGGGACCGCATCGCCGCGCCGCGCTCGCTCTTGGTGCACAACAGCCACCATTCTTGTCAGTCTTCTGGCGCTACTCATTGCGCCAATTTGCGGCCAACTCTGCTCCGCGCAAACCTGCTCGGGAATCCCGGCCGCTGCCGCTGAGCCACCTTGCCACTTCACCGCGCACTCCCAAAACGCCGAGCCTCATCTTCATGCGGTGCGCACCTGCGGTGTTCCGGACTTCCAAGCCACTGTGCCCTCCTCATCGCTTCAGGGAAGCCTCCTGCAGTCTCATCCGGTCTCGGCTTTCACGGATCCAGCCGTTATGGGTACGTTCTTGTTTTCTTTTGCGCACAGTTCTTGCGGTGCTTGTCGCATCGGCTCTCCGCCAACGCTTTCTTTTGACGCTTCTGCCTCGTCCGCCATTCTCCGCATCTGATCTCTCTTCAGAGATTTCCCCGTTTAATCGTCTCGGCTTGGTTCGCGCAATATCTTTTTGCAATTCCCGCGGGCTCGCAAAGAATCTGCGCTTTCGGTGGCGCGCAACCGCATTGGAGGCAAACATGAATGATGCAAGGCGAAAGTTTTTTCAAAACGCGGCGATCTTCGGCGCGGGGTTTCTCGGCTTGGGCCGGGATCTGACCGCTGAAGAGCAAAGCCTCTTCGCGGAACACAATCGGGTTCCGAGCCGTCCACCCACTTCGGAGCAGACCACCTATCTGCCCATGCTCACGCCCGACCTGACCGATCTTCCCCACGAAATGGATGGCAACGTCAAAGTCTTCCATCTCGTCGCCGAGCCGCTGAAGAAGAAGATCGTCCCGTTCAAAACCATCGACGCCTGGGGCTACAATGGAAAATGCCCTGGCCCGACGATTCAGGTTCAGCAGGGCGATCGCGTCCGCATCACGTTTGAAAATCGCCTCCCTGAATCCACTTCCCTGCACTGGCACGGCCTCGAAGTTCCCATCGAGCAGGACGGCGTGCCTTACGTCAGCCAGAAACCCATCGCCCCCGGCGAAAAGTACGTCTACGAATTCACCATCCACCAGGAAGGCACGTTTTTCTATCACGCGCACAGCGCCATGCAGGAAATGATGGGCCTCGTCGGATTCTTCATCGCGCATCCCGAAAAACCCTACAAGCCACGCGTCGATCACGACTACGGCCTCGTCCTTCAGGAATGGGCCGTGCTGCCGGGCAACTCCGTTCCCAACACCGCCTCCATGGAATTCAACTGGCTCACTTTCAATGGCGTTGCTGCTCCCATGACCACGCCGCTGCTCGCGCGCCTGGGCAGCCGCGTTCGCCTGCGCTTTCTGAATCTCGGCATGGACCACCACCCAATCCATCTGCACGGCAACCAATTCGTTTTAACCGGCACGGAGGGCGGCCGCGCGCCCGAGTCCACCTGGTTTCCCATGAACACCGTCCTCGTCGGCGTGGCACAAGCGCGCGTCGTCGAGTTCGAAGCGAAATATCCCGGCGCGTGGATGATTCACTGCCACCTCCCGCATCACATGATGAACAGCATGATGGATTTGCTTCGCGACCGGCCGATTCAAACCAGCGACCAAACCGAAGCGAGAGCCATGAACCAAATGATGTCCCTCGCCGGAAGCGTCCCCTTCGAGCACGTTCATCCTTCTCCGGTCGCCGCGAACGCCGACAGCGTTCCCGGCTTTCCGCAGGATGCTTTCATGGAAATGGCCATGGACGAAGTCGTTGAAAAGCCCGAAACCTTCGGTCTGCCGAAAAATTGGAGCGCGGGGATGATGGGCATGATGACCATGGTCCGCGTGCTCCCCGACAAAGACTTCGACGCCATCATCGCCCGCAAAGAATTGGCGAGTGGCAAGTAGACCTGTCTCACAAATCCAAGCAACTTGTCATCCCGAGCGGAGCGAGGAATCTGCTTTTTCTGAGAAAGAGGAGCCCAAATGCCAATCAACGTGAAATCCGGAGCAGCGCTCGCCATTGCCTTGCTTTCGATTGCCGCGGCAGTTCGCGCTCAGGAAATGCCGATGCCGCCGCAAGAGCACGCCACGCATCAGCATGAGTCCACCATGGGCATCGCGCCGCAATTCCCGCGCCTGGGCCGCTCTCAAGTGCACCCTGAAGGAAAGCTCCTCACCCTCGACGAACTCCAGAAAATCGCCGCCGCTTCGAATCCCACGCTGCGCCAGGCCGAAGCCGAAATCCGCGCCGCCAAGGCCCGCCAGCAGCAATCCGGCTTGTATCCCAACCCCTCGCTCGCTTACACCGGCGACGAAATTCGCGGCGGCTCTGTCGGCGGCGGAAAGCAGGGCTTCTACGTTGAGCAATCCATCCTCACCGGCGGGAAACTCCGCCTCAACCTGGAAGCGTTCGGCAAAGACATTGACCTCGCCATTATCGAAGCTGAAGAGCAGCGCATTCGCGTGCAAACCGCCGTGAAAATGGCTTTCCTGCGCGTGCTCACTGCGCAGGAATTGCTTGACGCTCGCCGCGATCTAGCTAACATCGCGCAAGATGCGCTCGAAACCGAGCGCCGTCTCCAAAACACCGGCCAGGCAGACGATACCGAAGTCCTCGATGCCGAAGTCGAAGCCGAGCGCCTGCGCATGGCCGCGCGCATGCAAGAAAATACCTTGCGCGAGGAGTGGCGTTCTCTCGCCGCCGTCATTGGCCAGCCCGATCTGCCTCTCACCACCGTCAGCGGCGACCTCGAACACGGCTGGCCCGAACTCAACGAAGCGCAAGCGATGGATGCCGTCGCCAAAGACAGCCCCGCCATTCGCATCGCCGCTGCTGCCGAATCGCGCGCGCAGGCCTTGCTCGCTCGCGCGAAACGCGAAGCCATCCCCGACCTGCTCCTTCGCGGCGGCTTGGAATATAACCACGAAACTCTCGCGAGCGTTCCTTTCGCCAAAGGCTGGGAAGGCATCGCCGAGGCCAGCGTGCAAATTCCTATTTTCAATCGCAATCAGGGCAACGTCGCCGCCGCGCAGGCCGATTCGCAACGCTCCGCCGACGAGCGCCAGCGCATCGCGCTCACCTTGCGCGAACGCGCCGCCTCCATCGTCGATCAATACGCCAATGCGCGCCTCATGGCCGTCGAGTATCGCGACGAGCTTCTGCCTCGCGCAAAGAAGGCCTACAGCCTCATGCTCGAAAAGTACGGCCGCATGCTCGCTTCCTATCCACGCGTCCTTGACACGCAACGCAAACTCTACGGCCTCCAGCTCGAATACATCGCCGCGCTCGAAACGGTCTGGACCAACGGCATCGCTCTCGAGGGCTTCCTCCTCACCGACGGCCTCGAAGCCCCCGCGCGTCCCGGCGAAGTCGACCTCCCCATTCGCGAAACCAACGTCCCCATGCCCGAACGCACTATCTCCCCCCGCGAACCTCTGCCCAATCCGTGATTCTCTTCCACGGCCGGTAGTTTCCCGTTGGCCCGTCACTCGGCCGGCGGGAAGCGCCATTGCAGTAAAACCTCCCACCATCGGACTTCCGGCCCGAACCCTCCCTGAGTGCCGCCGTCTCCGGCCAAGTCACAAACCCGACATTTCTTTTTATGTTGCATCTGCAACACATGCTATGTTGTAATAGCAACATGGAGGTGTCCATGAGCGAGATTCTGAACGCAATGTTCCACAGGAGAGCAGTCAAGGCCTTTGACCCGGTCGAAATCCCACAAGCACTGCGCGAGCAAATCCTCGATGCAGCGCGCCACGCGCCATCCAGTTTCAATATGCAACCGTACCGGTTCGTTTGGGTCGAATCGCCGGCGAGAAAGGCAAGCGTCGCGAATCTCTGCATGAGACAGAGGCCCGCGGAAACCGCGTCGGCGCTGCTGGTCGCAGTGGCCGACATCGGCTCGCTGGCAGCGACCTCCCAAGCGCAATCCGAGTGGATGCGCAGGAGCGGCTTCAGCGACGCCAAAGTCCGGGACTACGAGCGGACCGCGAAGCTCGGCCGGATCCTGTTCATGCCGGGGCCGTTCGGCATCTTCGGCGCGTTCAAATGGACCATTTTTCGACTGGTGCATTTGTGGAAGACCATGGGGATGCCGCCTCTGTTTCGGCACGCCGTGTTCAAATGGGCGACGAAGAGTACATCGTTGGCCTGTGAGAATCTGATGATCGCCGCCGAAGCGCTGGGGCTCAACACTTGCCCCATGGAGGGCTTTGATGGCCGCAGACTCTGCAAATTTCTCGGGCTCTCAACCAGGTATCATGAGATTGTGATGGTGATTGCGATCGGGAAAAAATCGGCTTCTTATGTGGGACCGCCTCAGTGGCGGAGGCCTCTCGAAGCCACGGTAACCGTTCTATGATCATCGTTCCAAAAACAGATATTCCTCAAGATATTTTGAGCGATTCGGTACTGGCCCATGTCGCCGCGGCCTATTTTTCCGTCGGGAAGGGACTTGAGCGAAAGACCCGCTGCTCTGCGACCCGCGGCTTTATCCTATCTACACTCCGGGGCGGTGCCACGCTCAACCAGAATCAAATCGCCACAGTTCTCGGTTTGGATAGAACTGTTGTGCACCGAGCCATCAAGTCTATGGTTCAGGAAGGGCTGGTGTCGGAGAAGAAAGCCAAAATGGGCAGAGCAATCCACGTTAAGCTGACGCCAAAAGGCCACGCATACCGAAAACGCCTCATTGCTGCGAGGGTGGCCGCCGACGATAGACTGCGAAAAGAACTGACACCGGACGAACGCGCGACTCTTCTTCGGCTCTTGAAGCT
>Ga0187780_10001770_pt1 | contig 16307 bp, 15 predicted proteins | sample 1015_Q2_SP10_20__FD_132429 | JGI IMG/M metagenome (GOLD analysis project Ga0187780, IMG submission 132429) | Tropical peat soil microbial communities from peatlands in Department of Meta, Colombia - 1015_Q2_SP10_20_MG | ecosystem: Environmental > Terrestrial > Soil > Wetlands > Peat | place... | reverse complement strand
TTTCGTCGAGCAGTAAAACGGCCGGACCGGTGGCCAGCGCACGCGCCATCTCCAGGCGCTTGCGGTCAAGAAGCCCGAGGGCCTCGGTGCGCCGGTTGGCAAGTGCAAGCATCCCGCAGAGCTCCAACGCATCGATGCAGCGTGCGTAGGCGCCGGCACCGGAGAGGCCGCCGCCATGCGCTGCGGCCGTCATCAGGTTCTCGAATACGGTCATTCCCGTAAAGGGCCGCGGCACCTGGTGCGAGCGCGCGATGCCCTGCCGGCAGCGCTGCGCTGCCGACAGGGCACTCACATCTTTTCCCCGAAAGCGGATCGTGCCCGCGCTGGCACGGTACGAGCCGGCAAGGACGTTGAGCAGACTTGTTTTGCCGGCGCCGTTAGGCCCCACGATCCCCAACGCCTCGCCGGGGGCGAGCGCGAAGTCGACCTTCTCGAGGACGACCAGCGCCCCGAATCGCAGATCGACCTGCGCCGCGGATAGCAACGCTCCGGCGAAATCCATTCGCGCCGTCGGGCCTCAGCTGTACGGAACGAGCTTGGCCGCGACGGGAACGTTGCGGTCATCTGCGTTGTCGGTGACGAGGTAGTCGAATTTGTACTTGGAACCGGCTTTTGCCTTTACCCATTGGGTGCCGATGATGGGTGCGGTTGCGACGTTGGGCACGGGGCCCTTGGCAAAATTGATCGTTCCCACCATGGTTGGTGCGACCAGGGTGCTCATCGCCTTGGAGACGGCTGCCTTGTCCTTGGGGTTGCCGCTTTCCTTGAGCGCGGCAAAGCCGGCATCGAACAGGGCCATGGTGGCGCCGAGCTGCTGGGTCCACTGCTTGCCCGAAGCCGCTTCGTAGCTATCGGCCAGCTCCGCGCCCGACATCCCCGTGAGCGATGACTTGTAAGGATAGGCCCGATGCCAGTAGGCCCCGCTGGCCAGGTTGTTGCCCAGAGCGCCCAGCGCCTCGATCGTCGAAGGGAACAATCCGGTCTTGGCAATTTGCGCAATCTTGACCACCTTGGTGTAGCCCTGTTGGGTGGCCTGGCGCCAGAAAGTCGCGAAGTCCGGCGGTAATGGGAAGGTGTTGAAGATCTCGCAGCGCTCGGACTTGAACTTTGCGATCTGCGCCGAGTAGTCGGTCGTGCCGTCCTCGTAGGGACCGGGATCGACGATCGTGAAGCCCGCTTTGGCCAGTTCGGGCGCAAGGTTGGCGCGGATGGCGTTTCCGTCGGCGTCGTTCGGGTAGAGCACGCCCACCTTGCGATTTGTCGGCACGCCCTGCCACTGCGAAATATAGGTGCGCGCAAAATTGGCCACGCCAAACGAGAAGTGATAGCTCCAGTGGTACGGAGACGGTGCCCCGGGCTTGGCGCCGCGCCCAAAGTACCACGCTTCCCACGGCATGACCGAGGACATGCAAGGGACCCCGGCCGCCTCACAGGCGTCGGACACCGGATTGACGACCTCTGGCGTGGAGATCGCCAACATCACGTCGACTTTGTCCTCGTTGATCAGGCTCTTGGCGAGCTGACTGGCGCGCGCGGGATCGGACTGGCTGTCGCGGTCGATGATCTGGATTGCGTAGGATTTGCCGCCAATCGCGTAGCCGCCGGCCAGCGCTTTTCGCACCACCGTGAGCACATGCCCGTCGGTCTCACCAAAGCTCGCCAGCGCGCCCGTGCGCGGGCTGATGAAACCCACTTTGAGCGTCTGTTTGGCCTCGGCGCCCTGCGCCCAGAGCACGCCGGGAGCGGCCAGCGCAACGCCCGCGGCACCGGCAGCCGCGACAAACTCGCGCCGGGACTGCGAGCATTGCGCACCCTGCGCCGGCGATGGTGTCGTTGCGTCTTGCTTCTTCTGCACTGGTTTCATGGCTCTCTCTCCTTGGTAGTTTTTGCCAGTTCTTTGCGACGTCGCTAGCCTAGATTGCAACAGCTGTCTTCTAGTTCTATTGCCCGCCGGCGCTGCACCCCTTTGCTTTCCAAGCGCGGGCCCCCCGAAGAAAGCGGATTTTGCGCCGGTGCGAGCGCTATGAACACACCCGCACGCAGTTAACTGAGGCCCGCCATGCCCAGTAAAACATGGGCATGCATGCCCCCATCGCACGGAATGTTCGTGCCCCGGATCCAGTCGCTGGCATCGGAAAGCAAAAACGCGACGACCGGCGCGATGTCCGAGGGCTGCCCGGGTCGATCCATGACACGCATGTCCTCCTCGGCCCGAGCTCCGAGCGTCTTGAGAAAGTCCTCAAGGATGGGGGTGACGACCGGTCCGGGGCTCACCGCATTGGCGCGTATGCCACGCTCGCGCCACATCCAGCGCGTTTGCATCGTCCAGACAATGAGCGCCTCTTTGGACAGAAAGTAGCTGCGTGCGTCATCGACTTGGTGCGCATCGCACAAAGCGCCGATTCCGCCAAAGTCGCGCAGACCGATGCACGCCCGAACCGCCGGCAGCGCCTGGGGCCAGCCGATTCCCGCCAACGAGGCAAGATGCACGATCGAGGCGCCGTCATTGAGGTTGGGGATCATGGCCTCGGTAAACTCGCGCAGACCAAAAAAGTTGACCCGCAGCACTGCGATGCGACCGCGCGTCGGTGGCAGTCCGGCAATATTGCACAATCCGTCGATGCCCTTGCCGATGGATTGCGCGGCTTGCCGCAGCGAGGAGAGCTCTCCCAGATCGGCCTTTACCATGCGATCGACGTCCGCAGCGTCGTTGCGGTCGACTCCGATTACGCGGGCGCCCGCATTTTTGAGCACGCGCACCGTCTGCGCGCCGATTCCCGAGGCCGCACCCGTCACGACGATTTGTTTGCCTTCGAGGTTCATCTTCCTGGCTCCTTGCGCCCGACAGAGATTGGATGTTCGCCGCGCTGCTGTCAACGCACGCACGCATCAGATCAGATCGGGTAGTGCTGCGGGCCGCTTTGGATCGTGACCCAGCGCAGTTCCGTGAACTCGGCGATCGCCGCCTTGCCGCCAAAGCGGCCGTAGCCGCTTGCCTTGACGCCGCCAAAGGGCATCTGGGCCTCGTCATGTACGGTCGAGCTGTTGATATGGCAGATGCCCGATTCGATGCGCTGCGCCACCGACAGGGCCCGCATGACGTCGCGCCCGAAAACCGCCGAGGAAAGACCGTATTCGGTGTCGTTGGCGATGGCCAGCGCTTCGTCGATATCGCCAAAACGCAGAATCACCGCGACCGGCCCGAAGGATTCCTCCCCATACAGACGCATGGCGGGAGTGACGTTGTCGAGGATCGTGGCGTTCATGATGCTGCCGTTGACGGTTCCCCCCGTCACGAGGCGGGCTCCTTTGGCGATGGCGTCGTCGACGAGCGACTTGACCCGCGCGGCTGCCTCGGAACTGATCATGGAGCCCAGTGCACAGCTCTCGTCGGTCGGCATGCCGGCCTTGAGCGACGCGGCCTTGTGCGCGAGTCGCTGAACGAACGCGTCGGCGACTTTTTTGTCCACCACGATGCGTTCGGTGGACATGCAGATCTGGCCCTGGTTGAAGAACGCTCCGAACGCCGCGGCTTTCACGGCCTCATCCAAGTCCGCGTCGTCGAGCACAACCATGGGTGCCTTGCCGCCGAGCTCGAGCAGGCAGGGTTTGAGATATTTTGCACCCAACGCGGCGATCAGCCGGCCGACGCGGGTCGAACCCGTGAAGGTGACGCGCCGCACGGCGGCATGCGCGATCAGGGCTTCGACGATGGCGGCCGCATCCTTGGGCGCGTTTAGCACCACGTTCAATACGCCTGCCTCCAAACCGGCTTCGCGCATCACCTCCCCGATAAGCCGATGGGTCATGGGACATAGTTCCGAGCCTTTGAGCACAACCGTGTTCCCGCAGGCCAATGGCATGGCAATGCCACGCACACCGAGGATGACGGGCGCGTTCCACGGTGCGACGCTGAACACGACGCCGGCGGCTTGGCGCATGGCCATGGCAAGGCAGCCGGGTTTGTTCGAAGGAATGACTTCGCTTGTGATCTGCGTAGTCATGGCGGCGGCCTCGCGCAACATGTTGGATGCGAGGTAACAGTTAAAGCCGCCCCAGCCCGCCGTGGCGCCGGTTTCTTCGGCCATCGCGCGAACGAACTGCGGCGTGCGCGCCAGCAAGATGTCGGCGGCCTTGTTCAGGATGTCGCGGCGTTTCTCGGGACTCGTCACCGACCAAGCGGCGAAGCCCTTGGCCGCCGAGTTGGCTGCGGCCATCGCACTGCTCACGCTGGAGGCCGCAGCGCGCGTTGCGACCGCGCCGCTGATGGGATTGAGTCGTTCGAATGTTGCCCCGTCGCCGGAGGCGACGTCCTTGTTATCGATGAGCAGGGGTGCCTCGAGCATTTCGCTTCTCCGAATGCCGTGGGGTCGGCCGAGTTGGCTTGCTCCCGTGCGACGCAATGCGCACGGCGCGTCGTTTCGTCGTGGGGATGAATCTACGATGCCGCTACTGGTCCCGAGATGTATTTTTTTGGTATTTCGTGTCTTTTTTCGGGACACGCGGCGCTGCGCAGCGGGGTCGGCGCTTGCAGTCAAGAATTTGTTTCGGCAGCATTATTGCGATCGCACGCGCCATCTTGCAGTGCAATAACAAAAACCATCTGGACAATTTTTCGGGAATTCATTTCAAAATTCCGGCCAGCGTCGAATCCGGAGGCAAGAGCGGTCTTGAGAAAACAACCGCGTATCAATGAGGCCATGGGACCGGTGGCGGCTTTGCCGTTTGCCCCGGGAGCTAACGTCGTGGCAATTGCGCTTGCACCGGCGCTGCATCCGCGCAAATTCACTGCGCCCTCGAACCTGACGGGTGCGCTGTGCCTGTGTGTCTTGCTCGTCGATGGCAAGGCAAAGATTGGCGGCTCGCCGTCCGATCTGGGACTCTCCGGCCCCACGCTGGCCTGGGTTCCGGTGACCGCGGGCCTGTACTTGCGCGTCGAGCCTGGCACCCAAGGCTATCTGCTCTGGGTTCCGGATGGTTTTGCCAAGGAGGCGCTGGGGCACGATCCCGCCTCTTCGCAGGTTCGGCGGCTGCTCGACCGGACGATGATCGCTCGCGAGTTCGAGTCCGACGAAGTGCTTGGCGAACTGCAGCGCGCCTTTCGGGCCGTGGATCGCGAGACGCGCCGCCATGCGGGGGGTTCGCCGCTATATTTGCGTGCGCAACTCGCGGTGCTGATCGTTCAGGCCTGGCGAGGTTGCGGCCTGGAGGACGTTGCCGCCCGAGGCTGCGGCGCCGAGTCGACCGTGCTGTTGCGTTTTCGGCACCTCGTGGAGCTGCATTTTCGCGACCACTGGGCGATCGCGCACTACGCGCGGACGCTCGGAGTCTCGCACGACCGGCTCTACGACACCTGCGTGCGCGCTCTCAAGCGCACGCCGATGCAGCTGCTGCACGAACGCCTGGCGCGCGAAGCCACGCAGCGGTTGTTGCGCTCGGGATTGACGATCGAGCAGATCGCGTCGGACTTGGGGTTTCGCACGACCTCGTATTTCAACCGGTTCTTTCACCGTCAGACCGGAACGAGCCCGGGCCGGTATCGGCGCCAGTCGCTTGGGGCAACGGCCGGGGCCGATGGGGCGGTCGTGGGCGGATTTGCCGATTGGCCTTGAGGGGCTGTGCACGCTTCGGTTTTTGAGCGGGTCGCGCGGCGAGCGCGCGCGCCCAAGCGCCGGGTTTTGCAACCGACCTTGCGACGCGGGGCGGCGCATCGAAGGTTGCGCCGAGGCGCTACGCGCTCGAGAGCTTGCGGATGCCGCGCAAGAAAAGCGCGACGCTGCGCTTTGCCCAGGCATCGAGTTCGGCTGCGGTCATGCGCGAGCCAAAGCCGATGGCGCGCAGCTGCGGCAGCGAGACGACCATCTGCAGAAACTGCTGCGCTGCGAATTGCGCGTCCGGCGCTTTGAGTTCGCCCTGCGCGCCGTGGCGCATAAGCAATCCGCTGATGAGCGCGACGGCTTCCTGGCGCCCACCGGCCGTTGCGATGGCGGATGCCAATTCCGGAAATCGTTGCGATTCGGCCACGATCAAGCGGTGCAGCGCCAGCGCGCGGGGCGTCAAGGCGGCGCGAAGGATGAGTGCGGCCAGGCGCACGAGAATCTGCTCGAGATTCTCGCCCTGGATCAGGGGCTCCTCGGCTGCGGGGCGCAGGCTGTCGATCAGGTGCACCACCACCGCGCGCATGAGCCCGGGCTTGTCGGCAAAGCGATCGTAGAGTGTCCGCTTGGAAACGCGCGCCTGGCGCGCGACCTCCTCGATGCTGGTCGCGCCATAGCCTTGCGCGAGCAGCAGCTGCGTTGCCACTTGCAAGATGTGCTCGCGCAACTGATGGGCGGCTTCGCGCGAGGGGCGGCCGGCGCGAACGGAGCGGCGGCGTGGTGACGCCTTTGCTTTGGGTCTTGCGCCGCGCGTGGCCATGCGCCTAAAAGCGCCTCGCTAGCGGGGGTAGTAGCCCGGATAGTAGGCGGGCGGCGGCGGGGCGTAGCCGTACGCGGGTGCCGCCGGAACATAGACGCGCGGGTAGTAGGCCACCGGGGGATAGGCGGCGGCCGGCGGATAGTACGCCGGCGGGTAGTAGGCCGGTGCAGGCGCCGCTGGCGCGGCGGCCGCGGCAGCGATTGCCAGGGGCGCGGTGATGATGGCTGCGGCTGCGCCGACGACGGCGGCCACGGCCGCCACCGGCCAGGGGCCATGGCCGTAGTAGCCGTGCCCATGGGCGTATCCGTGGTCGAAGGCCTGGGCGTTTGCGCTGCCCAAGGCCAGCGCTGCCAGTGGAACGGCGGCGATCAATGCGCGTTTGCTGTTGATCATGATTCGCACCTCCCGAAAAGCCGTTCGGCAACGCGCCGGACGATGGACACATCGTAGGCCGGGCAACAATAAAACGCAACGGTACCGTTTCATTAAATTGCAACCGAATGGTAACAATGGTTGCGGCTGCCAACACACCGGGCGCGGGCAATGCGGCGTGGCGCCGATGCCGGGCTTGCGCGCTTGGTGCATCAAGCCGTCGCGCTAGGCCGTGCGGCGGGGGACCAGGAGATTTGCGACGAGAACCTGCACCGCTTCGTCGTTTTGGTTCCACGTGGTGGTGCGTACCTTGATGAGCCCCTGCGTCGGTCGCGATCGCGACGTCCGCACCTCAAGGACCTCGCTTTGCACACGCAGTTCGTCGCCCGGACGCACCGGTCGCGGCCAGCGCAGTTCATCGAAACCCATCCCGACGATGCCGCCGCGCGGCCGCAGTTCGCTTTGCACCAGCAGGCGCATCGTGAGAGCCGCGGTATGCCAGCCGCTGGCCGCAAGGCCGCCAAAAATCGACAGCTTTGCCGCACCCTCGTCCAGGTGAAAGGGCTGCGGATCGTATTCGGCGGCGAATCGGTGGATCTGCTCGGTCGTAACGCGAGTTCGAGGCGACCCGAAGGTCTGCCCCGGCGCATAGTCTTCCAGGTACCTTTCGTTCATCGGGCAACCCTCCCGGCCGTGCACGAAGCCCAACGGCCGCAACAGACGCACTGTAGCTTGGCGCAAGGCCGGGGCGCGGGGCAAGCGCGAAGCGCCCGCACGATGGACCTTGCTCTGTGAAGGGCATCGAGGCACGATGCGCCTTGCGCCGCGCGTGCGCTCGCGCATGGAAAGGGGAACTCGTGTCCATCATCGCCGACGTGGTCGTGGTTTGCGTTGCGGCTCTGCACGTCTATATCCTCGTTCTCGAAATGTTTTTGTGGGATAAGCCCGCGGGCTTGCGCGCTTTCGGGCAGACGCAGGCTGCGGCGAGCGCCTCGAAGGTGCTTGCGGCCAACCAAGGCCTGTACAACGGATTTTTGGCGGCGGGCCTTCTCTGGGGCCTGTTACTCGGCGCAAGCGGCACGAGCGTGAAGGTATTTTTTCTCTCCTGCGTCCTGGCCGCCGGATTGTTTGGTGCGGCAACGGCCAATCGCAAGATCTTGTTTGTGCAGGCTGTCCCGGCAGCGCTCGGGCTTTCGCTGGTCCTGCTCTCCTGAGCCTTGCGTCAGGCCCGGGTCTGTGCCCGATTGCGAAGGCGCGATCGGGCGCACGCGATTCGTCGTTTCCGCGCCGGAAGTCTTCGTCGTAGGCTGCACACCGATCGGGGCACGTTCCAGGGCGCTTTCGATTAGCGCGAGCGCTGCCTTGCGGCGTCGCCCGATGAGTCAGGGCGCCATCGCAATGGCGGGCCGCGCCTGCCCGGCGATCTCTTCGATCGTCCAGGAGCGTTGTACGAGTGCGGGGACGTCGTGTGCGGGGACGGGAGGGCTGAAGTAGTAGCCCTGGAGGTTTTGGCAGGCCATGGCCTTGAGGGTGGCGGCCTGCTTGAGGGTTTCGACGCCCTCGGCGGTGACGCTCACCCCGAGGGTTTTGGCCAGTGCGAGGATGGCCCCGACGATGGAGTCGCTCAAGCCCCCCTCGGAGAGCCGACCGATGAAGCTGCGGTCGACCTTGATGACGTCGATGGGGATTTGCAGCAGGTAGCTCAGGGAGGAGTAGCCGGTGCCGAAGTCATCCAAGGCGATGCGCACGCCGTGGCGGCGCAGGCTGTTGAGGGTGGCCACGGTGGTGGCGAAGTTCTCCATGACCGCGCCCTCGGTGATCTCGAGCTCCAGGTGCTCGGCGGCGAGGGCGTTTTGGGCCAGGGTCTGGAGCACGGTTTGCACCAGGTCGCTGCGCCCGAACTGCTTGGGCGAGAGGTTCACGGCCACGCGCAGCTCCAGGCCCTGGGCGCGCCAGGCGGCCAGATCGGCGCAGGCGCGCTGCAGCACCCAGTGGCCGATGGCCGAGATCAGGCCGGTTTCCTCGGCCAGCGGAATGAAGGTGAGCGGCGCGATCAGGCCGCGCTCGGGGTGCTCCCAGCGGATGAGCGCTTCGACGGCACACACGCGCGCGCGCGCCATGTCGATGAGCGGCTGGTAGCGCAGCGCAAACTCGCCCCGGGGCAGCGCCACGCGCAGACTCGTCTCGAGCTCCAGGCGGTTTAAGGCCTGCTCGGTCAACGCCGCCCGGTACATCTGGCTGTTGTCGCGCCCCGAGCGCTTGGCGTGGTACATCGCCGTGTCGGCGTGCTTGAGCAAGGTGTGCGCATCGGGGCCGTCTTCGGGGTACACCGCCACGCCGATGCTGCTGGTGAGCGTGAACTCGCGCCCGTCGAGCGCAAAGGGCCGGCGCATGAGCGCACCGATGCGGTGGGCCACCGCCAGCACGTCCTCCGGGCTCTTCACGTCGGTGATGAGCAGCGTGAACTCATCGCCCCCCAGCCGCGCCATCGAGGCCTCGAGCTCCACGGACAAGCCCTGGTGCGAGATCGCATCGGCGGGCCGCAGCGCATCGCGCAGCCGATCGGCCGTCCACAGCAGCACCTGGTCGCCGCTGTTGTGCCCGAGCGTGTCGTTGATCTGCTTGAAACCGTCCAGATCCAAAAACAACAGCCCAAAGCGCCCGCCCTTTCTCTTGGCCCGGCGCACCTCGCGCCCCAGGCGGTCCAAAAACGCCGCCCGGTTGGGCAGCCCCGTCAACGAGTCAAAGTACGCCAGCCGCGCCACCCGCGCCTCGGCCTCCTTGCGCTCGGTGATGTCGCGCAGCAGCCCCAGCGTCTCGTGCGCGTTGATCATGGTAAAGCGCGCCTCAAAAAAACTCGGCTGCGCCCCGGCCTCGCTCAACGAATACTCCACGTGCTGGTCCACCCCGCTCGCCCGCGCCCGCTGCACCGCAGCGAGCAGCCGCTGCCCCGCATCCGGCGGATAGCCCTGCGCAAAACGCTGCCCCGCCACCGGCCAGTAGCGCCCCGCCCGCGCCTCCTCCGGCACACGCACCTCCAGCACCTCGCCCCCCTCGTCAATGCGCAGCAGCGTGTCGGGCATCGCACTGAGCATCGCCGCATTGCGCGCATCGGCAAGCTGCAACTCCGCCGTTCTCGCCTCCAGGCGCGCAAGAACGTCTTTGAGTTGCTCCTTGCCCCGGTGCGCCCGCGACCGCCAACCGCTGCCGATCAATCCCAGCATCACCAGGCGGCCCAAGGTCAAAACGAACCAGACCCACGCCAGATGCCTTTCGGCCTGCGTCCCATACAAAGGCAAGCTGCCGTCGGCACGCGTGTAAAGAATCAGGCCCGTCACAACGACCGCGATCGCCCACAGGAGGGCTGTCGCACGCCAGCGGATCTGCAGGCTGCCAAATCCCATGACGATAAAGATCGTCCCGAGGAAGAAGTACGCAAGGCGGGGCACGCAGGCCAGAAACACGAACATGACAGTCAGCGCCACGCAAACCTGGGGCACCATCAGGAATTTGTCGGAGCCGCGTTCGCCGTAGCCCGAGACGAGCAAGAAATAAAAGGCGGCGGCGCTCGCACATCCGGCCGCCGAATAGACAACCGGAACCCAGCCCGGGACGGTGCCCGCGAGCGCATACAGCGCCAGGATCACGCCGTCGAGAAAATAGGAAGCCGCGTAGGCGAGCGGAAAGCGTGCACGAAAGCGCCGGCGTCGGCGAACATCGGCCGAAACGAGATCTTTCGTGGAAGCACTATGCATGCGTCAAGTTCCATCACCACCGGGGTGCGCGGCGGTGCATTGCATCGGGCTGGGCGCGCAACGTCTTTGTCCGTTGGGTCACCGTTAGAACCATTTGCGGGCGACAACGCGCTTTGCCGGGCAGACACACTTCGCCTCTATGGCGGTATCGGCGCGGCCGCGAAGGTACTTGACGAATCCCAAGCGCGAATTAGCCGGCCAAATTGCGAATTTCGGGGTCAATCGGGATTGGCTCTTTGGCGGAGCCGACCGAGCCTCCGTCGCGCGGCACGCGCGCCGCCGCGCCTGGAGCGATGGTTCAGTCCCTGCGAAGCGCATCCGCCTGCGCGCCGCTGCACTGCACTTCATGGCCCGCCAGATCGTGCCGAGGCGGTCGAAGTGCACGCAGGCTTACCGGCCACAGGATCTTGCGCAACCTTAACTGCCGTTAAGCGCCGCACTGCGGGTGATTGTCTCGCATCGCCCGCGAACCTATGATCAATGCAAGCGGCAGAGCGCATGGGCGCGGACCTCGACTCGGGTCCAAGGTTGCAGTGATGGGACGATTGCTACGTTGCACGGCATTTGGCCATGCGCTTATTTTTGCCGGCGTTGCCTGGGCTGGTGGTCCGCTCGGTATCGATCATCCCATCACGCCCACGGAATCGGGGATCTGGGCGAGGCACTACACGCTAACCCTCGAATACTCCGTCATAGCCGTGGACTTGGGCGGGGCGCTTTGGCTGGGCGGTGAGACCGAGCTCGGAAAGACCTTCTGGCAGACGACCGATTCCATGGCCTTTGGGCAGCTCGCCGCGCAAGCTGCCAAATACGCGTTTGGCCGCAAACGGCCCAGCCAGACCAGCGATCCCAACCTGTGGTTCAAGGGGCTGCAGGCCCAGAGCTTCCCCAGCGGGGAAGTGACGCTGCAGGCGAGCTTTGTGACGCCCTTCATCGCGACGTACGCCGGACGCGACCCCTGGATTTGGGCGCTCGAAATCCTCCCCGCCTATGACGCGGTGGCGCGCGTCAAGGAAGGCGGACACTGGCAAACCGACGTGCTTGCCGGCTGGGCGCTGGGTTCGGGCTTTGGGTATTACTTTTCGGTGAAAAAGGAAAACCCCTTTTTCCTAAGCGTCCTGCCGCACGGCTTTGCGGTGGGACTGCGTGCGCGGTTCTGACGCCCGCGCCCGCCACCTCGTGAGGGAGTCCCGGCCCACACATACGCAAGCGTTCAAAGGGTCCCGCGCCGCCGAAGGCCGCAGGCGAAGCGAAGGGCTCCCCGGTAAGATCCGCGCGTGCGCTCTCTCGGCGGTCAGGTGGCGTGAGATTTCGGTGCAGGTCCGGTCGTGGAACGCGGCGCAGCGCCAGTTTGTCGCCCGTTATGCCTGTAACGCACATCAAGGAGTGCGGCGTGCTTGGGGTCGGCCGATGCGATGTCCCGACGCCCGTCGCACAAGCGCGGCTCTTTCGTGGTACAGCGGCACTGCACCTCGTGCGCGTGCCTGCCCTACGGTTCCCGCCCGATGGGCTCCTGGTGCGCGCCGCATGAAAACGCGCACGATCTTTCCGCCTTGCTCGGGCGCGGCGCTCCGGCCGAGCTTCGGGATGCTGGCCGTGTTCTGTGGCCTGGCCGCAATCGCACCGGTGGGCTTGCATGCAAAAGACGAGCCCGCCGTGACCGTGACGCGGGTCGGCCACGGTCTGTACCAGACTCATGCCCCGGCGCTGGTGCACGCCACGCACGAGACCATCTGGGAGATCTTGACGGACTAAGGGAATTTCGCGCAATTCATCCCTGGCCTGAACGCAAGCCGTGTGCTGTCTCGCGGCGCTGCCCGTTGCACCGTCGAGCAGCGCTGGCGCGTCACGCTTCTTCTGATTCCGTTTCCGGTCGACATCACCGTCCTATCGATCGAGCGGCCACTGTCGAATCTCGATGTGCATTTGGTGCGCGGCGACCTGAAGAGCCTGGAGGGCGGCTATTCGATTCAGGAGGGCCCCGACGGCCAGACTTCGATCCTGCGGGATGGTCGCGTGGAGAACGCAACGCTGCTGCCCGATCTGATCTCAACGGCGCTCGTTCGACGGCAGGCCCAACTGCAGTTTGTCGGAATCATTCGGGAGATACAGCGGCGCGCAGCGCAGCGTGCCCGAGTCGTCACGCTTGCGCCTGCGCCATAGCGCTCGCGCCCAGAGCGCTTTTGCCGCTCTGCGAACCGCGGCTTTAGGCGCGCGTTGCGAGTGTGACGATCTGGTCCAGGCCCTGCAGGCCCTCGTCGATCTCCGCGCGCGTGATCTGCAGCGAGGGCACGATCGACACGACGTTTTTGTGGTAGCCCACGATGTTGAGCACTACCCCTACGGTGCCCGAACCGAGATCGAGCCCATGGCCCAGACCGATCTGAAACATGCGGTCGGCCAGTTCCCGGTCGGGTGTGAAACCATCGGCCTTGCACATCTCCATGCGCAGTGCCAGGCCCAGTCCATCGACGTCGCCGATCTGCGGGTGCTTGGCCTTCAGGGCTCGCAAGCCGTTGAGAAAATACTTGCCCTTTTCGCCGACCGAGGTTTCGTAGTCGCCCTGTTCGAATTCGCGCATCACGGCCAGGCCGGCCGTGGTGCCCAGCGTATTGGACGCGTAGGTCGAGTGCGTCGAGCCGGGACCGAAAACACGCGGGTTGATCAGTTCTTCCCGGGCCCAGATTCCCGAGAGCGGGTTGAGCCCGTTGGTCAGCGCTTTGCCAAAGACGATGATGTCGGGCTGCACGTCAAAGTGCTCCAAGGCCCACATCTTGCCGGTCCGGTAAAAACCCATCTGCACTTCGTCGTCGACGAGCAGGATGTTGTGCTCGCGGCACAGGGCTGCGAGGCGCTTGAAGTATCCCTTGGGCGGAACGATGTAGCCGCCGGTTCCCTGGAGGGGTTCCACGAAGAAGGCACCGAACTCGCAGGCTCCCGTCCTGCTGTTCCACGCGCCCGTGCACTCATGCGCAAAGAGTTTCTCGAATTCCGCGATGCAGGCATCCTCCGTGCGCTGCGCATCACCGCCGTAGCCGGCGCGAAACGTATACGGATACGGCATGAACTGCGCACGATCGGCAAATTCCCCGAACGCCTCGCGGTAGCGGTAGGCGGCAGTAATCGCCGAGGCCCCGAGCGTGCGCCCGTGGTAGCTGCCCTGAAAGGCCAGCATGCGTTGCCTCTTCGTGGCCTTGCGCACGACCTTGAGCGCGTCTTCGACGGCCTGCGCGCCCCCCACATTGAAATGCACCCGTCCCTTCAGACCAAATCCGCGCTCGACGCTCTGGCAGATCTTTTCGGCGAGCTCGATCTTCTCGCGGTGCAGGTACTGCGAGGCCAACTGCGGCAGGCGATCGATCTGCGCATGCACCGCAGCGTTGATCCGCGGATGCGCGTATCCCAAGTTCGCAGTCGAGTACCACATTTGCAGGTCGAGGTACCTGCAGCCGCGATCGTCGAAAAGGTAGCTACCCTCGCAGCGCTCGAAGAGCTTTGGCCGAAGCGCATAATGCACGGTATCGCCGTACGAGCAGTACTTCTTCTCCTTCTCCAGCAGGCGCGCGCCCGCCTCGCTTAAGAACCCGGATCCGTCATGATCATTCATCGTGGTAGGTTTCCCGTCTTTCAAGGACGGATCATATAACATGCGCATCGTGGGCTCGTTCCGACCGCAACCGGTAGCGCGCGGCATTTTCGGACGCAGCGCCTGCGGAGCCGGCCCGAACTCGCAAACCCCTCTGACGTGGATGACGTTTCTTTGCGCACCCTAAGAAAGACTGCGCTGCTCATCGATTTCGACAACACCATCACTTGCGGCGACGTGCTGGGATCGGTGCTCGAGAACTTCTCGCCCACGGACCGCTGGCTTGAATGGGAAACCGCGTGGCGCGATAACGAGATCAGCACGCTCGAGTGCCTGCGGCTGCAAATCGGCGAGCTGCGGGTCGATGAGCGGACTTTGCTCGAATTTGTGCGCCGCACGCCAATCGACCCGGACTTCGTCAGCCTGCAAAACTGGGCGCGGGCCACGGGGACGGCCCTGGCAATTGCGTCCGATAACTTCGACGTCATAGTGCGCGCGGTACTGGAACGCCACGCCGTGGCCGCACCTTCGATTTTTGCCAATGTACTCACCTTCGAAGACGGACGCCTGGTCCCATCCTTTCCGCATCGGAGCCCAAGCTGCGCGCGGTGCGCAAATTGCAAGGCAACGCATTTTGCACGCTTTGCAGGTGCGCACATCATCTACGTGGGCGACGGACTCTCGGATATCTGCCCTGCGATGCGTGCGGACCAGGTCTTTGCCAAGGACGACCTGGCCGATTATCTGGCGGCGCAAGGCCGGCCCTTTACGGCATTCCGGAACCTGGGAGACGTTGTGCGCAGTCTATCGGCGAGCGGCCAACAGCGGCTCCGCCCTGTGCATTCCTGAGAAGCGGCCATGGGACTCGAATTTGCCTGGCTGCGCGATACCGGCGTGCGGCACACCAAGATCGCGGAGATCTTCCTTGCCCGCAACGGTCCCTGCTCGGTTTTGCTCTTTCACGGTCTCACCGGCGGTCCGACCGAGCTTGCGTACATTGCCCACTACCTGCACTATCGGGCCCACCTGAGCGTCTCGTGTCCGGCCTTGATCAACCACGGCCAACCCATCGCGGTCCTGGCACGCACCCGCTGGGAGGAACTCTGGGAGAGCGCGAAGTCGCATTTTGCGCGCGCGCACGCGCAAGCCCGCCAAGACGGTGTGCCCCTGTTCGTCGGTGGATTGTCCATCGGGGCTTTGCTGGCGCTGATGCTTGCCGCGGAATTTCCGGACGAGATCGCCGGCGTCGTGTGCCTGTCCCCGACGCTGTTCTACGACGGCTGGAACGTGCCCTGGTGGCACCGGCTGCTCGCCATCGCCGATCATTTGCCGGTGAAAAACGTCCTGTACCTGCGCGAGGGTCCTCCCTACGGACTCAAAGACGAGGTATTGCGTGAGAAGATGCGGCAGAAGTACGAATCGGCGCCGCTGGGACAGACCCGCACACCCGAGACGACGTATGCGCACTTCCCCATCCGCCTGTTGTGCGAGTGTCGCCACCTGATTGCCCTGGGCAAGCGAATGCTGCCCGGCGTACGTGCGCCGCTGCTCATCGTGCAATCGGCCCTGGACGATTCGACGAGTCCCGCCAACGCGCGCTACATCATGGACAACGTCTCCTCGCAGCACCGGGAACTGCTGCTGCTGCAAAACTCGTTTCACATCGTCACGGCCGACTTGGAACGCGAGCACGTGGCCGATGCCATGGCGAAGTGGTTCGTCAAGTGGAGTGCCGCGGCAGCGCACCAAGAAAAGCAAGGACTGCCGGCGGCACAAGCGCGGTAGCTAGGAGAACTTTTTCACAACGAAATGCATGGCACCTGCCGTGGGAACATGCTCTGCGCACTGATACCCGAGCCGAGGCAGATCGATCCCACCCAGCAGATGTTCGCCTCCACCCAATAACACCGGGGCAATGGCCAGGTGCATTTCGTCGACGAGCTGCGCCTGAAGATACTGCCGGATCGTCGCAACGCCCCCGCCCAAGCGAACGTCCTTCGTCCCGGCAGCGTCGCGAGCGTGCTCGAGCGCGGCCTCGATGCCTTGCGTGACGAAATGAAACGTCGTGCCACCGCGCATCACGAGCGAGTCGCGCGCGAAATTCGTCAGCACGAAGACCGGAACGTGGTAGGGAGGATCGTCGCCCCACCAACCGTTCCAGCTTTCGCCCATCCATG
>Ga0187780_10001769_pt1 | contig 16324 bp, 18 predicted proteins | sample 1015_Q2_SP10_20__FD_132429 | JGI IMG/M metagenome (GOLD analysis project Ga0187780, IMG submission 132429) | Tropical peat soil microbial communities from peatlands in Department of Meta, Colombia - 1015_Q2_SP10_20_MG | ecosystem: Environmental > Terrestrial > Soil > Wetlands > Peat | place... | reverse complement strand
GTGGAATCGCAGGATTCTCAAGCGACTCGTAACCCACGTAACAGAACTTGTTCTGGTTGATGATATTAACCACGTTCTGTATGTCCGACGGCGTCGGCTCCTCCTGGAACGGGCCGAATACAGGAATCTGCGTCAGGTTATATCTGTGAGCTAAGTACCCCCAGGCGGTATGAAAGGTGACGAAGCTCCTGGTCGCGAGTTGCGAACTCGACAAGTCAGTAAATTCTTGGTTGAGAACCTGAAGCGAATTATCGTATGCAAGTTCGTTATCCGAGAAGTATGATGCGTCCGACGGATCGGCCTGATTGAAGCCTGCAAGAATATTCTTCACCATAACAATTGCGTCCACCGGGTCATTCCAGATGTGCGGATCAATCGTTCGGCCGCCGACTTGGAATTGGGGAGGAACTTGAATCAAATTGATACCTTTGCTACAGTCAACTACGACTAGGCGGGAGTTGCTTGCGGCCGTCACAGCATCCGTTGCCCAAGGTTCGAGACCGGCTCCATTTAGAATAAGGATGTCCGCCTCAGAAATTGCTTGAATTGCGGCCGGACTGGGTTCAAATTCGTGGACATCAATGCCGACAGGCACTAGGAGAGACACATTAGCCCTCTCTCCTCCTACTGCTGCAGCCCAATTCTGAAGGGGAAAGAAGGTCGTCAAGACCTTGAGCACAGGCCCGCTACCGTTCTGGCCAGCGACAGTAACTGTCATACCAGAACTGGCGCTCGGTCTTATCGCGAACGTCACAATGAGACCGCCGAGGATGAGCCCGATGAGAAACAGGGGAGCAACAATTGCCCACGGCTTACGGTTCTCACGGGTTTCCATGAGTAATGTTAGGTTCACCCTAAGTTATTAAGATTTTCACACATCTAAACGTGCCGGCTAATGATACGAAACGGGTTGCCACGAAAGGAAGCTGCACCGAAAATCAGGAGTTGCGAGAAAGCGCCATAAGAGCCGCTATCGAAGTGCCCAGACCAATACAGTTGTGATGCTGTATAGGAGGCGGCGTACAAGATAGTTGTGGATGAGCCGCGCAGACTGCAGCCAAGTTGCAGGCTGGTCAGCAAGAAGCTGATGAGGTTAAGAAAATCATGCAGATAGCGCGCGAGGCGCCCCTGCTCTCCTGGCAGACGTCAAAAAAGAGCAGGTGAACCTGTGGATTAAGACCACGTATGTGAACAACCACGCAAGGACATGTGCCGAGGCGTGAAATGCTCAAGAAACTCAAACATGATTACGGAAAAGACGAGCGGGAACTCGTGAAGACGGTCGCAGACACGTGTGTATCTGCGTACGGACCCCAAGGAGCTTGTGGAGTTGCTGAAAACATGCCCGAAGGTTGCTGATGAGGTCACAAAATATGCGAGTGAGTTGTGGGGTCCTGCTAACACGCCTGAAAATAGGCGTGGAGACCCCGAAAGTTGGCGAGGAGCCTGCAAGCATCCCGCAAACAGGGTCACAAACTGGTGCGAGGACACCTGATATAACGCAACCAGATCCCGGAAATAGTGTAAGGAGGGTCGTGGAGACCCCGCAAACATGTCGTGAGGAGTCTGTAAACACACCGGGAAGTAAGTCGGCGATCCCGACCTAACCAATTTTGAATACGATTTTGTGCTATAATCCGGATGGTTCACCATTCCTGCGAGCTCTTCGCATGGTTCTGAAGTCTCCTCGCACGATTTTCAAGTCTCCTCGTACGGCTCTTCACAGGGTTCGCAAGTCTCCGACCATCTCTTCATGATGATGCGGGATGCCGGAAGACCACCACAACTGTCGTAAGTTTGTCATCTCTTACTAGGTTAGTCAGTAAAGTGCGTAACGGGGTGTAGTTAGCACCCTGTTTATGCAATGAAATTGTTCGCTTCGTGCATTGTAGGCTGGCTAGCCCGAAAACTCAGGTGAATACGTCCCGTTGCCCTTAACGGGACAAATTTTAATAGTTTCGGACCAGCACGCGTTAAAATTGTGGCTTTTCATGCCTCCTAATGAGCTTTCCACTGCCGCTGTCCGCAGGTTGATTGAGATGGCAGGCGCTGATAGGGTTGGCGACGACGCCGTTGAAGAGTTAGGGAAGATTCTGGAGGAGTTCGCAGTCAAGGTTGGGAAGGAAGCTACTGAATTGGCGAGACATGCTGGACGTAAGACTGTGAAGGCGCAGGATATTCAACTCGCGATTAAGCGAGTTCCGCCTCCGTAGGGGTTAGTGACAGGGTTTGGGTTTCTGCATCTCAGTCTTCTGAGCCGTCTTGAACGATAACCCGCATCCACAATTCGCGACAGCGTTTGGGTTATTGAATTTGAATCCTGAAGATTGGATGGTCTCGTAGTAGTCAACTTGCATGCCGTTCAAGAAGCCCATGCTCTTTGGGTCAACAACTATTTTGCATCCCTCAGTCTCGAGCACATAGTCATCTGGTTTAACGAAACCGATCGCCATCCCATAATTCAGCCCTGCACACCCACCACCAAAAACGAACACTCTCAGTGCCTTGTCAGCGTTCTCAGGTTTCTGCAGGATCGTTTTGACTCTTTCCAGCGCCTTCGGCGTGAAGTCGATTGTGGGCGTTGAGGTCTGTACTGTTTCCAAATCCGTCACCAATATGACGTACGGCTTAGTGATGGGTGAGGCTAGGATGCGATAAAAACCCTCTGCTTCACACACAAGCCTCCCCTTACCCTAAGACGGTATCCAGTATGTGGTTGCACGTGCTGCGTATTTCATCGTACTCGACGCTTATACAAGGTGGTTAACATGGAAGCAATTGCAACTAGCGCCAGTAAAACTAGCGCATCACTAGAAAACTCTGGAGTTGTGGCAGTTGATTCTGTGGAAGCTAGGACACTAGATGCAGTTATTGTTAGTGTGCTACTGTAAAAAGACGTGACCGTGTTCGCCGAAAACCCGCCGGGGCAACCGAGAAATGTGTTCGACTGGTCTAACTTGGCATTTGCCCTGACCAGTGCGCCTTTTGAAATTGTCACGACAGCTGAAACATAACAATACCCAGGCTGGGAAACTGTCACATAATATGTTCCTACAGGCAGGGACAAGTGGTATAATCCACCTCCGCCGCTGTAGGTCACGAAATTCTGTTGACCGTTCGTCGCGTTCACCTTGGCCCATACCAACGGCTCATAATTGGCAAACTCGTTCTGACCAAGAACCGTGCCTTCTATTGCCCCAAACCCTTGGGCTGTAACTGAAGGGGTAGCATTCCCTGTAACTGTGATCACCTGATTCGGCTGCAACGCAAAGAGAGAAGAAGCGGGTACGAGGACAGCTAACAGCAACGCTGAAACAGCCAGTTGCTGAGACATACACCAACCATTGGCGTCATATGCCTTATAATATCTCTACTTGGGTCAATCTATTTGGCTATCACTAGGCCATGGCAAGACTTGCCATCACGAATATTATCACTATTTGGAATATGGCTTGACTCCCAGAGATCTTGATGTTCCGCATTCCAAGCCTCACAATTCGTTCCCTGTCCGGATTATCATTCATCAATTCTAGGAAGATCATTATTTCTGTGGGCATGATGATCCCAAAACCTTGCACCGTCAATACCGCTACGATGATGATGGCGGCTATGATAAGTGGCGAATTAAGGTTGAGTACACCTTCCCATTGAGCGAGGTAGATGCCTGCTGTTATCGCAACTGATGCTAATGCGGGCATTAGGAACAACATGACTGGGACTAGTCGCTTAACCACTTCTGCTCGCGTCTCGGGTGTAAGCCCTTTCATTATACGTGACATCACGAGTCCCATGAAGAGATCGATGCCAGTCCACGTTCCGCCGCATATGACATGGGTGTAGTCAAGCAGTACTCGATTGCGGAGCGCTAAAGCTATCAGTAGAACGATAATCGGAGTCAGCAAAGTGGCGTAAGAGCTGGGCGTGAGTAGTCTTACAGAAGCCACGATTCTCCCACGACCCATTAGCACTTAGCGCTGACTCTTTATCTTAATTGATCTTCCTTTGCGAGGAATGAATTGTCAGTTAGTGTTATGCTCAGCGGCAATGGTGACCTGAATTCCCGTTTCTTGCCCGAAATAGCTTCGACAATTGAGAGGAACGGGTTCACGGGATTGTGGTTTGGGGAGACAACTCTACGTGATGCTTCAATTCAGGCTGCAGTGGCTGCCTGCGTGACCCGGAAGATTCAGCTTGGGACCTCAATACTTAACGTCTACACGCGATCGCCAAGTCAGCTTGCGCTACTTGGATCTACACTTAACGAAATGAGTGAAGGGCGATTCACTCTTGGACTGGGCGTTAGCACCGCGGCAATTGTGGAATCATGGCACGGACTCAAGTTCGAGCGTGCAATGGAGAGGATGGAAGAGACCGTGAGAATCCTTCGCCATTACTTCTCAGGCGAGAAATTCTCCATTCAAGGTCGATATTCATCCCCGAATAATGCGAGGTTAAGAAGCATTTTTCCTCCAAAGATCGCGCTAGCTGCTCTTAATGATGGAATGATACGAAAAGCCTCGATGCTCAGCGATCGGATTATCCTGAATCTCTACCCAGTAGAGAGAATTGCCCACGCGAGGGCGTTAATCGACGAAAGTTGCCGGATCTCGGGAAGGAAGGATCGGCCGGTTCTTTCGGTGATGTTATACTCTTACTTGTTAGGAGATGATGAAAGGGGTTCGGAAGCTGCGAAGGATCTCATCAGCTTCTACGCGAGTGCACCGGCTTATTCATCGTTATTCTCGAGGATTGGTTTTTCCGATGAAGCCAACGCGATGCTTGAAGCTTGGAAGAGGCGAGACAGAGACGCGGTCCGAAAGAATATCGATCGTCAGATGGTCGATAAACTGATCGTGCTCGGAGGAATAAGTGAGCTAAGAGAGCGAGTCCGAATCTATCATAAAGCAGGTGTTGAAGACGTCTTCATCTGCCCTTCACCTTTCGGTGATTACGAAGGGAATTTGAAAGAGGTCATAACCAAGTACTTCTAATCTATTTTTGAAAATGGCTTTGCAAGTAGGTCTGGGGATTGGAATACAAGTGGACTGTGCTAACTGTAACGACTGTCGGCGTACTAATGTCGGGCATTGATGGAAGAATACTCATCATCGGTCTACCGCAAATAGCGTCGGCAATGCATGCTGACGCGGAACAGGCTATTTGGTTCACGCAAGGATATGCTCTCGCAAGCACAATTATGCTCCTTCTAATTGGGAGGATAACGGACATCTTTGGGAGAGTCAAATTCTACAATACAGGATTCGTCATCTTCACTGCCGCTTCTCTTCTCACCGGCTTTGCTCAATCTCCAAACCAGATCATCTTCTTCAGACTTATCCAGGGTCTTGGAAGCTCAATCATATGGTCGAACAGCATCGCCATGATCACCGATGCCACGCCGAGGAAAGAGTTAGGTTTGATCCTTGGAATCAACTCAATCGCTTTCAACTTAGGTTCCGTACTCGGGCTGACAGTGAGCGGCTTGATCCTAGCTTTCCTTGACTGGAGATTCTTGTTCTACGTTAACGTGCCAATCGGGTTATTCGGTACAATTTGGGCGCGTGTCAGGCTGAAGGAGATCGCTCAGACGGAAGAAGGCGCTCCCGTCGACTGGTTAGGTTTCGGAACTTTTGTCGTTTTCATAACAAGCCTTCTTCTCACCATGACATATGCAGCCTATGGAATCGCTCAGGAGAATATGGTCGTTTCTCTACTGACCCTCAGTCTATTCGCTCTAATCCTATTTGTCAGGCATGAGCGGAGGACCAAACATCCTCTTCTCGACCTCAACTTATTGAGGATAAAGGAGTTTGGAAATTCCGTCGTTGCATTGGTAATCAATGTGACAGCTTTCAGCAGTCTAGCTCTATTGTTGAGTCTATACTTTCAACTCGTAGTCGGATTGAGTCCACTTGACGCAGGGATTCGACTACTTCCGTTGGATGTGTCGACGCTTTTGGTAGCGCCCTTAAGCGGAAGAATGTCTGACCGTTTTGGTCAAGTGCCATTTATCACCGCCGGATTATGTTTGGTTAGCATTGGGACCTACCTGTTCTCAACTGTACAGGTTTCTACGCCTTACCTCACGGTGGTGGTGTACATGATTCTGCTTGGCGTAGCTACCAGCATGTTCCTCGCACCTAACGTGAGTTACTCCATGACACCAGTTCCGCCTCAACGGAGGGGTGTTGCGGCTTCGGTTCGCTCGACTTTCTACAATGTAGGATTGACTGTGAGCCTTAATCTGGTCGTTTTGATAATGACGTTAACTGTACCCTACTCGATTGTCACTACAGTCATCTCTTCAGTCGGTTCAGTTGAAATCCCGATGATGTATAGATCTCTCTTCATGACTGGGTTAAAATCAGCGTATCTATGGCTGGCTGCACTGAACGCGCTTGCCTTGATCCCTGTCTACCTATCAACATTGAAGGGGCATGATAGTGCCGTAAGCCCCATCAACGCTTGATGATCTAGGCTATACGAGTGATATGCAGTTGACTAGCGTAGTCTTCTGCCTCCTCTAATTCCTCAATGGTCGGGCACTGTGCAATTTCCCGATACTCCTTTGGGTTCCTAGCCACCAGATATTCCGGTCTGTATTGTCCCATCACGTTAACGATTGCTTGTGGACAGAATTCACCGATCCATTCAAGAATGGGTTTTGTGCAGCAGTCTAAGTGACCTGGAACCACAAGATGTCTGATTATGATGTCAGCCGAGTCATGGGCGATTCTGTGATTTCTGGATGTAACTTCGAAATATCGTGTAACGCGAGAGTATTTCACTGCACAATTATCGTTTCCCCACTTGAAGTCGGGCAGCCAAATATCTACAACATCCTTCAGGATCGCCATAGACTCCTCTGTGAGGTACATGTTGCTATTCCATAAGATTGGAACGTTCACGTTAGCAACTTTCAGTGCTTCAAGAATCGAGTGAAGATGGGGCGTGGGTTCCCCGCCAACGAGATTGATGTTGGCAGCGCCTTCTCCTCTCAACGAGCAGATGATTGATGCAAGCATGTTTGATAAAATGGGATGACCCGCCGTTGGATCCTGTGAAATATCCCAGTTTTGACAAAATACACACCGGAAATTGCAACCCGTGAAGAAGATCGTTCCAGATCCGTTCTTACCAACTAGCGGGGGTTCTTCTCCGAAGTGCCGGAAGAAGGCTGCAACTCGCGTTTCCCTGTCCAGGTGGCATGCTCCTTTCTCTCCCTCTGCGCGATTAACCTTGCATCTCCATTCGCATAGGATACATCTTGTGAGGATTCGATTCAGAAGTTCAAGTTTGACATCCAACAAACTGTAAGGTTCAGATTGCGGATCGAATACCGAAGCGAAGCCCTCTCTCACTTTACCCCAACGGTCTGCAAATTGTTTGCATAAGGATGAGTGTTGAAGTGAAAGTTGTGCTTCACTCAACTTTGAGGGGTCTTTCTCACTCCGGATCGACTTGCACACTAGGTATTTGGCGGGTCTCTCGTTACGGAGTACGGATAGGTACCATGATAGTTTGTTTTCGATTCTATCCTGCAAACCGCTAGCCGGGTAGTATTACGGACGGTGGGCAATGTTCGCAGTGTTCACCTGGCGGAGCGTTACAGATCTTGCAGGGCAGGCATTCATCTTCTCTGCCGTACGTGTCTCGGCATTCTGCGCAGCGTCCAATTGACAACTTAATCCACTCCCTTCGGGTCGCATTTTCCTAGAATCCACCAAACCCAGCTAATTAGGCCAGAGTATGCGACGATTGAAATGACGTTAAGACCCAACCTCACTTCACCAAGGTCGCTATATTCACGTAAGTATATTTCGAGGTGTCGTAAATTTAGTATTTAGAATAACGAACGATGGTAAATACGGTTTTTATCAAGAAAAAAGGGCGAGTGTGACGTAAACTCCATTCGTCCTCGCACCTAGAACGACAAAGAACAGTCGCAGCTGTGATGTCCGCTGTGCCCCTTTAGTAGCCAGCACACGTGCAGGTGTTCTGACTTGGCATCCCACTTTTCCGCCTGACAACCTGCCTGAGAAGGGTAAACTAGCGCCTGTCCACTAATGTCCACCATTAATGGCCACGGGTATTGTTCGTACTCACTATCATCTATCTTGCTCGTTTAACACTTCAAAGTTAGTATAGCTGTGACTCGCCTCTCGAATATGACCCGAAATGTGTAACTCGAATTTTCCTCGTCTAGTAACATTTCGTTATTCGGAGAGAACGCACTACCATACCGAGGTAAGATTCGATGCTCTATGAGATATTATCAAGCAAGAAGGGGACCATCGCAATTGTCGGTTCCATCGTTCTGATGCTAGCCATCGGAGTTGGGGTAGCGCTTAGCAGTACTAGTGAGTACGACCTGCCACTGTAGGTGAAACGCAAGATGCCCCTATTCAAGGCGAAAACATGGCGCAAGAAGAGACAGTCAGCCGAAGACGACCGTGAGCTCCCCCTTGAATTGAGAATATACTAGTCAATTCGGTATCAGGATTCGATGTAAAGGTATTATAGACGATCGCTATATGTGTTCTATTTTACACGTGATGCTATTTTCTGCAGAAATAATGCTTAACGGTAGACATTCAACATTCAAATCTGACCGGGGGCGGCCGACCGTACAGTTTCCTGAAGCCACCCGACAGGAGAACCTCGTTGATTTCTGATAGATGAAGTCAGTGTCCACTTCACATACCCACTTTGTTGAGGAGGGAGTCTGCATGTCTGGTTTAGGGAGGGCTTGGGTTAGGACTAACGTTCGAACTGCGAAACAGTTGCTGGCGGAACTCCAAGATCTGACTCCCGATGAAAAGGCATACCTTAACCGTATAATTGCCGAGGGTGAACCCTTCTTACGGCTAACGCGAAGTGAGTAGTTGAGGCATGATACTCTCAAACGATATCAGTGAGATTCGGGAATAATGTCTGAAGATGCTACTTCAACCTTGAATCGTGCTTCACCCAAGCGAGATCTTCCAGTTGTGATGTCATTCGTCAGGCCAATCGACGTGATCATGCGTGTACTGGATGGCCGCGCGATGGTCTACGCGGAAGATTCTCACGAACTGGACCATATACTGCCCGAGGTAACGATTGCTCTTTGCTACGGGAAACTAAGCCGCGTGCAGGAAATGAGGAAACTAAGGATGATACAGGCAGCTACAGCGGGCGTTGATGGTCTTCCATGGAAGGATATTCCACAGAATGTAACTGTGTGCGGAAATCCCGGTTCAAACGCAGACGCCGTTGCAGAACATGCTTGGTCACTAATCCTATGTCAAGCACACAATCTCCACATACACTTACCCAACCTGAAAAATCACGTATTCGATATGAAACCTGGAATTGATATTCTCTCTGGAAAAACAATTGGCATCATAGGAATGGGGTCAGTTGGACGGCGAATTAGTGAAATAGCCAGCTCCTTTCAAATGAAAACTATTGCCATCACAAAATCAGGAAAATCACCACGCGACTGCGCGTTTATCGGTGGTCCGGAGGATGTCGATCATGTTCTGGAGCAGAGCGATGTTATCGTCCTCTCGACACCCTTGACGAAGGCCACTAGAGGAATGATCGATGGGCGTCGTCTTGAACTCATGAAGAAAGGCTGCATCTTCGTAAACATGGGTAGAGCAGAGCTGGTTAAACGAGATGATCTAATTGATTTCCTCGAGCACAATTCGGAATTTCGCGTCGCTACCGATGTTTGGTGGAATGCGGCTGAAGAGTTTCCGAAAGACGCTGCACTGATGAACTATCCTAACTTCATTGGAACGCCATACGTTGCTGGAGGTCTCGGTAACAGCGAGAGCATGCGAAGGATGCTGACGGAGGCGGCAGTGAACATAGTAAGGTTTCTTGTTGGGGAGAAACCACATAACATCATCAACCGATCAGAATACGTTTAGACGTTTTCTTATTGAACATGGGCCCTTTGCCATCTTTCATCAATCTGTGCAGATGGAGTTTACCAGAACTCGAACTCAACCTATGCGTAGTTGTTCTAAAGCGACGATATAGTGCCAGAACGACTCTTGAAATTGCGAGCTTAACTGATTTGAACATAGATCACCAAATATTTCTATTCGATTTTGCAACCGGTCGGGAAGTGAGAATCATGCCCCAGACTCTAGCTTGTATTCACACAAGTATGGTCTTCATCAACGTCGAAACGATGATGAACGATATTTTCAAGGAAATCATGCCCAATGTTCGGCGAATCAACATTGTCGACGATTCTCTCTTAGCGGACGTGATGGCAGCTGGAAAAATCACGCAGCCGGTCACTAAGCGCATGTGTGCTTACGTGCAAGCAGCAGAAGAATCAGGAGCAGACGCAATACTATCATTGTGCTCCTCATTAGGCCCGACGATCGATATAGCTAGGCCGCTAGTCAATATCCCCGTGATAAAGATCGACGATCCGATGGCAGAGGAAGCAGCTCGATCTGCGAAACGAATCGGAGTAATGGCCACCGTTCTAACTACGCTGGCACCGACAGTGGATCTGATTCGTTCGAAGGCTACTGCAATAAACAAGGAGCTGCAAATCGAACCTGCATTGGTCGAAGGGGCCTTTCAAATTCTGATGAGCGGCGACCGTGATCGACATGATCGAATGGTCGCTGAAGCGGCTCAGAAACTTGCGACTAAGGTTGACATCATAGTCTTGGCTCAAGCCTCGATGACTAGGCTTGTCCCCAGCTTAAATCAGAAGACTGGCTTACGCGTCCTCTCAAGTCCTCGGCTGGCAATCGAATACACAGCAAAGATCCTTGACTCGCTCACAAAGCACTGAATCCAGTCCGACTAAATTCTGGCCGGACGGCATGCAAGTTCAAGTCGGTTGATGGGTGTGAACTGAGGTTGCTTGAGTTCGAGGAACGTAGAAGATTCCAATGAGCGTTTTCAAGCCTACAGTTCGAACAATGTTCAACAGGAGTACGGCATATCCCGACGCTAGGATTATTGCGCCGAAGAGTGCGGCGTTCATGTACGGTTGGAATGATCCGAGTCCGTTAAGGTAGAGCATGCGCCTCAGCATTCCATTCACGCCAGCCAACCCCATACTGATTCCCATCACTAGTCCTCCGACAGTCCACAAGATGAGTTGTAAGTCTGCGAGTCGTTCGTTGAGTTGCTTTCCAGTCAAAAGCGGAAAGAGCGCGTAGATAGCGGCGAAGATCGTGCAACCCAGACCAAGTAGCAGTTGGACGTGAGCATGAATCCCCACAACCCACTGGGTATTATGGAAGTACCTGTTGACCGCATAGTTCGCTTGTATAATGCCCGCCGTCCCTCCGATTCCATAACCCATAATCGAAACGAGCACATACTTTAGTGGGGCAGGATACTTCACGGGACGAGCCAACCATAGGGTCATCAGGACTGCAAAGATCGTCAATCCCATTGTAACCAGTTCGCCCCAGGTAACAATTTGCCCTTCAACTAGTAATCCAGTAGGCTGCGGTGTGTCAGCCATCATGTGATGCCCCCACACGCCCATAGAAACAAGTAGGTCAGCCAGGATCACTGATCTGACAACGTTTTCACCAAACAGTTTACGGTTTAGGAGCAAAGGGACTAACAAATACCAGGTTGCTGCGGTGAACATCAGCACGTTCCCGTCAGCGATCATATCTAAGCCCCACCAGAAGACATTCTTGTAAACTAGCGGATCAACCAACGACGGACTAAGCGCCATGGAGGGAACTAGGTAGGAAATTCCGTAAATTGAGAGGAGGACTCCCACCCCGCCCATGATTATCGCATTTATGGTAGTGTCGACACAGCCTCTGAAGACGCCAACCGCGAATACGGGGAAGGTGAACACTTTGCTTACGTAGTTTGGCAGTCCCCGGATCTTAGCTCTGAGTCCGTCGAGGCTGAAGGCGGTTACTAGTAGTTCGCCCGCCACAAAGGCTGGCTTCGGCCTTGAGCTCGTGGCTGGGCGTGAGGGCAAAAAGATCGTTGCGAACATGTTGAAGAAGAAGGCGAGGACAGCTGCGAAGATGAGAATCATACCTAACCCAAACGGCAGTATACTCACAACATTCCATCCAGCCGTATTCACGGCTACAGGTAGTGGCCAGTATAGAGTGTAGAGAGGAGCATAGTGAGTGACGAACGACGTTGTCCAAACAGTCATGACTCCTAAGATGATCAGGAAGAATGAGGCATTTGCAGCCTTCTTGCTGTAAATGTCGCGGCCGAGCACATATGGGACGAGAAAGTAGAACGCGCCCATGACGGCCATGTAAGCGAAGCCATAAATTAGAACAAACGGATGCGCCGTTAGAATCGCATAGAAATGTTGAGGAGCCAAGCCTAACAGGGGCACGTCGATGTTGTCAACTCTTCCTCGCATCATCACTCCTTCAATTCCGCCAAGACCTAAGAAAATAACCGAGACGACTACAAACCTTAACGTGAGAATCTTCCGTTCATCCTCATTCACTGGCCATCACTCAACTTGAATGGCATTCGGGACGAACATCAACGGATTCTGAGGTCCACTGTACTCGGTAGATCGTACATCGTAAGATCCGGGCTGGTCGAAAGACCATAGGAGAGTGTTATTGTAGGGCTCCGGAAGGACTTGCATTTGAAAGACCATCGTTCCGTCTTTCCTGAAAACTCCGAACCCGTAGGTCACGTCACGGGAGACAACAATGAACTGGACTACTTTCCCCAAGGGCAGAATGATCGGGCTCTGCGGCATAATGAAATGATAGTTCTCCACCTGGATCGTAATCGTTTCAACAGGGGTCTGTGTCCACAATCCATAGCTTGCGGACGGTATCAACGGTGACAGGGTAACAAGGTTACCGATAAGAAGAACTGCTAAGAGGAAATAGAGCCAACTCCTTTCGCTCTTCTCCATTTTGGGTTGCTCTAACCTGTTTGGGGTTGGTTGTTGGTTACTCTCATTCTTGCGCGGTTTGCGCGACAACACGTAGAATAACGAAATGAAAATTATGATTATGGCGATAAGAGTAAGGTAGAAAATTTCGAAGACATACTGAATTATCATAAAATTCAGTTCGCTCGGAGATTCCAAAAGACTTCCGCCAGTACGATATGTAATCTACTTATCCCCCTCCTATTGCCAACAGATTATTCGGAAGTGCAGAGCACATTCATTGGCTCGCGTAGCAAACTTTCTGGTTAGGTTGATTTAGTCGTGCTTAGTTTCCACGAGAGATATGTAGTCAACCTCTTCGCTCAAGTTGCTAATGTGATCTTTCAGACCGGAGTTATTCTTCACTGACCTCCGATAGAATTCAAATTGATCGGGGGTCAACGAAGATTCGAGCAACTTCCGGATTAACATTAGTTCATTTCTGATTTCATGAATATCGTGTTCAGTTGTCATAACTATCCCTTAGTTCACTACAACACTTAAGGATAGGTCTATGCTCGTTTCAGAATGAATTCTTGGTAGTTCTAGAAACCGGGCATTCATCACAGTGATACTGTTGACAACTTAAGCTGTGAAACGCCTTTTGTCTTCATCAGATCTTTTGCCATAATCTGTATTCTCTCCAATTTTCCCTTGACCGATATAATCTCTAAACATCGAGATTCATCAAGGTGAATGTGCGTTGTGGAGTTTATCGTATCTCTATAGTGGTGTTGGACGTCAGTTAGTGCTTCTTGGACTCCATGAGATCGATGGTCATAAGTTAACAGAACAGCACCTGCTCCAAGCCTGCCCTTCTCTCCCTTCCAATCATATTCCGTTACGAAGTTCCGCATGGCAACCTGCAGACCTTTCGATCGATCCTTGTATCCTATCGCCTTCAGAGAATCATCAAATTGCTTCATCAATTTTGGAGGCGTAGAGAAACTAAACCGGTCCACCTTCACCAAGGACTGCACACCACCAATCACAATGCAACTTCGAGCATATCATAATTCCGACCCTCGATGATTCAGATCGAAGCAAGCCAACATTATACTATTTTAATCACATCGGAGTTTTCTAGGCAGTATCTTGCGGCAAAGCTTAGCGATTCCTCACTCTCTGCGAATATTCTAACCAGCAGTTCCCCTTTCTCAATATCATCGTTCACATGATGCGCAAGATAGATTCCGGCACCAGAATTGTGGGGCGCTCCAGCAAGCTGCGCGATACGCGAGATTACTCGGTTGTCTACTGCATTTATCTTACCATTTTTCTCAGCTAGAATGTCTTTCGTGTACGTACCTAACGCTGGGATCTCATGTCGTCCTTGAAGAGTTCTGATTCTTTCAAACTTATCCAATGCCTCACCTGAGGTCAGTATTTGCTGCGCTCTTGTGTGGCCTTGACCAGTGCTCATGCCGGCGAGTTCAAGCAATTGTCCGGCTAGGTACAAAGATTTCTCCCTAAGGTCAATTGGAGCTTCAGGGTTGTTAGTCAGCACCATGATTACATCTTGAGCTTCTAATGCGGGGCCTATCCCCTTGCCTATCGGTTGGGAACCGTCGGTCAAAACGACTCGTAATTCTAAGCCTAGTCGGCGTCCAAGTCTGTCGAATCTTTCCTTGAGGATTTCACCTTTCTCTAATGTCTCAGCCTTGGTTCCATATCCAACTGGGATGTCAAGTAGAACATGAGTTGCTCCGGCTGCTTTCTTTTTTGCGAGTATGGAGCTTATCATTAGGCTCTGCGCGTCGATGACTAGTGAATGTTCAACTTGTATTATCAGGTCATCTGCAGGAGCCAAATTAACCGCGCCACCCCAAACGAGGCATCCGTTTTCTTTCTTGACAATCTCATAAATCTGGTCGGCTTGGAGCTCAACGTTCATCATAGTTTCCAACGTATCGGCAGTGCCCGCGGGAGACGTTACAGAGCGTGAAGATGTTTTTGGTATGAGTAGGCCTGCTGCTGCAGCTATGGAGGCGATGATTGGGGTTGTTCGATTGCCAGGCACTCCTCCAACTGAATGCTTATCCGCAACAATCGTGCTGTCGAACTTGAGTTGATCGCCACTGTTTACCATCGCTCTTGTTAGCCACTCGGTTTCATCGTCGTTGAGACCATTGATGGTTGCGCTTACTACAAATGCAGTCAACTCAACTTTGGAATATCTTCCTTGGACAATATCTTCGACGACTTTCTCGTAATCATGTGAGTTAAGGCTCCTTCCAAGAAGCTTGTTTCTGAGTGAATCCAACGATTCGGGTGCCTCTGCTGGCGCCACATCTACGAGTGAGTTATCGCTCACTCCGAGCTTTTCGAACGCCACATTACTAAGGCCGATTGCACCGACCGGTACTACGTTTCCTTCCACTATGTTAAGTACGGCAACGAGACGTCGTGAATTGGCTACAATCTCAACTCTATCCATCGAGTGAAGACCGAGTGCACGACCGGTCAAATCGTCATTTGCCAAGAATGCAATGTTTTCTCTGTGAGTGTCTATGCCAATTCGTCTTAATCTCATTTTCAATTCAGTCACTCCATTAGAACAGCAAATTCACTGTGCTACGTCATGGGAGGAAATGTGGAGACAGATCACATTTCTAGATTGCGGGATACTTTTACCGCTGAATAGAGAATCGAACGAGTGAGATCTTACTCGTTAACGAGCACTTCGGCTTGAGTCTTGAGTATTGTGTTAGTTTACTTTCAATACGATAATCATTTCTATTCTGTGGTTTGTCCATCGAAGTGTTCTTCGCTGGTGATTGCTTCGTTCTTGGTGTGGCGAACTATGCCATCACGATGTTCTGGCGGGGAATAGATTGTGTACAGTCTGAGATTGGCGCGTTTAGAAGTGTTAATCACGTTATGCCGTGCGCCCGCAGGAACTATGACGCCGTTCCCATCCTTAACTTGGTGTTCTACACCGTCGATGGTCACTTTTCCGTTACCGCTTTCAAACCGGAAAAACTGATCATGATCTTCGTGGACTTCTTCCCCTATTTCTTCTCCAGGCTTGAGGCTCATTAGTACAAGCTGGCAGTGCTTCCCAGTGTACAACACGTGTCGGAAGTCTCCATTTTTCTTCGTCTCTCGCTCAAGGTGGGTTACATATCCCTTCATTTCTCTCACGCTTGATTACAGTTACTCCGTCTTACATCAATCTATAGGATCAAGGTACAGATGATGGCATTAGTAGAGAGACAAGTAAGATGAACAACACAACGAGGTTGCCATCCAGATTTTCTGAATGCCAACCTCTCAGCTATTTGGTATTTTGGGCAGAGGCATAGATCTTCTTTTGACCCTAAATTTGGCGCCGGGGGTGGGATTTGAACCCACGAGACTCAGAGAGTCATCGGCTTAGCAAGCCGACGCCATACCAGGTTGCCCGATCAT
>Ga0187780_10001768_pt1 | contig 16325 bp, 11 predicted proteins | sample 1015_Q2_SP10_20__FD_132429 | JGI IMG/M metagenome (GOLD analysis project Ga0187780, IMG submission 132429) | Tropical peat soil microbial communities from peatlands in Department of Meta, Colombia - 1015_Q2_SP10_20_MG | ecosystem: Environmental > Terrestrial > Soil > Wetlands > Peat | place... | reverse complement strand
TGAACTTGATGTCACCGTGGTACACAGGATTCCACAAAGGAGCAGCCCTGAATGAAGATGGAACGATATTTAAATTTGATCTTGATAATCCCGATTTAATTGTTTCTTTCGCTTTTCATATCTACCGTGATCAAGCTCTGATAAGATTACGTGACCACAGGTCTTGTAGTTGGATGGCACAATGGAATATACCTCTCATCTAATGAGTCTGAGGATGAAGTTGCACTTGCGGAAAAGTCATGCCATACTAAACTGGTATATGACAACTAAAATACTCCTGTACGGCTTAGTACAGGAGTGATTTTTATGGACCTGGATAACTGCTTTGACAGAAAGAAGGTATTTGTGAACGAACAGCAAGAAGAGCAGAATAAAGTAGCAATGGTCATAGTTGCACATCCTGATGACGCGGAGTTTGCAGCGGCCGGAACCGTTGCTACATGGGTGCGCGATGGGTGGGAAGTCTATTATGTTATTTGTACAGATGCTACAGGTGGAGGATCAGATGATGCTACCGATGTTGGTCCTGCAGCGAAGCAAATGATTTCGGAGATCAGGAAGAGTGAGCAACGGGCAGCCGGGGTAGTACTTGGCCTGAAAGATGTCTTTTTCCTGGATTATCAAGATGGACAATTGCAGCCGTCAATTGAACTCCGGCGTGATCTTGTTCGCTTGCTACGTATGTATCGTCCCTCTCGTGTCATTTGCCAGTCTCCTGAAAGAACCTGGACACCGGCGCTCATTTTAGGTCGATATCATTCAGATCACCTTGCCGCTGGTCAAGCGACTCTGGCGGCAATTTATCCCATGTCACAGAACCCCTGGGACTTTCCAGAACTATTTGATGAGGGTCTTCGTCCCCATAAAATATCTGAAATTTATATTGCTGGTGCGCCAAATATCAATCAATTTGTCGATATCTCTGACGTGATTGAGATAAAGATCGAAGCATTGCTTTGTCATGCAAGCCAGTTTATTGGAAGAGCAGAAGAGATGGAGAAGGTGGTCAGAACTCGGCTTGCTGAACTGGGAGCTAAATATGGTGTGTCATACGCGGAGGAATTTCACAGAACTGAAAACAGGTAAGAATCATGGGCTACCTGTTTTGACACGAACTGTGAGCATTGTTATTGGTGATATACTAGTGTTATTGATGGTGCTAGTTCGCAAGTAAAGTTTTGCAAGTGGGGAATTGGCGAGAACAGTACCGATCTCCGACTCAATCCTCACAAACACAACTAAACCACCATCCCCGTTTCGTTCTTAATATCAGAAAGGAAACGCCTATGTATGGAGTAGTCAAAAGACTTAATATCGACTTTCAAAGACAGATCCTACAAGATTGTAGCAGTCTTCTCAACGCAGCACCTCTCTACAGCAACTACGCACCTCGAAGAGGGATAGGCAGGCGAGACTGTAAAGGCAACTGTGAAACCTGTTTCACAGGAGAAGATGTGAGGATTGCCAAATATAAGAACACGTCCTTTGGATCCTGGGGATACTATGCCCCCCCTTGTGGATCCAGATACGTCCAGGAGCATCCCTCAACAGGAGAGCCATTTCCGCCCATACCTGCAAGCATTCTAGAAATTTGCAAAGATGTTGCAGATGAGTACGGCTTTGAGTATGAGGCACAGTCAGCCTATTTATCTTACTACCCCCTTGGATCAGCAATTGGACGCCACCAGGACTACGAAGAGAAGGTCAATAAGCCTGTCATTTCAATAAGTCTTGGGGAGGATGGACTCTTTGAGATAGGAGGACTTGAGCGATTCGGGTCCTACCAGGAAATCATTCTTCATTCTGGAGATGTATTCATCTTTGGAGGAGAGCATAGATACAGTTTTCACAGTGTCAGAAAAGTCATTCCAGATACCAAGCCTGCTGACCTCATCATGGAACCAGTCAGAATCAGTATCACCGTCAGGCAATATGAATAATTTCCAAAAGAGGAAATGAACAATGCTTCAAGAACTCCACAGCAAACTTATAGCAGCGCGGAACTTCGAACTGGTTGCGAAGTTCTGGGATTGGTATATCCTACTACGGACCAGCGGGGTCAATGGCAGGCTTACCTGCTATTGGGATCATGATCTAGATTGCCTGGGATATCAAGCACCAGAGCGCCTTTGGGAGGTGGCAGACAATATCGAAAAACTTGCGGAACAGATGCAAGAGCGCGGATATCCTCTCACTTCCATACCCCTGGAGCAATGGCGAGAAGACACGAGATCAGACCCTAATCCTGAGTTACGGCGGTTGGCGAAAGTGTTAAGCCAGCATAGTGAGTGAATCATTGACACGTATTCGGATTCAAACTTTCTGAAGATGAAAGAGGACAACAATGCTCCTGACCGGTTTCGGCTCAGAAAAGTTCACTTTATACGAGTTTGGAAATGTCCTCTAAACAAGAATAAATCAAAAATACTCTTGCAAATCTTTCGATGGATATGACATACTTATAACAGAGACCTTCGGGGCAGGGTGCAATTCCCGACCGGCGGTGACGTAAGCATTAGATAATGGTTATGAAGCCCGCGAGTCTATAATTGGCGTGAATCAAGTTGAAATTCCGGCCAATTGTTTGACAGATTCGGTGTGATTCCGAAGCCGACGGTTACAGTCCGGATGGGAGAAGGCTTAGCAAGAGTACGGATCACTTTACCTTGCCGTAAAGCACGGCAAGGAAAAAGTATATTATTCCAGTGATAATCCGTATTGCTCTCCTCGCGTCTCCCTCAAAGCCTCCCAGGTAAGTTGAATTGATGGTATTCCACTGTCTTTTGGGAATACTTGTCAGTATAGCTTTGACCGAGGGAAGTCAATGAGTGTAACAACAACTAAAGTGAATGAAACGTTGGAATTGCCAGAAGCATCTCCTGGCAGAAGCAGAGAGAGATCACTAAGTATCAGAGGTTCGCGTACGACTTCGATTGCTACACAACGCGCAGCGTTGATTGTTCCTCCTCTTGCACTGGCACTCGTCTTAATCATGAGTTGGTTTGTAAGTACTGCCACAGGAAAAGTACCGGACTTTATTTTACCACCTCCCCTAGATGTATTCGCAGCCCTGGCTGATGGACTCCGATCTGGCCTGTTCTTGAGCAATGCACTTGTGACAATTCAAGAGAGCTTATTGGGATTTTTACTTGGAGTCATTATAGCTTTGCCACTAGGGTATGCCATAGCGAAATCTCGCCTGCTTGCTGCTACTGTACAACCATACTTGGTTGCAGGCCAGGCGATTCCTGCAATTGTGATTGCTCCTGTGCTTGTGCTCTGGCTAGGTTATGGATTGTTTCCAATCACTATCCTTTGTATGTTGGTGGTGCTCTTTCCGATGGTGATTACAACTGCTCTTGGAGTGCAGACTATCGATACTATATATACAGATGCGGCGCGTGTCGAGGGAGCTTCGGGCTGGTCTATGTTTGCACATATTGAGTTTCCATTAGCATTGCCAGCGATTCTTGCAGCATTGCGAATTGGTCTGATTCTTTCAATTACAGGGGCACTCGTGGGAGAATTTGTGAACAATAGTGCTCAGGGACTTGGTGCATTAGTGTTTGAGGCAAAAGATCAGTTTAATGCACCGCTACTGTTTGCGACACTCATTTTTCTCGCTTGTCTAGCAACTATGTATTATAGCGCATCCTGGCTACTCATTAAGCTAGCTGAAATCGTTTATTAATGCTTGTCCCTACCCCCAAAGGTAGATATTCTCAAATTGGAGCGTTCACAAATGAAAGTTCATCATCGTTTATCTTTGCTGTTATCAATTTCTGTGCTTTTTTTTCTTCTGACTTTTGCGCTAGCTGCTTGTGGAGAGACATCAAATTCAAATAGCACAGGCTCTTCAACCAATACTCCAATGAAGAACATTTCAATTGGACTAGGATACATTCCCGATATTCAATTTGCACCGTTTTATGTAGCACAGGATAAGGGGTATTACAAAGCCGCAGGTCTGAATGTGACGTTCCATCATGGCTTTGTAAATGATGTGATTGGCTCAATGGCATTGGGGCATGATACCTTTGCTTTTGCCACAGGTGATGAAGAGTTGGTAGCGCGCAGTAAAAACCTGCCTGTAGTTAACGTAGCAACAATCTATCAACGCTATCCAGTTAGCTTGATAGTTCCTGCTAATTCGACCATTCATTCGCTGGCTGATCTCAAAGGCCATACGATTGGCGAACCGGCTCCTTATGGGGCGACACATATTGGATTATTGGCCCTGCTTTACCAGGCGCATCTATCACTCTCTGATGTGCATGTCACGGAGATTGGATTCACGCAGGTGACGGCGCTGCTTACTCATAAGTTTGATGCCGTGATAGGCTATTCAAATAATGAACCAATCCAGTTGAGAAATCACGGCTTACAGGTTCGCACATTCGATGTTTCTGATTACCAACCAATGATTTCTAACGGTATTATCACTACCGTGAGTACCTTGCACAACCAGCCAGATGTAGTACGTGGCTTTGTACAGGCGACAATTAAGGGTTTAAAAGATGTAATCGCGAATCCGAAAGAGGCAGTTCAGATCAGCCAGAGTTATGTGCAAGGTATGGATACTACTAATGCTATGAGCGTTTTACAGGCGACAATACCTATATGGCAAGGTGATGGACAGAAACCTCTAGGGTATAACAACAGCGCAACCTGGCAATCTATGGAACAGTTCCTGGTATCTCAAAATGTCATACCGCCAGTAAAGGACATTTCACAGGCTTATTCAAATACAAGTCTGTCTTAGAAATTCTCAAGTCGATCCAGGCAAATCCCATGGGATTTGCCTGGAGTCCCAGGGAGCTAAACATTCAACTTTAGAAGAGCCTTCAGATTAACTAGTAGAATTGATTTCAAGTGTTACTCGATTTCTTGACTCTGTGGTTCCAAGAAATGAAACCAGGACTTCAAGGAAGAATAACTGACTACAATCTTGCTAGTACCACTTCGACTGTGTAGTTCTCAAGCTTTTTAAGCTCCCGGGGTGAGATAATTTCTCGATAAGATTCACCCTGTATCTGCCCTGCTGGTTGATCTACACAAATTGACAAACTATCAGCCAGTGTCTCTGAACGTAAAGTTCTTTCGTGATGATGCAGGATCGAAGCTAAATCTGCCTCTGTGAAAAGAGTCAGAGAGATATGGTCTTCAATATTGAAGCCGGCTTTCTTACGCATGTCTTGAATGTTGTGTGTCAGATCTCTTACCAACCCTTCCTCTCGTAATTCAGGTGTAATCGTTGTTTCCAAGGCTACTACATACCCTCGATCTTCGGTGGCCACAAAGCCTGGACGTGCAGTTGCTATAACCTCTACTTCATCCAAAGTAAGCTCGATTTGCTGGCTATCGATTGTGAAATTCAATGTGCCTGTCTCGTTCAGAAGATTTGCCGCCTCGTGAGCTCCACGTGTATCTAAGGATTTAAATGCAGCCAGGATTTTCTGCACTAACGGGCCATATTTGGGTCCGAGTATCTTCACATTGGGTTTCAATGTGTAAGCCAGCATTTTGCTATCGTTACTCATGAAATGCAGGTGCTTAATATTTAACTCTTCCAGGACCTGTGCTGAATGACGAATCAGAGCCTCTTCTTCAAGGAGATTGAGAGCACGCACGTAAAGGGCATTCAAAGGTTGTCGCACCTTGATTTGGGCTTTCTCACGAGCTGCTCGCCCAAGGCTAACTACACGCATAACAAGCTGTGTTTCGCTAGATAATTTCTCGTCAAGTAACTCTTCTTGTCCCTTCGGCCAGTCACATAAATGTACACTTAAAGGCGCATTCGTGTTTACGCTCAGTACCAGGTTCTGATAGATCTCTTCCGTCATGAAAGGCATGATTGGAGCAAGCAATGTGATCATAGTGGTAAGGCATTCATACAATGTAAGGTATGCCGCCACTTTATCATTGTCCATGCCGGTCTTCCAGAATCGCTCGCGACTACGCCGTAAGTACCAGTTCGATAGATTCTCCAGGAACTCCTGCATGGCATCCGTAGGCTTTGAGGTGTCGTATTGCTCCAGACCAATCGTTACTACTTGAATAGTTTGCTGTAACTCAGAGAGAATCCAACGATCTAATTCGCTGCGTTGCGCTACTGGCAACTGAAATTTCATGGGATCAAACGCATCGATATTCGCATACGTCACAAAGAAGCCATAGACATTCCAGAGCTTGTCCAGTACCCTGCGAACGAGCATCCACTTTTCGCTCAATCTCACCGGAAGGCCTGTCTGTGACGATTTCTCCAGATCTTCATCTGTGGGAATGCGTGGATAGCTAAGGTTCTGTTCAGGATTATGATTTGCGAAAAGCCAGCGCATGGTATCCGAACCAACTCGTTCGGCAGCATCATCAAAGACAACAAGATTACCTTTCGACTTGTGCATTGGAGTGCCGTCTTCCCCCATGAGCAAGGCATAACCGAAAAGTGTTTTGAATGGCGTCTGTTTCTCCAATACAGTACTCATGACTAGCATAGAGTAGAACCAGTTTTTAAACTGGCCTGGGAATGACTCTGTTACAAAGTCAGCTGGGAACCACTGTTCCCAATAGTTATGGTTCGTCCGGTAATGCAAGGTAGAATATGGGACAATGCCTGCGTCTAGCCAGGGATTACCTACATCTTTGATTCGCGATACCTCGCTACCACATTTTTTACACTGTATTTTAACTGCATCTACCCAGGGACGGTGTGGAGAATGACCATCAAACTCTTCCCAACCAGAGGTAGCACGCTCTCGCAATTCCAGATCACTTCCGATGACCTCAAATGTTCCACAATGGGGGCAGTCATAGATGGGTAAAGCCAATCCATAATAACGCTTTTTAGAGATCATCCAATCATCCATATTGCGTAGCCAGTCCAGTTCACGCTCCAGGCCAAATGCAGGGATCCAGGTTATCTGATGGACAATCTCCATTATTTCGTAGCGTAATTGGTCCATAGAAATGAACCATTCATCTACCAGTCTAAAAATCAGTTCGGTTTTACAACGCCAACAGACTGGATAGCGGTGTTTGTAGTTCTGCGGTCGATAGAGCAGGCTTTTTTGAGCAAGATTCTCTGCAATTTGTTGTCCTGCATCTGCAGCTTTTAGTCCAGTCAGCCAATCGTAGCCTTCAATGTAGACGCCAAATTGATCAACAGGTGCAATAACAGGCAAATTAAATTCCTTAGAGAGGCCAAAGTCTTCGCGACCACAACCGGGAGCGATATGCACAATGCCTGTGCCTTCGGACGCGCTCACCTCTTTCCATGGAATGACCGTATGAACAACTCCCTGTTCGGCTGGAAGTTCGTCGAATGGACCGCGATACTTCCAACCAACAAGGTCACTGCCGATGAGGGTTTCCACCACATGGTAGTCTCCCTTGTCACGCCCTTTGAGAGCTTTTAACACAGGCAGGAGGGCTTCGGCAATGTAGTAGTACTCTCCATCCTGTTCAACTTTCACATAAGGCAGATCAGGATGCACAGCGGCAGAAACGTTGGCAGCCAACGTCCAGGGCGTTGTTGTCCAGACTAGCAGATATTCTCCTGGCCGCTCTAGCAGCGGTAGGCGTACATACAGGCTAAGATGGCTTGTTTCCTGGTAATTCTCTGAAAGAGTTTCCATATTTGAGATGCCGGTGGCGCAGCGGGGGCACCAGGTCATCACGTCATGTCCTTTGTAGATTAGCTCTTTTTCATGGCACTTTTTGAGGAATGACCAGATAGTATAGTTGTTCTCATCCGAAAGTGTATAGTAATCGTTACCCCAGTCCATCCAATATCCCAGGCGGATTGATTGCTCCGTCATACATTTAGCGAATTTGAAAACTCGCTCTTTGCAGAGTTGTACGAATTCTGCAATACCAAAGACTTCGATATCTAGCTTGGTTTGAAAGCCGAGTTCTTTTTCGACCTCTACCTCAACCCATAACCCCTGGCAATCGAAGCCGTTCTGATAACGCTGTTTGTAACCAAGCATGGTTTTGTAACGCTGGTAGATATCTTTGTATGTTCTCCCCCAGGCGTGGTGCACACCCATTGGATTATTAGCTGTAATAGGACCATCCAGAAATGAATACTGTCTATCACTTTTATCGTTACGATGAAGGTACTGTTGAAGTATACCTTGTTCGTCCCACCAATTTTGGACGAATCGTTCTAGTTCAGGGTAGTCAACCCGATCTGCGGCTATAACTGATCGGAATACACTTGATTTTATTGACACATGCGGTCTCCTCTATTATGAACCTACTCTACTAACCGGATTTCCAGTCGCTTGTTAATTTTGCCTTTATTTTCAGTCTTTGTAATTTTAATAGCACCGACTTCTTTTGTATGATTGACGTGAGTTCCACCATCGGCTTGCAAATCGAGACCAACTATTTCAACAATACGAATTACTTCAATTTCTGGAGGTAGCAGGTTTATTTTTGTTCGGATCAAGTCAGGTATTGCAAAGGCCCTTTCGCGTGGTAGAGAATATACACGAATAGGGTAGTCTGCTTCGACTGCTTGATTAATTTTCTCTTCTATATAAGCGATGCGCTCTTTATCCAGATTCTCCATGGCAAAGTCCATTCTGGCTCTGTCTGGATACATTTGTCCCCCTGTTACTTGTACATTGAACTCCCTAAAAATGGTACCACAAAGTATATGTAGTGCAGTGTGAGTACGCATCATCCGGTAACGGAAGTCCCAGTCAATGGTACCGACTACTTCAGTACCAACCGGCGGAGGTAGGCAATCCAATGTGTGCCAGACAACATCGTCACGCTTGTTTAGTGCAATAATGGCGCCTTCATTGTGATAATTATTCCATGCAATTGTACCCCTGTCGGGCATTTGACCTCCACCTCCCGGAAAGAATAACGTTGCGTCAAGCGCTATCTCGTCACCTTCGACCGCGACAACTTTTGCAGTGCATTCAAATGTGTAACTGTTTTCGTGGTAGAGCAGCTTCGTCTTCATCGTTTTTGCTTGCCCCTTAATACATTCTAAATAGTGTTTTCAATAAAAAACCTCTCGTCCGTCATAGGGACGAGAGGAACTCCCGTGGTACCACCCTGGTTAGCTTTGTATAGCCTTGCTACACATACTCACTCATTTGTATACTTCTTCATGATAACGGGAAGGTTCCGGCCTGACCTACTATGCATAAAAAAATTCGGCAGGCAGCTCAAGAGTGATTTTCAGTGCGCGCCTCGTATCCGGTTACACCATACCCCGGACTCTCTATGACAAGAGGACTTATTAGTCCATGCGTGACTTACTCGCTCTTTCATTGCTGTTGCAACGCAATAATACCACAAATGGCTGGATTAGTCTACATCAATGATGACAATTTCAGCTTTTTAAATGACTTGTGTAAATGATAGAATATAATCAACCAATACATTACATATCTGCTTTTCATTTCATGTTAAGGAATACCAATGTATGATCTCGAAGCTTTCTATGGACCGAATGCTGGCTATGTTCTTGAATTATATGAGAGATATCGTCAAAATCCGGCATCTGTTGATGCTGCCTCTCGTAACATTTTTGAAACCTGGTCTCCCGTAGATCGATTAATTTCCGAACAAGTAGGTACTCAGCAAACTTCCTCACTTGAAGTTTCTAAAATAGTTGCCGCTACAGAACTCGCGCATGCTATACGATCACGCGGACACCTTGGTGCTCATCTTGATCCCCTGGGTAGTGAGCCACTGGGAGATCCAGCACTTTTGACTGAAGCACATGGCATTAGCGATGAAGACCTCGCTCAACTTCCTCCCAGCGTAGTGGGAGGACATTCGGCTGGAGGCGCTCGAAACGCGCTTGAAGCTATGGATGCATTACGTGCCCTCTATTCAGGTACAATAAGTTATGAGTTCGATCAGGTGAAAAGTCCTCTTGAACGTGGGTGGTTACGTGACGCGGTAGGTTTGCAACTCTACCGTACATCACCTGATGCAGTTTTTCGACAAAATGTATTACAACGCCTTACACAGGTGGAGATTTTTGAACGCTTCCTTCACCTGACATATCCAGGTCAGAAACGCTTTTCATTAGAGGGAATAGATGTATTGGTGCCAATGCTGGATGAGATTATCAAGGCGGCAATCGATTGTGGTACCGCTGAGGTAATAATTGGTATGGCGCATCGTGGTCGGCTAAATGTACTTGCACATGTACTTGAGAAACCTTATGCCGTAATTCTAAGCGAATTTGGACATATGAAACATGAGGAGGGCGTTCCCCTTACCGACAGTTTTGGTTTTGGATACACTGGTGACGTGAAGTATCACTTAGGCGCTGAAACTATTCTTGAAGAGGGAGCTACCGTAGAACTCAAGATCACTCTTTCTCCCAACCCAAGTCACCTGGAGTTTGTTAATCCTGTTGTTGAGGGCATGACACGTGCCTCGCAGGAAAGGAACGACCACGAAGTCTTTCCCGAAGCGGATGTAGATCATACTTTGCCGATCCTGATACATGGCGATGCAGCATTTCCAGGTGAGGGCATTGTGGCTGAGACCTTAAATCTGTGGAATTTGAAAGGATACACAGTAGGTGGCACGATGCATCTAATTGTGAATAATCAACTCGGCTTTACGACTGAGCCGCAGGATTATCGCTCAACATATTTTGCGAGTGACCTGGCAAAAGGTTTTGAAGTACCGATTATACATGTGAATGCTGATGATCCCGAGGCTGCACTGATGGCCGTACGCATAGCGCATGCTTACAGAAACCAGTTTCATAAGGACATACTCATTGACCTGGTAGGCTATCGTCGCTGGGGTCATAATGAAGGCGATGAACCGGCCTTCACCCAGCCTCAAATGTATGAAATTATTCATACTCATCCAACTGTCAGAGAGCTGTATGCGCGCTTCTTGCAAGAGCAAGGTGTCATTTCATTGAAAGAGATCGAAATGATGCAGCAAAATGCATTCAAGATTCTGGAGGATGCCAAACGTGATGCGGATGCCAGTTTTCTACCCTTTGAGCGAGAAGAATCAGATGAACTGAATGGATATTGTGATGAACCTGAACAAGCTCCAGCAATTTCTGCTCAAGCAATGATAACGTTCAATGCTGAATTGCTCTCCTGGCCGGGAGATTTCTCGCCCAATCCTAAATTGGCACGATTATTACAACGCAGGGGAACGACTTTAGGATCAGAGGGAGGTATAGATTGGGGTCAGGCAGAGGCACTCGCATTGGCAACTATCCTTGCAGATGGAATACCAATTCGATTAACAGGCCAGGATGTTGAACGAGGCACGTTTAGTCACCGCCATGCTGTGCTTCATGACCAACACACAGGAGAAATTTACATCCCATTACAACATCTTGCCCAGGCGAAAGCATCATTTTCAATCTATAATAGTCCGTTAAGTGAAAGTTCAGTGCTTGGTTTTGAATATGGCTATAGTGTGCATGCGCCAAACTCTCTCGTTCTGTGGGAGGCGCAATTCGGTGATTTTGCAAATGTTGCACAACCGATTATAGATCAGTTTATTGCTTCTGGGCGCTCAAAATGGAAACAGCAATCATCACTTGTGTTATTGCTTCCTCATGGTTATGAGGGACAAGGACCGGAGCATTCAAGTGCGCGACTTGAAAGATACCTTGAACTCGCTGCTTTTGACAACTGGCGGGTCGCAAATTGCTCTACCGCGGCTCAATACTTCCATTTGCTGCGAATGCAAGCTCATAACTTATTACAATATCCACGGCCACTTGTAGTGATGACGCCTAAAAGCTTGCTACGCCATCCACTAGCGGTGGCTAGATTACAAGAACTGGAAGATGAAACATTCAAACCTGTACTTGATGATCCCCTGGCTCTAAACCATGCCGGAGCCATACGTCGAGTTGTACTGTGTACAGGAAAAATAGCTATCGAGATATTTGCCCACAAGCTCCGCCAGGAGGTGCAGGATGTGGCTATAGTGCGTGTCGAGATGCTCTATCCTTTCCCGGCACAAACTTTGAGAGAGGTGCTTAAGAACTATCCTGAAGCGCAAGAAGTAGTTTGGGTGCAAGAAGAGCCTCTCAATATGGGAGCATGGAATTATATGTCGTCTCAACTGACGACCTTGTTTGGTCCAATCATCGAATTGAATGTTATCTCTCGCCCGAGTCGACCAAGCCCCGCGACCGGCTTTTCAGATCTCTTCCAGGAGGAACAAGAGCGAATTATCGAAGGAGCGTTGCGCACAGAAATAAAGCAATTTGGAGGCGAATATGGCGGTTGAAATACGAGTCCCTGCATTAGGGGAGTCAATTGTCGATGCAGTGATTGCAACATGGTTCAAAAGTGAGGGCGATGAGGTGAAACAAGGAGAAGCCCTCGTAGAGTTAGAAACAGATAAAGTTAATGTTGAGGTAAGCGCTGAGCAAAGTGGAGTGCTGCAAAAGATTCTCAAACAGACGGGTGATGTGGTGACAGTTGGAGAGGTTCTAGGTATGGTCGGTGAAAGCGATGAAGTCGCTACAGGCATCCATCAGGAAACTGCTCTGTCGGAAAAGGTACCTGACCGTCAATCACCTAATGGACAAGAGCAGCAATCTACATCTCAGGTGCTAGATGGGCAGAAATCAGTCTCGCCGTTAGCTCGACGAATTGCCGAGGATAATAAAATAGACCTATCACAAGTCAAGAGCAACAGCCCGCATGGTCGTGTGACAAAGGATGATGTGATCAGTTATTTAGAGAAAACATCACGGCAGCAAACTTCTGGTTCGCCAGTGGCAGCACAACAATCATGGGATACAAATGTGAAAACTCCTGTTACTACTGTGGAGGCTGCCACAAGAGAGGCCTCTCCTGGTCACACAGTATCCCAAATACAGATGCAGCCCGCGCCAAGGGGACGCGAAGAGCATGTGCGGCTGTCACGGAGGCGGCAGACAATCGCTGAACGATTGGTCGAAGCTCAGCACACAGCAGCCATGCTCACCACCTTTAACGAAGTCGATATGAGCTCAGTCATGGAGGTTCGCGCTCGACGAAAAGAATTATTCAAAGAGCGACATGGTGTTTCACTTGGTTTTATGTCTTTTTTCACCAAAGCAGTCGTAGGTGCGCTAAAAGCTTTTCCACGCTTGAATGCTGAAATTCAAGGTAATGAAATGATCTTGAAATATTACTACGATATTGGGATCGCCGTTGGAGCAGAAGAAGGTCTGGTTGTTCCCGTTTTGCGTGATGCTGATCGTAAGAGTTTTGCTGAAATCGAGAGTGAGATTACGGACTTGGCAAAGAGGGCACGCGAAAATAAGCTCACTCTTGTCGAGTTGCAAGGAGGCACCTTTACTATCACTAATGGAGGCGTATTTGGTTCGTTACTCTCTACACCGATATTGAATGCACCTCAGGTTGGCATATTGGGGATGCATAAGATCGAGCAACGTCCAATTGTTGTCAATGGTCAGATAGTCATTCGTTCGATGATGTACCTTGCGCTCTCGTACGATCACCGAATAGTAGATGGTCGAGAAGCTGTACAGTTTCTTGTAAAGGTGAAAGATTTTATAGAAGATCCAGAAACGTTATTGTTGGAGGGATAAAAATCGGACTGCCTTCTCTCTCGACATTGGTTGGATCAACCTGTATAATCTAGTGAGACTTAACACCCTGAAATATTTTGTAAATGAGCAAGGCATTACTACAAGGGGCTGGTTCAATAGAGAAATGAACAGCATTTAGTGTTATTTCACCCGAAATCTATGGATTCATTTGCCAAGGTGCTGAAATTCTTTGAAAAGTGAGGATAAATCCAAGCAGTTGGCAGGAATATAAGGAAGTCGGTTAGCAATGGGATTGGGATCCAACGACGATTTAAATTCTCTGATTGGCAAATCACTTGGCCAGTTTCGAATTGTCGCACATATTGGAGTGGGCGGGATGGCATCTGTTTTTAAAGCCTATCAGCCTACGCTTGATCGCTATGTTGCGATCAAGGTGTTGCCTGCGTATCATGCGCGAGATCCAATCTTTGTCAAACGCTTTACGCAAGAGGCGCGATCTGTGGCAAAATTGGCACATCCAAATATTGTGCAGATTCATGATTTCGGGGAGCAAGACAACATTACCTATATCGTGATGGAGTACGTCGAAAGTGGGACGCTGAAAGATCGTTTGAAAGAGCGTCCCCTAACCGTACTGGAAGCAGTCGATTTTGTGATCCAGGCAGCCGAGGGATTAGGATGCGCCCATAGTCACGGCATTATCCATCGTGATGTCAAACCTGCCAATATGTTATTGCGCAAAGATGGACATCTGCTCTTATCTGACTTTGGCATTGCCAAAATCCTTGAAGGAACCGTCAATCTGACACGCGTTGGGACCGGTATCGGGACACCGCAGTATATGTCACCCGAACAGGGAACGGGGCAATCTGTTGACCGCCGCAGTGATATCTACTCATTGGGAATTGTACTCTATCATGCGTTAACTGGTCGGGTACCGTTTACCGCAGAGAGTCCGCTCTCCATCACGGTCAAACATTTGAATGAGCCCATTCCTCTTGACATTCTGCGTGTGAAAGGGGTACCCCAACCAATAGAGCACGTGCTGCTCAAAATGACGGCGAAAACCCCTGCCGATCGCTATCAAACAACGGATGAGCTAATCGAGGCGTTGACAAGAGCTCTGACAGCTTCTCAACTAACGTTGCCACGCTGGCGTACAGGAGTGCAGCCAGTCGAATCACCTGGGCAAGCAGGAGAACTGCCAGGAGCATTTTCAGGGCAAGTATCAAATGCTGGTGGAGATATGGGCCGGGTCTCACAACCTCTTAGCCCGATCTCTCAGCCATCAATGTCTCATCTAAGACAAGCGCTGGTGACGGTGCCTTGCTTTCGATGTGGTGCAGCAAATCAAAGCGACCGCCTGTTTTGTACATCGTGCGGGTATGAATTATCCGATAAGTGGGCCAGTTCTGACCGTTATCTCGCGTCCAATGGGCGGCCAGTGCTTGCGCGGCTAAGTCTACAGAATGGGCAAATGGCTGGTCGTTCATACCTGTTTCACCAGGTTGTCACGACGATTGGACGTACCAACGGGAACGATCTCATTATTTCTGGGCGAACAGTTTCCAGGCGTCATGCACGGCTCTGGTTTGAGGGAGGACGTTGGTACCTGGCGGATATGCAGAGCGCAAATGGCACAGTGGTGAATAATATGCGGCTTCAGCCAAATCAGGCTGTTCCATTGAATGATGGTGACATCATCAATTTTGGTGACGAAATTGTAGTGTTTAATATTGTCTACTAGTAAGGAATATTCGGATGAGTTCTATAAATCCAGTTGTGCAAGTAGCACAGCAATTTCTTTTGGGAGGTGCTGTCAAACAAAATCATGCACTTGAGCATGCAACTATTGTTTTATTGAGCAGGAAATATCCTGATGTACGTTTTGCGGGCATTTCATTTGCAGCGGGATTTTTCGTGTTTGGTGATGTGCCAACTGAAGCGATTTTACCAGCGGCTCAGGAAGCTCTGACTTTACTGCGAACAACTTCACCCGAACTGGCAATCCATGAACGATGTGGAACAAATCTGGCAGTGACTGCGATGTTGACAGGTCTCTCAGCTATGACGGTTGCCAAAATGCGCCGACCATACGGAAGCGCTAACAACGTGATACTTGCAACTATGGCAGCCATGATTGCATCACGTCCTCTTGGATTACTTGTGCAACGGTACATTACCACTCAGACGCCTAACCCATCTATGAATATTACTACTGTGAGTTTGTTTACAGTTTTTGGTACGCCCGCTCACTTTGTCAGTACAGATAATCCCGAGGCTGCGGGCTTGTTTTCCTAGCGGAGAACTCAAAAGAGACCACATACTACGTAAGCTAAAACCATGGGCAAAGTAGCGGGCATTACGGGCATCCATCGTCTTCATCCTCAGTTCCGAATATTTTCCGCTAAGTGAACTTCGCCCATTTCATCTGTTTCTTCGTTTGCTTGTTGTGCTCATTGAACAAATCAGATATACTCATGCGTAAGCGAAAAGTGCCGACTCAACGGATTCTCGGCACTTTTTCCGAAGTTTAGGTGAGAAGGAGCATCCTGTCGAAGAAGCGACAATGGGAAACCGAAGAGCTGATTGAGCACTGGACCTTAGCCTTCGAGGAACTAGCCCTGCTTGGCAAAAACAAAGGAATCGGTGACGTACATGTCTAACCGTATTCAGGACATGAGAGCCGAGCGCCGCTCGAATCTACTCTCGGCACTCGATCACAGAAACTCAACAACACTTTGACCAGGCGATGGGGAAGTTTCCCACCCAGTAGTGCATGAAGGGACGATCC
>Ga0187780_10001767_pt1 | contig 16327 bp, 12 predicted proteins | sample 1015_Q2_SP10_20__FD_132429 | JGI IMG/M metagenome (GOLD analysis project Ga0187780, IMG submission 132429) | Tropical peat soil microbial communities from peatlands in Department of Meta, Colombia - 1015_Q2_SP10_20_MG | ecosystem: Environmental > Terrestrial > Soil > Wetlands > Peat | place... | reverse complement strand
GCTGGTGCGCGAGCGCGGCATCAGCCGGCGCGCGGCGCTCGGGCTCGCGCGCCGCTATGCCTACGAGATCGCTGCCGACTACTCCTACCGCTTCGTGTATCTGATGGCCGGACTGCTCACGCGGCTGTGGAACCACCTGTACACCGGTATCGACGTGCACCACGGCGAGCGCCTGGCGTCGCTCGAACCGGGCGCGCAGGTGGTCTACCTGCCGTGCCACCGCAGCCACATGGATTACCTGCTGCTTTCCTACGTGATCTACAAGCGCGGCCTCGCGGTGCCGCACATCGCCGCCGGCGTGAATCTCAAAATGCCGGTGATCGGCCGGCTGCTGCGCAAGGGTGGCGCGTTCTACATCCGCCGCGGATTTCGCGGCGACGCCCTGTATCCGGCGGTGTTCGCGCAGTACCTCGCGGTCATGACTGCCCGCGGCCACGCGCTCGAATACTTCATCGAAGGCGGCCGCAGCCGAACCGGCCGCCTGCTCACGCCCAAGACCGGCATGCTGTCGATGACGGTACGCAGTTACCTCACCGATCGGCGCCGGCCGGTGCTCCTGATGCCGGTGAACATCGCCTACGAGCGGCTCATGGAGGCGCAGACCTACATCGGCGAGCTGTCCGGCGAGCCCAAGGAACAGGAAAGCGTGGGCGCGCTCCTGCGGGCGCTGCCCAAGCTGTTCCAGCGTTTCGGACGCGTGTACGTGAGCTTCGGCACGCCGCTCTCGCTCGCGCGAGAGCTGGCGCCGTACGTGCAGGACACCGGCACCGCGGTCGAGTTATCCGACGCAGTGGACACACTCGGCGCCAAGGTGCTGCAGGAGATTAACGCTGCGGCGTTCGCCTCGCCGGTCGCGCTGTTGGCGCTTGTGCTGCTGGCCACGCCACGCCAGGCGATGCCGGAGACCGATCTCGTTCGCCAGCTGGACCTGTACCGGCGGCTCCTCGAGCTCGCCCCCTACAGCGACAGCAGCGGCACGACCTCGGACAGCGGTGTCACCATCGTCGAAAACGGGATCCGGCTGGGCCTGATCCGGCGCGAGCTGCACCCGCTCGGCGCGGTGATCCGCATGCCGGAGAAGCTCGCGGTCCTGTCCGCCTACTACCGAAACAACGTGCTGCACCTGTACGCGCTGCCGTCGCTGATCGCCTGCGCATTCGTCAATAACGAAACCATGGCGGCCTCCGATATTCAGCGCCTGGTGTGGCGCATCTATCCGTACGTGGCCCAGGAGCTGTACCTGAGGTTTCCGGAGAGTGAAGTTCCGGCGGTCGTCGAGCGGCTGCTGCAGGTGTTCGCGGAGCTTGGCCTGCTGGTGGCGGTCGCCGGCGGCAGCGCCTGGCGACGCCCGCCGGCGGGCACGGCCGAGGCGGTGCAGCTTTCGGTACTCGCCTACTCGATGCTTGCGGTGATCGAGCGCTACTACCTGGCGATCGCGCTCTTGATCGCCGCCGGGCCGGATCACATCACGCAGCAGGCGCTCGAGCAGCGCTGCTCGCAGATGGCCAGCCGCATGGCGCTCATCTACCAGCTGCAGTCGCCGGAATTCTTTGATCGCGCGCTGTTCCGCTCGTTTCTCGACCTGCTGCGCCGGCGCGCCGTCATCGAGGTCACTGCCGAGGGCCGGCTGGGCTTCGATGAGGCGCTGCTGCGCGTGGCCAGCGATGCGCAGGTGGTGCTGTCGGAGCAGATCCGCCACAGCATCCTGCAGGTCACCCACGGCTGACGCTTTTGCACTGCAAGAGCGCGCCCGATCCTGCCGCGCACCGGCCGCTTGGCCGCTATACTCGGCAACCGAGGCGTCGGGCCTGCCCCTGACCGCACCGCAGATGGCCGATGGGGACGGTCCGGCGGCCGCGCAGCAGCAGCGGACATGCCCCGGCGAGCGGGTGCATCTCAAAAACAAGGGGGAAACATGCTTGCGCAACGCCTGAGCCCCGAGGGGCGCGCGCTCCGCTACGCATGGGGGGTGGCGGTGGCGCTCGGCGCACTCGCGGCGCCCGCCGCCAACGCCTTTGACTTCCAGACCTCGGATGGCCAGTGGCAGGGCTCGTGGGACAACACCTTCAGTTACGGCCAGGCCTGGCGCGTCCGCAGCCCGAACCTGGCGATCATCGGCATCGCCGACGGTGGTACTGGTCAGTCGGTCAACTTCGACGATGGTGACCTGAACTACCACGCCGGCGACAGCTTCAGCAAAGCGCTCAAGTGGCTGTCGGAGTTCTCGTTCAAGACCCAGAACTACGGCGTATTCGCGCGCGTCTCGGCGCTGTACGACTTCGCGGTCATGGACGATCTGACGCAGCGCACGCCGATCAGCGAGAACGCCAAGGTGGTGGCGGGGCGTTACGTACGCCTGCTCGACGCGTTCGGCTGGGCCAAGTGGACGCTGGGCACCGACCACGACCTGCAGGTCCGGATCGGCAAACAAGTCATTAACTGGGGCGAGAGCACGTTCATCTCCAGCCCGTTCACCAACGTCAACGCCATTGACGTGACCGCATTGCGCACGCCGGGAGCGGAACTCAAGGAAGCGTTCCTGCCCCAGGCCATGGCCCAGTTCTCCCTCGGCCTGAGCAAGAACACCTCCTTCGAGGGGTTCTACCAGCTGCAGTGGATCCAGACCGACCCGGAGCCGGACGGCACGTACTTTTCTACCAACGATTTCGTTACGCGCGGCGGCAACAAGGTGTGGCTCGGCTTCGGCGAACTGTCTGACATGGGCACCAACTTCGCGGCCCTCGGCGGACCGTACTTCCCGAACTTCCAGGCCATCCCGCGGATGCCGGATCAGGACCCGCCGAAGTGGGGCCAGTACGGCGCTGCATTCCGCTGGTTCCTGCCTGACTTAAGCGGTGGCACGGAACTCGGCCTGATGTTCGTCAACTACCACAGTCACCTGCCGCTCGTGAGCGGCCGCACCGGCACCCAGGCCGGGATCGGCAACGCCACGGGGGCGGCCACCGCCGTCGCCGGCGCGGCGCAGGGGCTGGCCAGCGGGCTGCCCAAGAATGTCGCGATCGGCGCGGCGGCGCAGGCCGCAGTGCAGGCCTCCACCGCCACCGGCGGCAACCTGTCGCTGCAGACAGCGACCGAGTACGCGACTATCGGCGCCAATACCGCGCTGCAGGGCGGCAACCAGGCGGCGATCGCGGCCCAGGCCAACGCCATGGCGCAGAACGAGTTCGGCGCGACGTCCGGTTACTACGTGCAGTACCCGGAAGACATCCATGCGCTCGGCCTGACCTTCAACACCACCATCGGCACCACCGGCGTCGCGCTCCAGGGTGAACTGTCGTACGCCTTCAACGTGCCGCTGCAGTACGACGACGTGGAAGTCCTGTTCGCAGGGCTTACGCCGCTCGAGCAGGCGCTGTTCGGCCTCGCCAATCCGGGCGTCCCGTTCCCCTCTACCTGCAATGCGCAGATCCCGACGGTGACACGCTGCGGGCAGCTCGGACCCTTCGGAGTCAACTCGAACGTCCAGGGCTGGGGCCGCTACGGCGAGTGGCAGTATCAGATGACCGCGACCAGCACGCTGCCGCACGTGCTGGGTGCAAGCCAGATCATCGCGGTGGCCGAGGCGGGCGTCACTTACCTGCCCAGCCTGCCCAGCAAGACCACCGGCGGCCCGAACGGGCAGGGGCTGCGCTTTGAGTCGACCGGCACGTTCATATCCGGTGACCCGAACCTCGCCTCCCTGCAGGCCGGCAACGTCCAGCCGGAGGACGATTTCCCGAGCAGCACCTCCTGGGGCTACCGGCTGCTGGTGCGCGCCGACTACGAGAACCTGGTCGGGCCGTGGAACGTCGCGCCGCGCGTGTTCTGGGCCCAGGACGTCAAGGGCATCACGCCCGGTCCCGGCGGCAACTTCCTCGAGGGCCGCACGGCGTTGACGCTCGGCGTCTCCGGCACGCTGCGCAACACCTACGAGGTCGACTTGAGTTGGACGCATTTTGCGGGCGCCGGCAATCTGAACCTGCTGGGCGACCGCGACTTCATCGCCGCGAGCCTCAAAGTCTCGTTCTGAGGATCCGCCATGACACTCCGTACGCAGGCTCTGCCCGCCCTGATATTCCTGCTCGGCACTGGCGCGGCGCTCGCGGCGGTGAGCCCGCAGGACGCCGCGCGTCTGGGTGCCGATTTGACGCCACTGGGTGGCGAGAAGGCGGGTAATGCCGCAGGCACGATTCCGGCCTGGGACGGCGGGCTATCCTCGGCCGCCAAGGCCGGGTTCCCCAACTTCCAGCCGGGCAGCCGTCAGGGCGACCCGTTCCCCAATGACCAGCCCCTGTATCGCATCGACGCCTCCAACATGGGCAAGTACGCCGAGCACCTGACCGAAGGCCAGAAGGCCATGCTCAAGCAGTACTCGACCACCTGGTACATGAACGTGTACACCTCGCGGCGCACGGCCGCCGTGCCGCAGCGGATCTACGATGCCACCAAGCAGGTCGCGACCACCGCGCATCTGGCCGAAGGCGGCAACGGCGTGCAGGGCGCGGTGATCGGCATTCCGTTTCCGATCCCCAGCCAGGGCGTCGAAGCGTTCTGGAACCACGTGCTGCGCTACCGCGCGGACGCCGCTGCGCGCCAGATCGGCCAGGCCGCGGTCGAGACCAGCGGTCGCTACGAGATGGTCAAGTTCCACGACGACTTCCTGTTTCAGTACGCCCTGCCCGGGATGACGGAACAGGCGCTCGACAACGTGATCCTGTACTTCATGCAGGAAGTGGTCGGCCCCGCACGCCTGGCCGGCGAAATACTCTTGGTGCACGAGACGCTCGATCAGGCGAAGGAGAACCGCCGCGCCTGGATCTACAACGCGGGACAGCGCCGGGTACGGCGTGCGCCCAATGTCGCCTTCGACAACCCCGGCACCGCCGCCGACGGGCTGCGCACCTCGGATCAGTTCGACATGTACAACGGCAGTCCCGAGCGCTACGACTGGAAGCTGATCGGCAAGCGCGAGATCCTGGTCCCTTACAACGATTACCGGCTGCACAAGGCGAAAGTCCGCCCCGACGACGTAATCCGGCCGCTGCACCTGAACCAGGACCAGGTGCGCTACGAGCTGCACCGGGTCTGGGTCGTGGACTCCACCCTCAAGCCTGGCCAACGGCACATCTACAAGCGACGTACGCTGTATATCGACGAGGACTCCTGGCAGGTGCTGGCGGTCGACTGCTATGACACGCGCGACCAGCTGTGGCGGGTCCAGGAAGGCTACGCCATCGAGTATTACGACGTGCCGTCGCTATGGACCACCCTGGAAGTGACGTACGACCTGCAGGCGCGTCGCTATCTGGCGATCGGCTTCGAGGACGATCCGAACCGGTCCTACGATTTCGCAATTAAAAGAACGGTCGCCGACTACCAGCCCGGGGCACTGCGCAGTCGCGGCATTCGCTGAGGGCGCAGCCGCTGCGCGCCGCAAGGATTCGCCGCGTTAGCGCGCTGCTCGCGCTCTTCCTGAGCGGAACGGGCCGGGCGGATTCGCCCGATCCGGCAGCGCTCGACTCCGAGATCGAGCCGCTGACAACACACGCACTGCTGCTCGGCATCGTGCGCACGCCGGGCGGCCGTCTGATCGCCGTCGGCGAGCGTGGCCACATCGTCCTGAGCGATGATGCGGGGCGCAGCTGGCACCAGCAGCCGGCGCCGACCCGTGCCACGCTCACGGCGGTGTGCTTCCTGGACCGTGAGCACGGCGTCACCGTGGGTCACGACGAGGTGATACTCCGGACCAGCGACGGCGGCGATCACTGGAGCCGGGTGCACTTTGCGCCGCAGACCCAGCAGCCGCTCCTGGACGTCTGGTTCGGGGCCGGGGCGCGTGGCTACGCGGTCGGTGCGTACAGCACGGTATTCGAGAGCCACGACGGTGGCGCCACCTGGGCAACGGACGAGTTCGCACCGCAAAGCACGCAGCCGGCCTCGACCCATGCCGACCGCAGCGACGAGGGCATCACCCAGCCGCACCTGTATGCACTGGTCGCCGGCGCGGGCCACCGACTTTATCTCGCGGGTGAAGCGGGACACCTGTACCGGTCTGACGATGACGGTGCCAGCTGGCGCGAGCTCAGTTCTCCGTACCAGGGATCATTCTTCGGACTACTGGCATTGCCGGGTGATGCGCTGCTGGCGTACGGCTTGCGTGGCCACGTGTACCGCAGCGACGACGGGGGCAATTCCTGGTCCGCGCTCGAATCGCACACCGATGCGCTGCTATCCGGTGCCACCCGCCTGAGTGACGGGACGGTACTGATCGCTGGTCTATCCGGCGTGGTGCTGGTATCGCACGACGCGCACAGGTTCCGCCTACATCAGGAGCCAGATCGCCGCGGCTTCGCCGCGATCGCGGCGGCCGACGAGGCCGGCGACGCGGTAGTCCTCGTGGGCGACTCCGGCGTGCGGCGGCTGACGCGCGCCGAGCTCGAGAAATAGCCGTGGCGGTCGAGCGCAACGTTCCGCCCTACGTGCGCCGCCTGGAGCGGTGGGTATTCGGGTTTCGGCGCAGTGTGCTGCTGGTGTTCGCACTCGCGACCATCACTTTGGGCGCGCTCGCCGTCACGGGCCTAAGGCTCGATACCCGCTTCACCAAACAGCTGCCGCTCAAACACGAGTACATGCGCACCTACATGCGCTACCAGGAGGATTTCGGCGGCGCCAACCGCGTGCTGGTCGCCGTCATCGCCAGGCAGGGCAACATGTGGACGCCCGCGTTTCTGCAGGCGCTCAAGCTCGCCACCGACGAGGTGTTCTTCATCCCGGGCGTGGACCGCACCAAGGTGCAGTCGCTGTGGACGCCCGATACCCGTTACATCGAGGTGGTGGAAGGCGGCATCCAGGCGGGCGATGTGATTCCCTCCGGGTTCAATGCGAGCCCCGCGGAACTCGCGCGCGTGCGCGAGAACGTACTCAGGGCGGGCATCGTCGGCAGGCTGGTGGCGAATGACTTCAGCGGCGCGCTGGTCTCGGCGCAGCTGCAGGAGCAGGACCCGGCCAGCGGTCGTCCGGTCGATCTGATCGCGGTTGGTCGCGCGCTCGAGAAAGTGCGGCGCCACGTCGAGGCCGGCGACCCCAAGCTCGGAATTCCGCCCGGTCAGTTCACCGTGCACATCATCGGTTTCGCCAAGGTGGTGAGCGATATCGCCGAGGGCGCGCTCGAGGTGGCGATCTTCGCGGTCGTGACCGTGCTGGTCGCGCTCATCCTGGTATGGACGTACATCCGCTCGCTCAAGGTCGCGCTGATTCCGGTCCTGTGCTCCACGGTCGCCGTCATCTGCCAGCTGGGACTCCTGGCGCTCCTCGGATTCGGTATCGACCCGCTCGGGATTCTGGTTCCGTTCATTATCTTTGCCATCGGCGTCTCGCACGGGGTGCAGAAGATCAGCGCGGTGGGCGATGCGGTAGAGGACGGCGCTGATTCGAACGAGGCGGCGCGCCGGACCTTCCGGCTGCTGTTCGTGCCGGCGATCGTCGCCCTGCTCGCCGACCTGGTCGGATTTGTCACCATCCTGGCGATTCCGGTGCGGGTCATTCAGGAGATGGCGATCACCGCCAGTGTCGGCGTCGGGGTGGTGATCCTCACTGACCTGGTGCTGTTGCCGATTCTGGTGTCCTACGTGCGCACCGATCCCGGCTATTCGGCGCGCCTCAAGCACCGCGATGCGGTGCTGGCGCCGCTCTGGGCCCGCGTGGCGCGGATCGGCGAGCGGCCGTTGGCCACGGCAGTGATTCTCGTGGCTGTGGCGCTCGGAGTGGCCGGCTTCCTCAAGGGCCGAGAGACGCCGATCGGTGATACCGGAACCGGCGTCCCGGAGCTGCGCCCGGACTCACGCTACAACCGAGACAACGCCGTCATCACATCCAAGTTCTCGATCGGCACCGATATGCTGAACGTGATCGTCGAGACCAAGCCGAATGGCTGCGTCAACTATCCGGTGGTGCGCGCGATCGACGACTTCGCCTGGCACATGGCCAACGTGCCCGGAGTCCGCGACGTGATTAGCCTGCCCGGTGTGGCCAAGGTGATCAGTGCCGGCTGGAGTGAGGGCAACCTCAAGTGGCGGGCGTTGCCGCGCAATGAGGACACGCTGGTTCAGTCCCAGAAGTACATCGAGACCAGCACCGGGTTGCTCAATCGCGATTGCAGCGTGATGCCGGTCATTCTGTTCCTGGCCGATCATCGCGCCGGCACCATCGAGCGGGTGGTGGCGGCGGTCAAGGAATACCGCAACCGGGTGCGGACGCCGGATGTGACCTTCCGGCTCGCGACCGGCAACGTCGGCGTCATGGCGGCGCAGAACGAGGAGGTCAAAGCCAAGGAGATTCCGATCATTCTCTATGTGTTCGCCGCGGTCAGCGTCATGTGTCTGCTCACGTTCCGCTCGCTGGCCGGGACTCTGGTGGTGATCCTGCCCTTGGCGCTCGTGTCGGTGCTGGTGTACGCGGTGATGGCATTGGTCGGCATTGGCTTGAAGGTGACCACGCTCCCCATGGTGGCTCTCGGTGCCGGCATCGGCGTCGACTACGGCATCTACCTGTTCGGGCGCATGCAGGACTTTCTGCACGAGGGGCAGTCGATTCCGGAGAGCTACCTGCACACGCTGCGCGTCACCGGGGCGAGCATTCTGTGTACCGGGCTCACTCTCGGGCTCGGAGTCCTGCCGTGGGTGTTCTCGCCGCTCAAGTTCCAGGCCGACGTCGGGCTGATGCTCACGTTCCTGTTCCTGGTCAACATGCTGGCCGCCATGCTGCTGCTGCCGGCGCTGGCCGCGTTCCTGATCCGCCCGCACCCGCGATGAGTATCGCCGCGCTCTTGCTCGCGCTGGCCGCGCCAGCGGCAGCCCCGCCGGCGATGCAGGGATTTCGCGTGCAGTACCGGGCGCCGCACAACGCCGATTACACGACTTACATGGACGAGCTCAAGCGTGAGCGCTTTCTGGAATCGGTCGCCGCCGATCTCGACGCCACGCTCAAGCTGCCTGCGCCGCTGACCGTCGAGCTTGCCGAATGCGGCCACAGCACCGCCCGACACAACAACACGGCGCACACGGTGACGATCTGTTACGAGCTCGTCGACGCCCTGCTGGCGATCTCTCAATCCGACCGGCCGGCCCCGGAGCGCGCCCAGGCGCGCTTCTCGGGCGCGCTGACTTACGTGCTGCTAGCGGAAATCGGCGCGGCGCTGGTCTCCGAGTACGCGCTCACGCTGCCGCTCGATGCGAGCTCCACGCAGGCGGGATCCGAATTCGCGACGCTGTCGCTCGCGAGCGCCGAGCGGGAAGGCGAACCGATCGGTGCGGGGGCGCTTGAGCTCTTCACCCTCGCGCTCGCGATCCGCGATTCCGGTTTCGAGTACCCGGCGGACCACGGCCTGGATCACGTGCGGCTCGAGGACATGGCCTGCATCCTGTACGGGAATTCGCCCGGCAATCACGCCAGTGTGGTCAGCGGCGGGCTGCTGCCCGAGGCGCGCGCCCCGCGCTGCGCCGAGGAAGTGGTCACGCTGGCGAAGCGCTGGGATGGTTATCTCAAGCCGCATTCGCGGCCGGGCACTACTCCAGCGGCGGCCGCGCCCTGAGCCGTTTGCGCGCGGTGACTGCACGCTTGCGCTCGAGGCGCCGGCGCTCGGCGGCCGCACCCGGTCGGGTCGGGACCCGCCGCTTGGGCGGGATACGCGCGGCAGCGATCAGTTCCGCCAATCGCGCCAGCGCGTCCGACCGGTTGCGCTCCTGGCTGCGGTGTCGATGGGCGTGCAGGACCAGCCAGCCGTCCTGCGCCAGGCGCCGGCCGGCGAGCCGCGCAAAGCGCGCGCGGCTGTCGCCCTCGAGCACGGTCGAACGCGCGGCGTTGAAGCGCAGAATGACCGCGCTGGCGACCTTGTTGACGTTCTGTCCGCCGGGGCCGGGGGCGCGCGCGTAGGAGAGCTGCAGATCCTCGTCCGCGACCGAGATACCGGGCGCGATCTCGACCGCCATTTACGATCGGTCCGGCGCTCGGGCGGTGAGGCCTCGCTGGGGTGCGGCCCGATGCAGCTCGAGCTGCGCACGTGGAATCGTGATGCCTTTTTCCTGGAACAGCCGCCAGATAGCGCGGTTGACATCCGAGCGCACGTTGTTGACCCCACCCTCCGGGTCCGCGATCCAGAAGCGCAGCTCCAGATCCATGCCGTAGTCGTGAAAACCCATCAGGCGCGCGACCGGCGCCGGCTCGCGCAGGATGCGGGTCTGGCCTTCGGCGGCCTTGAGCAGCACCTCCATCGCAGTCTCGGGATTGTCCACGTATGAGATCCGCACCGGCACCTTGATCCGGACGCGACGGTCGCTGTAGCTCCAGTTGATGACCTGGTTGGTGATCAGATTCTGGTTCGGGACCAGTGTCTCGACGCCGTCCCGGTCGCGCACCACCACGTAGCGGCCGCGCAGCTCCTGGACCCAGCCGAACCCTTCGGTGCTGGTGCCGAGCGTGCCGGTGAAGCTGATGACATCGCCCGGCTTGATCGACTTGTCCATCAACAGCACGAACCCGGACACGAAGTTCGAGGCGATCGCCTGCAGGCCGAACCCGAGTCCGAGTCCGAGCGCGCCGCCGAAGAAGCTGAGCGCGCCCAGATTGAATCCGGAAGCGGACAGACCGATCAGCACGGCGAGCCCGATCAGCGAGGCGTAGGCGGATTTGGCGACCGCAACGCGCGTGCCGGCAGCGAGCTCGTGCATGACGGACACGCGCCGCTCGACCCAGCGCCCGAGCCAGGCGCCGATCAGCACGAACACGATCACGGTCACCAGCGAACGGATGATCGACCAGAGCGTGATCGGCTGTGCGCCCTTTGCGGTCAGCACCAGGCCGATCCCGTCCAGGAACGCCACCATGGCCTTGAGCCAGCCCAAGAGGTGCAGCGCGACCAGCAGCCACAGGATCAGGGTCGCCCGGTTTTCCCACTCGCGATAACGGTTGGCTCCGCCGACCGCGGCACCGACCAGGTACACGAGGCTGCGGATCGCGAGCAGGGCGAGCGCGAGTTCGACGCCGCGGTCAAGAATGCCGGTGCCGGCGCCCGTGACCGCGAACAGGACGCGCACGACCGCGAGCAGCAGCAGCCCGGCCAATGCCGGGGCGATGACCGACAGCACATCGCTCGCGGTCGTGCTGGCGCGCCCGGCCGCACGCCGTCCGACGATCCGTGCGACGAGCGCGCCGGTCGCCACGGCCAGGGCGAGCGCCGCGAGCTGGCTCAGGTTCGAGGCTGTGAACAGCTGGTCGACGGACTGGGGCAGTGTGTCGACGGCGGTATCCATGCCCCTGCGGGTCAGGCGTTCAGATCGGGGATCAACTCGCTTTCCAGGCGGGCGATCTGGTCTTTGAGTAGCAGCTTGCGGCGCTTCAGTCTCTTGAGGCGCAGCTCATCTACGCGCAGGTCCATTTGCAGGCGCGAGATGACATCGTCCAGATCACGGTGCTCTATGCGCAGCTGCCGCAGACGCTGCAGCCGCGTGAACAGCTCCGTGTTGACCTTGTCCTCAACGTCCGTCATGTGTCGAGTGCACCGCCCACGTCTGCGGCCTGCTTCCCCCGCACCCCACCGGCTCGTCGCAGGCGCGACGGCCCTTAGGAAGCTTAGCCTTTCGCTCCTGCCGTTGCCATGCGCACCCAGGGCCGGGTTCCGGCCCGGCTTGTGCCGACTTCAGGCCACCATAGCGCAAGCGGCGCGACGGGAAATCAGGGCATCTACGACCTGTGCCGACCTGGCCAAGGCCCATGGCCCGAAGCCCGACCGCGGCGCGGCCGGATCAGTGCGGCCGGTCAGCGGCGCGCGATTCGAGGCCGACGGACTCGATCTCGCGCCCAAAGAGCACGACAAATCCCTGAGCGCGCGTGGCCCCATCCGCGGAATAGTCGAAGACGTAGTGACGCCTGAGCCTGAGCCGGCCGTCGGAGTCCCGGGCCGCCCGCCAGCCGCGAAACGACACCGTGCCATCCAGAAGCCACAGCCCCTGGGCGGCGCAGGCCGCGAACGCGGCACGGTTGGCCAGTTCCCGGCAGTCGACCGACGAGTGCCACCAGTACAGGCAGGCGATCGCGGCCAGGAGCCCGAGGATGATGCTCATGCGGATCCCGGCGGCGCTGCGGGCTGCGTCATATGATGCCTGGGCGATGACCGAGACCCTGCTCTGGCCGGAGATCGACACCGTGCTCCTGGATATGGACGGCACGCTGCTCGATCTCGGCTTCGACAACTGGTTCTGGCTGGAGCACGTGCCCGCCCTGTACGCCAAAGCGCACGGCGTACCGCACGCCGACGCACGCGCGCTCCTCGAGTCGCGTTATGCCGCTGCCCGCGGCAGTCTTGAATGGTACTGCTTGGAACACTGGAGCCGCGCGCTCAGGCTTGATCTCGCCGCGGCCCAGAGCGCGGTGCTCGATCGGGTGGATTATCTGCCCGGTGCGCAGGCGTTCCTGGGGCGACTGGCCACTTCCGGCAAACGCCGCGTGCTGCTGACCAATGCCCACCCGCAGACGCTGGCGCTCAAGGACCAGCGGCTCGGGCTGCGCGCGCACGTCGATGAGAGCCACTCGACCCACGAGTTCGGCCTGCCGAAGGAGCACCCGGAATTCTGGCCGCGCTACCGCGCGCGCGTGCCTTTCGAACCAGCGCGCACGCTCCTGGTCGACGACAACATCGCAGTGCTGGCCGCGGCGGCGCGCGCCGGCGTGCGTTGGCTGCGCGCGATACGCCGCCCGGTGCTGGGTGGTCCGGTGCACGAGACCGGGCCCTACGCGGCGGTCGACACGGTGGGCGAGCTTTGGTGAGGGCGGCGCGTTAGCGCCGCCACAGCCAGACAGCGAGCGCGACCAGCACCAGGGCGACAGCGACCGCTACCAGCACCGCCCGGGACGGCCCGCGCGTAGCAGCGGGCGCCATCTCGGGCGCGGTTCCTGCCGGCACCGGCTCCGGTGGCCGGCCGCCGCCACGACCGCGGCGCCGACGGCGCCGTTTGCGGGTGGGATTGGCAGCGTTGTCCGCCGGACCCGGCCCGGAATCGCTCGCTGGGCCGAGGGGCTCGGACCGGGGCACGGCCGAGCGCGCCGGCGCCGGCGCGGGCGCTGCGGCGCTCACAGTTCGTGGCGCCGGGGGCGCGGGAGGCGACGACCGCGGCCGGTCACGCATGCCACGTTCGCGCGGCCCGGATCCCGAGCGCCCGCCGCCGCGGCGCTCGCGGCCGTGGCGGCCGCGCGGTGCGTATTCCGGATGCTTCAGCGGCGCGACGAGTCCCGGGGCCACCTGCTCGACCGGCAGCTTGGCACCGATGAAATCCTCGATATCGGGCAGCGACACCACGTAGTCCTCGCAGCCGAACGAGATCGCATCGCCGTAAGCGCCGGCGCGCGCGGTGCGGCCGATGCGATGCACGTAGTCCTCCGGGTCTTGCGGCAGGTCGTAGTTGAAGACGTGGCTCACGTCCGGGATATGCAGGCCGCGCGCGGCGACGTCGGTCGCGATCAGCACCGGCAGCCGGCCCTCGTGGAAGTCGCGCAGCATGCGTAGGCGCTTGCTCTGCGGCACGTCCCCGGACATCGCCAGCGCATCGATGCCGTTGGCACGCAGCAGCGCCTCGAGACGCTCGGCCGTGCGTTTCATGTTCACGAACACCATGGTGCGAGTGGCGCCGAGCTTCTGCAGTAGGCCGACCAGCAGCCCCGGCTTCTCGTCCATCGACGGAAAATAGATGCTCTGGCGTACGCGATCGGCGGTGACCTTCTCCGGTTCGATGCGAATCAGTTCCGGCTCGTTCATGTGCTCGTAGGCGAGCTCGAGCACCCGCTGTGCGAGGGTGGCGGAAAACAGCATCGACAGGCGCTGCTCGGGCGGCGGCAGTCGCCTGAGCAGGTAGCGGATATCGGCGATGAAGCCCAGATCGAACATGCGATCGGCTTCATCGAGCACCATGACCCGCACGTGGCGCAGGTCGAACACGCGCTGCTTGAAGTAATCGATGATGCGCCCGGGCGTGCCGATCAGTATGTCGACGCCGGCTTCGAGCTGGCGGCGCTGCTTCTCGTAGTCGATGCCGCCGAAGGCGAGTCCCAGCGTGAATCCCGTGTACTGGCCGAGAATTTCCGCGTCTTTGTGAATCTGGACCGCCAACTCGCGGGTCGGCGCCAGAATGAAGGCGCGCGGCGAGGTGATCGGGCGATCCGGCGCCGCCGGATGGCGCAGCAGCGCGGCGTACATCGCGATTAGAAACGCCGCGGTCTTGCCGGTGCCGGTCTGCGCCTGCCCGGCGACATCGAGACCGGCGAGCGCGCGCGGTAGCGTTTGCGCCTGGATCGGCGTGCAGCGCTCGAAACCCGCGTCCGCGATGCCGCGGGCGAGCGGTTCCGGAAGATGGAGGCTGGAGAAGCTTAAAGCAGTGACGGGTGTGGACTCGCTCACGGATGTGTCACAGGCCGGACAGGCGAGGCTTGCAAAGCGTGCTGGGACCGGCTACAACTATCTGCAACTCGCGCGGTGTCACCGCGTCTCCCCTGGTCGATCCGACGGCTCACTGAGCGGATCGGTTGCTTTTCTCGCTCCGGGCGGCCAGACGACGCTGACAGCGCGCCGGAAGCGGATCGGCGGTGCCGACGCTCGCAACGTCGGCCGATCCGGGCCGGAGCCGCGACGATCCATTCCCGAAGTTTCCGAGTCGCCCGCGGCCGACAAGGCGAACCGTAGCGGCGGCCATGAATCTGGGGTCGCTCCACACATTGCCGACCCGTCGTAGTCATGTAGCGCCTTGACCGAATCGTGAATAGAGCGACCGAGCGAAATCCCTGGGGCCAGCACGCTGGCCGCAGGACCGAGCGGGATCACAACTGACCCTGAGCCCATTCGACACACTCGAACGAGCAGTCAAGAACAGATCGTCCTTGCCACCTTAACGGACCGCGTGGCGTGCCAGGGACGGGAACCCCGTTGTGGCCGGAGGCAGTCGCCGTGCCGCCACAGCGCGAGAACCCGGACCGGGATTTTGCCGTAACAGCGCGATTCCGTCACGACCACAACCCTATCGTCAGCCCAGCACTGATACCGATTCGCCCAAGGCGCCGGCCGTTAAGGCCGGGCAGCCAGACACAGGAGGATGCACCGCGTGAGCGGAAGTAACATTGTTCACACCACCGACGCCACCTTCGATGCCGACGTGCTCAAGTCCCAGAAGCCCGTGCTTCTGGATTTCTGGGCCGAGTGGTGCGGCCCATGCAAGGCCATCGCCCCAATACTCGACGAGATCGCCACGCAGTACGGCGACCGGGTCCGGATCGCCAAGCTCAACATCGACGAGAACCCGGGCACGCCACCCAAATACGGCATCCGCGGCATTCCGACCCTGATCCTGTTCAAGAACGGGTCGGTCGAGGCGCAGAAAGTCGGTGTGGTTTCCAAGTCGCAACTGGCGGCTTTTCTGGACAGCAACCTGTGAGAGGCTACCTCGGTAATCAGGCCCGCAATCGTCCGAACAAGGGCCCGAAGCAGCACGGCAACCGGGACGATCGCGGCAATCGCGCGCCGCGCAACGACGGTCACATGCTGCAGGACGACTACGTCGACGGCGAAGACCTAGGCGTCATCTCGCCGGCCGAGCTCGAGGCGAGCCGCCGGTCGATGAACCTCACCGAGCTCAAGAAGAAGCCCACCGACGACCTGGTGCAGATGGCCGAGGCGATGGGGCTTGAGAACGTCGGGCGCCAGCGCAAGCAGGAAGTCATCTTCTCCCTGCTCAAGGCCCACGCCCGCAACGGCGAGGACATCTACGGCGACGGCGTCCTCGAGGTGCTGCAGGACGGCTTCGGCTTCCTGCGCTCGGCGGACGGCTCCTATCTCGCCGGGCCGGACGACATCTACGTCAGCCCGAGCCAGATCCGCCGCTTCAATCTGCGCACCGGGGACTCGATCTCCGGGCTGATCCGCCCGCCCAAGGACGGCGAGCGCTACTTCGCGCTGCTCAAGGTAGGCCAGATCAACTTCGACGCGCCGGAGAGCGCGCGCAACAAGTCGCTGTTCGAGAACCTGACGCCGCTGCATCCGACCAAGCGGCTCAAGCTCGAGCGTGGCAACGGCAGCACCGAGGATCTGTCGGCGCGGGTCATCGACCTGTTCGCACCCCTGGGCAAGGGCCAGCGCGGCCTGATCATCTCGCCGCCCAAGGCCGGCAAGACCATGCTGCTGCAGAACATCGCGACCTCGCTCGCCTACAATCATCCGGACGTGTATCTGATCGTGCTCCTGGTCGACGAGCGGCCGGAAGAAGTGACCGAGATGTCGCGTACGGTCACCGGC
>Ga0187780_10001766_pt1 | contig 16332 bp, 19 predicted proteins | sample 1015_Q2_SP10_20__FD_132429 | JGI IMG/M metagenome (GOLD analysis project Ga0187780, IMG submission 132429) | Tropical peat soil microbial communities from peatlands in Department of Meta, Colombia - 1015_Q2_SP10_20_MG | ecosystem: Environmental > Terrestrial > Soil > Wetlands > Peat | place... | reverse complement strand
TACAATCGGCCAAACTGGAGAAATCTCAGGAGTATTCTCCAACGGACAAGTAAAAACACTTGGACAAATAGCTTTAGCAACATTTTCTAATCCAGGTGGATTAATTAAGGCTGGTAGTAATACATTTCAAGACAGTAATAACTCAGGTATTGCAAATATTTCGACACCTGGTAATTCAAGAGGTGTTATCAATTCCGGTTCTCTTGAAATGTCAAATGTAGACTTATCAGAAGAGTTTACTGATATGATCGTTGCTCAGCGTGGTTTCCAAGCTAACTCTCGTATCATTACAACATCAGACCAAATTTTAGAAGAGCTAGTAAACTTAAAACATTAAGGTAGGTGAATAAGAGTTAAGGTTTCTATCTTAACTCTTACCTTTATGATTAATTTAACGAAATTAAATGGTCAAACCTTTACTTTAAATGCAATTTATATTGAAGAAATTCAATCTTTTCCAGACACAACAATTACCTTAACAAATGGCCACAAGTTTTTAGTAAAAGAGTCAGAACAAGAAGTTACAAGATTAGTAACTGACTATTTTAAAGTAATTAATTTGTTGGGGACGGATAAAAAAATGGAGGGGTAGTCCATTGTTTAAGAACAAGCTAGTAAATATCATGATAGTTTTACTTTTAGTAATTGCACTTGTAGGGACAGTTACTGTCATTATTATACAAAAAGTCAATGCAAAACCTACAAATGGCAAGCTATCAATTGATCAAATTATCGAGTATTCAGTAGATGAACCTGAAATTACAACTAACTTATATAACGGTGATTTTATAAAAATCTCTTATAAAATTCAAACATCAAATAAAGATGCGAAAGCTGAATTACAAAAACGTGATTTTCAGGTGAAAAATATTATTATTCAGCAGCTGTCTCAAATGAAAAGTGATCAATTTAAACAAAAAAATAGTATCACTAACTTAGAAAACACGATAAAAAATCAATTAAATAATATAATGCAGGATGGAAAAGTTGAACGAGTATACACCACCTCATTCATCCTTCAATAGTTCAACATCTATGTAAGAGGAGGTGAAACCATTGTCTAGTGAAGTATTGTCGCAAAATGAAATAGATGCTCTTTTATCTGCTATTTCAACAGGTGAAATGGATGCTGAAGAACTTAAAAAAGAAGAAAGTGAAAAGAAGGTAAAAGTCTATGACTTTAAACGTGCCTTACGCTTTTCTAAAGACCATATACGAAGTCTTACAAGAATACATGAAAACTTTGCGAGACTGTTAACTACATATTTTTCGGCTCAATTGCGTACTTACGTTCAAATTAGTGTTACATCTACAGATCAAATTCCATATGAGGAATTTATTCGTTCAATTCCAAAGATGACAATTTTAAATGTATATGAGGTTCCTCCGCTTGATGGGCGAATCATCTTTGAAATTAATCCTAATATTGCGTATGCAATGCTAGACCGTGTACTGGGTGGACAAGGGAACAGTATTAATAAAGTAGAAAATTTGACTGAGATTGAAACAAAAATAATGACCCAGCTTTTTGAAAGAGCAGTCGAAAACCTTAGAGAAGCTTGGAGTTCAATTGCAGAAATAGAAACTATATTAACTGATTTTGAAGTGAACCCACAATTTTTACAGACTGTTTCACCAAATGAAACTGTTGTCGTTATTTCATTTAATACAGTCATTGGGGATACAACTGGAATGATCAATATTTGTATTCCACATGTAGTACTAGAACCAATGATTCCGAAGCTTTCTGTTCGATACTGGATGCAAAAAACTGAAAAGGAAAAATTACCTGAAGAAGTGCAATTTATCGAAAGGAAAATCTTTAAGACGGATTTGGATGTTGTAGCTGAATTAGGTAATACAATCATAAAGATAAATGACTTTCTACACATGGATGTTGGTGACGTGATCGTAATGGACAATCCAATTACTAGACCATTAAACATTAAAGTAGGAGATCGAATCAAGTTTACAGGACAGCCGGGCATTGTTAATAAAAAAATGGCAATTCAAGTACTAGACGAGCTGAAAGGGGGAGAGCTTGATGATGAGTGATGATATCTTATCACAAGAAGAAATAGAGTTATTGCTAAAAGGTGCAGCATCAGCTGAAGGCAACGAAGAACCTGTAGAAGAGGATGATATACCCCTTTTAGAAGAATTCTTGTCTTCGATTGAAACAGATACACTTGGAGAAATTGGAAATATTTCAATAGGTAGTTCTGCAACAGCGTTATCGGCATTGTTAAATCAAAAAGTCGAAATTACCACGCCGAATATATCTGTAATTCACCGTAATACATTAGAAAAAGAGTTCCAAGAACCATATGTAGCTGTACAAGTTAAATATACGATTGGGTTTGTTGGTTCAAATTTATTTGTCATCAATACTAGGGATGCTGCGATTATAGCTAATTTAATGCTTGGTGGAGATGGTACTGTTGATGAAGTAGAACTAGATGAAATTCATTTGAGCGCCGTTCAAGAGGCGATGAATCAAATGATGGGGTCAGCTGCAACGTCAATGAGTACAATCTTTAAAAAGAAAGTAGATATTTCCCCACCTTCTATTGGTCTACTAGACTTTAAGATTGGTGAAGGAACGAATAAATTTCCTGAAGATGAATACCTAATTAAGGTATCCTTCCGAATTCGTGTAGGTGAACTAATAGATTCAAGTATCATGCAAGTATTGCCTATCAATTTTGGAAAAGAATTAGTTAGTGATTTATTTGAAGTAAATGATCCAAAGATTGAAGAAAAAGAGAGTGTGACTGCACCTCAGGTAAGTGAAATGTCACAAACTTCTCAGACTGTACCAAATAATGAAGTTCTAAGAGAAGTGGTAAGTACTCCACCTACAAATGGAAATCAAACAATAGGTGGGACACATCAAGTAATTAATCAAACTGTTCAACCAGCTGCATTTTCACAATTGCAACCAATGTCAATACCTGATAATGAAGCTAGAAATTTAAATATGCTATATGACATTCCGTTAAATGTAACGGTAGAGTTAGGTAGAACGAAACGTTCAGTTAAAGAAATACTAGAATTGACTACTGGTTCGATCATCGAATTAGATAAGTTAGCTGGAGAACCTGTTGATATTTTAGTAAATAACAAATTAATAGCAAAAGGTGAAGTAGTTGTTATTGATGAAAACTTCGGTGTACGTTTAACCGATATAGTAAGTAAGTCAGACCGTATTAACCAATTAAAATAATACAAATGTGAGGGATATGAGATGAGTAATAAAATTCTTGTCGTTGATGATGCTGCTTTTATGAGAATGATGATTAAAGATATTTTAGTAAAGAATGGGTTTAATGTTGTTGCTGAGGCTGCGGACGGTCTTCAAGCGATTGAAAAATATAAAGAATTTGAACCAGATTTAGTAACAATGGATATTACGATGCCTGAAATGGATGGAATCGCTGCGTTAAAAGAAATTAAAAAGATTAACCCAAATGCAAAAATTATCATGTGCTCTGCAATGGGACAACAAGCTATGGTAATTGATGCAATTCAAGCTGGAGCTAGAGATTTCATTGTTAAACCATTCCAAGCAGATCGTGTTATTGAAGCGATTTCTAAAACATTATCATAATTCAATAAAATGAAACTACTAAAAGTGTGGGGGGGATCCCCCACCTATCTTCATGTTATTCTCTCTACTCTTGAGTTGGGAGCTTATTACCCGGTAAATGGGATAAAACAATTTGAAGTTGAAGGTGACAACGAATGCGAAAAATTCTTTTTTTAGCGTTGTTGTCGTTTCTAATGGTTATTGTACCGCTAAACAATACAGTTAGTTTCGCGGCTCAATCTTCACCAACTGTAAATCAATGTTTGGGTCAACAAAATTCAAGTAAATGTGATGATAACAGTAAGAAACGGTCACAACAAGATATTTCATCAATAGATAAACCCTCAAATCTAACTTTTTTTGACTATATTAAAATGATTTTTTCTTTTCTTTTTGTAATGGGATTATTATTTCTTGTTCTATATTGGATTAAGAGGAATGGTACATCCTTTTCAAAAAACGAGTTAGTGAAATCAATTGGTGGAAAGTCAATAGGATCAAATAAATCTGTCCAATTATTAAAGATTGGAAGCTCAATCTATGTCGTCGGCGTTGGTGAGAATGTCACTTTGTTAAAAGAGATTGATGAGGAAGAAGAAAAGGCATTAATTACGAAGCAATTTGAAGATAAATTTAATAATGATTTAAAAGTACCTAAGTGGCTAGAAAAGTTTACAAATAGAGATGGTAATGTTGATAAAAAACAAACACAATCATTTCAATCTCTGTTTAAAGAACAATTATCAAGTCTAAATGAACGTAAAAAGTCTCTTTTAAGCAACTTAGGTGAGAAAGGGACTGACGAGAATGAATGATGTGATCCATTACTTAAATTCAAGCAATCCAGAAACAGTTACGACTTCAGTAAAGTTGTTACTCTTACTTACAGTCCTTTCAATTGCTCCAGGAATTTTAATATTAACGACATGTTTTACAAGAATTGTGATCGTTTTATCGTTTGTTCGTACATCAATTGGAACTCAACAAGTTCCTCCGAATCAAGTATTACTTGGATTAGCTATGTTTTTAACATTCTTTGTAATGGCACCAACATTTCAGCAAGTAAATAAACAAGCTTTGACACCATTATTCAACGATAAAATCACATTAAATCAAGCTTATGATCGTGCATCTGAACCAATCAAAGAATATATGAGTAAACACACAAGACAGAAGGATTTAGAGTTGTTTATGAGTTATTCAGGTATGAAAAAACCAAAGACAATCAAAGATATTCCACTAACAACTTTAGTTCCTGCATATGCAATAAGTGAGCTGAAAACTGCCTTTCAAATGGGATTTATGATTTTTATTCCATTTTTAGTGATTGATATGGTGGTTGCAAGTGTACTGATGTCAATGGGGATGATGATGCTACCTCCAGTTATGATTTCATTACCCTTTAAAATACTTCTATTCATTATGGTAGATGGATGGTATTTAGTTGTGAAATCGTTACTTGAAAGTTTTTAAGAGGTGAACTGAATGAGTCAAGAATTTATTATTTCTTTAGCACAAAAAGCCATTTATACATTATTTGTTGTCAGTGGACCATTACTTATTATTGCCTTGGTTGTTGGACTTGTAGTAAGTATTTTTCAAGCTACGACACAAATTCAAGAACAAACATTGGCATTTATACCTAAGATTGTTGCAGTTTTAGTTGCTTTAATATTTTTTGGTCCTTGGATGCTGACAAAAATCGTAGAGTTCACTTACCAAATTTTTAGTAATTTAAATCAGTTTATAGGGTAATGACAATGAATAATATACTTCAAAGCATACCAGCATTTTTATTAATATTTGTTCGAATAACAGCATTTTTTGTAAGTGCGCCGATTTTTTCAAATCGATCTATTCCAACAATGCATAAAATTGGGTTTTCTTTTTTTGTTAGTTACATTGTATTTTTTATGGTAAATCAAGGTCCTTTAGGAGCAGTGGATAATTTTCTTTTTTTATTAATAAAAGAAGTGATTGTTGGATTGTCGTTAGGAATCATTGCATCAATTGTAATGAGTGCAATACAGGTGGCTGGAGGATTAATAGACCTTCAGACTGGTTTCTCAATGGCAACTATTTTTGACCCGCAGACAGGGGGTCAATCACCTCTTATGGGTCAATTTTTTAATGCGATTACCATTTTATTTTTATTATCGGTCAATGCGCATTATCTTTTACTGCAGGGAATATTAAATAGTTTTAAAATTATTCCTATTTATTCAACGGATTTACATTTTGGACAAGAAGCTTTTATTGTCCATATTATTCAAATTTTTATGTCAATGTTTGTAATTGCTTTTCAAATGGCATTACCTGTAGTAGCATCTTTGTTTTTAGTCGATGTTGCACTAGGGATTTTAACCCGTATTGTGCCACAGTTAAACATTTTTGTTGTGGGTATGCCTTTAAAGGTATTAGTTGCATTTGGGTTATTAATAATTGGTATGCCAACCTTCATCTTACTAGTTCAACATATGTTTGAATTAATTACTCAATCGACAAATTCAATCATCCAACTAATTGGAGGAATGAAAAATGGCGTACATTAAGTTAAATCTTCAAACTTTCGCAGGGGAACGAACTGAAAAAGCAACCCCCAAAAAGAGGGAAGAAACGAAGAAAAAAGGTCAGGTAGCTAAAAGCGTAGAGATTAATACAGCTGTGATTTTACTTTCGATGTTTCTCTTTTTACTATTTGGTCGTCAGTTTCTTTTTGACCAATTTCAGCATGTCCTAAAAGACTATTTACAGCATTACTTGTTGGAGGATTTGACACAGGCAAATGTACAATCTCTTTTTTCTCATACATACATGCAAATTCTTATATTGATTGGTCCTTTTTTAGGCGTTGCTTTTATCGCCGCAATTGTAGCTAATATATTTCAAGTTGGTTTTAACATTTCATCTGAGGCAATTAATGTAAAATTTGATCGAATTAATCCATTACAAGGCTTTAAACGAATTTATTCATTACGAGGAATAGTTGAATTAGTTAAATCCCTATTAAAAATAACGATTATAGGAACAGTTACCTTTACCGTCATTTGGCAAAGTAAACAATCCATTCTTAATTTGCCTTATATGAGTATTGATAATGTTGCTAAAACAATTTATTCGTTAGCAGTAAATAGTGGGTTATATGCAGCAATTTCCCTTCTTGTGCTAGCTGCAATGGATTTTTTTTACCAACGATTCGATTTTGAGAAAAGTATACGAATGTCCAAACAAGATATAAAAGATGAGTATAAAAAATCAGAGGGTGATCCTCTAATAAAATCAAAAATAAAACAAAAACAAAGAGAAATTGCTATGAGAAGGATGATGCAGGAAATTCCAACTGCAGATGTTGTTATTACAAACCCAACTCACTATGCAATTGCATTAAAGTACGATGAATCAAAAAGAGATGCTCCTTTTGTAGTTGCAAAAGGAGTTGATCACATGGCATTAAAAATAAAAGAAATTGCAAAAAAAAATGATGTTACAACGATTGAAAATAGACCATTAGCAAGAGCTCTTTATGCACAAGCAGATATTGGTGATGAAGTTCCAGAAGAATTTTTTAAAGTTGTAGCTGAAATTTTAGCTTATGTGTATAAGTTAAAAAGAAAAATTTAAGGGGAGAACTCTGAATGTCAGCAAGAAATTTAACAGTGCTAATTCTCGTTATTTTTATTGTCGTTATGTTAGTTATTCCATTACCGACAACGTTAATTAGCTTACTAATAATGGTGAACATGTCGTTCGCATTACTTGTTTTATTACTTTCTATGAATATGAAAGAGCCACTTGAGTTCTCAGTGTTTCCTTCTCTTTTATTATTACTTACGTTATTTCGAATAGGATTAAACGTTTCAACAACTAGAGCAATTTTAACAACAGGACACGCTGGTAACGTAGTAGAAACATTTGGTTCTTTCGTTATTGGTGGAAATGCCATCGTTGGATTTGTTGTATTTTTAATCTTAATCATTATTCAGTTTATGGTTATTACAAAAGGGGCAGAGCGTGTATCTGAAGTAGCAGCTCGTTTTACACTGGATGCGATGCCTGGTAAACAAATGAGTATCGATGCTGATTTAAATGCTGGAATGATTACTGAGGCACAAGCTAGAGAAAGACGTTCAAAAGTATCTCGTGAGGCTGATTTTTATGGTTCGATGGATGGTGCAAGTAAATTCGTTAAAGGGGATGCAATTGCAACCATTATCATAGTCATCATAAATATTATAGTTGGTATCGTTGTTGGTGTCCTGCAGCAAGGCCTAAGTTTTTCAGAAGCTGTAAAGCAATTTACTGTGTTAACAGTTGGGGATGGAATTGTAAGCCAAATTCCTGCACTTTTAATTTCAACTGCAACAGGTATTATGGTAACACGTTCTGGTTCTGAGGATAATTTAGCTTCTGAATTAACAGCTCAGTTGTTCTCTTATCCTACTTTACTATATATTGCTTCAGGAGCTATCACTCTATTAGGATTATTCACTCCAATAAGTAATCTTGTAACGTTACCTGTAGGAATTTTACTAGCATTTGGTGGATATCAGTTATCTCGAAAACCTAAAGTTGATGAATCCTTAATTGAAGAACAACAAGAGGAAGTTGTAACAAATGATTTGAAAACTCCAGAAAGTGTTGTGAAGTTACTTCAAGTGGATCCAATTGAGTTTGAATTTGGTTATGGACTTATTCCATTAGCTGATACAAATCAAGGTGGGGACTTATTAGATAGAATTGTTATGATTCGGCGTCAACTAGCAATCGAATTGGGGCTAGTGATTCCTGTTGTACGTATTCGTGATAATATTCAACTTCAACCGAATGAGTATGTGTTAAAAATTAAAGGGAATGAAGTGGCTAAAGGGGAGCTTCTACTTGACCACTATTTAGCACTTAGTCCTGGATATGATGAGCCATCAATTGAAGGAATTGATACGTTTGAACCTTCATTTGGATTGCCAGCGAAATGGATTTCTGAGGAAATGAGAGAAAGAGCTGAAATGTTTAATTACACAGTGGTGGATCCTCCATCGGTTGTTTCAACTCATATTACAGAAATCATTAAAAACTACGCTCATGAATTATTAGGAAGACAAGAAACTAAGAACCTAATAGATCACTTAAAAGAAAATTATGCAATATTGGTAGAGGAAGTAACGCCAAATCCACTGTCTATTGGGGATATTCAAAAAGTTCTTGGTAAGTTATTAAAAGAAAAGGTTTCGATTCGTAACCTTCCAGTAATTTTTGAAGCTTTAGCTGATTATGGTAGATATACAACGGATCCTGATGTATTAACAGAATACGTTCGTCAGTCACTTGCAAGGCAGATTACGAGTCAATATAGTCAAAGTGGAGAATCACTCAAAGTGATTACAATTTCAGGACAAACTGAAAAATTAATTGCAGATTCTGTTTCACAAACTGAACATGGAAACTATTTATCAATGGATCCAACTATGTCCGGGCAATTTATCCAAGCAGTTAATAAAGAGGTCGAAGAAATGACTCTGCAACAACATCAACCGATCATTCTTTGTTCACCAACTGTAAGGATGTATGTAAAACAGTTGATTGAAAGGTATATACCTTCATTACCTGTCCTTTCATACAATGAATTAGACGCAGAGCTTGAAGTTCAAAGTGTAGGAGTCGTGAGGGTAGAATGAAAGTGAAAAAAATTATTGCACCAACAATGGCTGAAGCAATGAAAAAAGTTTCTGAGGAACTCGGTCAAGATGCGGTCATTCTAAATTCTCGGGTTGTCAGGGACGGTGGAGTTTTCGGATTCTTTACTAAGAAAAAATTTGAGGTAATTGCTGCTTTGGATCAGTCACCAAAGACGAACAGACATTCAAATAAATTAAAACCAATTCAAAAAACAGTTGAAATAAACAATTCAAATAAATTTGTTCCACTTTCGTTTGAATCGCCAATTAATAAGCCGCAAAATGATATGAATCAAAAAAATCAGAACGATCAATCTCATTTAATTGGTGAAATGAAGGAATTGAAGTCTATGTTGACTACCCTTCAAAAACAACAAAATGGTGAAGAAATTTTACCTCCTCAATTAGAGAAAATAAAAGACGATTTAATCGAGCAAGATGTATTGCCGAGCATAATCGAAAAAATCGTAAATGAAATAAAGCCTAGAATGGCTCTTCAATCTAATCAAGTATCTGATGAACAAATTCATAGTTGGATGAAAGATTTAATTCTTGATTTACTATCGAATTTTGATTTCGGACACAGGCACGATGAAATAAAATACGTAAATGTAGTAGGACCAACAGGAGTAGGGAAGACTACGACTCTTGCAAAAATAGGTGCTGAAGCAGTATTAAAATATCGTAAAAAAGTTGCTTTTATTACAACCGACACTTATCGTATTGCTGCAATTGATCAATTAAAAACATATGCAACCATCTTAGATGTTCCTATAGAAGTTTGCTATAATCTTGAAGATTTTAAAGCTGCGAAGGAAAAGTTTTCGAACTATGATTTAGTCTTGATCGATACTTCTGGGCGAAACTTTAGAGATGTAAAATATGTTGAGGAACTTAAGAAAATAATCGATTTTAGCGAACTTGAAACGTATTTAGTTTTGGCTGTGACTTCTAAATATAAAGATATGAGAAAAATATTTGATCAATTTCATTCAATTCCAATTAAAAAAGTTGTATTTTCTAAAATTGATGAAACTGAGTCATATGGTTCAATCTTGAATTTTATTGTTGAAAAGCAAATTGGTGTGGCTTATTTAACAAATGGACAAAACGTCCCAGATGATATTGCTCCAGGTAGTCCATCAAAAATCTATTCAATTTTATCAAAGGAAGTAGCTTATGAATGATCAAGCAGCTAGATTAAGAGAACAATTAAGAAATAACAGTCATAGAATTTCAAGCAAGGCGATAGCGGTGGTAAGTGGAAAAGGTGGAGTTGGAAAATCAAATTTTAGTTTAAATTTTGCCATTTCTCTTTGTAAAAGGGGAAAAAAGGTTCTTTTAATTGATTTAGATATAGGTATGGGGAATATTGATGTTTTATTAGGTTCTGTGACTAATTTATCAATTATTGACATTTTTAGTAAAAAAATGACAATTCGTGATATTATGAACATAGGACCTGAAAATCTACATTATATTTCTGGAGGTTCGGCTTTTTCATCTATTTTTTCATTGGATGAGGAGAAATTAGGATTACTTTTATCACAACTAGAAGAAGCTACGGTAGACTTTGATTTTATTCTATTTGATATGGGTGCAGGGGTGAGTGATCAAACATTAAAATTACTTCGAGCAATGCATGAAATAATTGTTATCACAACTCCAGAACCAACAGCAATTACAGACGGATATGCAATGATCAAACATTTAATCGTAGATGGAAATGAATCAGATATTTCAATCATTGTTAATCGATCTAGTTCAAGGTCTGAAGGAAATTCAGTTGCTTCTAGGTTGAAACAGGTTATTAAGCACTTTATGAATGTTGATATTCATTTCTTAGGTTTAATAGCTGATGATGTAATTGTAAGAAAAGCTGTTATTGCACAAACTCCATTTTTATTATTTTCTTCTACTAGTCAAGCATCAAAAAATATTGATGATATTGCAAGAAAGTACGTTAATGAGCAGGAAGTGAAAGAAGTGTCTTTTTCCTTTATACATCGTGTTAAATCTTTATTTTTAAAAAGGTAGTGATATTCTTGAGCAAAATAAATGTACTAATTGTAGATGATTCAGCATTCATGAGGAAAGTAATTTCATCTATGCTATCTTCAGATGATCAAATTGAAGTTATTGCAACAGCAAAGAATGGTATGGAAGCAGTAGAGAAAGTTAAACAGCTCAAACCAGATGTTGTAACGCTTGATATTGAAATGCCTAAACTAAACGGATTAGAGGCATTAAAGATAATTATGAAAGAATCTCCTGTCCCTATTGTCATGTTGTCTAGTCTTACAAATGAAGGAGCATCAAGCACTATTTTGGCAATGGAAAATGGAGCAGTGGACTTTGTTCAAAAGCCCTCAGGTTCTATTTCACTCGATATAGACCTAGTTCAGGATGAGTTAATTAACAAAGTAAAAATGGCAGTAAATGTAAATGTAAATAGGCTTGTAAATCATCAACCAATACAGCAATTTTCAATATTTGAAAATAAGAAGAAAAAAAATATTCATGAAAGAGCTTCGCAAATCATTTGTTTAGGAACTTCAACTGGAGGACCAAAAGCACTTCAGGAAGTCCTTACTAGATTACCAGAAGGATTTAAAACACCTATTTTGATAGTGCAACATATGCCAAGTGGATTTACTAATTCGCTAGCAAATCGATTAGATAAACTTTCAAATATTCATGTAAAAGAAGCTGAACATGGTGAGAAAGTAGAAAAATCTACAGCGTATATTGCTCCTGGTGGTTACCATATGGTAGTTAATCAAAGAAACAACGAATTATTTATTGAATTAAATAAGGAACCTCAAAGAAGTGGGCATCGTCCCTCTGTTGATGTACTGTTTGAATCAGTTAGTAATCTGACTGGTTATCATGTTGTATCAGTCATTTTAACAGGAATGGGTTCAGATGGTTCAAAAGGATTAATAAAAATAAAAGAAAAATTAAGTACAATCGTCATTGCTGAGTCTGAAGAAACATCTGTAGTCTTTGGGATGCCCAAAGCAGCTATAGCAACAAAATTAGTCGATGAAATAGTAACTATCCAGAATATAGCAGATACCATAATAAAACATTCCAATTAATAGGGGAGTACATATATGGAAATGAATCAATACTTAGATATATTTCTTGATGAAAGTAGAGAACATTTACAAAGTATCAATGAAAATTTATTAGAACTTGAAAAAGATCCTACTAACCTTTCAATTGTAAATGAAATATTTAGAAGTGCCCATACATTAAAAGGTATGTCTGCGACTATGGGCTATGAAGATTTAGCTAAATTAACTCATAAAATGGAAAATGTTCTTGATGGTATTCGAAACAATAAAATTAAAGTTACTTCAAATTTACTTGATATCGTTTTTCAATCCATTGATGATTTAGAAGCTATGGTTGGTTCGATTAGTTCAGGTGGAGACGGTAAACGAGATGTTCACGAGATTGTAAGATTACTAGCAGAAATTGAAAATGGCGGGGTAGTAGCTAGAGAAGAAATAGCTGCAACAGCTGAAGCAACAATATCAAATTTACAATACGATGAATATGAAATTACTGTACTACAGGAGTCGAAAGAACAAGGATTTGAAATAGTTGAGTTGAAGGTTGAACTTTCAACAAATTGTTTATTAAAAGCGGCAAGATCATATATGGTTTTTGAAACGTTAGAACAAAATGGTGAGGTTATTAAAAGTAATCCTACAGTAGAGAAAATTGAAGAAGAACAATTCGCTAACTTCTTTTTTGTTACATATATTACAAAAAACAATATCGAGGAAATTAAACAAAAGCTATTGAATATTTCCGAAATAGAAAATGTTGAGTTTACGAATGTTGATCTTGATAGCCTTATATCCTCACGTAATGTAGATCAAAATGACTCAAGTGAAGAATCAAAAGTAACTGAAGAAACAAACGCTAATGAAGAAATAGCAAAGGAAAATTCAGAGAAGGATGCACAAATAAAAGAGCAATCTTCAAAAACAAAGACAACACAACAAAATACGAAAACAATTCGAGTAAATATCGAAAGATTAGATATCTTAATGAATTTATTTGAAGAATTAGTTATCGATCGTGGACGTTTAGAACAGCTTTCTCGAGAGTTAAATCATGGCGAACTTCAAGAAACAGTTGAACGTATGACAAGAGTGTCTAGCGATTTACAAAATATCATTTTAAATATGCGAATGATTCCAATTGATACAGTGTTTAACCGTTTCCCAAGAATGGTTAGACAATTGGCAAAGGATTTAAATAAAAAAATTGATTTACAAATTATTGGTGCGGAAACTGAGCTTGATCGTACAGTAATTGATGAGATCGGGGATCCGTTAGTTCATTTAATTCGAAATGCACTTGACCATGGAATTGAAAAGCCTGAAATACGAGTGCAAAAGGGAAAACCTGAAACTGGTACAGTTGAATTAAACGCTTATCATAGTGGAAACCATGTGTTTATAGAAGTAAAAGAAGATGGTGCTGGAATTAGTAGTGAAAAAATTCTAGACAAAGCGATTTCTAAAAAAGTAATTACAAAACAAGCTGCATCTTCACTTACTGAACAACAAATCTTTGATTTAATTTTTGCATCAGGTTTTTCAACTGCTGAAAAAATTTCAGATGTGTCTGGTCGAGGTGTTGGTTTAGACGTAGTTAAAAGTAAAATCGAGGCTCTTGGAGGTTCAGTAACGGTTACTTCTGAGCTAGGTAGAGGAACTACTTTCTCAATCCAATTACCATTAACATTATCAATTATTTCTGTCATGTTAGTTGAATTACAAGATGAAAAATATGCTATTCCATTATCATCTATTATAGAAACTGCCTATGTGAAAAAATCAGATATTTTAAGTGCTCATAATCAAAAGGTTATTGATTTTAGAGGTAAGGTTGTTCCTCTTTTATTCTTAAATGACTTATTTAATGTTCCGAATAGTGAAGGACAAGTTGAAGATGGTTATTCGATTGTAATTGTTCGCAAAGGAGAAAAACTAGCTGGATTAGTTGTTGACTCTTTTATCGGACAACAAGAAATCGTTTTAAAATCACTTGGAAACTATTTAACCAATGTTTTTGCAATCTCAGGAGCAACAATATTGGGTGATGGACAAGTTGCATTAATCATAGATTGTAATGCTTTAATTAAATAACTGTTAGGAGAATAAACGATGATTGCCCAAGAAGAAAAAGTAATCGTTTTTGAATTAAATAATGAAGAATATTGTATACCTGTTAAATTTGTAAAATCAATTGAAAAAATTCAATATATCACACGTGTCCCTAAGGTAGAACCATTTGTAAAGGGAGTTATTAATCTTAGAGGAGTTGTAACACCGATTATTGACTTAAGGTTACGATTCGATTTTCCAGAATTACCGTTTAATGACCAAACTAGAATTATTATTGTTTCAATTAATGAGAAAGAAGTTGGATTCATTGTAGATTCTGCAAACGATGTATTAGACGTCCAGCAATCACAAATTGAATCAGCACCTGAAGTAGTTGGTGAAATTGAGCGAGATTATATTAAAGGTGTTGCCAAACTTGATAAACGTTTATTAATTTTACTAGATTTAGAGAATATACTTGATTCATCATTTGGAACAAATACTAATGTATAAGAGGGATAAATTATGCCTTTTATGGATGAAATAAAAACAATTCATTTAGATATTTTAAAAGAGATAGGTAATATTGGGGCAGGCAATGCAGCAACTGCACTTTCTACATTACTAAATCAAAAGGTTGACATGAGTGTCCCTAAAGTAGAGGTTGTTTCATTTAATGAAATGATGGATTTAGTTGGTGGCCCTGAAAATGTAGTTGTATCGATCTACTTTAGAATAGATGGTGATGCGCCTGGAAGTATGTATTTTGTTATGAGTTTAGAACAGGCTACATCCATCATTAGACGATTAATTGGCGATAGCACCTTTACAATTGAACAAATTGAAAATCATCCTTTTGCTGTTTCTGCTATTCAGGAAGTAGGGAATATATTAATAGGCTCATATGTTTCATCTTTATCCGATTTTACACAACTGAACCTACAGCATACTGTTCCATCGTTATCAATTGATATGTTTGGAGCAATAATTAGTTACGGTTTAATGGAAATTGGACAAGTTAGTGATGTGGCAATAGTAGTAGATACAGTATTTTTTGCTGAATCAGATAGTAAAAATGAAGAGTTAAATGGCCATTTTTTCCTTTTACCAGATCCTGATAGCTTTACGAAAATTTTTTCTTCATTAGGGATAAGTGACAATGGATAAAACAGAACAACTTATTAATATTGGTATTGCAGAATTAGGAATAGTAAAAGGAAATCAAGTTATACGCACTTGTGGACTAGGGTCCTGTGTTGGAGTAGTAGTATTTGATGGAGAACGGAAAATTGCTGGTATGGTCCATATCATGCTACCAGATTCGGGACTCGCAAGAGACAATCATGTAAATGTAGCAAAATTTGCAGATACAGGAATTACTGCATTAGTAGAAAAAGTAGTGTTAAGTGGCGGAAGAAGATCATCCTTAAAGGCTAAATTAGCTGGTGGGGCTCAAATGTTTCAATTCTCATCATCTAGTGACACGATGAGAATAGGTCCGAGAAATGTCGAAGCAGTTTTACAACAATTAGAAAAATTGCAGATACAGGTGTTAGGTTCAGATGTTGGTGGTAGCAAAGGTAGAACCATTGAATTTTCACCAGATAACTCACTATTAAACATAAAAATTGTAAATCAGGGTGTAATCATTATTTAGTAAGTAGCTGAGGTGAATAACAATGTCGTATGTTCAAAAAAATGATTCGCAAAATTATTGGAAAAAATGGGTTGAAGATCGAGATAAATATGCTGGGGATGCATTAATTCGTATTTATTTACCCTTAGTAAATTTTCAGGTAAGTCGAATCTCTCAAAACCTACCATCAAATGTAAGTAGAGATGAATTAAAAAGTTTTGGAATGATGGGTCTTTATGATGCACTTGAAAAATTTGATCCAAATCGAGATTTGAAATTTGAAACATATGCGTCAATTCGGATTAG
>Ga0187780_10001765_pt1 | contig 16336 bp, 17 predicted proteins | sample 1015_Q2_SP10_20__FD_132429 | JGI IMG/M metagenome (GOLD analysis project Ga0187780, IMG submission 132429) | Tropical peat soil microbial communities from peatlands in Department of Meta, Colombia - 1015_Q2_SP10_20_MG | ecosystem: Environmental > Terrestrial > Soil > Wetlands > Peat | place... | reverse complement strand
GAACCACTGAGGCCGCGCTGAGCCGTTCCAATTGCCTGAAGGCTTCGGTCGGAGTCACGTTCAGTCGCTTGGCTATCTGCTGCATCCTGAGGTTCTCCTTCTGGAGCTCATGAAGGATGGCGAGCCTGTTCTGGCTGGCTAGCTCAAAGAACAGCCTGTCCAATCCATCCTCCGAATCCAAGGGTCTCGCGGCAGTTTTGTCCTTGTCGTTACTACTTACTCTTTAGCATCCGCGTCAAACAAGGCTTACCTCCCTTCTCTACTGATTGCTTGACGAGAGAAGAGAATTGCAGGAAGAGCCCTATCGGAAGAGTATCTACAACTTGGGAGGAACGGCGGCACTGATTGCGGGACCTCTCACCATGGTCGACATCATGGTCTTCGTGATTTGGCCTCAGCCTACGACCATCGAGGGGGCATTTGCCCTGTTTCAGAGGAACTGGTTCATCGGCCTGTTGGACTACGACTTACTTGGCATGATCATCTATGTCATCATCATACCCACTATCCTCGCGCTCTACTTGCTCCTCAGACGGTCAAACCAATCTTGGGCTGCCGTGGGTGGCGTCCTTTCCTTCATCGGGATGGCGAACTACTTCGCTTCGAACACCGGCATCTCTATGCTCTCGCTTAGTGGACAATACGCAGCGGCTGCGACGGATGCACAGAAGTCGATGTATCTCTCGGCGGGACAGGCTGTGCTTGCCATCTTCCTCGGCCAAGCCTTCACAATCAGTTTCATCTTGGTGTCCTCAGCGCTCTTGATTATGGCGTTCGTGATGAGAAACAGCGCCGTCTTCAGCGGCAGAACTGCCTACGTCGGAATTGCGGCGAACTTAGCGGGGCTAGGCGAGATGTTGCCGGTGCCCATCGCGATCATAATGGTCATCGGGGTCGTCAACGCCGTCGGATTGGGGGCCTGGTTCGTACTAATCGGCCGCAGACTCTTGCATCAAACTCAGGGCGTCAGAGAATCAAGCTAACCAGAGACTGGGTGGCCTTGCTGTCGCCACGAGGTCCCACGAATTATCCTATTTGCTCACGATGCCGGATGACATGAAGGCATCCCTGCCAACCTAGGGGTCCACCGTACACATTCTTTCGTGGTCGTTTTCGGCACTTTTCCACCTGGGACAGCATATTCCGTTCGGCGGGGGCACTTAGTGCGGGGGGTGGGATTTGAACAAGCCTCCCCACAACAGTGAACATGTTTGGTGGGGATCGAAAAACAGGCAGGGACTCGGAGCGATAATGGATAGGCTGACCGTGGCACAGAAGCTGGACAATACCCCAGTCAAATTCGTCTTAGTCCACACGAGAAGTTGAACTCGCCGCTGGGTTCCTTTCAGGCTGTGACCTGGAAGGGTGTGGGCGCCGAGGCGCTAGAGCCGACCAATACCTTCACCTGGTAGTCTCCTGCTGTGAACCCTGAAGGCACTTTGAGATTTATTCTGGAGCTGGACCAACTGTCCACAGTCGATCCGAGAACGTGAGTATCATCAAACCAAATGGCTCCTTCACCAGCCTTCGCCCCGAATCCGGATCCGAGCAGGCTGATGGATTGGCCCACCTTACCCTGGGGAGGCGAAATCTGTGTCAACTCCACCGCCTGTGAGGCCACCGCTTTCCCGCCAATGTAACCCGCTTGGCTCAGACCCATAAGCGCTACCAGGGTTGGGTCGATGTCTGGAAGCGAGAGGTTCTGGACCGCTGAAAGGGCCCCTAAGCTTGTAGTCATAGCAACGAAGATGGCGACGTAGATTACGACACCAATCTACACACTTCGCCGAGGTGACAAATGAGGCGGGGTAGAAGACGAGACCCATCAAAAAAGGGGATGTTCGCGAGCGTTTTCCCCGCAGGCGACCTCTCTCGCTCAACAAACGATTTGGTCGGCCTCTCCGATTGGTCTGTGCCCCCTTACAGGTCTAGAGGAATCCATGGAGGTCCATTGACGTGCTGTGGTCCATTCGTCGACGTTCTGACTCATGAAGTCACAATCTCAAGTGAATCCCATGGCATTCAAAGGTTAAAGTTGCGTTAGGAAGCAGTACGAGGTATGAAAATCGAAGGCACACCGTTCACCGTTGTGGACTGGAAGAACGTCGCACCGACGAAGCACCCAGGCACCGAGGGCGTTGCCTATTGGCGAACAGTTGACGCAGGTAACGTCCGATCGAGAATCGTGGAGTATTCTCCTGGCTATGTTGCCGACCACTGGTGCTCAAAGGGGCACGTGGTGTTCGTCCTAGAGGGAGAGCTCGTCACCGAGTTAAAAGACGGGCGGAGATTCGTAGTGAAGGAAGGTTCCACCTACCAAGTTGGGGAAGACCAGGACAATCCGCACATGTCGAGAACCCAGAAAGGAGCGAAACTGTTCATAGTCGATTAGGATGCTAAACCGATTCACTAGAGCCTCGTATATCTGGAGACCTCGTCAGTCCACTGGGGCAGAAGCAGCGCTTATGTGATTCTCTCCAGCTTTTAAGCCAAGTCGGTCTTGGGCTGACATATGACCTCGATTCCTTGGCCAAAGGGCATGAGGTGCCCCGTTGTGCTCTCGTTTGACGTGGACGCCGAGCTTCTCTGGAACGTGTGGCTCACCAAGGAGCCCTCTCCAATCGACGTGTCGCAGGGTGTCTATGACATCAAGGTCGGGGTGCCCAGGGTGCTGGCCATGCTGAAGAGACTTGGAATCAAAGCCACGTTTTTCATACCCGGGTCAATCGCTGAGAAGTATCCGATAGCTGCCAAGGAAATCGCTGCTGCAGGGCACGAAATCGCTCACCATGGGTACCTCCACGAGGATTGTGGGAAGCTCGACAGTGAAGAGGAAAGGGAGATGCTGAAACGGGGTAGCGAGGCACTCAAACGCATTACAGGCAATGAACCCAGGGGCGCAAGACTGACCCTGGGGAAAACCACAGTTGCCAACCTTGCCGACCTAGGTTTCCTCTATGAGAGCACCCTGATGGACGATGACCAGCCCTATCGGATTAGCATCAATGGCGAGCCGAGCAGGCTCATCGAACTTCCTGTCTGCTTCGCCTTCAATGACACCTCGTACTTTGCCTACACGTTCGGCCTTGGGAAGCCGTTCCTGACCCCAAGAGAAGTCGAAGGGATTTACCGTGACGAATTTGACGCGATGCTTCGGGAGAGGAAGTACTGCATGTTCATGCTCCACCCCCAGATTATCGGGCGTGCGTCGAGGCTCGACATGCTCGAAAGGACCGTGAAGTACATGAAATCCAAAGAGGGCGTCTGGTTTACCACGGCGCTTGAAGTCGCCGAATACTGCCAGAGGAGGCTACCCTAGTTTCGATTCGCGAGAGAATAGGGTTTCATTTGAGCCGCAGTCATTATGATGGGCTCGTCGCGCTCTTTGGGATAGCCTTATGAAATCTCGGTGGGAGGTATGCGGCAGAGATGATCGTGGTTGGAGTTGCAAGACGCGATCCAAAAACGAACGGCAATCAGGATGTACACTGACGCCGCTATACCCGATGACGTCCTCAGACAACTCGTCAAAGCGGCTCATAAGGCTCCCACGGGGTCCAACACGCCGTACCGACGCATAATGATGGTGACGGACAGGCAGAGACTGCGACTGCTAAAGCAACTCTCTCCCGGCATTCTGGGGCAGCCTACTGCCGCGATGGTGGTCTACACCGACCTCAAGATAGCGGGAGAGATGGGTCAGATCGGCGAAGCAACGAGCGCTCTCGACGCGGGAGCCGCGGCAGAAAACGCTTGCCTCATTGCGACTTCGCTGGGGGTGGGTTCATGCTTCACGAAGTCATACTCCGAGGCCGCAGTGAAAGAGCTTCTCGGCATTCCCGACGGCTTCAGGACTGAAGTGATTCTTCAGCTCGGGTATCCGTCCCCTACGAGACCGCCACCAGCCAAGCCTAGGAAAGGCGCCAGGATTACGGAGCTCGACAGGTTCGGGAACGTGTGGAACTGATGCCCGAGAAACCTCCCCTCAACGAATTCGTCTTCGGTTTGACCGTGTCGCTCCTCACGAGCGCAAGGGGGTGCATGGACGAACCCAAGGTCTACGGGCCACTGAGATTAATCGAAGCACTCAGCGCACTGACCAACATCTATGACTACGACGTCCTCGAGAAGGACGAGTTCCTGCTCAACGCGAAGGACGAAATCGACACCAAACTCGTACCAGCAGTCATGCAATCGGAAGAAGACTTCAAGAAAATGCTCGATGACTTGATAAGGAGATTCACCATCGAGCTCAAGAAGCGGAACCAGATAGAGTAGCGGAAATCGACCCCTCGGACGCATGGTCAACCGAGTGGGAATTCTGCGCCCGACCCGTTGTCCCTGGGCTGATGAGAGTGAGGAAGCGACTACGCTTTGGGAATCGCAGCTGCACTTCCGAACTCGAAGCCCTCAGGAAGTTTCCTCAGCTTGTCAGGTGGCCTTGGAAATGCCCGCATGCTGTGCGTCGTCCCTGTTGCCACGAGCAATTCCGCGTACTTCACCGCTATGGGAGTCGGGTCGAGAACGGGAACTCCCACTAGCCGTGTAACCTCTCTCGCCATGCCCACTAAGCCGGTGCATCCCAGTATTATCGAGTCTGCATCGCAGTCGTCGACGAGCTTCTGCGACTCGGCCGCAAGGGCTTCCGCCACCTCTTCCTTCCTTGAGTCGAGGTCCAATACCGGGATCTCGATGGAACGGACGCCTGCGAGGTTCTCCGCCATCCCGTGTTCCCTCGCTTTCCTGACGAAGAAGGGGACGGTGTTCTTAACCACGGTCACCACCCCGAACTTGTCGCCCAAGGTTGACGCTACTGCCATGCAAGTCTGCGAAGGACCCACCACTGGAATCCTGACTATCTCTCGGGCGGCCCGTACGGCGACGTCCCTCATGCAGCTCACGAACACGGCGTCGAAGCCTTCCCTTTCAGCCCTCGCAATTTCATCCAGTGCCCACGGAGTAGCAATTTGATCGTCGAACTCAGATTCGATGGATGCGGGCCCCATAGACAGGCTTCGCACCTCATAGTTCAGGTTCTGCAAAGCGAGCATCGAAATCTCCTTTCTCGTCCCTTCTTCGATGGCCTTGTTTCTGAGCACTGGTAGGAGAACCAACAACTTCATTGTTGCTTTAGGCGCCATTCAGATACTTAAGAATTCTAAAGGAAACAACCAGCCTGCCCGCCGACTCTCAGACCAGGGAACGAAGAGAAGAAGAGTTCTCGACGAGTTGCTCCTCTTCCGTTCCTAGCTGGTGAAAACCCTATAACCGATCTCGCGTCCTAATGACCGCCGTGAAGACTCTTAGTCGTCAGGACATCGAGGACATTCTCGTCGCCGGGAAGATTTTGGGGACGGGTGGAGGCGGAGAGGAAGAGTGGGCCAGGCCTCTTATCAAGAAAGTCTATGAAAGCGGGAAGACGTTCAAACTGATTGACCTGTCCGAATTGGGACCAACGGAGACCGTGGTCATATCGAGCAGGATTGGAGGAGGGGTCACAGAAGATCAGGCAGCCAAGGTTGCGAACCTCGCAAAAACGGAGGAGAGACCAGAGCTGCGGGCGTTTGGCCTCCTCAGCGAGTACATGGGGGAGGAGCCCTCCGCCGTCGTCCCCACCGAGCTGGGGGCAGGGAATACCCTCGCGGCGATGTGCACCGCCGCGATGCTGGACAAGCCCACCCTGGATGCAGACTGTGCTGGGCGGGCGAAGCCAGAAGTCTCGATTTCGACCACTTGTGTCGCGGGCATCCCTATCACGCCTGCATGCCTAGTCACTCAGTATGGGGAAGTCGTCTACCTCGAGAAGACTGTAAACGACGTGAGGGGAGAGGATATCCTGCGCGCGGTTGCCGCCGCGTCGGGTGGGATGGCGGGTCTCTGCAGGTCGCCAATGAAGGGGGGGCAGGTGGGAGGAGCCGTGGTACACAACAGCGTCTCCAAATGCATCGCCCTGGGCAAGGCAATCAGGGAATCCAGGCAGAAGGGAACCGATCCCATCAAATCCATACTGGACACGGCGGACGGGCTGGAGTTCTTCGAAGGGAGCGTCTCCGCGTTCAAGCGAGAAGAGGCGGGCGCATTCATGCGTGGCGAATTCTCGATTGAGGGAGGAGGCAATTACTCGGGACACACTCTAAGAGTGTGGTTCAAGAACGAGAACCTGGTCAGCTGGCTCGACGGAGAACCCTTCGTCACCTGCCCCGACTCGATATGCGTTGTCGACATGGAAACGGGCATAGGACTCTCAAATTGGGGCAATGACTTCGCTCGCGCGAGAAGGGTTGTCGTGTTTGGGGTCAAGGCCCATGAGCTATTCCGGACCGCGAAGGGATTGGAGAGGTTCAGCCCCAAGTCCTTCGGTTACGATATCGAATACACTCCCATTGAGCGTCTTGCAAGATCATAGACGGCCCGCTTCCATGTCCCAGAAAAATACGGGATGGCATGAGCTCGCGCTCCCTCGCCCGCCATCGGGCAAGGGTTACCCGCTAGCGCTGTAGGAGTACGTGTACTGCGCGTAGTCGAAGCTCATGCCATTGTAGAACTGGTAACCCCCTACTGTGGGGGCGCGTGCGTTGTAGTAGGGCTGGTTGAAGACGAACACGTCAGGGGCCATGCCGACGATATCGTTCTGCAGCTGATAGAAGATTGTCTGTCTCTGCGTCGAGTCAGTTGTGGCCCTCTCCTGTGCAATGAGGCCGTTGATCGTCGCGTTGTTCATCCACTCCATGGATATCCAAGTGCCGTTGGAGACGGTGTCGTACTGCGGATAGAAGTAGCTGTCAGTGTCTGGATAGAGCGGGTCGTAGTACACCTCAGTTATCTGAGGGGTCGTGTTAGGATGAGCCGCCAACTGTGTAATCGTCTGCCAGGTCTGCGGTACTATGTTCACGGTTATTCCTAGGACCTGTTGCATGTCCTTCTGGAACTCCAGCGCTATCTGCTGTTCTGGTGTGTTGCCGGACACGTAGACGATCGTTAGGGTCGTGGAAGACGCCGAAAGCCCGGACTGGGCGAACATCGCCTTTGCGGCTGTTGGGTTATACGAATAGGTGAACACGTTCGGGTCGTGATACTGATACGAATTGGCAACGGGCCCCTGAGACTGCACTGCACCCGGCAGAATCACGGGGATTGCACTATAGTTGAATGCGTAGGAGATTGCCTTCCTCAGGTATATGTTGTCGAGAGGCGGGGACTGCATGTTCATCTTGAGGTCGAATATGTTAGCTGAGGGATAAATGCCCCACGTCCAGCCCATCGTCTTCAGAGACTGATAGGTCGGCACTGCGACGTACTGGCCTACCACTTGGAGCTGTCCGGACTTCGCAAGGGATAGGACCGTTGCGTCTGAGGTTATCACTTGGTAAACGACTGTCTGGTAGGGGTCGGGGTTGTTTGCCCAGCCCTTCCAGTACCCTGCGAACCTCGTTAGAGTCAGAGTCACGTCTCTTTGCCAGTTCTGGAGCATGTATGGACCGGAACCCGCGTCGTTCGTGGTTAGCCAGCCGACGCCCCAGTCGCCGTTCGGGTTAGAACCGGTCACATTCGCTAGGTGCTGCATTACGAGACTCTTGTCGACCACAAAGAACAGCGAAAGCGAACCAAAGAAAGGTGCGTATGGCTTGTTCAGGACGAACTGGACTGCGGTCGAGTTCAGAGCCGTCACGCTTGAGGAAGTCAACACGGTGGTCCAGAGCCACGCAAAGCCCTGGTTCACTGCCAACTCCCTCTGCATGGACCACACAACGTCGGCAGCCGTCAGTGGGTCCCCATTGTGGAACTTCACATTGCCGGAGATGTCGAAGACCCAAGTAAGTCCGTCGGCCGAAGTCGTCCATTTGTACGCGAGGTTAGGGAGCACTGCTCCGTTGGGTTGCTGCGTCAGAAGGTCGTCGTACATGTTGACGTTGGCTGCGAACTGAGTGTAGTCGTTCCCCACCGCCGGGTCGAGCGTGCCGAATGCTTGCGCTACCTGGAAGTTGAGGACTGTGGCGGCGGTCGTGCTGCTTGTTGTGTAGAGGCTGGTTGTGCTTGATGGTAGCGTGCTGGTGGTCGTGGTGGAGGAGGTAGTCGTGGTCGTGGTTGACGAGGATGAGCCAGAGGTACTCACGAAGTAGATTCCCGCAGCCGCCACTACTAGTATCACAACGATTATGATTCCTGTTACCGTTCTACTAATTGCTACATGACGTTCAATGTTCAAATTTTCATCTGTTTTGGCCCTCAATTTCTATATAAGGCTGTGGTCAATTCTCGGTAGTGAGAAGCGTATCGAATTTTCATCTGATTCTGGAGATTAACTCAATCTCGAGGGCAACGGCTAGCAGTACTGCGAGCCCTATTGGCAACGCATACGCCCGAGTCAGAAGGCCGTATGTCTGGAAGGCCGACGGTATGACTAGACCGTCGAGGAGGAAAGAGGCGACCACGAGGGACATCCTGGCCACGAATTTCCTGAAGCTCATTGCCGATTCGGCGGCCAGCCGCGCACGCCTCCTGTCGGCAAGACGCATCAGGACCCCCTTGTTCTTCTGTTGCTTATCTTCCATTTAGCCCACCGTTACGCGAAGTGACAGGCCACCCAATGTCCACTCCCCTTGTCTATGAGTTCAGGCGTATTGGTTTCGCACACTTCTTGTTTTAGCCAGCATCTTCCCCTAAAAACGCACCCAACTGACTTCAGGTCGACCAGGGTTTCGGCGAGCCCCCGCGGAACGTCCTTCGGCCTGACTCGCTCCTCAGACTCGCTCACAATGGGAACGGAGGAGAGAAGGAGCCTCGTATAGGGGTGTAGTGGGTTCCTGAAGATTTCCCCTGTCTCGCCCATTTCGCACGCTCGTCCGTTGAGGATGACGAGGAGTCTGTCGCAGAAGTTGGCGACCAGACTGAGGTCGTGAGATATGAATGCGTAGGTGATGCTGGTGGACGCCTTCAAGTTCTTCAGCAACGCGATTATCTTTGCTTGTACCGAGACATCGAGGGCTGATGTCGGCTCGTCTAGAATCATCACTTTGGGGTTAAGAGCCAAGGCGCGCGCTATCGCGACCCTCTGCTTCTCTCCTCCGCTAAGAGTGTGGGGGTACCTGTAGAGGTAGTCGTCGCTCAAGTTCACCAGTTTCAAGACCTCGTGGACCCTGTCTTTCGACTCTTCGTGAAATACGGCCAGCGGTGCCTCCAGAATGGCTTTGACGTTACGCCTTGGATTCAGCGATGATGTCGGATCTTGGAATACTGTCTGGACGTTCCTTCGATAGTTCTTCGTGTCTTTCGAAGTAAAACCTGAGATATCCCTCCCTTCGTAGATTATCTTTCCAGAGTCGGGCTTGTAGACGAGGAGCATCATTTTTGCAATCGTGGTTTTCCCGGACCCAGTTTCGCCTATGACGCCGAAGGTCTCACCTCTCTTTATGTCGAATGTGATGTCATCAACTGCCCTGACTTCGCCGACTCTCTTCTTAACGAAACCCGTTCGGACTTCAAAAATCTTCGTGACATTCTCGAGTTGATAGATGCTCTCCATCATCTCCCCAACCTCTCGTCGACGACAAAGCACGCGGCTCCCTGCGCGGGTCCGTAATCCTTCAGCTGAGGCCGAGAGATCCTGCAGCGATCTTCCACGTATGGGCACCTAGAGCTGAAGCAGCAAGCGGCTGTCTCTCTGTCTGCCTGCGATATCTCCCCGGGAATCGCATCCATTCCCCTGGACTTGTCGAGTGAAGGTATTGAACTGATGAGCCCTTTGGAATACGGGTGCAGAGGGCTTTCGAAGACATGATAGGTGTCACCATACTCAACGACTCTGCCAGCATACATCACGTACGTCCTTTTCGAAGTCTCGTGTGCTATCCCTAGGCTGTGGGTAATCAGGATAAGGCTCATCTGTCTTTTTTGCGTCAGGTCGAGAAGCAGATCAAGAATTTCCTTTTGAGTCGTAACGTCAAGGGCGGTAGTCGGCTCGTCTGCTATCAGAAGCTCTGGCTCCCGCAACAGTGCCATTGCTATCATTACCCTCTGTCTCATGCCACCGCTGAGCTGAAATGGGTACATCCCCAATATCTGACCGCCCGCGTACAACTTCACGCTCCCAAGGGCAGCCGCGATTCTCTTGTCGCCTTCCATCCTCGACTCGCCTTCGCCCTTAAGAGACCATTTTAGGACGTCCTGCATCTGCTCGCCGACTCTGAAGAGGGGGTTGATTGACGACATTGGGTTTTGGAAAATCATGGCAATTCTCTTTCGCCCATCAGACGACCCGTTCGAGAGAAGGTCGATGCCGTCAAATGTCACTTTCCCGCGTTCTATGACAGCCGTCTTTGGCAACAGCCCCATCACTGTCTTAGCCGTCATTGTCTTTCCGCTCCCGGTCTCGCCTACTATCGCTACCGTCTCGGCCTTCTCTACGCTGAGAGATACGCTCTCCAGTATCGGAAGCAGTTTGCCCTCGGAGTGAACCTTGAGGACCAGATCGTCAACCTCGAGTAGTGCCATCAGGTCACCTTAACATCGAATAGATCCCTCATCCCACTCCCGATGAGGTTGAAAGACAATATGAGCAAGCTCAGTGCGATGCTTGGAAAAATAGATATCCACCAGGCGGTTCCCATATATGACATACCGGAAGCCACTAGGACTCCTAGGTCTGGAGTCGGGGGCCGCGCTCCCAAGCCCAGAAAGCCCATGCCCGACTGGATCAGAATTATGAACCCAAGATCGAGCGCCATCTTAACGGCCAGGGTCGAACTTGCGTTCGGGAGAATTTCCAGAAACATGATTCTGAGGGAACCCGCACCCTGCACTCTTGCTGCTTCGACGTAGGGCTGGTTCTTCAACTGTTTCGTTAGGGTGAACATTATTCGGGCATACCAGTTCCACCAGATGCTGATTAGTGCTATAATGACGTCATTGAGACTTGGGCCGAGGACACCCGTTATGACCAGTGCAAGTATGAGGGCCGGGAGCGCGAGGAATACATCGATTACCCGTTCGAGGACTGCCTCAATCCAACCTCCGTAATATCCAGCAACGAGGCCCAGCACCACGCCGAAGGGGGCACTAATCAGGAGCACAACGAGAGCCACGAAAAGGGATATTCTGAATCCAAAAATGACCTGAGTGAAGACATCCTTGCCCACGTCATCAGTTCCGAAAGGATGTGCGAGAGAAGGAGGCAGATAGGCGTGAGTGAAATCAGTGAACGGTCCCACTTGGTTCGCGTAAGGCGTTAGTAGAGGAGCAGCCAATGCCACAAAGACTATCGCCCCCAAGAGTGCAAGTCCAAGGATGGTCAATCGATCGTAGGTCAACCTACGGAATTGCCTCCTGATTTCATCAGCCTGCCCTGGCCTCAGGTGGATCATGCGTTCTCTCCTAATCTGATTCTCGGATCGACGTACCCCAATCCGATGTCAACGAGAGCGTTCAGTGTTACGTAGAATATTCCGATTATGAGAACCGTGGCGACGATTACGTTGAAGTCGTTGTTCTCCATTGCGGCGACGGCATATTGCGACAAACCGCCCCAGGAGAAGACTATCTCTACCAGGAACGCGTTCGCCACCAGAGAAGCATAGAGGAGCCCCAGAACCGTCAGCACGGGAACGAGAGCAGACCTTAGGGCGTACTTGAAATTGGCAGCCCATGAAGACGCACCGAACGCCTTCAAGGCGAGATAGTAGTCTTCCTGTGTTTGATCGAGCATCCCGGCATATGTGAGCTGAGCAACCTGGCCTATTCCCGCCAACGACAACGCAATCTCTGGTAGTACCAGATGTGATACTGAATCAGAAAACGCAGACCAGTTCCCCGTAAGCAGGCTGTCGACGGCATACATCCCCGTTATTTGAGTCGGAGCGGGTCCGCTCAGTTGGGAGATTATCGGCAGTACGTTGGTGGCGTAGCCGAAAATCAGCTGTAAAGACAATGCCAAGACAAACGGAGGGATTGCAATTCCCGATATCCAAAGAATCCGCACGAGGGCTGACACTGCTCTGCCCCTGTACGCCCCCGCAACGACGCCCAGGGGGATTCCTATCAGGGCCGTGAGCACTATCGAAATCGTGATTAGCTCAAACGTCGCGGGAAAGTAGTATTCGACATCCACCAGAACGTTGTGGTGGGACAGCAGTGATAGTCCCCAATTCCCGTTGAGGAAGTTCCACACGTAGAGGAAATACTGCTCGTAAAGCGGTCTGTCAAGTCCCAATAGGTGGTCGTAGTTTGCGACTTGACCGGGGGTGGCGAACGGGCCGAGGGCGAGCCGTCCTGGATCGGAAGGGAGTATGCGGGAGAGATAGAATATGATGAGCGAGAGGCCAACCAACGTCACCAGTGCGTAAATTACCCGGCGAGCGACGAACTGGGCAAAACTTGGCAAGCTCGCACTTCTTTGGCCCTAGCCAAATGTAAAAGTGTATAGCCTAAACCCGGGCGCCGCCATTATCTCTATCTCGTGCCAGCCATATGACGGCGCACTAACGAGGTTATAGAGTCTTGCCATGGAGATGCTGGCAGACGCGCCGCCTCCTTTGAGGGCCACATCGCTCCCGAGGTATGCTATCGGAAGAGCACTCCCGTCCAACTCTACCCTGATTGCGCTTGAATTCCCCTGAGCGACGATGTTCACCGACCTCGCATCGTATATCAAGAAGACTTTCGAATCGTTTCCCCCGGCAATCATGCTGTCATTGGCGCTGTACCATTCGCCTGAGAAATAGACGGTGTTGTTCTGCAGAGATCCCGTGAATGTGTAATCGAACACATGTTCGGGCGAGAACCCTTGAGGATTCCCGATAGGAGCCCTTATGGTGTTGTAGCCGACGTAAATTTCGGGAGTTCCTATCTTAGAGAAGTTCACGGCCGTCCCGTTTACCGAGTTGGAAATGTTCCCTGAAGCCACGCTGTAGCCCGCGCTCTGAAGAAGCTCTCTGATGACTGTCTCCGTCGTGTTGTAATCCCCCTCTCCTATCTGGGTGTGCCTGATTTCGCCATTCTGGTCTATGATGTACTCGGAGGGCCAGTATTCGTTGCCATAGACGTTCCAGGTAGAATAGTTGTTGTCCAGGGCGACGGGATACCTGATCCCGAGGGACTTCGTCGCGACCAGGACGTTAGTGTAGTTCCTCTCGAATTGGAATTCCGGCGTGTGCACCCCGACTACTACGAGTCCCTTCTCCCCATACTTGGCGTACCAAGCGTTCAGGTAGGGGATTGTCCTGATGCAGTTGATGCACGAATATGTCCAGAAGTCGACAAGCACGATTTTCCCCTTGAGCTGTGAGAGGTTGACGGGTGCCGAATTGATCCAGGCAGTGATTCCAACGAAGTTGGGCGCCTTCCCAAGATCGGGCAGGCTAGAAGCGGGAGAAATTGCGGAAGGCTGGCCGGGCGGTGAAATCAGCGAAGATACGGCTGCGGCGACCAGGACGATCCCCACGATGCCGAACACAGCCATGTAGGCATTGACCCTCATCGTATGTCGGCCTCTGCCGAAGTTCCTGAAACGTAGGCGAGAAATGCGGGTACCAATGGTAGAATGCATGGTGAAATGAAAGTCAGGAAGCCTGCGGAGAGGGCGACGAGAAAGGTGAGTTGGGATTGATTGAGCGGATTCGCAAGCGTAGCCAACGGGCCGATGCCGTTCAGGAAAATCTGCAGGACTCCGATGTAGTTGGTGACCACGAGCAAGCCCACGGTGACCAGCAGCAAGCCGCTAATTACTCCGTAGTACCTCATGATTCTGCCCGTCCTTCTCAGGAACCAGGATACTCTTGAAACGAAAGCGCCGGCTAGGAGGAAGGGGATGCCAAGCCCGAGCGAGAAAGCCATGAGGTAGAAGAATCCTGACGCGGGGGACACCGATGCTAGGGTGTAGACCGATCCGAGGATCGCCCCTACACAGGGAGTCCATCCCAGAGCGAACGCAACGCCGAAAGCGGAGGATGTCAGATAGCTGTTGTTGAGCTTCTTAACATGGAGTTTGTGCTCCTTGCCGAATATTGGAACGGGGTACCTCACGGATGCAACCATCAGCGCGCCGAAGGCTACAATGACTACGCCGCCTCCCAGCCTGATTGCGTCCATCGTCTCGAAGGGGGCTCGCGCGAGGACGGTCTGGAGCAGGACGCCAACCATGGAGAACACCAGGGTGAACCCCAATACGAAGAAAGCGGAGTTCAGGAATACCCGCTCCCTGACCTGGGTCTCATCTGCAGACATGCTGGTGGCTCACGGCAGTCCTGGTCGTGTAGCACAATCGGACGGCCTCGATTTTGGCATTCCCAGGTGTTTATGAAAATCCGGAGGGCATTCTTCTCGGGCCCCGGCCAAAGCGGTCCTCACACCGAGTCCCTCGGAAGATCCCTCTCGACGGCGTTGCGCTTCTTGGGGGCCCAATACGCGATAATCAGAACCGATGCGCAAGCGGTCGCGGCTAGTACCAAATCTAAGACGAGCAGGTAGGGAGAGACGGCCCCGGCCGAAGAGCTCGCGCTTGCCGTGGTAGAAGTGGTCGCGCCCAGCCCCACCTGCGGCGGCCCCACGGAAGAGAAGAAAGATGACTCGAGGACTTGCAGCCCGTCATACCCACCGATGCAATAGATCTGGCTCGAATAACCCACGCAAGACTGGCTCTGAATGTCTACCGGGTAGGCTACCGAGCCGATCCAGTTGAGATGGGTTTCGTTGAGATAGGAGAAGAAGACCGACCTCGTGGCAAGGGATGTCGAGTTGAGGCCTCCGACGCAGTAGAGGGCGGGATAGTGGACGATGCAGGACTGGCCTGCCACAGGGGTAGGGTACGCTGTCTCGCCTGTCCAGCCGGGCATCGTCCCGTTTATGGATGCATAGAATATCGAGTCTATGGCGATTGATGTCGCATTCAGCCCACCAACGCAGTAGAGCTCGCTTGAGTACGCTGAGCACGATTCGGCGGCGACTTTGACCGGATAACTGCTGGTTGTCTTCCATCCCGCTATGCCCGAGGGCGTAAGCCGGGCGTACTCCACGGCCGAAACCGCGGAGGAATTCGAACCAATCCCCCCGACACAGAAGATATTGCCCTGTGAGACCGCGCAGGACTGGTCATAAACTCCAAACGGGTAGTCGATGGTGCGGGTCCACCCTCCCATCCCCGAAGCAGTGATCGGTGCGAAGTAAGTGGCTGGGGTAATCTGCGGGTTGGACGTTGATGTTCCGGCGGCTTGCAGCCCACCCACGCAGTAGATATAGCCAGAGTACGTCACGCACGCCTGTCCGGCTATTCCAGTCGGGTAGTCTCCGAGCTTCGCCCATTCTCCGATCCCGAGCTTCGAGAGTGGCGCGGAGTACGTCGACCTCGTTGTCTGGGAAGTGCCGTTGAGGCCTCCGACACAGAAGACTCGAGCTTCGCCGGCGACACAAGAGAGAGCCGCCACCGGGGACGGATAATTGTGCACGGTCAAGCCGAGCACAGGCACTGTTCCAGACCATTCCGTGAGGTAGTCTGCGTAGGCGACGGGTTGCGAGGATGCCATGCAGACGCACGCCACAGCAATGACCAGGCATAGCGCACGCTGCCTTGGCGTCAACGTCGCAGATGACGTGGCGATTGGCTAAAAGCCCTTCGAGCGCTCCCCCGGTCAGCCCACCAAGGGCCTAGGGGACGTTGCAGCCTCGGTGAAGTGCAAAGGCTGAAGGGTCAGGAGCACGAATCGACGCCCCTAACCTGTGGTCATATCACCCATAAACCGATCTTCATTGCGGGTTTGCCGTCCAAGTAGAGGCTTGGATAACGGATCATTCCGTCTAGGTGGATGCCGGCTTCCACCTTTCCTCCGAAGGTGCTGTTGTCCCCCAGAGCGATGTGGATAGTCCCGTAGACTTTCTCGTCTTCCAAGATGATTCCGATCAGTCTGGCATTGGGATTGCATCCGACGCCGAATTCCGCAACGTTGTAGGCCTCCTTCTTCTTCACAGAAGCCAACATTCTGTCCCATTCTTTGGCCTCCTTGCCACCCACGATCTTGGTGGCAAACCCTTCCCTAATCGTCACTCTGGCGGGCTTCGTCTTGATCATCCCTACACTCGCAATTGAGCCGTCTATGACCAGAGTCCCCTCAGCGGTGCCCTCTACCGGTGCGACGTAAGCCTCTCCAGCAGGGAGGTTGCCGAAATCTCCGCGCTTAGCAAGAATTCCGGTGTCCCTTTCGACCACGCGTCCTTTGATCGAAAATGTCAAGTCGGTCCCGGCGCGCGAGGTGATTCTCACCTTGTCTGTTTTGTCCATGGCGCTGCCCATCTTCTCGCTCATACGGCCGACTGTGGAGTAATCGGCCGTCAGGGCCCCGGCTCCGAACAT
>Ga0187780_10001764_pt1 | contig 16337 bp, 14 predicted proteins | sample 1015_Q2_SP10_20__FD_132429 | JGI IMG/M metagenome (GOLD analysis project Ga0187780, IMG submission 132429) | Tropical peat soil microbial communities from peatlands in Department of Meta, Colombia - 1015_Q2_SP10_20_MG | ecosystem: Environmental > Terrestrial > Soil > Wetlands > Peat | place... | reverse complement strand
GGCAATGTTCTCTCGCACTACCTGGGCGATCCCACGATCACGGGTACCACCGCCGCCCCCAACGCCAACGCATTCATGCTCACCGGCACCAATGCGGCAGTGGACTATCCGGAAACAGTCAACCGCATGCATGATGTTGCCGTGGTCCTCAAGTACAAACTGTCCGAAAAGGTGATGCCGAGGTTTGAATACCACTACCAGCAATGGGACAACAAGGACTACCAGACTTCTGTTATGACCCAATATATGGGCTGCGTGAGCCCGGCGCCCAACGGGCCCCCAGTCACCAACGCCGTTCCGGGTTGCACGCTCCCAATTCTTAACAGCCCTACTTCGCCCACGCCTATCCCAGGCGCCACCAGCCTGTTCTATCCCTATTTTGTGGCTGGAGATCCTTCGGCAGCGCGCTACTTATTCCTAGGCGTCGACCAGCCTTCCTACCACGCCCACACGTTGATGGCCGCCTTGGAGTACCGTTTCTAGCGCAGGGCGGGAGAATTGAGAAAGGCCGGAGTGCGGTCACGCGGTGGAGTGACAGAGATCACCGTGGCGATCTGTGCTCTTTGTCACAATTAGCCGGAAAGATGATTTCGTAATCTGGCAGGGACACGACGACTCTGCAAGGCGGAGAGTGTTTTAAATAGTGGAGCCTGCCTGAAAGCGGAGCGTCTTTCAGCCAGTGGGAATTCGGCGTTGGTGGTATTTTGTGCCCACGCCGTGCCAGTTTCGATATCATACGTTCCGAGAAGCACGGCGTGCGGCCAAACGACCGTTCGCGCCGATTTTTGACTAGGGGGAGAGAAACATGCGGAAGTCAACCAATTGGATCGCCGGAATCCTCGCGATAACCTTGGCGATAGCAGTGGTTGTTTTGCTCGCGGCGCCAGCAAAGGCCGACACTGCGGCAGCCGAAGCGACTTACAAAGCCAAGTGCGCCATGTGCCACGGGCCGGACGGCAAGGGCGCTACGGCCACAGGAAAGACCATGGGGGTGAAAGACTTCAGTTCAGAAGAAGTCCAGAAGATGAGCGACGAAGATTTGTCCGGCGCGATCAGCAATGGCAAGGGCAAGATGCCCCCGTACAAGGCGTTGACCGCAGACCAGGTGAAGGATTTGGTAGCGTACGTTCGCGCGTTCGGAAAAAAGAAGTAATCGAGCGGCTGTAAGTGCTGTAAGTATTGTTTCGCTGAGGCGGAAGCTTGTTGATGGCACCTCGGCGCGGCGGGGAAGTTGTGTACACAGGAGGTCAGTATGGTGAAGTCCGGAAGTATTCTGCGTGCAATGCTGTTCTCTGCGGCGGTCCTTGCGACCATGTTCCTACTGAGCAGGCCTGCGAAATCCGAAGGCGGGGGAGAAGCGACTTATAAAGCAAAGTGCGCTGCTTGTCACGGCCCGGACGCGGCGGGCAAGGCCGCGGTGAAGTCGCCCTCCATCAAGGGAAAAACTGCCGAAGAGATCCAGAAAGTGATCTCGACTTCGCCGAAGCACGCCAGCCTGAAGAGCCTGACCGCGGACCAGGTGAAGGATCTCGCGGCGTATTTGGCCACCCTGAAGTAGCGCAGCCGCAAACGGCGGGCCTCTCAGTTATTTGCCTGGAAATGCGTTTCGCGGGGGCGCCAACCCATGTGAAGTGCCGGTTAGAATGACGGCGGACTTCGAAGCTTGGAGCGCGTGCAGCTATTCTTATGACATTTCGCGAGACAGTGCGGAACTGGATTCGGCTCATCTACTACCTGGGCCAGAATCCAATCAGCCTGGTTGGGGCCGTACTGACCACCACAGGCGGCGTAACGCTGGTTGCCTTTTGGTTCTATGACTTCCTGCTTCCCGGGCCTCCTCATCCTTACATTGGCATCCTGCTTTTCCTGATCTTGCCAGGGATATTTGTTCTCGGGCTCATTTTGATTCCCATCGGTATCTTGCTGCGGCGCCACCGGCTGAGGGTCAAAGGCGCGCTTCTGGATATTTATCCGGAAATCAACCTGCGCGAGCCTTTTGTGCGCCAGGGATTCTTCCTTGTCGGAGGAGCAACGTTTCTGAACGTGCTCATCTTTGGGACGGCGTCCTATCGCGGCGTGGCATATATGGATACCACGGAGTTTTGCGGACAAACCTGCCACACGGTGATGATTCCGGAATTTACGGCATACCAAAATTCGCCGCACGCCCACGTCAACTGCGTGGAATGTCACATCGGCCCCGGGGCGGGATGGTTCGTTCGCTCCAAACTCTCGGGCGTCCGGCAGGTCTTTGCCGTGACCTTTCACACTTACTCGCAGCCCATCCACGCGCCGGTCAAGTATTTGCGTCCCGCCCGGGAAACCTGCGAGCAGTGCCATTGGCCGCAGCGGTTCACCGGAGACAAGTTCTTCGTGAAGAAGACTTTCAAAGACGACGAAAAGAATACTGAGCAGACCACCGCTTTGCTGCTGAAGGTGGGCGGGCGTACTTGGCAAGGTTCGGTGGGAATCCACGGCAGGCACCTGGACGAGGGGGCCCGCATTCACTACATCTCGATCGACGACCAGCGCCAGGTGATTCCGGTCGTGTACTACACGAACGATCAGGGAAAAACAGTCGAATATGTTTCGACAGATATCAAGGCCACTAAACAGCAACTCGACGCCGGAGAACATCGCTCGATGGATTGCGTGGATTGCCACAATCGCCCGACCCACGAATTCGAGTTGCCCGAAAATGCCGTCAACCAGCGGATGGCCACCGGACTGATCAGTTCCGAACTGCCGTTCATTCGCAAGAAAGCAGTGGAACTGCTGAAAGCTGATTATCCCGATCGGGAAACGGCCCAGCAGCGCATCGTTGAGAGTGTCAAATCCTTTTACCGTACGAATTATCCGGACGTGTACAACTCGCGGCGCGCGCTGGTGGAGCAGTCGGCAGAGAACGTCGCGAACATCTATCTCCGAAATGTTTTTCCGGCGATGAAGGTGACCTGGGGTGTCCACCCCAACAATATCGGACACAACGATTATCCCGGCTGTTTTCGCTGCCATGACGGGAGCCATGTGAGCGCGGATGGCCAGGTTATTAACAATGACTGTTCGGCCTGCCACAATTTGCTGGCGGTCGAAGAACAGAATCCCAAGGTCCTTGCGGATCTGGGGTTGAAGCAGGCTCCCTGACATTTTCCGGACGTACTGAAAAATGAGTGCAGGGCAGATTTCGAAGTGGGCATGCGAGGCATTTCTAGCCTCGCTGCTTCTGTTCCTGACTTCCCTTTACCCTTGTGCGGCGGGACCGCCCCCCGCGAAGTCGCCGCAGAATCCCCAGCCGGGCGAGGAATGTCTCGCTTGCCATGGCGAAAAAAGTCTGACCACGACGAGGGCGGGCAAAACGGTCTCCCTCTTCGTGGATACAAAAAAGTTTTCCGTGTCGGTGCACGGCAGCCTCGGCTGCACGGGGTGTCACGCCGATCTGGCAGGCAAAGATCTGCCGCATGAGACACCGCTGGCCAAGGTCAATTGTGGAACTTGCCATTCCAGCGAGCAGGAACAACATGCCCGTTCCCTGCACGGAAAAGCCATCGCCCGTGGTGACCCCTTGGCACCGCACTGCGTCGATTGCCACGGCAACCACGACATTCTGCCGGTCAAAGATTCACGCTCTGCCGTCGCCCCACTAAAAATTCCCTTCGTGTGCGGCAAATGTCACCAGGAGGGAACTCCCGTTCAGCGCAACCGCCCGATCCATCAGGACAATATCATTGAAAATTTTTCCGAGAGCATTCACGGAGAAGGTTTGCTCCGGAAAGGGCTCATCGTGGCGCCCTCCTGCATCTCCTGTCACACCGCCCATATGATTCTGCCGCACACGGATCCGGCTTCCTCCATCGCCCGGCGAAACATTGCTGCCACCTGCACCAAGTGCCACGCCCAGATCGAATCCGTTCATCGGAAAATCATTCGAGGCGAATTATGGGAGAAGGAAGCCAATGTCTTGCCGGCCTGCGTGGACTGTCACCAGCCTCACAAAATCAGGAAGGTCTTCTATACGCAAGGCATGGCTGACGCCGACTGCTTGCGCTGTCATGAAAATCCGAATCTGAAACGGACCCGGGACGGACTCTCCCTGTATGTCCGTGCGGCGGAACTGCAAACCTCGCGCCACTCCAAGACTGCGTGCAGCCAGTGCCATTCGGAAGTGAACGCTTCGCGTGTGCGGCCTTGCGAAACGATTACGCGCGAGGTGGACTGTTCCTCCTGTCACGACGAAATTGGAAGGCAATACCTGACCAGCACTCATGGCCAGCTCTTGAGCAAGAAGGACCCCAATGCTCCGTCCTGCAAAGAGTGTCACGGCAACCACGGAGTGCTTGGCCGTCAGAATCCCCAATCGCCAACTTTCTCGACGAATGTTCCTACGCTCTGCGCTCGCTGCCATCGCGAGGGTCAGAAGGCTGCCGTGCGCTACACCGGACGGCAGCATGAAATCATCGAGCACTACACGGAAAGCATCCACGGCAAAGGGTTGCTGAAAAGCGGACTGACGGTGACCGCCACATGTACCAGTTGCCACACCGCACACCGGGTTTTGCCCCGGTCTAACCCTGAATCCAGCGTCAATGCAAATAATGTGCCGGCAACCTGCGGCCAGTGCCATCACGGCATCCAAGAGCAGTTTGATAACAGCATTCACGCCAAACTGGTGGCGAAGACCAACAAGGAACTGCCGGTTTGCAGCGACTGTCACACTGCTCATTCCATTCGCCGCACCGATGAAAATGCGTTCCGGCTGGACATCATGGACAAATGCGGCCGCTGCCATGAGGAAATTGCGAAAACCTACTTCGACACTTATCACGGCAAGGTGTCGCGGTTGGGGTACAGTAAGACGGCAAAATGCTACGACTGTCATGGGGCGCATGACGTCCTGCCGGTTTCTGATCCGCGCTCTCACTTGAGCCGTGCCAACGTAGCCGCCACCTGCCAGAAATGCCATGCCGGCGCCACCCGCCGCTTCGCCGGCTACCTGACGCACGCCACGCACCACGACCCTCGCAAGTATCCGTTCCTCTTTTATACCTTTTGGGGGATGACCACTCTGCTCGTCGGAACGTTTGTGGTCAGCGGTGTCCACACCTTGCTTTGGCTGCCGCGCGCTTTTCAGATGCGCCGCGAGTTGCGCGCCGCGGAAGCTGAAAAATCGGAACCGCCCGCGGTCGGGAGTCCCAGGTCCCCTGAGACTGCCCCTTTGAAGGAGAACGCAGATGACTGAGGGCGTTCCCGAAAAACGCCAGTTTGTTCGATTTACCCGACTGCACCGCATCATGCATGCCGGCATGATCGTCAGCTTCATGTCCCTGGCCCTGACCGGACTCACGCTGAAATTTTCCTACACCGCATGGGCGGCGGTTCTCTCCCACTTTTTCGGCGGCTTTGAAACTGCCGGCTACATCCATCGCTCTGCGGCCGTAGTCATGTTTGGTATTTTCATTACTCACTTGGTGGACCTCTACCGCTTGAAGAGGCGCGAATACGGTTCCTGGCGCGCTCTCCTGCTGGGGCCCAGCACCATGCTGCCCACCCGGAATGACCTCGCCGAATTGGCTGCCACGTTGAAGTGGTTCGTCGGTCTTGGTCCGCGGCCTGCGTACGGCCGCTGGACCTACTGGGAGAAATTCGATTACTTTGCCGTGTTCTGGGGAATCGCCATTATCGGCTCGACTGGTCTGACGCTGTGGTTTCCGGTGTTCTTCACGCGATTGCTGCCCGGCTGGTTCATCAACGTCGCGACCATCATCCATAGCGACGAAGCTTTGCTGGCCACTGGTTTCATCTTCACTGTGCATTTCTTCAACACGCACCTGCGCCCGGAAAAATTTCCCATGGACATCACCATCTTTACCGGCAGAATGCCCTTGGCCGAGTTGAAACGGGACAAGCCGAAGGAATACGAGGCGCTTGCTGCCAGTGGAAAGCTCGAAGGAAAAATGGAGGAGGCTTATCCGCCGATCGTCATCCGCGCAATCCGGTTCTTCGCCTGGGCGGCTTTGGCGGTGGGATTCAGTATTGTGCTTTGGATCGTCTATGCGATGTTGTTCGCGTACCGCTAATGGCGAACTCCGAATGGGCACACTAAACAAAAAACAGCGGACACTTCGAGCCGTTCTTACTCTGCTGCTAACGGTTGTTGCTTACTCGCCGTCGACGTACGGACACCCGCGAGCCGGAAACGCCCAAACGCTCTCAAAGGACGAACCTTGCCTGGCCTGTCACGGTCAGGCCGGCATGAAGTCGGAAGCAGGCAAGAGCATCTCGATTGATGCCGGCAAGCGCGCCGCCAGCGTGCATGGAATTCTGGGTTGCAAGGGTTGCCATAGCAGCATCAAAGACTTCCCGCATCCCGCAAAGATTTCTCCGGTCAAATGTTCCACGTGCCATGAAGCAGAATCGTCAGGCGTGCCGAATAGTGCGCATAGCGCACTTGGAAGCGAAGCTTGCTCTTCCTGCCACGGGAATGTCCACGAACTTACTTCTGCCACGAAGCTCGCACCGGCAAAGTGCGCGGAATGTCACGGCGCAGAAGCAAAAGAGCTTCACGAGAGCATCCACGGTCAGGCGGAGCAGTCCGGTGATCCCGATGCGCCGAAGTGCTCGAGTTGCCACGGTCCGGTTCACAGCATTCGAACGGCTGATAACGCGGCCTCGACGGTCGCGAAGAAAAACCTGCCGGCCACTTGCGCGTCCTGCCATAGCAACAACGATTTCCTCTCACGCCACAGGATTCCCATTGCGCATCCCGTAGAGAAGTACCGGCAGAGCGTGCACGGCCGCGCGGTCATGGCCGGGAAGAACGCCGCAACCTGCTCAGATTGCCACGGAAGCCACAAGATCTTGCCAGCCAGAGACGACGGGTCCAAGGTCAGTCACTGGAATGTCGCGCAGACTTGCGGAGCATGCCATCAGGAGATCGCCAGGCAATTTAACGAAAGTGTACACGGCGAGGCGCTGAAGGCCGGCGTACGTGATGCGCCGGATTGCACGAACTGTCACGGCGAGCATTTGATTTTGGATCCATCCAATCCCGCTTCCGCGCTCAACGCTGCGAACATCTCGGCACAAACCTGTGGACGATGCCACGCGGATACGCGGCTGGCACGAATGTACGACCTGCCTGTGGACCGGGTGCCATCCTATGCGGACAGTTTCCACGGCCTTGCGGTGCGCGAAGGCACACTGACTGCCGCGAACTGCGCATCTTGTCACGGAGTGCACGCAATTCTGCGATCGCGCGATCCACGCTCGACTGTGAATCCGGCGAACCTCCGCAAAACCTGCGGCCAATGCCACCAAGGCATGGGTGAAAAGTTGGCCATTGGCCCGGTTCACGTGCGCATTACCACTGGCCTTGCGCATCCGGTGGTTCAGTGGATCCGCGGGCTTTATCTAATTTTGATCCCGGTGACGCTGGGATTCATGATTCTGCACAATCTTCTGGACTGGGTGGCTAAACTGCGGCGCCATCGCCGGCCCGAATATAGCCGCGAGCACGTGGTTCGCATGAATCTGTGGTTTCGCATCGCGCATTGGGGAGTGATGCTGAGTTTCCCGACGCTGGTGTTTACGGGATTTGCGCTGAAATATCCCGATAGCTGGTGGTCTGCTCCGTTCCTCCTTTGGGGAAAGCACGATGCCTTCCGCGGTACGTTACACCGCGCTGCTGCCGTCGTGCTCATCGCTGCAACCGTGTATCACCTCATTCATTTGACGGTTAACCGGCGCGACCGCGCCTTGCTCACCGCAATGCTCCCCAAGTACAAGGACATGACGGACCTGCGGGATGTCGTTCTCTACAACCTGAACCTCCGCTCTCAGGAACCGCAGTTTGAGAAGTTCAACTACGCTGAAAAACTGGAGTATTGGGCATTTCTCTGGGGCACGCTGATCATGGCCATCTCCGGTTTTCTTCTATGGTTCAACAATTTTGCGCTGCGCCATTTTCCAAAGTGGATTACCGACGCCGCCACTGCCGTTCACTGGTATGAAGCGCTTCTGGCCACTTTCTCCATCTTGCTCTGGCATTTCTACATGGTGATCTTCGATCCGCTCGTCTATCCAATGGATACGGCCTGGGTGGACGGCAAAATTTCCGCGGAGCATTACCGCCATTACCGGCCCGGATATCTGCGCACGCTGCAGCGCGCCGGACTTTTTGAACTGGAGCCTGAAAAAAGTTCGTCGAAGGAAGAAACGCCGCATTCCGACCCACCGCTGGACACTCAGAAATCATAAGGGCCGTCTGCGGCGCGGCACTTTCGAGTTTTCCTTCGAAACTATACGCTCGAATTCGCCGGCGCAGCGAAGGCTTCGTGGGCTGGCATGTGGTGAGGAGCACAAAGTATGACCATTCGAACCATCATCGAGCCGTTTCGCATCAAGAGCGTTGAGCCCATTCATGGGGCGCTGCAGACGGAACGCCAGAAACTGTTGGAGCAGGCAGGCTACAATCTTTTTCTCGTCCCTTCGGAAGCGATTCTGATCGACCTGCTTACGGACTCCGGTACCGCCGCGATGTCCACCGATCAATGGGCCGCGATGATGCGCGGTGATGAATCATACGCTGGGTCACCCAGTTTCACGCGGTTTCGCCAGTCCGTGCAGGGTATTTTTGGTTTTCGCCACGTCATTCCTACGCACCAGGGGCGCGCCGCCGAGCGCATCTTGTTCAGCGTCATGTGCAAGAAAGGCGACATCGTCCCGAACAACACGCACTTCGACACCACTCGCGCCAACTGCGAATTCGCCGGCGCGGAGGCTCTGGATCTCCCGATACCCGAGGCCCACGAACCCTCCCATCTTCATCCCTTCAAGGGCAACATGGACACCGCCTGCTTGGCCGAGACAATTGCACACCATGGAGCTGGAAAAATTCCGCTGGTGATGTTGACTCTCACCAATAATTCCGGAGGCGGTCAGCCGGTCTCGATGGAAAACATTCGCGCGGTCAAAGAAATCTGCCGGAAGCACGGAATTCCTCTTTACATCGATGCCTGCCGTTTTGCGGAAAACGCCTACTTCATCAAGCTGCGCGAACCGGGCTACGCAGGAAAATCTCCTCGCGAAATTGCGCGCGAAATCTTTTCCAACGCCGACGGCTGCACCATGTCCGCGAAAAAAGACGGCATGGCCAATATCGGCGGATTCCTCTGCACCAATGACGACACTCTAGCCCAGCAGGAAAAGGACTTACTGATCTTGACCGAAGGGTTCCCCACGTACGGAGGCCTTGCTGGACGCGATTTGGAAGCCATCGCCGTGGGCTTGAACGAAGCGCTCGAGGAGGAATATCTCAAATACCGCATCGCCTCGACAGCATTTCTCGGCAATCACATCGCCAAAGAATGTGTACCCATCGTGCAGCCCCCGGGGGGACACGCGATCTATTTGGATGCCCGCGCCTTCCTGCCGCACATCCCGTGCGCACAATTTCCCGGCGTTGCGCTGGCCAACGAGCTCTATCTGGAAGGCGGGATTCGTTCCGTGGAAATTGGAACGCTGATGTTCGGCGAACATGCCACTATGGATCTCGTCAGGCTTGCGATTCCCCGGCGGGTTTACACGCAAAGCCATATCGAATATGTTGTGGAGGTGATTCTGGAAGTTTGGCGCAGGCGCGCCCAGATTCGAGGCTACGAAATTGTGGAACAACCCAAGTTCTTGCGGCACTTCACGGCAAAACTCAAACCGCTTTCTTCCTGACTCCCTATGAACATTTCCATTGACGCGGGACTAAAGAAAAAATGTCCGCGGACAGCGCTGGGGTGTGTTACCGCGTGCGTGAACCCGGGTCCTTCTCCAGTGGCCTTGCTCGGGGAGATGAATCAGAGAGAGCTCGAAATTCAAGAACTGCCCTTTCCGCGCGGCGTTTTAGAATCGCCGGGAATTGAGTCGGTTCGCAAAGCCTATAAGTCGCTAGGGAAAGACCCAGCGAGATATCGTGGTTCCGCGGAAGCTCTGCTTCGAAGAATTGTGGCCGGCAAAGGCTTCCCCCAGATCAATGTGGTGGTCGATGTGATCAATCTCGTTTCCGTCGAGAGCCGCTTGCCGGTTGGTCTCTACGATCTTGCTCATGTTGTCGGCGACATCGTGTTTCGTGCCGGGCGCTCAGGTGAAACCTACAAGGGGATCGGCAAATACGATTTGAATCTGGAAGGATTGCCCGTCTTCGCCGACACCGTGGGGCCCCATGGCAGCGCCACCAGCGATTCTGAACGCACCATGGTTACCGCAGAAACCAAGGAAATCCTCGCCGTGATTGTCTCGTTTGCAGGTCCTGAAACCCTTGGGCGTTGGGCCAAGCGGATGTCAGACTTGCTTACCCAGCATGCCGCTGCTCAGGAGACGGTCATTCGGGTAGTTCAGTAAACCGCCCGCCCCTTTCTTTTTTGTTAAAAGACCACGAAAGTACGTAGACAAACGACCATGCTCTTGTTTACCGTTACTAAGTGGCTGCTTCGAGCGTGGGGCCAGCCCTCTGAGGGGAGCATCATGAAGAGGAAAATTGCATCTCTAGTTTTGCTGCTTGGGACGGCGTGCGTCTCGCGCGCCCAGATCAACGCGCCGGGGCCGCTGATTTCTCCCAGTAATGCCGCCCCGGATTTTTCCGCTACTTCCGCGGCCAACGTGACGCTGCTCGCTCCTCTTTCTGTAACCGCTGCTTTTTCTGTCCCAGTCTCTCGGAGTTCCGGCCTCTTCGCCGCACAGCCCGTGACTACCGCCTTGCTGGCTGAACCGGCTCCAGCCGACCCGTCGCCGGCGCCAGATCCGAAATTCATTTACGGAGGCCGTGACGACTATCGCTGGCAACTCAGCATCGGTGCCACAATGTTCCGGTTTCGTTCCAACGAATTCAACGCCACTGCGGTCGGTGAGCAGACGGCCGTGGTGTACTTCCTTAACGACTGGTTTGGCGTTGAAGGGGACGTCACCGCAGCTTTTGCTCCCACGATTCTCGTCCAAGAGCATGTAAAGCTGGCACTTTATGGCGGCGGTGTGAAGATTGCCTGGCGGCAAAAACGCTGGGAACCTTGGATGCACGGAATATTCGGCGGCGCCCACGAACAGCCGCAAATGGCGGGTCAGAGCAGAAGCACCTATTCGATTCAGGCGGGCGGCGGTGCCGACTACCGCTGGAACCCTCGCGTTTCTTTCCGCCTGGAAGGCAACTATGTGCGGACCGCCTTTTTCAAACAAGGCCAGAATTGTTTCCAACTATCGGGTTCCATCGTCTTCCACTTCTAGCGTAGCCACGTTGGCGAAGCTCTCACTGCACAAGTAGCGGTTTACGAGGAACTTCTTCTTCGCGCATCGCGAGACTGTAGACAACGGATGCTGCCACCGCAGCGGATTGCTTCAAATCGCTTTCAAGAACGTGGTCGTAAGTGTCCATGTTGGTATGCGGAGCGCGCGTGTTGCTGCCTTCCATGTAGTCCCGTATCCATTGGAACCCCGGCAAGCCAATCTCATCGAATGACATGTGATCGCTGGCTCCCACGCCCGCGAGAGATACTGTCGACGCGCTGAGGTCTCTGACAGGCTCGAGCAACTCGCGGAACAGAGGCCGGGCGGCTTCGTTGCCCTGTAAGAATAATCCTCGGATGCGTCCTGTACCGTAATCGAAGTTAAAGTACGCGCCGAACGTCTGATATTCCGGCTTTAGCTCGAGCCGCGCGGGATTGTGCTGTCCGTCCGAGGCTGCGACTTTCCTCCCGAAATGCGCGGCTACATAAGCATGAGAACCGAGCCTGCCTTGCTCTTCCGCGCTCCAAAGTCCCAGGCGTATCGTACGCCGCGGCTTCAGCCCAAGGGATTGCAGAATGCGTATGACTTCCAATGCAGTAGCGGCGCCGGCAGCGTTGTCCGTCGCGCCCGTGGCCGCATGCCAGGAATCCAAGCAGCCGCCAATCATCACAACCTGTTCTTTCAAATCTGTTCCTGGGATCTCGGCGATGACGTTGTAGCCCATAGGGTCATCGTCGTAGAAACGCGCGGCAATATTCACTTCAAGCTGCACCGGGATTCCTCGCTCCACCAGCCGCACGATACGGTTGTATTGCTCGGCAGCGACGACAACTTGCGGCGTGACCGCAGGCTCGCTGAGGTCCCAAGCTCCCACGCGTTTTTCGAACGGCACGTCGGGAGGGTACGAAACCGTAGCCGAAGTGACGTAGACCGTTCCCGCATCACGCCAGGATGGCTGCAAGACCACGGCTGCGCCTTCTCTTTCAATCAACTGCCATTTGCGGTAGTTCAGTTCTTCGGTCGCACGTTGCTCGGGCGTGAAACGAAATGGTTCAGGCTCGCGCCAGGGTTTGGCATTCGCCAGGCTAAGTAGCTCTTCGTCGGTTCGTCGCTGCGCAGGTGGCTCGAAGAGTGGATCGACATTTCTGGCCGGCGAGAATAGGACTATCTTGCCTTTGAGCTTGCCCTCGTACTTGCTAAGGTCAGCAACGGTTTTCGCGTCAAGAAAAATGACTTCACCGCGAATCGTGCCGTTCGTGCTCGGGCTCCAAGCTTTGGGATACGCAATGAGCGGGCTGAAGTGTGGCGAAAGCACGTTCGCGCTAAAGCCCTCAAGCGACCAACCTCGGCCAAAGGGTCCCCAGGCCTCCAGGTGTGCGTTGCTCAGTCCCCACTCGCGCAGCTTGTCCATGGCGTATTCTTCCGCTCTCTTCAGGTTGGGTGAACCTGTCAAGCGCGGCCCGATTACATCGGTTAGGTAGCCGACCACATCCATGACCTGCGAATGATTTACTGCTGCATCGCGAATGCGTCTGGCAACCTCTTCGTTCGTTCTCCTTCCGGATATGGCCGTACCTGCGGTTGCAAGAAAAAGGGCGGCCTGTAGCGCAAGAACTCCTCTTTTCCGCATCGGACGAGGAAAATGAATCCGCTTTCTCTCCAACATCGGAGGACCCCTTCCGCGACAAATCCCAACTATGGAAGACAGGACGCGATTGTAACGCGCATGTTAACAAGCGACCTGCCTGTCGAATGGAGAGGAACTCCCCTAAAATGACCAGGAGTCCCAAAAACATTTAGTTTGGGGATTTTCTGGAAACAAGTCACTTTGAAGGCGGCTGCTGGTATTTCGCGGCGTCCACCGTCCGCCACTCGCCTTTGATGATTCCCTCCCGAATTTGCGCCGCCGACTTGCCTTTGCGCGTTTGCTCGTAACTGTAGAGATCCTCGTAGATGCACGTCCCACAGCCCGAACCGTGCCGGCTGGCAAAGCAATCCAGCAGGCTGGTGTGCCCCTGGCTGCGGTCGCAGTGGCAGTAGCATGGCTGCTGGTAAAGCGTCTTCTTGATCTTCGCGGCGACGGCATACGCATTTTGTACGACTGGGTCAGTGAAAAGTTCCGGATTCATTGTCTCGGGGAGCTCGCCTTGGGGAGGCTTTGCGTGAAAAGCTGGCACATCATCTGCCGGCTGGGCAGTATTTGCGCTCTGCGGCGAACTGGACCCCGCTGGTTGAGGAATCAGCACTAGAGCTGTCGCCAAGCCGAAAAGAAAAATCGCGCCCGTGAATTTTCGCATTGTGCCCATCATTGCCTCCCGCATCTGCTTCGCTGGAAAAGTCATAGTTTCCTACTTTACGTTCACTCCCGCTCAATTTCCATCGGATTGCCTCTGTGTCCGCTTCGAATCCAACAATCAGGGCAGCCGCAGGACCGCGATTCGAACGGCCGCCAGCTTGGTTGCGTCCATGATCTTTTCGCCGTTCAAATTGTCGATCTGGCTGTTGGCGATGAAATAGAAATCGTTTCCGCGAATTGCTCCCGTCGTCGGCGAGACGGTGAATTGCGAGCGATTCTCCAGGACGGTTGTACGCGTCACACTCGTTCCATCCTTCGAGAGTTTGAACGCGGCAAGGCGTGGCGACCCGATGCCGTTTTGTACCGCGATCAGCGAAGCATTGTGCCAATAAAGCCCGTCCGCGCCCGCCAACGTGTTGCGTGGACCAGGATTCACGTCGCGGCTTTCCCCACTGATTAGATCCACCTTTAGGATTCCCACTCCGTCCGCCACATAGATGGTGTGGTCGTCATCCGCGAGTGCAATCCCATTCGGATAGAAAAGCAAGCGATGCAGCTTCAGGGCCGCGAAAGTTTTCGTTTGTGGAACAAAGCGACAGACCTGATTACTTAGGCTGTCGGTCGTAATCACCTCTCCATTCTTTCGCACCACGAGGTCATTGAACCCGTGCTTGGCACCGTCCTTCGGCCCAAACCTTTCCAGCAATTTTCCAGAAGCATCAAAGTGCAGGAGTTCCGTCCGCCCTGCGTCTTCAAACGAGTCCGCCCACACCGTTCCGTCCGTAGGATCCAGCCGTATCCCTAAAACCGGCAAAAGTCCGTACCGGTCTCCCGGCACAAAATCCGAGACTCTTCCGTCCGAGTCAATTCTTACGATTTTTCTCCGGTTCAAACTGCTCATGTAAAAAAGCTTTTGCTTGTCGTCGTAAGCCAGCCCCTCCGGGATTAGATCTTTTTCCTCGGTCACGAACGCAAGCCGCGCCTGGGCCACGACCGGGAAGTCGCGATGGACTTGTTCCACCAGGTCGTCAAACTCTTTCGTGCCCTTCAGACCCAAGAAAGCCGGGTCGCCCGACGGATCAAACCCTTCTTTCATTGCCATGCTTTTCTTAAGCAATCCAAGAGCCTCACGGGTTTCGCCCAGATGCAACTTGGCGATGGCAAGCAAAAACGCCACTGCGCCCCGGTCCGGCACAATGGATTCCAGCTCTTCAAGCTGTACGATTTGTTCCCGGATTTCAGCGGCGTCCGTCGGCTCCGCCAGCACTCCCTTGACCTGTTCTTTTTCTTTCTCTTGCGAGTAGGCGAGAAGCGGTCCAATCGGGCATGCGCACAGCATCGCAACCGCTGTCAAAAGAAGTGGCTGGCGAAGATTCATCTCGCCATGTTAGACGGCAGGGATTGGATTTCGCGGCGTGCGATCGGCTCCCGCGTCGCCCCGTTTCGGCGGGAACGGGGAAATCCTGACTTCCAAATGTTTTCTTCTCAAGTGTCGCTGCGCGCGCCGGCCCCAGCCCCTGACAAACGTAAAATTCAGCGCCCCGCCAATCGCCGAACCGGCAAGCGGCACCAGCCGACCAACCCACTTCTCTGCTGCTTCGGTGCCCAATTTTGCGGCGAGTCGCTGTGCGATGCGCGGTGCCAGCTTCTCGACGATCTGTTTCTCCGTCAAATCCTTCCCGTAATCAACTCCCGCCGCTGCCGCCGCCGTTTTCCACATTTCCAGCCGCTGATCGCGTCCGTGCGACTCGAATCCGTACAGTAGCGCCAGCCGCTGTACTAGCCGCAGCGTGATGACCGTCAGCAGGCTGGCATCGGGCAAAAACGTAATCATGCCGCCCAACCCAAAACCCGCACCACCCGCAAGGGCCAGGCGCTCGGCATCGCGAATCAATTCTAGGGCGATGGCGTCCAATCGCTCGAGCGGAACGTCCTTCATTCGCGAGAAATTCGGCACCCACAAACCGTGCCGGTTCGCAAGATGCTGTCTAAACTCTTCAGGGTCAACCTCCACAGAGCGCATTCCCCGGAGCACTCCAAAGCGCAGCAGGCGGCCCACTGTGCGCCCTGCCAGTGACCCGCGCCCCGGATTCTGTAACCGCGCCATACCTCTTTGCATCTTACGGCGGCTGGACCCACCCAGCAACCGGTTGCGTTGCATCCGTAGCGTGTAGTTCGTCAGGTTTTTCAGTGCTAGGCTACAGGGGGTGACACCCACGCGGCAAGAAATCGCAAGTCCTACTTGACGCGGCAAAGCTTTTCGGTAAACTGCGATTTTCCTTATGGCGGCGATTCCACAATCCGTTTCGGTCGATGCCCTGCAGGATCTCGAATTCCCGCAGCGCGAAGCGGCCTTTTTCTATGGTCTCTTTCTCCGTGGCCATTCCGCTGACCAGTTGCGGCGCGATATTGAAGTGCCTAACGCCGTGCTGGCCAAGTGGCACCGGGAATCGGAGCGCGACCCACATCTCCGCGATATTCTTTCGCGCATGGTGGATTACCGGCGCCACGTTCTAGCCATCTTCGATTCTCTGGTCGGCTCCGACAACCAAGTCCAACGAGTTCAGTAGTCCCTGCCCCCTCGAATCGCCGCATGCTCCCTTTTTCCCATCCCATTGTCCTAATTGCGTACCAATTGCCTTTCTAGCTCTTCTGACTGAAAACCCTGTACTTACGTTCAGGTCAAATTCTGTCAGGCAACCAAATCTGGTGTCTTGTGGTCTAACGCAGTTCGGGGGGGACAAGTGTCACATAATGCAGGAGATTCCGTGGATTGACG
>Ga0187780_10001763_pt1 | contig 16347 bp, 14 predicted proteins | sample 1015_Q2_SP10_20__FD_132429 | JGI IMG/M metagenome (GOLD analysis project Ga0187780, IMG submission 132429) | Tropical peat soil microbial communities from peatlands in Department of Meta, Colombia - 1015_Q2_SP10_20_MG | ecosystem: Environmental > Terrestrial > Soil > Wetlands > Peat | place... | reverse complement strand
GCGCGAAGTCAAACGCTCAGCGGGGATACAAGCATGTCACGGACAACGTTTCCCCGATCGCAGGCAGCACCCGGTGACCAGCCTGTGGCCGACCGACCCCGGGCACCGATCCCGGGTGACCACTCTGCGTCAACAATTTGGTGCCACGCGGCGACAGCGTTCTGCGGTCGTCGTTGTGAGGGCCGCTCGGCCTCCGGGGGTCACCGAGGGGTCACCAAGAGTTCCCCGAGCGGTCACGCGCAGGTCGCAGCCCGTTCATTCGCATTCCCTAGCGTGGCCCCCATGGGGCGGCGACCCGTGCTCGAGGTGCGCGAGCTGTGGGCCGGCGATCCGACGGCCCCGGCATGCCGAGGCGTGGACCTGGCCCTCTGGCCTGGTTCGGTGACGGCCGTCCTCGGCGGGCCGGGTGCCGGGAAGTCCCAGCTGCTGCGGTGCATGGGGCTCGACTTCGCGCCGCTGTCGGGGCACATCCTGCTCCACGGCGTGGACATCACCGGGTTGGCGCCCGACCGCCGACGCCGCCTGCGGACGGAGGCGATCGAGCTGGTCCACCCACCGGCGCCCGCCGACGAGCCGGACCGGACGATCCCCGCGACCCGCGGCGGCGTGGTGCTCGCCGCCACTCGCCCGACCGTGCCCATCGCCGGGATGCGCCAGCGGATCCAGATCGCCAAGGCGCTGACCCGCCGCAGCGACGCCCTGTTGCTCGACGAGCCGCTCATCGGCCTGGACGAGGCGGTGCGCACGCGCATCCTGGAGCTCGTGGACCGGCTGCGCACCAACGCCCACACGGCCATCCTGGTGGCCACCCGCCACGAGGAGGTGGCCGTGGAGCTGGCCGATCATGTCGTGGTGCTCGAGCACGGCACCGTCGCCGGCCGCGGACACCCTGACGACCTCCTCGGAGGCCGGCGCAGCGCCTGAGCCCGCCGGGGCCTCAGCCGACGGTCCCGACCTCGACCCCCGCACCGATCCCGGCGTCGATCCCGCCGCCCGACGTCGCCTCGGCGGCATCCCCGGCGACGGCCACCTCGCCTGCAGGTGCAGGTTGCGAGATGGCCGTGGTCTTTCGCAACGGGATCTCCCGCAGCCGCAGGGCGAAAAGGATCGACAGGGCGGCGAAGGGCACGGCCACCACGAACACCGTGTGGATCGAGTGCACGAAGGCCTGCGTCACGGCGACCTGCACGCCGACGGGCATCCGGTGCAGGGCGTCGGGCGCGATGTTGAACCCCGACGCGCTGGCGTGGATGTGCAGGCTCGAGCGGATGCCGGCGGGCAGCAGCCGCGGCAGCCAGGCGTTGATGCGGTTCACGAAGATGGCGCCGAACATGGCCGTACCGAAGACCGCACCGAGCGAGCGGAAGAACATGAGTCCCGACGTCGCCGTGCCGAGCATCTCGACCTCCACCGCGTTCTGCGTGGCCAGGACGACGTTCTGCATGACCATGCCCATCCCGGCACCGAGCAGCACCATGAACAGGGCCAGCTCTCCGTACGGCGTGCTGGCACCGACCAGGGTCATGGCCGCCATCCCCGCGGTCATCGTGACGGTGCCGGCGAGTGGATAGACGCGGTACCGGCCCGTCCTGGTCACCATGCGCCCGGAGCTGATCGACGCGGTGAGGATCCCCGCCATCATGGGCAGGACCATGAGGCCCGACATGATCGGGGTCACGCCCCGCACGACCTGGAAGTAGAAGGGCAGATAGACGATGGCCCCGAACATGGCCATGGCGATGAGGAAGGACATCCCGCTCGACACGTTGAAGACGTCGTTGCGGAACAGACGAGGCGGGAGCAGCGGCTCGGCCGCGACCGTCTCCCACCAGCCGAAGACGACGAGCAGGGCGATGCCGATGCCGGCCAGGCCCAGGATCACGCCCGACGACCACGGGTATTCGGCGCCGCCCCAGACCGTGACGAGGAGCAGGGCGCTCACCCCGCCGACGAGCAGGCCGGATCCCAGATAGTCGATGCGGTGGGGCTGGCGACGGAAGGGAAGACGCAGAACGCTCGTGGTCACCGCCAGGGCCACGATGCCGATGGGGATGTTGATGTAGAAGATCCACCGCCAGCTGAAGTGCTCGACGATCACCCCGCCCACGAGCGGCCCCACGACGCTGGCGAACGCGAACACCGCGCCGAACAGCCCCTGGTAGCGGCCACGCTCGCGGGGGGCGACGACGTCGCCGATGATGGCCATGGCCAGTGCCAGCAGCCCGCCCGCGCCGAGTCCCTGGACGGCCCGGAAGGCGATCAGCTGGTCCATGTTCTGGGACAACCCCGAGAGCGCCGATCCCACGAGGAAGACCACGATGGCGAACTGGAACACGATCTTGCGGCCGTAGAGGTCCGAGAACTTGCCGTACAGCGGCGTCGTCACCGTCGACGCCAGCAGGTAGGCGGAGACCACCCAGGACAGCTGGGCGAAGCCGTGGAGATGGAAGACGATCTTCGGCAGCGCCGTGGCGACGATGGTCTGGTCGAGCGCGGCGAGCAGGACGCCGAGCATGAGCCCGGCGAAGACGATCAGGATCTGGCGGTGGCTGAGGGGCGCGCCCTCGCTGCGGTCGCGGGCTGCGGCGTCGGCGCTCATGCCGCACCTCCACCGGGCACGCCCTGCATGTCGGCCGCGAGGCGGGCCAGCGCACCGGTCAGCGCGCCACGTTCCGCCGCGCTCCACCCTTCGAGGGCCCGGCGCAGGACCTGGTGGCGCGCCGCGCGCACGGCCTCCAGCACGTTGCGGCCGCGCTCGCTGACGCTGAGCCGGCAGGCCCGGCCGTCGGCCGGGTCGGCGACGCGCGTGACGAGGCCGCCGTCGACGAGCTGCTTGGCCTGGCGGCTGACCGTCGACAGGTCGAGCTCGAGGAGCGCCGCCAGGTCCGACAACCGCTGCGGTCCGGCCGACTCGTCGAGCCGGTTGAGCATCCAGTAGCCCGAGCGGTCGATGCGCTCGCCCTCGTGGAGCGCATGCGGTGGCACCCCGAGACGGAGGATCGTGCGGGCCACGCTCACCAGTGCGCGCTCGAGGTCTTCCACGGACGCCGGTGCGCCCTTGCGCTCGCCGCCGGGGCGCCGCGCCTTCGCCGGCGGCTCGGGGTCCGTCGTCGTCGTCGCCATGTCGTTCGCTGCGTCCGTCCTCGTACCGGCCTCGACCGCGCCCCTCGCCGGGTCCAGGGATACTGCTTGGTACAACCAAGTATCTCGGCCATCCATTCCCGGCGCAAATCGCCAGGTGACGGGCGGGAGTCAGCCGATGAAGCGGCGCGCGAAGCGGCCGAGGGCCTCGGGCACCTCCCGGGTCCGGGTCCACGGCGTGACGATCACACGATCGACCCCGGCCCCGGTCAGCGCGTCGATGTCCGCGTCCTCGGCGATGGCCGCCCCCACCGTGCAGGTGAAGGGGGCCTCGCCGAACCCGAGCGCGGCGCGCCGGACACGGAGGGCCTCGACCAGCGGAGCTGCGCTGCGGGCGTCGTGCGACAGGCCGATCCATCCGTCGTGGCGCGCGGCCCGGCCCAGCGCCGCCTGGGTCTCACCCCCGACGAGCACCGGCGGGTGGGGATGCTGGACCGGCTTGGGCTCGAACATCACCTCGTCGAACTCGAAGAACTCGCCTCGGTGCGAGACGACGGGCTCGGTCCACAGGCGCCGGCACACCTCGAGTGCCTCGTCCAGACGCCGCCCCCGGGTGGCGAAGTCGAGCTCCGCGGCCCGCCACTCCGACGCCAGCCACCCCGCCCCCACACCCAGCTCGGCGCGCCCGCCGGAGACCACGTCGAGGGTCTGCACGGCGCGTGCGGCCACGAAGGGCGACCGGAGGGCGAGGTTGTAGACGTGGGTGCCCAGCCGGACGCGGGTGGTCCGCCCGGCGAGGAAGCAGAGGTACGCCAGGGAGTCGAAGATGGGCGTGGTCGGGGGGACGGGAGGGTGTGCCGCCCCCGCGTAGGGCGAGCCCGCCATGGTCACCGGGAGCACCAGGTGCTCGGGGAGCCACACCGACTCGAACCCGAGGGCGTCGGCGGCCTCGGTGGCCTCCACGAACATGCCCGGATGCATGGCCCCCAACGCCACCCCGAAATGCATCCCCGCACGTTACCGACGGGTGGTGACGCAGGTGGCCAGGCAGCACCGGGCCGATGCGGCCGTCGCGTCCGGAGCGCGGGCGCCGTGGCGCACCCACCAGGACGCCACCGTGGGCGCGGCGGACGGGTCGACGAGGCGGGCCAGGACCAAGGCGCCGACAACCCGCGCGCCGGCACGGGCCAGGGCACCCATGACGCTCAGCACGTGGGCGCCGCTGACCCACGCGTCGTCGAGGACGAGCACACGACGGCCGGCGACGTTCCCGGCGATCGTGCAGGCCGCCGGTGCGGGGTGCAGGCGGCGCACGGCACCGGGTCGCACGCGCACGTCGAGATGGTCGGCTCCCGCCAGGAGCGGCACACGTCCGCACAGGTCGACGAGGGGATGGGGGGCGTCGGGGCGGCGCCCCGAGGCGGAGGGGACGACGGCCAGCGCGTCCCAGCGCAGGCCCGCGGCGCCGAGGCAGGGACGATGGCCGGCCAGCTGGCGGGTCAGGAACCGGGCCAGTGCGTCGGCGTGCGCGCGCCGTGCCGCCGCGCCCGGGGCGTCCTTGTAGCCGCGCAGGGCCCGGTGCAGCGGGTCGCCGTTGCGAGCGAGGGCCAGGGCCACCACCGCCGGCGGCGCGTCGGCACCCCAGGCGCCGGCGCCGGTCCGACAGCAGAAGCACAGCGCTCGCCCCGCGCGCACCGGCCCGTGGCAGAGGGCGCACACGCCCACCTGCACGGGCGGGACCGCTGACCCGAAGACGGACATGGCGACCGTTTCCGCTCGGCACCGACGGCTCGACGGGCGAGACCGCGCGTGCATCGACGACGGGGGCGGCGGGCGCGCCGGCGCCTCGCCCCGAGGACGCGGTCAGGCCGTGACCGGCTGCTCGCGCTGTAGCAGGAAGGTGCCGGTGGCCCGTGAGACGAGGGCCCCCTCGGCGTCCCGGACGGTCGCCTCCGCGTAGGCGACCTGGCGGGCCATGCGCACGACCTCGCCTCGCACCGCATACGGTTCGCCGTGGCGGGCCGGGCGCATGGTCTCCGTCTTCATCTCGAGGGTCCCCCTGGTCCGGTCGCGCCCGGGGAGCGCCGAGTTGATGGCGAAGTTCATGGCCGCATCGAGGACCAGGGAGTGGATGCCCGCCTGGACGATCCCATGGGGGTTGCAGGCCAGGGGGGTCGGGGTCCACGCCGCGTCGACCCAGCCCAGGTCCTCGCCGTCGACTCCGTAGGCCTCGAAGGCGGCGCCGACCAGCCCGATGACCTCCATCCCGCCGTCGCCCAGCCAGCGGTCCATGTCCTTCACCTGTCGGCTCACGGGCTCACCGTAGCGTCCGGATGTGCCCTGGCCTGGGCCGCGGCGGCGCCCGGCCGGCGGGCGGACGGCGGGTTGACCGCTACGCTGAGCAGCGGGAAGACTCTTGACCGATCAGTCAGGTTTTCCCCCGAGCGACCGACGGCCGGTAGGGACCCCCGCGGCCCGCCGGACCAGGAAGGAGCGTCAGCCATGACCAACGCCGTGATCGTCGATGCGGTGCGCACACCCGGAGGCCGGCGCAACGGCAAGCTGCGCGGCTGGCACGCCGTGGATCTCGCCGCCCAGCCCCTCAAGGCCCTTGTCGAGCGCAACGACCTCGACCCCGCCGTGGTGGACGACGTGATCGTCGGCTGCGTCATGCAGGTGGGCGAGCAGGCGCTCAACGTCGGGCGCAACGCCGTGCTGGCCGCCGGCTTCCCCGAGTCGGTGCCCGCCACCACCATCGACCGCCAGTGCGGGTCCTCCCAGCAGGCCCTCCACTTCGCCGCCCAGGGCGTCATGGCCGGTGCCTACGACGTGGTCATCGCCGCGGGCGTGGAGCACATGACCCACACCCCCATGGGATCGAGCGTCGTGCGCGACCTCGGGTTCCCCTTCGGCCCCACCATGATGAACCGCTACGCCGAGCGCGGGGGGCTCGTGTCCCAGGGCATCTCGGCCGAGATGATCGCGGACCAGTGGGACCTCTCGCGTGAGGACCTCGACTGCTTCAGCGCCCGCAGCCAGCAGTACGCGGCGCGTGCCACGGCCGAGGGCCGCTTCGAGCGCGAGATCGTCCCCGTCGCGATCAAGGACGACGAGGGCAACGTGACCGACGAGATCATGACCGGCGACGAAGGCGTGCGGCCCGACACCACGGCCGAGGTGCTCGCCAACCTGAAGCCGGCGTTCAAGCCCGACGGCAAGGTGACGGCCGGCAACTCGTCGCAGATCACCGACGGGGCGTCGGCCGTGCTCGTCATGAGCGAGGAGAAGGCCGCGGCCCTCGGCCTCACGCCCCGTGCCCGCTTCCACGCCTTTGCGCTGGCCGGCGTGGACCCGGTCACCATGCTCACCGGCCCGATCCCGGCCACCCGCAGCGTCCTGGAGAAGGCGAAGATGTCCATCGACGACATCGACCTCGTGGAGATCAACGAGGCCTTCGCTTCCGTCGTGCTCGCCTGGGAGAAGGAGCTGCACCCGGACATGGAGAGGGTGAACGTGAACGGCGGGGCCATCGCGCTGGGTCACCCCCTCGGCGGGTCGGGGGCGAAGCTCATGGCCACGCTCCTCAACGAGCTCGAGCGGACCGGCGGGCGCTGGGGCCTGGAGACGATGTGCGAGGGCGGCGGCATGGCCAACGCCACCATCATCGAGCGCCTCGGCTGACCCCGTCCCTCGCGGGCGGCTTCGCCCCATCGGGACCACGCGATCACCGCCATGCCCCGGCTCCGGCCGGGGCGTGGCGCGTCCGGCGTCAGTGGTAGCGCGTGGCCAGCCCGAACCCGCCGGCGATGAGGGCGATGCCCGCCAGCAGGTACCAGTTGGTGGGCGAGGCGGGCAGTGCCTTGAAGTAGTTGAGGATGATGGTGAGGCCGCCGACGATCAGCAGGGCCAGGATCGACACGCCCATCCATCGGGGGCTCTTCTTGACGTTGCGCGGGATGGGCGGCGTGTAGCGACCGGTGGACGACGCCTTGGTCGCGCCCGGCGCGGCCCGGCCCGCGGAGCGGCCCTTCCTCGACGCCCCTCCCGGTCCCCGTCCCCCTGGCACGGCCCCAGAGGATAGCCAGCCGGCCACCGCCCTCCGGGGCGGGCCGCCGGCGACCTCGCCGCCGGTAGCCTCGGCCCATGGCGGCGAGGGTCCTGCTGATCGACAACTACGACTCGTTCACCTACAACCTCGTCCAGGAGCTCGGCGAGATCGGGGCGGACCCGGTCGTCTACCGCAACGACGCCATCGACGTGGCCGGCATCCGGGCGCTGGCCCCCGACGCGCTCATCATCTCCCCGGGCCCGGGCCGGCCCGAGGAGGGCGGGATCAGCCTGGCCGTGGTGGCCGAGCTCGGCGGCGAGATCCCCATCCTCGGCGTGTGCCTCGGGCACCAGGTCATCGGCCAGGCCTTCGGCGCCACCGTCGGGCGCGCCCACGAGCTCATGCACGGCAAGACGTCACCGATCTTCCACACGGGCGTCGGGGTGCTGCGGGACCTGCCCAACCCCTTCGAGGCGACCCGCTACCACTCCCTGGTGGTCGAGCGCGACAGCGTCCCCGACGTGCTCGAGGTCACCGCCGAGACGGCCGACGGCCTGGTCATGGGGCTGCGCCATCGCGAGCTGGCCGTCGAAGGGGTGCAGTTCCACCCCGAGTCGATCCTCACGCCGGTCGGACCGACGCTGCTCGCCAATTTCCTGGCCGACGCCGCAGCCGGCGCGACGCGCTGACCGACTGATTCCCTCGGTCGAGGGCGGACCGACCCACCCGACACGACGCGGGGCCTACGCGCAGGAGTAGTTGACCGAGGTGCCCGACGGCTGTTGCGAGTTCGCCGCCGGGTTCTGGCTGATCACGTGCGTACCGGACACGCACGAGGCATCGGGGTTCGGGGTGAACCCGGCGGCCTGCAACGCCGAATGGGCCCCGTTCGGCGTATCGCCGATGATGCCGGGCACCGCCGTCGTCCCTGGTCCGCTCGAGACGACCAGGTTGACAGACGAACCTCGATTGACCTGGGTGAAGGGCGCCGGCGTCGTGCTGATCACCTGTCCCTGTGCCAAGGAGCTCGACTGGTACGTCGTGGTGCCACACGTCAAACCGCTCTGACCGAGCAGGCTGCACGCGGTCGTCAGCTGCTGACCGACGACGTTCGGGACGCTCACCGTCGCCGAGGTGGTCGTCGTGGTGGGGGAGGTGGTCGTCGTGGTCGACTGCTGGGCAGTGATGAGCGTCACGGTGCCGCCGGGAACGATGGTCTGACCGCCCTTGGGGTTCTGGTCGCAGACGACGTTGATCTGGATGCAGTTCGCCGACTGGGCCACCTGCACCTGCAGCCCGAGCTGCTGGAGCTGGGACGTGGCCGCCTGGACCGACTGGTTGGTGAGGTCGGGCACCGTCACGGGACTCCCCGCGCTCCCCGTGAACAGCGTCACCGTGCTGCCGTGGTTGACCTTCGTCCCCGAGCCGGGGCTCGTGCGGATCACCTGCGTGTTCGGCGCGCTGGAGGCGGGATCCGCCTGCACCTTGGACTTGAGCCCGTCGTTGGTGAGCGTCTGCTCCGCCTGCGTCACCGTCTGGCCCACGAGGTTCGGGATCGTGACCTGGTTCGACGTGGCGGTCGTGGTGGCCCACCAGCCGAGCGACTTGCCGAGGAAGAACACCACCACGGCCAGGGCGACGAGCAGGACGACGAGGATCCCCACGTAGAGGCCGGTGCGGCTGGGGGCTTCCTCGAGCTCGGGGCCGGCCGGGGTGACCTGGGGCAGGGCCTGGGTGGAGCCGTAGGCGGCGATCGTCTGCGTGGTGCCCATCGCCGCCGCCGGCAGCGGCCCAGCGCTCACCGCGCGTCCCTCGCGGAAGCGCATCAGGTCGACGCGCAGGTCGTCGCCCGTGGCGTAGCGGTACTCGGGCGCCTTGGCCATGCACTTGAGGATGATGGCCTCCAGATCGGGCGGCACCCCCGGGTTGATCTCGCGCGGCGACGGGGGGTTCTCGCGCACGTGCTTGGACGCCACCGCCACCGGAGACTCGCCGACGAAGGGAGGACGGCCGGTGACCATCTCGAAGAGGACCACGCCGAGGGAGTAGATGTCGCTGCGCGAGTCGACCGAGATCCCCTCGGCCTGCTCCGGGGAGAAGTAGGTCGCGGTCCCCATCACCGCACCGGTCTGCGTCAGGCTCTCCTCGGTGTTCACGGCCCGGGCGATGCCGAAGTCGGTCACCTTGACCGTGCCCTCGTCGGTGATGAGGACGTTGCCCGGCTTCACGTCGCGGTGGACCACCCCGTGGCGGTGTGCGTAGGAGAGGGCGGCCGCCACGTCGGCCGCGATCTCGACGGCCCGGTCGGGGTGCAGCGGGCCCGCGGTGCGCAGGATCGACGACAGCGCGCGCCCGTCGACGAACTCCATGACGATGAAGTAGGTGCCGCCGTCCTCTCCCCAGTCGAAGACCGGCACGATGTTCTGGTGCGACAGGTTGGCGGCGGCCTGTGCCTCACGGCGGAAGCGCTCGACGAAGGACCGGTCCACCGACAGCTCGGGGAACAGGACCTTGAGCGCGACCGGGCGGTCCAGCATGCGGTCGTGGGCGCGGTACACCTCGGCCATGCCCCCCCGGGCGACCAGGTGCGAGAGCTCGTAGCGTCCCGAGAGCACTCGAGGGGTCTGCGTCGAATCCATGGCGATCAGAGCCTAGGTCCGTGCATCGTGCCGCCCTCGTCAATGGTCACGTCAGTTCCTTCCTGTGGTGCCGCGCTGCGGTCGCGGGCCGGTGCGTCCTCATGGCAGCGCCAACGCCGCCTGGATCATCTGGTTGACGACGGGCCCCGAGACCTCGGCGCCGGTGGCGGAGAGGGATTGGTTGGGGATGACCACAGCGATGGCCACCTTGGGGTGGCTGGCGGGGGCGAAGGCGATCATCCAGTCGGTGGTGGCCGTGTTGCCCACGCCCACCTGCGCCGTTCCCGTCTTGGCCGCCACCTGGTCCTGGGGCGGGAAGCCGACCCCTGACGCCGTGCCGTACTGGACGACCTCTTCCATGAGCTTGGTGACCGCCGCCGCCGTGGCCGGCGACGTCGCCGTGAGCCACGTGGTGGGACGGTAGGTCGTCACCAGCGAACCCTGGGAGTCGCGCACCTGCTGGACCACATGGGGCGTCATGATCGACCCGTCGTCGGCGAAGGCCGCCGCCACCAGCGCCATCTGCAACGGGCTGGCGATGGTGCACTTCTGGCCGATGGACGAGAAGGCCAGGTACACCTGCGCGCCCTGATAGCACGCCGGCTGGAGGAACTGCGACACCTGGAAGGCGCTGTGGGGCAGGTCGATGGGCGGCTGCTGGTTGAAGCCGAAGGCGTTGGCCTCGGCGGCCATCGAGGGCGCACCCACCCTGGTCCCGAGGATGGCGTAGCCGGTGTCGCACGAGGGCGGGAGCATGACGGCGATCGTCCCGCCGCAGTAGGACGCGCCGTAGTTGCACAGCGGCGTGGTCTGGCCGCCGAAGTAGTGCGGGGGGATGCAGGAGAACCCCGGCATGGGCGTGTTCACCAGCGGGGGCGCGTGGTCGTAGGTGGCGGCGGTGGTCACGGTCTTGAACGTGGACCCCGGCGGGAAGATGTCCTGGTAGGCGAGCGACACCGCGGGGGCGAAACCGGTGACCGGGTCGCGGGTGTTGATGGCCTTGAAAGCCGCCGCCTGGACTGCGGCACTGTTCACCGTGAGCGGGTTGGGGTCGAACGTCGGGTTCGAGTACATGGCCTCGACCGCGCCGGTGCTCGGGTCGAGCACCACGATGGCCCCGTTGCGCCCCGCCAGGGCCTTGACCGCCTCCTGCTGAAGGACGCTCGACATCGTCAGGGTCACCGTGTCGGTCACCGTGGTGGTGGTGAGGAGGTCGCCCAGGGTCTTGACCGGCTTGTTGTGGGCCACCAGGTACTGGTTGTAGGAGGACTCCACGCCGGTGGCGCCGTAGTTGGTCGACAGGTAGCCGACGATCTGGGAGAACAGGGGGCCCGTCGGGTACTGGCGCTGGTACTTGTACGACCCGTGACCGGTGGCGGCCACCGACTGGGCCAGCACGATGCCGTCGGCGCTCTGGATGATCCCTCGAGGCTGGATCTCGCGCGCCGCGATCACCGCCGGGTTGGCCGGGGCGGTGGCGTACTTGTGCGCCTGGACGACCTGGATGTTGCTCAGCTGCAGCAACAGGATCGCGAAGCACAGGAGCAGGAAGGCGCCGAGCCACCGGATCCGGCTCGCCATCAGGCCACCTGGCCCTGCGCCGGCACCCGCGCCACGCGCCCGCCGAGCGCGTGCGACGTGGTGGTGGTCGTGCCGGGCCCCCGCGTGCTCCCCCCGGGCCCGGTGGTGGTCGAGGTCGACGGTGGCAGCGACGTCTTCGCGCACTCGTCGACGACGTCGGGGAAGACGGGTGCGCCCACGGGGGCCACCAGGTTGGCCTGGCACTTGAGCCCGAGGACGTAGCTGTCGGCCGCCTTGAGCGACGGCTCCTCGACGTTGCTCTTCACGTTGGGCACCAGCAGCAGCGCCGCCGCCGGCACCTGGGCGAGGGAGACCCCGGTGTGGCGGACGATCTTGGGCTGGATGCCGAGCACGCCGCCGGCGCGGCCCTGGTAGATCACGACCTCCTGGCAGCGCGGGTCCCCGGACGCCCCCGGCGGGCACCCCGCCAGCGAGGGCTCGTAGGTGAGCCCCACGTAGTAGGAGGAGTTCGCATACCAGCGCACCACCGACCACGCGGCCACACCGACACCGGCCAGGAGCAGCACGAACAGGATCACCCGCAGGGTGATCCGCCTCGGCCGCTTGGGCCGGCCCTTGCGGTCCAGGCGCCGTGCGGGCGTGGTGTCGACCTGGGGAGGTGGCCCGTCGAGGAGGCCCGCGGGGATGGTGGCACTCGACAGGGTGGCCACCGAGCCCCGGGTGCCGTCCCCGTCGTTGACGGACCCCTCGCCGGCCGGTGCCGTGCCGATCGCGCCCGTGAGACCCGCCGCACCGGCCGCGCCCACCGTGCCTGCCGCGCCGGCGAGACCCTCCGCACCTCCATCCCCAGGATCCGCGGCCACGCCCGGCGGTGGTGTCGAACCGGCCCGGTCCGCCGCGTCGGTCGCCATGGCCACGCCCGCGCCGGTCCCGTCGTCCGCTTCGCCGTCGGCCACCAGGACGTCGACCAGCACAACCGTGATGTTGTCGTTGCCCCCCGACGCGTTGGCCCTGGCCACCAGCGTCTCGGCCGCCTCCTGGGGATCGGGCACCGACCCCAGCAGGATCGTGATCTCGTCGTCGGAGAGCTCGTTGGTGAGCCCATCCGAGCACAGCAGGATCCGGTCGCCCTGGCGCGGCGACACGTCCCAGATGTCGACGTCCACCTCGGGCCCCACCCCGAGGGCGCGCGTGAGGATGTGGCGGTGTGGGTGGACGTCGGCCTGTGCCGGCGTCAACTCGCCGCGGGCCACCAGCTCCTCGGCCACGGAGTGGTCGACGGTCAGCTGCTCCAGGCGGCCCGCCCGGTACCGGTAGGCACGTGAGTCCCCCACGTTGGCAAGTACCAAGTGGTCGCCCTCGCCCGTGGAGACCAGCCCAATGGTCGTGAGCGTGGTCCCCATGCCGCGCAGGTCCGGGTCCGACTGGCTGCGCTCCCACACCGCCTGGTTCGCGTCGCGCACGGCCTGCAGCAGCCCGTTGGGCGAGGGCTGGGAGCCGAAGCCCTGCTGGAGCGCGCTGATGGCGGTCTGCGCGGCCACGTCGCCGCCCGCGTGGCCCCCCATGCCGTCGGCCACGGCGAACAGGGTGGCGCCCTCCAGGGCCTGGTCCTCGTTGATGGCCCGTACCCGGCCGACGTCGGTGGCCGAGCCCGAGCGCAGGATCGTCATCGCGACACCTCGAAGACGGTGCCGCCCACTTGCAGGAGGTCGCCGCGCCCGAGCCGCGTGGCGCCGTCGATGCGCGCTGCGTTCACCCACGTGCCGTTGGTGGAGCTGAGGTCCTCGACCCACAGGGTCCCGTCACGGCGGAACAGGCGGGCATGGAGCGCAGAGGTGTAGGAGTCGTCCACGCGCACACCGCAGCCGGCGGCCCGGCCGATGGTCAGCTCGTCGCCGAGGTCGAACAGTTCACCGCGCTTGTCCTCGGGCTCGATCACCTTGAGGCGCAGGCTCCGGCGCTCACGCCTGCCGCCGCCGGCTGCCGCCGCCGACGCCTCCGCGCCGCCGCCCCGGGTCCGGGGCGGGCGGATCTCCACCCATACGGCGCGGATGACCCGGAAGAAGAACAGCCAGATGAGCGCGACGACCAGGAGCTCCAGGGCCCGCAGAAGGTTCTGGTTGTCCAACGAGGGCGCGGCGAGCAGCACCATGGCGGGATGTTCGGTCGCCCTACGAGCTCTGGAAGCGGAGGATGGTCGTGCCCACGGTGATGTCGTCCCCGTCCTCGAGGACCCGCTCCCGGATGGGGAGGCCGTTCACCCTGGTGCCGTTGGTGGACTGGAGGTCCACCGCCACCACGTCGCTCCCGCGGCGGCGGACCTCCGCGTGGCGGCGGCTCACGTTGGGATCCGTGAGCACCACCGAGCACTCCGGCATCCGCCCGATCACGATGGGCTCCTCCCCCAGGGCGATGCGCGAGCCGTCGGGCAGGATGAGCGAGGCGGCCGGCAGCCCCATCACACCCTCTCGCATCTCGCCGCGCACGGTGTAGCGGCCCGGCTTCAGGGAGTCGTCGCTCTGGACCTCGACCTCGACGGGCCCGAGGAACTCGTAGCCCTCGGTCCTTGCGTGCTCCCGGGCGGCGTCGCCGAGCTCGCGGGCCAAGGCGTCGAGGAAGCTCTCGAAGCGCGCCGCGTCGGTCGTCGACAGGGTGACGACGAAGACATTGGGCGCGGTCAGGCCTCGCACCCCCACCCGGCGCTTCAGGTCCATCTCGCGCGTGAGCCGCCTACCGATCTCGACCGGCTGGAGGCCCCCGCGCAGACCCCGGGTGAAGGCACCTTCGACCAGGCGCTCGATGCGCTGCTCGAATTGTTGGAGTCCCATCGTGGTGGCACAGCCTACTGGCGCAGGGTCCCCGTCCGGGGTGGCACGACCCCTCGTGGTGGACGCCGCGTGCTGAGGACGGCACGGGGAGAGACGGCGCGTGACCTGGGCCTTCGGCCTCCCCTCCGGGACCCGCCGCCGGGGCCCGGCTCCGCGTCGCGCGCGGCGCTCGGCGGCGCGGGCGCCGAGCCCCGACCGTCGCTCGACCGCCGATCCCAGCCTCGGTCACGCGCGCACGTCGGGAAGGGCCCACCAGGGTGTCCGCTAACCTGGATTGGTCACTAGGGCGAGTGGCGGAATTGGCAGACGCGCAGGATTCAGGTTCCTGTGTCCGAAAGGATGTGGGGGTTCAAGTCCCCCCTCGCCCACCAACCAACTCGACCGAGCGAGGGCATCGAACCATCCGCTTCGTCGGCAAGGGCTCCAAGCCCGCCCTGATGCCCCTCCCGCCCCGGGTGGCCAGGACCCTGGAGCTGGTTGTTGGGGAGCGCCAGAGCGGCCCCTGCTCCTGACGAGGGCGGGCAACCGGCTCAACCGCCACGCCGCTACCCGGATCGTCCGAAGACTGGCCAAAGGCGCAGGGATCACCAAGCGGATCTCGCAAACTCGCTGCGCCACAGCTTCATTACCGCGGCCCTCGATGCCGGGGTGTCACTGCGGGACGTCCAGATCGCCGCCCGCCATGCCGACCCGAGGACCACGACCCGATACGACCGGGCCAAGAACAACCTGGACCGCCACGCCAGCTACATCGTCAGCGCTATTCGTCGCAGGCTCGGGCTGAGCGATGGATGACCACACCCGAGGCACTTACCGTGCGGGCCCGCCTGCCTCATTAGGGGGCTTCCTGGCCATGATCCAGATGCCCGATACAAGGCACGCAACGCCGAGGACGAGGGCGATTTCGCCGTAGATGGTGAAGGCCAGCAGGAAGGTGAAGACAACCAGGATCGCACCGGCCACCACGAGAGCCCACGCCACTAACTGAAGCTAACCCGAGTAGCGCTGGATCGAAGCCACTTCCAGGACGGTCGTGGCAGGCTGCCCTGGTGACGCCCAACCGCATTGTTGTCGAGCGCATCGACCCTGATCCGGGTCGGTCGCTGTGAGTGGCTGGACCGATGAGGAGCTAGGGCGCATCGGCGGCGCCGACGAGCTTCGGCTGGCTTCTCGCCGCAGCGACGGGACCCTGCGGCCGTACACGACGATGTGGGTCGTCCGGGTCGGCGATGACCTCTACGTCCGCTCGGCGGGTGGACCGGACCGGCCGTGGTACCGCCATGCACTAGCAAGCGGGTCTGGCCGCATCGGGGCCGGGGGCGTCGACGCCGAGGTCGAGTTCTCGACCGCCGCACCGGCGATGAACCCGCAGGTCGATGCCGCGTACCACGCCAAGTACGACCGCTACGGCGCAACCATCGTGGGTCATGTCACGGGACCGGGCGCTCATGTTGTGACCGTCCGCCTGGACCGGCCCGTCGCGAGGCAAGGAGGTCCTCATGAGCGACGTCATCGTCGTCGTCGGCACCGGGCAGATCGGCGTGGCGATAGCCCGCCGAGTCAGCTCAGGGAAGCACGTGGTGCTCGCCGATCTCCGTCAAGCCAACGCCGATGCGGCGGCGGGGGTGTTGGCCGACGTCGGTTTCGACGTGAGCACCGCCACCGTCGACGTCTCCTCACGCGACTCGGTGCATGCGCTTGTCGGGACGGCCACCGCGCTGGGAGAGGTGACAGGGGTCATCCACGCGGCTGGCGTCTCGCCCAGCCAGGCGCCGCCGGAGGCGATTCTCGCCGTCGACCTGTACGGCACGGCGCTCGTGCTCGAGGAGTTCGGGAACGTCATCGCCTCGGGCGGGTCCGGTCTCATCATCGCGTCGCAGTCCGGGCACCGGCTTGGTGCCCTCACGGCCGAGCAGGACGTTGCGCTCGCCACCACGCCGACCGACGAGCTGCTGGCCCTGCCCATGCTGCAACCCGACCGGGTCACCGACACCCTCCATGCCTATCAACTGGCCAAGCGCGCCAACTCGCTCCGGGTGATGGCCGAGGCCGTTCGCTGGGGCAAGCGGGGCGCCCGGGTGAACACCATCAGCCCCGGCATCATCATCACCCCGCTGGCCAAGGACGAGCTGACCGGTCCGCGCGGTGAGGGCTATCGGCGTATGCTCAAGCTGTCGCCAGCCGGTCGAGCCGGAACGCCGGACGAAGT
>Ga0187780_10001762_pt1 | contig 16347 bp, 16 predicted proteins | sample 1015_Q2_SP10_20__FD_132429 | JGI IMG/M metagenome (GOLD analysis project Ga0187780, IMG submission 132429) | Tropical peat soil microbial communities from peatlands in Department of Meta, Colombia - 1015_Q2_SP10_20_MG | ecosystem: Environmental > Terrestrial > Soil > Wetlands > Peat | place... | reverse complement strand
TTAGGTCATAGGCCAGGTCAGGGCTCCAGTCAAGTACCGGAGCGGCATGTCACCAGGAAAAACGGATCAGTACAGGCCACAGTCAGGAGTCAGCACACCATGATCATTGGAAACTCGGGCTAGCCGAGGTTCGCGGTGCCCGAGTAGTAGTTGCCGGTCGCCGAGGTGCCCAGCGGGGCGGTGGCGGTGTCCGGCGGCAGCAAGGACGGGCTGACGAACCTGCTGCCCTGCGGGCCGGCCACCACGGCCCGGCCCAGCGCGCTGCCCTGCAGGTACTGCGGCCAGGTCAGGAACCACTCGGTCCAGCCGTCATCCCACTTGCCCGCCGCCGTGCTGTCGGTGATGGTGATCGGGTCACCGGGAACGGCGAGGTCGTAGTAGGTCTGCGCGTCCGTGGGCGGCAGGTTCACGCACCCGTGGCTGACGTTCGTGGTGCCCTGGTTGACGACCGACCAGGGGGCGGAGTGGTAGTAGTCGCCGCTGAAGGTGAACCGGACCGCCCAGTTCACCAGCTCGTTGTAGTAGCCGGGGCTGCCCCGCGGGCCGCCGCCGATCATGCGCACCGGGTTGCCCTTCTGCACGGTCAGGTACGAGCCGTCGGGAGTCGGCAGGGAGGCGCGGCCGGTGCTGATCGGCCAGTCATAGGTCCGCACGCCGTTGATGTAGATCTGCGTGTGGTGCGTGGTCGTGCTGGCCACGGCGATCACCGAGCTGCCGATGTTGAACGTCTGGGTCAGGCCGGCGGTACCGTACACGCCCGGGGCGCCCTCCACCCCATCCAGGCGGCCGTCGAGGCTGACCGTCGTGTCGGCCGGCCAGTAGTCTCGCGGCCGGAAATTCACCTGCTCGTCGCCGTCCCAGTACCAGGCGCCGATCACCGGCCTGGAGGTGGTGAGCGCCAGCGACCGCTCTACCGCCGCCTTGTTGGTGATCGGCTGGCTGAAGGTCAGCATGATCGGTATGCCGACGCCGTAGGTCTGGCCGGACCCTTCGAAGATCTCGGTCTGGAACGTCCGCGACGGCGTCAGGGTGCGGAACGTGCTGGTGGTGGTGATCCGATGGCCGCTGCCGTCGGTGCCGGTGGCGGTGACCGTGTAGCTCTGCGACACGCCCAGCGTCCACCCGCTGTGCCAGGTCTTGCCGCCGGGGCTCACGGCGCCGGTCACCGGGCCACCCGAGGTCCGGACCGTGACGCGGATCACCTTGCCCTTGGTGGCGGTGACGGTGATGCCCGCGGCGGGATCGGCGTCGCGGTTGCCGTTCGCCGGCGTGATCTTGAGCTCCGACGCGAGCAGGTCCGCCCGGGCCCGGGCCGCGGCGGCGGCCCGCGCCCGGGCCTGGGCGGACGACCGAGCGGGCGACTGCGCGGGCCCGCCGCTGCAGGCCGCCACGAGCAGGCCGATGGCCGCCGCGGCCGCGACGGCGGCGGCCGGCCGCGCCCGCCCGGCCGGCCGGCGGCCCGTGCCACGCACAGTAATCCTCCCTGAGCACCGGAGTCAGCACACCAGGCCCGGGCTGCCCCCGCGGGCCTGGTACGCATAGTACGTGGTAACAAGCGGGGCGAGAGTTCAAAACGGAAACCGCCCGCCCCGGTACCGGCGCCGGGAAGGGGTCTCAGGCCCGGCCGGTCCGGGAGCGCCGGGGGCGCGAGATGATCGCCGCCCACGCAAGCGCCAGCACGGCCAGCAGCACCAGCACGTACTCCGGCCAGCCTCCCACCCGGTCCGCCAGCGTCCGGTAGCTGACCAGCGGAACCCGCGCCTCGAGGGTCGCCTGGCGCCAGATGCCGCTGTGGGCGACCAGCGCGCCGTCCGGCGCGATGATCGAGCTCTCCCCGGTGGTCGAGACGTACGCCACCGCACGGTCGCTTTCTATCGCCCGGATCCTGGCCATCGCCGTCTGCTGCTCGGTCTCGCCCAGCTGCCCGTCGATCTCGAAGTCCGCGTCGTTGGACTGCAGGGCGAGCAGGTTGGCCCCGGCGTTGACCTCGGACCGCACCAGGTTGTCGAAGCCCACCTCGTAGCAGATCACGTCGCCGAGCCTGATCTGCCCGACGTCGAAGACGACGGCCTGGTGGCCGGCGGTGAAGTTCACCGGCTGCAGCGACGGGAGGGAGCTGAAGCTGGAGATGATCCGGCGGAACGGGATGTACTCGCCGAACGGGACGAGCTGGCGCTTGACGTAGATCGTGGTCGGGCCGCGGCCGGGCACCCAGAGCTGGCCCACGTTGCGCTGCGGGTTCTGCAGTACCTCGCCGACCAGGACGGGCCGGCCCACGGCGGTCACCGCCGCCGTGATCTCGTCGTAGACGTAGGGGTACTGGTACGGGTCGAGGCCGGTGGAGTCCTCCGGCCAGATCACGATCCCGGGCGCGGGCAGCCGCCCCGACTTGACCTGCGCGCCTAGCTTCATCGTGGCCGCGACGTGGTTCTGCGTGACCTCGCTGTCGTTCAGCTGCTGCGGGAGGTTCCTCGCCCGCGGCACGTTGCCCTGGACCGCGGCGACCTCGGCCGTCGGCGCGCCTGCGGTCGGGTCGACCGGGAGCAGGCCGCCCGCCAGCACCACCCCGGCCGTCACCACCGCGGCCAGCGCCGGCCCCCACGACGTCCTGGCACGCCAGAACCGCCAGCTGCCCGTGTCCAGCGCCGCCAGAACCGCCCGGGCGATCATGGCGCCGGCCAGGGCGACCAGGAAGGTCAGCAGCGGCGCGCCGCCGGCCGCGACCCAGCGGACGTCCGGGGCGACGGACTGGCTCATCGCCAGCCTGCCCCAGGGGAAGGCAAAGGGCCACCGGTCCCGGAGCGCCTCGGCGGCCACCCACCAGGCCGCCACCGCGGCCGGCCAGAAGGGCAGCCGGAGCAGCAGCCGCTGGCCCACGCACAGCAGGGCGAAGATGACCGCCTCGGCCCCGGCGAGCGCGAACCACGCGTACCAGGCCACGTTGATCAGCCAGGACAGCAGCGGCACGAACAGCGCCAGGCCGAAGGCCAGGCCGCACCCGAACGAGGCCCGCAGGCTCCGCCCGGTCAGCGCGATGACCAGCAATCCCGGCCCGAGCACCGCCAGCGGCCAGGCATCCAGCGGGGGGAAGGACGCGAACACCGCCACCCCGCCCACGACCGAGATGAGCACCGCCCACGCCGTGCCGAACCCGCCGAAGGCCCCCGCGCGGCTCGTCTTCGCGCCGGAGGCGGGCATGGCCTGGGCGGATATCACCCTGGCAGCCTAACCCCTCCACGCTCAAATAGGCTGAATCCGCAGGCAGCCGGGTGGCGCGAACGTCTGGAGGGAGCACGGTGAGCAGGCGCGGATGGTTGCTGTTCGCGGCGATGGGCGTGATCTGGGGCATCCCGTACCTGCTCATCAAGGTGGCGGACGGCGGCGTCTCGGTGCCGGTGCTCGTCTTCACCAGGGTCGCGCTCGGCTCGTTGCTGCTGCTGCCCGTGGCCGTCCGCGGCGGCTACCTGGGCGCGCTGAAAGGGTCCGTCCCGTGGCTGGCCGCCTTCACCGCGGTGGAGATCGTCGGGCCGTTCGCGCTGCTGTCCACCGCCGAGCGGCACCTGCCCAGCTCCACCAGCGGCCTGCTGATCGCGGCGGTGCCGATCTTCAGCGCGCTGCTCGCGTGGCTGACCCGCAGCGGCGACCGGCTGACGCCGATCCGGTGGGCCGGGCTGGCGATCGGGCTGGGCGGCGTCGCCCTGCTCGCCGGGCCGGGCGCGGGACGGGGCGGCACGCTGCCGGTCATCATGGTGCTGCTGACCGCGCTGGGCTACTCGGTCGGCCCGCTGATCGCCAACCGCAAGTTCGCCGACCTCCCGCCGGTCGCGGTCAACACGGTCTGCCTGGGCGCGGCTGCGCTGGTCTACGCGCCGTTCGCCGCGCTGACCTGGCCGCATTCGATGCCGTCGGTCCAGGTGCTGCTGGCGCTGGCCGGGCTCGGGGTGATCTGCACGGCGGCCGGGTTCCTGGTCTTCTTCCGGCTGATCGCCGAGGTCGGGCCGGCCCGCGCCACGGTCATCACCTACATCAACCCGGCGGTCGCGGTCACGCTCGGCGTCCTGGTCCTCGGCGAGCACCTGACCGCGGCGATCGGCGTGTCGTTCGTGCTGATCCTCGGGGGCTCGGTACTCGCCACCCGCCCGGGCTCCGCCGCACCGGGGCGCGGCCGCCCCGCCGCCCCGCCGGCCCACGCCCCGGCGGTGGCTGAGGACACTGCCACCACTGCCCGTTCGGACTAATTAATTAGTTCGGCCTGAAAAAGTCCTTGCCCTGAGGCTGGGGCCGGATCGGCGGCAGTGCTGTCCTGAGGCGGGCGGGGTCAGGAGGCCGCCACGCCGATGGCGCGGCCGTCCGCCGCGTGCTCGGCTCCGCCGGCGGCGAGGTAGGCGAGCTCCACGACCTGCCTGGCGACGGCGAGCTCGCGCGCGTCGCGCGGGCCATAGAGCATGACCACGATCGGCGGGACCTGCCCGAGCTTGACGATGTTGTGAAACTCGGCCCAGCCGAGCTCGATCAGGCGCTCGGCCTCCGGCGTCGGCAGGATCAGGTGCAGGCTTCCGTCGTAGCGGGGATGGATGTGGCCCCACTCGCCGCCGAACACATCGGGCACGGCTGCCGGCCGGGGCGGCTCGTCGAGGAAGAAGGCGACCGCGCCTGGGACGGAGACCTTACTGGGGCCCGCCCGGACACCCGGCAGGGACAGGGCGTGGTCCCGCAACTGGTCCTGGAGCTCGGCCGGTGCGTTCTGGTCGAGCTGGGTATGCGGGTTGACGTCCGTGGTCGATGGACGCGGTCCGATGCGTTCGGGAAGGCTGTCAGGCAGCGACATGGCGAGACTCCGGGGTGTTGATGTGGCCGTGCCGGCGGATCGCCGGCGCGTCCGTCAGCAGGTCAGCGGCCCTCCGATCTGGGTGATTGGTGAGGATCTATGCCGCGTTCACGGGTGAGCCGGCCGGTGCTGGTGGATGCGGTCATGACGCTCCGGCTTGCTCGCAGTTGTAGTACCCGCGGGGGAGGCTCACCTAGCCTGCCTCGGTCCCGCGCCACCGCCAGCACAGGCGGCAAACCCGCAGCGCAGGCGGCAAAGTAGCCCTCATCACCCGTCTCTCCTCGTGGCCGACGCTGGTGCCCAGCTCAGTTCAGTCTCAGCCTCAGGACAAGGACTTTTTCGGGCCGAAGTAATTAGGCTCTTATTATCCCGAACGGCCAGTGGTGCGTCCCGCGGTCACCATCGGCGGTTTCCGGCGAGGAAGGTCCATGAGCGTTTCAGCCACACCCACCCCGAGATCTCCCGGAGATACCGCGGCCGCCCCGGCCCTGCGGATGGCGACCGCCCGGGGCCGGTGGGTGGTGGCCGCCACCGTGCTCGGGTCGGGCATGGCGGCCCTCGACGCGACCGTGGTCGGTATCGCGCTGCCGGCCATCGGGCGGGACTTCCACGCCACCGTGGCCAGCATTCAGTGGGTGGTAGACGCCTACACGCTGACCCTGGCCGGCCTGCTGCTGCTCGGCGGGAAGCTGGGTGACAGCTACGGGCGGCGGAAGGTGTTCAGCATCGGCATCGTGTGGTTCGCGGCCGCGTCGCTGCTGTGCGGGCTGGCCCCGAGCGTGGAGATCCTGATCGCGGCCCGGGCCCTGCAGGGGGTCGGCGGGGCGTTGCTGACCCCCGGCAGCCTGGCGATCCTGCAGGCCTCCTTCAGCTGGCAGGACCGTTCGGCGGCGATCGGCGCCTGGTCCGGGCTGGGCGGCATCGCGACCGCCGCCGGGCCGTTCCTGGGCGGGTGGCTGATCAGCGCGGTGTCCTGGCGCCTGGTGTTCTTCATCAACCTGCCGGTCGCGGTGCTGGTGCTCGCCATCACCGCCCGGCACGTACCGGAGACCCGGGCGCCCGGTCCGCCCCCGCGGCTGGACTACCGGGGCGCCATCTGCATCAGCGGCGCGCTGGCCGGCGTCACGTACGGGCTGATCGAGGCGTCCTCGGCCGGGTGGACGGTGCCGTCCGTGCTGGTGCCGCTGGTCGGGGGCGTGGTGCTGCTCGGCCTGTTCATCCTGGTCGAGGCCAGGGAGTCCGAGCCGATGCTGCCGCTCGGGGTGTTCGCCTCCCGGCAGTTCTCCGCGGCGAACGCGGTGACGTTCGTGGTCTACGGCGCCCTCGGCGGCGTCCTGTTCCTGGTCCCGGTGGTGCTGCAGGTGGTCCGCGGCTACACCCCGCTGCAGGCCGGCATCTCGCTGCTGCCCCTGACCGTGATCCTGCTCCTGCTGTCGTCCAGGTCCGGGGCGCTGGCCGCCAGGATCGGCCCGCGGCTGCAGATGTCGGTCGGACCGGTGGTCATCGCGGCGGGCCTGGCCCTGTTCGCCCGGATCGGGGAACCGGGTAACTACGTCACCACGGTGCTGCCGGCGGTGGTGGTGTTCGGGCTCGGCCTGGCGATCAACGTGGCGCCGCTGACCGCCACCGCCCTGGCCGCGGCTCCCGCCGAGCATGCCGGCATCGCCTCGGCGGTGAACAACGACGTGGCCCGCGCGGCCGGATTGATCGCGGTGGCGGTCCTGCCGGTGGCGGCGGGCATCACCGGAGACACCTACCTGCACGCGGCCGCGCTGAACCAGGGCTTCCAGCGGGCGGCGCTGATCGCGGCCGCGTTCTGCGCGGCCGGAGGGGTCCTGGCCGCGCTCACCATCCGCAATCCCGCCCCCGCCGTGTGCGCCAGGGCGGCGCCGCAGGAGATGTCCTGCGGCCTGGAGGCCCCGCCGCTGCGTAGCCTGGACCGTACAGCGCCCCCCACCGTCGCCGAAGGTAAGGCATGAACATGACTGCTGAGACCGCCGCTAATGATCAGACGCTCGTGACCACGGATGCCGAGGCCCTGGCGGCGGTGGAGACGGCCGCGCGGGCCGCCCGCGGCACGGTCGCCGACCTGGCCAGCGTGCCGGACGGCCGCCTCGATGACGCGCTGCGCGCGATGGCGGACCGGCTGGGGCGCCAAGCCGCCGAGGTGCTCGCGGCCAACGCCGAGGACATGCGGGCGGCGCGGGCCGACGGCGTCCGGGACGCCCTGGCGGACCGGCTGCGCCTGGACGAGGCGCGGATCGACGCCATCGCCGGCCAGCTGCGGGCACTGGCCGACGTGCCGGCCGAGCCGGCCCAGCGGACGATCAGGGAGCTGCCGGGCGGGCTGCTGCTGGCTGAGCGGCGCAGGCCGGTCGGCGTGATCGGCGCGAACTTCGAGGCCCGGCCGAACGTCGTGGTCGATATCGCGTCGCAGTTCGTCAAGTCGCGCAACGCGGGCGTGCTGCGGACGGGCTCGGCGGCGATCCGCTCGGCGATCACGCTGGCCGACGAGGTCATCGCGCCCGCCCTCGGCGCGGCCGGGCTCGACCCCGCGATGATCCAGCTGGTCCGCGTGCCCGGGCAGGACTCCGCCCGCGCGCTGGTCAGCCAGCCCGGGCTGATCCCGCTGGTCATCCTGCGCGGCAGCGGGGCAAGTACCCGGGCCCTGGCTGCCGAAGCGGCGCGGCACGGCGTGCGGACCATGGCCCACGCCGACGGCGGCGCGGTCCTGTACGTCGATGCGGCCGCCGACCCGGCCCTGGCGGAACGGCTGATCGAGGCGAGCCTGGACCGGCTCGGCGTGTGCAACCGGCTCAACCTGCTGCTGGTGCACGCCGCCCGGTGGGACGAGATGATGCCGCGGATCCGCCGTCCGCTGGCCCGGCTGGGCATCGCCATGTCGCTGCCCCCGCACGCCCACCCGCTCGGCCACGAATGGGCGCTGGACGCCGGGCACGAGGCGACCGTGACGGTCGCTCCCGCCGACGGACCGCGAGCGGCCGCCGTCATCGCCAACGAGGAGACCTCGGGGCTGGCCGCGGCGATCGTCACGCAGGACCAGGCCGCCGCATCGGAGTTCCTCGGCACCTATGCCGGAACCGGCGCGTTCTGGAACTCCACCACGCGCCTGCTGGACGGCTTCAAGCTGCTCTCGGTACCGGAAACCGGGATCAACATCGACGCGGTGCCCGGCCCGCGGGGGCCGGTGACCTTCCGCGACCTGTTCCTGCGCCAGTTCGTGGTCACGCCCGTGACGGCCGCGTGAGCCATGCCCGCTGTCCTGTACCGCGACGCCGCGCTGGCCGACGGCCGGTCCGGGCGGCTGCGCCTCGGGGTCAGCGTGCTGGTGGCCGGCGGCCGGGTCAGCCGGATCCGCCCGGCCGGAGACGAGGGGGAGCTTCCGGCGGGCTGCGAGGTCGTGGACGCCGGGGGCACCACGATCGTGCCCGGCCTGGTCGACGGCCACAGCCACCTGACGCTGCCCGGCGGGTCGCACTGGATCGACCGGGGCAGCGACCCGACCGAGACCCTGCTGGCCGTGGCCGAGGCGAACGGCGAGCTCCAGCACCGCTCCGGGGTGCGCTGGGCCCGGGACGTCGGGTCCCCGCGCCGCCCGGACGGCGACCGCGAGCGGGCGCTGAGCATCGGGGTCAGGTCCCGGTGGCGCGGCCGCCGGGACCGGCCGTACGTGCGCGCGGCCGGCACCTGGATCACCGCGCCGGGCCTGCTGCCCGCGGGCCTGACCGTGGAAGCGCGCGACGGGGACGAGCTGCTCGCCGCCGCGCTCGGCCAGCTCGACGACGGAGCCGATTTCGTCAAGCTCTACCTGGACGGGCCGGACCCGGCCACGCCGCCGTTCACCGCCGGCGAGGTGGCCCGGGTGACGCAGGCGGCGCACGCGCGCGGCCGCACGGTCACCGCGCACGCGACGACGCTGGCCGGCGCCCGGGCGTGCGCCGCGGGCGGCGTCGACTCGATCGAGCACGGCTTCGAGCTCGACGCCGATGTCGCCCGCGAGATGGCCGCCCGCGGCTGCGCGCTGGTGACCACGATGACCGTGCTGAAGTCGTGGCTGACCTTCGGCACCACCACCACGCTGCCGCGGTTCACCGAGGGCCGGGCGCAGATCGCCGCGCGGCTGGAAGGCGCGATGGCCAGTGCCAGGATCGCGCACGAAGCGGGCGTGGCCATCGTCGGCGGCACCGACTTCGGCGGCGGCTCGGCCCGGGCCAACCAGCTTCCCTGGGAGGTCGAGTGCCTGGTGCAGGCGGGCCTCGAGCCGTGGCAGGCGCTGGCCAGCGTGACCTGGCGCGGCGGTGACCTGCTGGGCGAGCCGGACGCCGGAGTGGTGCGCGAGGGCGGCCCGGCCGACTTCTCGCTGGTCCACGGCGATCCGCTGAGCGACCCCACCGCCTTGTGGCGGGTCTGGCGGGTCGCCTGACCGGGACCTGCCCGGTCACGACCGGCCCTCGGCCACCAGGAGCGGGTGCTACCCGATCTTTGCCGCGTGCTCGCGCCGGCCAGCCGGGAGGGCAGCGAGGATCATCAGCCCGGTGACGGCGAACGCCGCCGGGTATCCGATGTGCCCGACGAACAGGCCGAAGGCAGCGGGTCCCGCCCCGTATCCGGCGTCGTAGGCCAGGTTCCGCAGGGCGCTGGCCGTGCCGAGCCCGGACGCCGGCATCCGGTCGATCATCAGCACCAGGGTGGCGTTCTGGATGATCCCGAACCCGGCGCCGAACAGGCACATGCCGGCGATCACGGCGGCCGGAGACGTGAGCCAGATCAGGGTGATCATCCCGGCGGCTGCGAGTGCCAGCCCCGGGATCAGCAGGCCGGCGTGCCCGTGCCGGTCGCCGCGCCATCCCGCCCACCACCGGCTGGCGGTGGCGGTCAGCGCCTGGGCGAGCAGGCCGATAGCCGCGGTATTGGCCGATGCCCCGGCGGCGAGGGGAAGGAAGGAGACCACCACGCCGGCTGCCACCGTGGTCGCCGCGAAAATCAGCGACGGCCGCAGCTGCCCGCTGTGCCTGAGCCCGGCCACCAGCCCGGCCGGCTGCCCGGCGCCGGCGTCAGCGCCGTCGCTGACCTGCTGAGCTAACCAGTCGGCACCGGCGCGTACCTGATCGATTCCAGGACCATCTCGTCGCCGCCGCTGATCTCGACGTTGGTGCCGGCGCAGTTCGGGCACACGGCCAGCAGGTCGGCGGTCTCACCGCTGAATCCGCAGTGCCGGCAGGCGATCAAGGCCGGCACTGTGACCAGTTCCACGGCGGCGCCGGCCGCCTCGGTGCCCTCGGCCACCACGCTGAACGCCTGCGCCAGCGAATCCTGGTCGACGGCATGCCGGACCCCGAACCGGACCCGGACCCCCGCGACCTGGCGGCCGCCGGCGCGTTGGCGCACCGCCGCCAGCACGCCTTCGCTCAACCCGAATTCATGCATGTGCTCTGCCCGCGGTCCTCACGCGGCACGGCGAGTCTGCCGCCGCTCGATGAGCTCGTCCACCACGCTGCCGATCAGCGCCGCCCGGGTACCGCGCGATCTGCCGCCCAGCCGTTCCATGGCCGGGCCGGCCGTCGCCTCCAGGACGGACAGGCCCTCGCCCAGCAGCCGCTTGGTCTCCGGCGAGGCCCATATCGCCTGGGCCGAGTCCAGCGCCTGCTGCAAGCCCTTCCGCCCCTGACGGCTGCCTATCCAGTAACCGACCGCGAAGCCGAGTACTACTTCCATGCCCATCACATCCTTCCTGGTCACCTGCGTCAATGCAGGCGGCAACGTGCCCGGTGCAGCCATGGCGCTGCCGCCCCCATCGGTTCCGCCCGAGCCCTGCACCGGGCGGTCAGGGTGACGTGCGCCGGTCTGGCCCGCATGGGTTACATGTCACGTAGTTCGAGGTACCGCTTGATGTCCGGCAGTGAGTCGATCACCAGCGCCAGTAGCGCGGCGATCAGCGCCGCCTTGATGAGCCTGGTCAGCATCCCGAGCACCTCCTTCCCGGGTCAGTCCGTCATGGTTTGCTGCTATCCGCCGTCGCCTCGTGCTCGTCCGCTTGGCTTCCGTCCGCCGGGTGTTCGCCGGGCGCCGCGGCGGGCGTCCGGGCCAGGATGTCCCGTACGGCCTGCACGGCGTGCGGCAACGCCGCCCGTACCGGCGCCGACAGCCCCATGCCGGCGCTGACGTCGGCTGGCTCGCACGCCACTACGAGGCTCCGCCCGAGCCGGGCGCCGAGCGACGAGAGCAGCTCGAAGATGCTGTCCGGGGTCAGGCTGTGGGCGTCGATGACCGGCTGGGGCAGGGCACCGGGGGAGCTGGGGTCGACCGGGTCGACCTCGAGGACCGTGACCGTTCCCGGTTCTTCCCCTCGCTCGGCCACGTCCACCAGCACGAACAGGTCACACCCGTTGAGCAGCTCGTAGGCCAGGTGGACGCCGCGGATGCCGAAGTCACGGATCTCCACGCCCGGCGGGCACGGCTGCTCGGTGAGCAGCCGGACCACCTCGACGCCGAAGGCGTCGTCGCCCAGGAACACGTTGCCCACGCCCGCCACCAGCGTCCGCCCGGTCATGGCGCGGCCTCGCACGGTTCCACCTCGTCGGTCATGAAGTACAGGAACCGTCCGTGCGCGATCCGCAGGTCCTCGTCGGGGTCATCCGCCAGCGACACGGCCAGGTACGGCTGGTCGTCGACGTCGAGCAGCACCGCCTGGACTTCGGCGATCCGGCCGACCAGGAACATGTCCTGGGCGTCGCTGCGGCGCTTGCCCGGGCGCAGCCTGACCCGGCTGCCGCGGGCGATGTGCTGGCCGCCGATGATCACCGAGTCCGTGTCCGGGGACACCGATGCGTCAGCGTCCGGATCCCACCAGGGAACGGCCGGGTCGGTCTCCGCCAGCCGCTCGGCGGAGCCGGTGCCCGGTCCGCCGCCCGCGGCGCGCCGGCGCTGCTCGGCGCCGGGGCGTTCACCCCCGCAGGTCCCCGCGTGCGCCGAGCGGATGGTGCCGTGCAGCCGCTTCATGGCCTGCGCGTCGAGTGATTCGACCCGGTCGATCAGCGCGGCCGCCCGCGGATCGGTGGCCCGCGCCTCGAGCTTCTCGGCCTCGGAGAGCGCGAGGGTGCGGAGGGTGAGGATCTCGTCGATCTCGGTGCCGTCGTAAAGCTCGCCCGGGCTCTCCGGTGCTAGTTCGGGGTGGTCGTACAAGATGATCGGCGCGGACAGCATGACCTGCCGCCCGCCGCGGGGGTCGGCCAGGACGGGCCAGCCGCCGATGTTCTCGCACCCGGCCACCGCCGATTTGGCCCACAGCGGCGGATCGGTCATCGAGATGAACTCCCCGCCGGAGACGCTCAGGATCACATGCGCCGCTACCAGCGCCGTGGGCAGCGCGTCAGCCCTGGCCGCCGGGGCGGGGTCGGCCGCCGTCCGGTTCTCCACCCGGACCCGGAGCCGGACCGCCCGCCACGGGCCAGGCACCGGGCTCGCGAGCACCGAGACGGCGACGGCCAGGGGTTCCCGCCGGCGGACCGCGAACCCCGCCGGGCCGGGTCCGTCCCCGGCGAGCGGCTGGCGGTCTTCGCCTCCCGGGATGGCGAATTCCCTGACGCAGCCCGGGCCGAGCAGCTCGGCGCTGCTGACGGTGAACCCGGCCTCGCGTTCCACCGCCTCGTCCCAGGCCGGGGCGCCGGGGCCGGCTCCGAGGGGCCCGGCTCCGTCGGGCCCCTCGGAGCTTCGCCGCTGGACCTGCAGGAACCGCAGGAGGACCTGGACGACGGGCTGCCCCGAATGCTCCAGGATGCACTCGGCCTGGGTAAAGGTGCTCTCCGAGGGGTCGGCGGCGGCGTACCCGGGTGCCATGACCACGCCGAACTGCCAGCGGCTGCGGTTCTTCTGCGCCGACGCCCGGTACGGGTACAGGATGTACCCCTCGTACAGCACCGCGTCGGCGATGCGCCGGACCGCGTCGAGGTTCACGGCTGCCTCGCCCCGGCTGGGCCCTCCGGGCCCGCGGCGCCCTCGGGTTCGGCGCCCTGGCCCGCCTCGGCCAGCAGGGCCGTCAGGGTGGCATCCCAGGTGGGCAGGGCGCGCTTGGCCTTGAACGCGGACAGCGCGTCCAGCGTCCCGCGGCTGCACCGCAGCCACGCGCTCCCGGGGAAGTGCAGGTCCGCCAGTTCGTGCCAGACGGCCACCGGCATCCGGTAGGAGGCTTCGGCGCTCCACGGCACGAGCTCGACCGAGAAGCCGTCGCCGGCAGCCACGAAGACGGTCCCGCTGAACAGCAGGAGCAGCGGCACCGTGCCGTCGTCCAGCCCCTGCAGATAGCGGGCCGACGCCACTTCCAGGTCGTAGGTGCACGGCACCGGCAGGTCGACTTCGGTCACCGCGGTGAACGTGGGGACCATCGTCGTGACCGTCGCGAGCTGGATCGGCTTGACCGTCTCGGCCCACCGCGACGGGTCCCCGAACAGGTCGTGCAGCCGCTGCGCTTCGGCGGCGGAGTACCTGCGGCGGTGCGGCTCGATGCGGATCTGGCAGCGCAGGGCGATGGCGTGCACCCGCACGCCGGAGCTCTCGGTGATGGTCAGCGCGAAGGTCAGCGTAGGGGTCGCGGTGTACCGTTCCGCGGTCGCGCCGGTGCAGCCGAAGATCAGGTTCGCCATCTCAGCTGCCTTCCAGGACCAGCGCACGCTGGCGCAGGCCGTCCAGGAACGTCGCGAGCGCGGCGCGGGCCTCCGCGCCGCCGTCGAATCCCTGCCAGCGCAGCCGGAGCTCGCCGACCAGCGAGTAGCACTCGTCGATCGGGATCAGGAAGACCTCGTTGCCCTGTCCGGTGCGGTTGACGAAGATCGCCTCGACGTCGGGCGCCAGCGCCCCGAGCAGCGGGTACGCGGCGGCGAGCCGGTCCCAGGCCGCGAGGTCGAGCTCGCACTCGGTCGCGCCGCCCGGGCTCGGGTAACCCGCTACCACGCGGCCCAGCGCCGAGTTGAAGAAGAAGAACGCCATCGCGACCGGGATCTGCAGCTCATTCCAGTCCGCGTCGGTAAGCGGCCGGTCCGGGTCGAAAAAGACCCGCTCGGGCACCGCGCGGTACCGGCCGTCGGCTGCTCCCTCGTGCGTGAACAGCAGGTAGCACGCCCGGCAGGTGCAGGCCAGTGACCGCTTCTCGGTATCCACCACGTGCCCGTGCCGGTCACCGAGCACCTCCCGGCACATCTCGCATCGACCGGCGGCGTCGGCGCCGGGGTCCGGGCGGGTACCCCGGGCCGCGGGGATCCGCCGCGGCCCGGGGATCCCCGGAGCGGCCGGGACGCCCGGCACCGCTGGGCCACCCGGGGGGGGAGCGGGTGGCCCAGCATCCGGTGCACGCTTGACGAAGCGCCGCAGCCCGGTCACCCCGGTCGCGGACGCACTGCTCCCGGGAATCCCGGCCCCGGCTGTCACCGGGCACCCCGGGCCGCCGCCGGGCGCCGGGTAATCTGCAGCAGCGGCAGTTCCGCGGGCGCGGCGACGACTTCGATGTCCACGCCGGTCGCCTCGGGCGCCGCCTCCGCGACCGACTCGGAGATGGCCGCCTGGATCGTGGCCGACGAGGACTGGCAGCCGTGGCCGCTCCGCTCCAGTTGCAGGTGCACGACGCCCTGATCGTCGATGCCGCGCAGCTCCACCGGGCCCGCGTGCGACCCGAGCTTGGGCATCACCTGGTCGATCGCGCGCCGGACCCGGGCCGCGGTGTCCAGCGGGTGCAGGTCGTGCACCAGCAGCAGGCTCTCCACCAGCGGGTCGGCGACCAGCTTGTCGATCAGCCGCGTCCCGGACCCGTTCTCCGCCGCGTCCTCGCCGACGATCCGGATGATCTCGGCGAGCCCGGCCCCGTACAGCTCGACCAGGCAGCTCACGAGTTCTTCCGCGGTGGCGGCGACCTCCGGCCCGGCGTGCGATGCCAGCTCGGCGAGCAGCGCTTCGACCCGCTCACCCGCCGCTTTCGCATCGTGGCCTGCGGACATCGGCCCTCCCTTGGTCGGCTCTGCCGCTCGTGCCGGCTATGGGTTCAGATTGCCAGTGTGACTCCTGTCGGTGAGTGCGCGGTCTTCACCACCCGGCCGCCGCCCAGGTACATATGCACGCCGCAGGGCAGGCACGGGTCGAAGCTGCGCACCGCGCGCATGATGTCGATGCCCTTGAAGTTGTCCGGCGGGTTTTCCTCGAAGATCGGGGTGTTCTGCACCGCGTCCTCGTACGGCCCGGGCGTCCCGTAGACGTCGCGGACGCTGCCGTTCCACGGCGTGGGCGGGTACGGGTGGTAGTTCGCGATCTTCCCGTCCCTGATCACCATGTGATGCGACAGCACGCCGCGGACCGCCTCGGTGAAGCCGCAGCTGAACGCGTCCTGGGGCACGCTGAAGGACTCCCACGTCTTGGTCCGCCCGGCCCTGATCTCGGCCAGGGCCTGCTCGACGAAGTACAGCCCGCACGCGGCGGCGTAGGCCTGGAAGTACGTCCTGGCCCGGTCCCGCTCGATGGCGTTGGACAGCGGCTGGCCGTGGGCGTCCACCGGGATCTTCCACTCGAAGGTGACTTCCGGCCGGGAAACGGTCTTCGGCAGGTTGATCTTCACGCTGTGCCCGGTGGACTGGACATAGCCGAAGTCGACCAGGCCGCCCAGCGCCGTCGCCCACAGCCGGGCGATCGGGCCGCCGCCGGTGTCCAGCGGCAGGTAGTCCTTCCCGTCGTGCCAGCGCGGCGACATCGTCCAGCTGTACTTGTCGTCGAAGTCGCGCTTGGCGGGCCGCGGGATCGTGTGCTGGTTCCACGGATGACGCCGGTCGACCGGGTTGCCGAGCTCGTCGCGCGTGACGAACATCTCCTGGTCTTCCCAGTCCTCGTAGTAGGAGTGACCGAGCAGGATCCTGATGCCCAGGTTGATGTCGACCAGGCTGTTGGTGACCAGGTTCCCGTCGACCACGACGCCGGGCGACACGAACATCTTCCGGCCCCAGTCGGCCATGTTCCGGTAGGTGAAGTCGCAGTACTCGGGGTTGTTGAGGCTGCCCCAGCAGCCGAGCAGGACCCGCCGCCTGCCGACTTCCTCGTATCCGGGCAGCGCCTCGTAGAAGAAGTCGAACAGGTCGTCGTGCATCGGCACGACCCGTTTCATGAACTCCACGTAACGCATCAGCCGGGTCAGATAGTCGGTGAACAGCTGCACCGTCGCAACCGTGCCCACCCCGCCGGGATACAGCGTGGACGGGTGCACGTGGCGGCCCTCCATCAGGCAGAACATCTCCCTGGTGGACCGGCTGACCTGGAGTGCCTCGCGGTAGAACTCGCCCTCCAGAGGGTTGAGCGAGCGCATGATGTCCCCGATGGTGCGGTAGCCGTGGTCGGCCGCGTGCGGCGCCTCGGTGGCGTTGGCCCGCTCCAGCACGCCGGGGTTGGTCTCGGCCACCATCTTCTCGCAGAAGTCCACCCCGACCAGGTTCTCCTGGAAGATGTTGTGGTCGAACATGTACTCCGCGGCC
>Ga0187780_10001760_pt1 | contig 16359 bp, 15 predicted proteins | sample 1015_Q2_SP10_20__FD_132429 | JGI IMG/M metagenome (GOLD analysis project Ga0187780, IMG submission 132429) | Tropical peat soil microbial communities from peatlands in Department of Meta, Colombia - 1015_Q2_SP10_20_MG | ecosystem: Environmental > Terrestrial > Soil > Wetlands > Peat | place... | reverse complement strand
TCCGCGGCGTGCGTGGTGTCCCGCGGGGGCAGGGGCTTCACGCCGGTGAGCATGCGATACGGCCTCCGGCTCATCTGCTCGACGAAGTTGTTCAACTGCCGGCTCGCCTGGGCGAGGTTGGCGACCGACTCCCGCAGGTCGGACTGATTCTCGGCGGTCAGGCTCTGCGCCCGCCCAGCGAGCGAGTCGAGACGCAGCATCAGACGGTTCGATCTCGCGAGCACCGTCGAGAGCGAATCGGCGAACCCGGTGCCCTGCAGGCGCGCCAGCAGGGAGTCCGTTCGGCCCATCGTCCGCGCCATCTCCCCGAGGGTGCGCTTCACGTCTGGCGTGACGTCCTCGAGCGTGCGATCCGCCCTCGCCACCGTTCCCTCCACCTGGGTCAGCGTGCTGCGCGCTTGCTCGAGCACGCGCGTCACTTCCTTGGACAGCTGACTCGCGACCTCCGTCACCTCGTCCAGCGCCATGCCGCGCCGCTCGGCGTCGATCGTGTCCCCGGCCGCCAGCATCGTCCGCCGCGCGGTCTTCGCCTCCGGGAGGAGCAGACGCACCGCGAGGGCCATCGAGATCGTGGTCTGGGGCGTCACTTCGGCGCGTGTCCCCACGGGGAGCTGCAGCCGCGACCCGTCGGCGAACCGCTCGGCGAGCGACAGGCGGGCGACGAAGGAGATCGTGCGCGTGGACGTGTCCACCTTCGGGACGATCCGCGTCACCCGCCCGATCTCCAATCCTTGGACGAACACCTTGGTATCCACCGTCAGCCCCTCGGCGCTCGCGACGCGCATGTAAATGTCGTACCGGCGCTCGAGCCAGCCGCTCGTGGCGATCAGTGCCCCCACCACAACCCCGATGGCGGCGACGATCAAGAGCCCGACCAAAAAGTCCTGCCGCGTCTCCACGACTTCGAACGTCCCCTCGAGCCCTAGGCGGGCTCCAGCTGTAGCGCCCCGTTCCGCGCCAGGCGGTAGACCTGATCCACGCGGTGCTGGACGATCGCGGGCAGCTCGGATCCCGTGATGAGCACCGTGCGGCGCGCCCCCTCCGCCGTCTCGCCGCCCCGCGCCAGCTCCAGCAGCTCGGCGGCGACCCGCGCCGTGAGCCCGTCGAACGGTCGCTCGAGCACGAGTGCCGTCGGGTCGAACGCGAGCGCCCGCGCGAAGGCGGCGCGTCGGCGCTCCTCGTCCGTCACTTGGGCGGGCCGCTGGTCCGCGGCGTCCCGGAGCCGGACCGCGGCCAGAATGACGCTGACCCGGCCGTCGATCTCCCGGGGGCTCGCCGTGCTGCCGAACCGTAAGGGCAGGGCGACGTTATCCCGCAACGAGAGGTTCTGAATCAGCCCGTCCCCGGCGGGAAGGTACCCGACGCGGCGGCGGAAGGCCAACCGCTCGCGCGCGGGAAGATCCGCGATCGCCGTGCCGAATACCGTGACGCGGCCGGCCGGCGGACGCTCGAGCCCGAGCACGTACCCTCCGAGCGGGCCCACGCCGCCGGCATCTCCGCTCAGGAGGGCGACCGTCTGCCGGGGGGCGATCGCGAGCGAAAGCGGCGGCCCTTCATGAAGGCCGAGCGGCACCCCTTCGAATGCGATCGGCGCCGTCATCACCATCAGCCGATCGCGACGAAGAGCGCGGAGCCGAGAAAGATGCCGACCATCGACGCGACCGTAGCGCGGCTCGCAGCGACGGGGATCGCCGTCGAGGCGCGCAGCGCGGACAGGCCGAAATAGCTCGGCACCACGCCGACGATGGCTCCGAAGACCGCGGCCTTGGCGACGGTCAGCCAGACGTCCCGCGCCCCGAGCGAGGCGAGGACGATCTGCGCGTAGCGGGGGCCGCTCATGTGGCTGAGCGAGGCGGCGGCGAATCCCGTCGCGACAGCGGTGACGTCGAACAGCACGAGGAGCGCGAACACGCTCACGATGGACCCTACGAAGCGCGGCACCGCGAGATACTGCTTCGGATCGATTCCCATCGCCTCGAGCGCCCGCACCTCACCCAGCACCTGATTCGTCGCCAGCTCCGCGGAGATCGCCGTCCCGGAACGGCCCGCCACCGTGAGCGCCGTGATGAGCGGCCCCAGCTCGCGCACGATCGCCACGACCATCAGTGTGCCGATCAGGTCGGTGGCGCCGTAGCGTCCGAGCTCCTGGACCGCCTGGGAGATGACGAGGAAGGACAGGATGCTCGAGAGGAGAAGAATCAGGCCGATGGCATGGAGCGCGGTGAATCGCACCTGGTTGACGGTGACGCGCAGCGCCACCCGCCGGCCCGCCGCCGTCAGCGCGAGGCCTGATCGCACCACGTCAAAGCCGAAGCGCGCCAGCGCTCCAAGTCTGGAGAGCCGGCGCGCCGTCGACCTGCCGAGGCCGCTAAGCGGCTCGAGCACTGCAGATCACGAGGTCTTGAGCCGCTTCAGTCCCTCGGACGCCTCCGTGTACTCAGGGAAGACGGTGATCGCGCGCTGATACATCTCCACGGCCTTGTCCCGCTCGCCCCGATCCTGATAGAGCAGGGCGCGCGAGTAATAGGTCAACGCCTCGGTCGGCACCTGGCGGCTCATCCGCTGGTCGGCCGCCGGCTTGGCGAGGGGCGGCAGGCTCGCGTCCTTCATCAGGTCGGTCGCGACGCTCTTGATGATGTCGTACAGGTGGTCGCGCTGCGCCCGGTCCGTCTCGACCTTCACGATCTCGCTCGTCTCGACGTTCACGAGCCGGGCGTCGACGCGGAAGTCGCCGTAGAAATCGATGAAGCTCCCGAGGACGACGTACTTCGCGCCGACGAGCTTGCCGATCTTGGCGGCCGTCTGCGGATCGACCCGCCCTGACGCTCCGAGGTTCTGCTCTTCGACGAGCTTCTGGATCTCTTCCCGCTCGACGACGCGCGCCGCCGGATTCTGCGCCAGCTCGGAGATCAGCATGCCGGCGATGCCCTTCTGGAGGGCGTCGAAGTCTTCCTTCCCCTGGCCATATGAGCCGCCGTTGTCGAAGGGCAGCACCGCGATACCCGGGCGGGTATCCTGCGGCTTGGCTTGGGCCGCGAGCCCGGTGACGAGGAACGGCAGCAGTGCCAGCGACGCTAGGGCGAGTCTCGAACGGGAACCCATAGGATCTCCTCGAGTCAGAGAGTCAGCTTCATGCCTTCTTGGGCCGCCAGCACCTCGGTCGGCCGGCCACGCGCCCGCGCCAGCTGGCGCGCCAGCGCGAGTAGCTCATCGATCGCTCCGTCCCCGTGCTCGGGCTCGTGGTGGAACAGTACGACGCGCTCCACCCCGGCCTCCGCCGCGATGGCGACGGCTTCTTCGAACGTCGAATGCCCCCAGCCGCGGTGCGCAGCGAGCTCGTCCGGCGTGTACATCGCGTCGTGAATCAGCAGCTCGACGCCCGTCAGAAACTTCTTGAACTCCTGGCGCCACGTGGCCGGCGTGTCGTACGTCCCGCCGCTTCCTAGCTCGTTGTCCGTCACATACGCGAGGCTCGGGCCGCCCTGACTCGGCGTCAAGCGGTACCCCAGCGTCGTGCCCGGATGCCGCAGCCGCATCGCTCCCACTCGGAACGCTCCGACCGAGAACTCTCCGGGCTCCACCTGCTGGACCGTCAGCTTCGCCGACAGCGCGTCCAACGGGACCGGGAAGACCGCGGGATCCATCTGCTGGCGCAGGATCGCCTCCAGCGACGTCGCCCCCTGCCGCGAGCCCCAGATCCGCACCGAGTTGCCCGGACTGAACAAGGGCTTGAAGTGCGGCAGGCCCTGAATGTGGTCCCAGTGCGTGTGCGACAGCAGAATCTCGGCGTTCACGGCGCCGTTCTGTCGCTCGACCAGCTCGAGTCCCAACGCTCTGATCCCCGTCCCGGCGTCGAGGATCAGCAGCTCGCCCCGTGCACCCTCCACAGCCACACACGGCGTATTGCCGCCGTACCGCGCGGTGTGCGCGCCCGGCGTGGGGATCGAGCCTCTCGTTCCCCAAAAGGTCACTGTGTAGGCCTTGCGGTCTGGCACGCCGTTCCCGAGCTAAGTTACTGGAAATACGGTACGTAGGACAAGATTGCGCCTCACTCGTGAGTCGTGACCTGCCTCACGACCGCCCCGCCGCTGCCTCGAGCTGCGTCTTGTCCTTGATGACGATTTCCCGACGACTCACCCCGATCGCTCCCTTTTCCACAAAGTCTCGCATCGTCCGGCTGACCGTCTCGCGGCTCGATCCGATCATTTGGGCAATGGTGTGATGCGTGAGGCGCCGAGTGATTCGATCTGACCCAGCCTCCTCCGCCAAATCCAGCAGGAGTTGGGCCACGCGACCGTTGACGTCGAGCAACACCAGGCTGCCGACCTTCTCGTCGGCCCGCCGCAAGCGGCGCGACAGCTCCCGGAGCAACGCCAGCGCGATCCCGGGCGTCTGCTGCAGCTGACCCTGGAAGTCTTCCCGCCGGATCACGAGCAGGGTCGAATCCTCCATGGCGATCACATGGGCGGAGCGGGGCTCGTCGTCGATGAGAGCCATCTCACCGAAGAATTCCCCTTCGCCGAGCACGGAGAGGATCACTTCGCGGCCGTCCTCGCCGATGAGGACGACCTTGACCTGCCCCTGAGCGACCACGTAGAGCGCGTCGCCCGGGTCGTCCTCGAACAGGATGACCGAATTGCGGGGATAGGCCCGCTCGCGCGAGATCTCGCTCACCCGGTCGAGATCTGAAGGCGCAAGTTGCCGAAACAGCGGGACTTTCCTGAGGATGTCGGTGACCGACAAGGTGCGGAATGCCCTCGAGAACTGGAGAGTGACTGGAGGCGCAAGCTTACGTCCGCGCCTCCGTGGTGTCAATTCGGCGCGCACCCGGCGCTTGCCGCCAACTTACGATGCCAATTATATTTCCGCCCTCTTTCTGGGTCGAGACCCAAGCCAAGGATTACGCAGTGAAACCCGGTATCCACCCCACCTATCAGCGCGCCACCGTGCAGTGCGCCTGCGGGAACACCTTCGTCACGCGGTCGACGGTGCCGGTCATCCATGTCGAAATCTGCGCCCAGTGCCATCCGTTCTTCACCGGGAAGCAGAAGCTGATCGACACGGCCGGTCGCGTGGAGCGTTTCCGGCAGAAATACAGGACTGACAAGGTCGGGACCTGACGCATGGAGGCCCGACTCCGCCAGGCGCTCGCGCGGGCGGAGGAGGTCGCCCTGGCATTGGCCGACCCCGAGACCGCGCGGAATCCGGCGAAGCTGAAGCAGCTGGGCCGTGAGCATGCGCGCCTCGAAGCCATTCGGAGCACTCACGCGCGTTTGCAGCGGCTCGACGAAGAGCTGGCGCAGGCGCGCGAAGTCCTGCACGACAAGGATCCCGAGCTGTCCCAGCTCGCCCGCACCGACGTCGAGCGGCTGCGACCGGAAGTCGACCGCCTCGCCGCCGCGCTGACGGAGCTGCTCGCGCCGAGCGACCCGCTCGACGATCGCGACGCGATCGTCGAAATCCGGGCGGGCACCGGCGGCGACGAGGCCGCGCTCTTCGCCGCCGATCTGTTTCGGATGTACACGCGCTTCAGCGAACGGCGCGGGTGGAAAGTCGACGTGCTGGCCCTCTCCGAGGGCACCCTCGGCGGCCTGAAAGAGGCCATCTTCGCCGCACGGGGGACCAAGGCGTACGGCACGTTGCGATACGAATCGGGCGTGCATCGGGTCCAGCGCGTGCCCGTCACGGAAGCGCAAGGACGAATCCACACGTCGGCGGCGACCGTGGCGGTCCTGCCGGAGGCCGAAGAGGTTGACGTGAAGATCGAAGACAAGGATCTGCGGATTGACGTCTTCAGGTCGTCGGGGCCGGGCGGTCAAAGCGTCAACACGACGGACTCCGCGGTGCGTGTCACGCACCTCCCCACCGGCCTCGTGGTCCAATGCCAGGACCAAAAGTCCCAGCTTCAGAACAAGATCAAGGCTCTCGAGATTCTCCGATCTCGGCTGCTCGATCGCATCGTCGCGGAGCAGGAGGCCGAGCGGGCCCGCGAGCGCCGGGCGCAGGTGGGGACCGGCGACCGATCCGCGAAGATCCGGACCTACAACTTCCCGCAGAACCGCGTCACCGACCACCGCATCCACTACACGGCCCATAATCTGACCGACGTCCTGGGTGGGAAGCTCGACGATATCATCGACGCGCTCCGCCTCGCGGGCGAACGGGAACGGCTCAGTGCGTAACGCGACATCCGACCCGCGGACCTCGATCGCCGCTGTTGTGGACGACGCGGCCGGCCGCCTGGAGCGAGCCGGGGTGCGCTCCGGGCGGCCGGAGGCGCGCGCGCTTTGGGCGGCACTGGCCGGGACATCGTCGGGAGATGTCTGGCTGCGGCGGGAGAACTCTGCGGACGGACAGCGAGTCGCGGCATTCCAGGAGGCGGTCGAGCGTCGCGCGGGCGGCATGCCGTTCGCCTACGCGGCCGGTCGCGTGACGTTCAGGACGCTCGATCTCCGCATCGACGGCCGCGCGCTCATCCCGCGCCCCGAGACCGAAGGCCTTGTGGAGCTGGTCCTGCGCTGGGCGTCTGACGCGCATCGATCGGGTGGTGTCGTCGCCGACATCGGGACGGGAAGCGGATGCATCGCGCTCAGCTTGGCTGTCGAAGGCACCTTCGAGCGTGTCGTGGCGGTCGACGCGTCGGCCCCCGCCTGCTCCCTGGCGCGGGAGAACGTCGCCATGGTTCGACCTCGCGTGCCTGTCGAGGTGCGCGAAGGCAACCTGCTCGCCGCGCTCGATGGCGGGCGCTACCGCGCGATCGTGGCGAATCCGCCCTATCTCACCGAGGACGAATACGGGGCTCTCGACCCGGCGGTACGTGAGTACGAGCCGCGCGCGGCCCTCGTGAGCGGTCCGGACGGCCTCGACGCGACGCGGCAGCTGTTCGACGGCGCGCCGTCGCTCCTTGAGCCCGGGGGACTCCTCGCGCTGGAGATCGATGAGCGGCGCTCGGCACAGGTACTGGCACTCGCCGATCGAAGCCGCTGGAGTCGCGTCGACGTGCTCGAGGATCTCTTCGGACGCCCCAGGTATGCCCTCGCAACCGCCAGGGAGGAGAGCATCGCGTGATCGACGACAAAGCACAGGAGCTCGGCCGCTTGCTTGGGCAGAGCGATGAGTACCGGGCGCTCGTGCGGGCCACGGATCGGATGAAGGAAGACACCGAGTGCCAGGGGCTGCTCGCCGACGTCGAGCGGCTTGCGCAGGAGCTCGAGCGGAACGCTCAGGCGGGGCGGGAGCCGGCCCGCGAGCAGGTCGAGCAATACGACCGGGCGCTGCAGATCGCTCAAGGCAATGCGGTGTACCAGCAGGTGGTCGCGGCCCAGGCCAATTTCGAAAAGCTGATGGCGAAGGTGAACGCGCGGATCTACGAAGGAATGAAGAAGGGCGCCGCGAGCCCGATCATCACGCTGAGCTGACGGTGCCGGGCGCCTTCATCGTCGTCGAAGGACCGGACGGGGCGGGGAAGTCGACGCTGGTGCGGTGGCTCGTCGCACGGCTCGTCAGCGAGGGACGGCAGGTGGTCTCGGTCCGCGAGCCCGGCGGCACGCCGGTGGCCGAAGCAGCGCGCAAAGTCGTATTGCAGGCCCCGCACGCGATGCCGCCGGCCGCCGAGCTGTTTCTCATGCTCGCCGCGCGGGCAGACCTGGTGGACCAGGTGATCCGCCCGGCGCTCGAGGCCGGGCAGGTGGTCGTCGCGGACCGGTTCGATCTGTCCACCGTGGCGTATCAGGTTGGGGGATCCGGGTTACCGCGCGCCGACGTCGAGACGGCGAACCGGCTGGCGACGGGCGGCCTCGCTCCCGACATTACGCTGGTGCTCGATATCCCGGTCGAAGTCGCCCGGGACCGGCAGCGCAGGGCGCGGAAGGCGCGGGATCGATTCGAGCGGCAAGGCGACGCGTTCCATCGCCGTGTGCTGCAGGTATATCGCGACGCGCGTGGGCCTAATGTGGTCCACATCGATGCGTCTCAACCCAAGGAAGCCGTGCACGACGCCGCGTGGCGTGAGGTCATCGCGGCCACGGCGCTCATACCCCGAGGCGTCTCATGAAGCACCGGAAGGTCATTCTCGTCGCCGGCGTCACTATCCTCGCCCTGGCGAGCGGTGGGTGGCTGTTGCAGCGTGAAGCCGAGCCCGCAGGCTCCGTCTACCAGCAGGCGCGCCTGTTCGAGGACGTGCTGTCGCGCGTCGCCGACTACTACGTCGACTCCCTCGACGAGCGCCAGCTGTATCAGATGGCGATCGATGGTCTCCTCGACCAGCTCCACGACCCGTACTCGGTCTTCCTGAAGAAGGACGACTTCCGCGCCCTTTCCGAGGCGACCTCCGGCAACTACGGCGGTCTGGGCATCCAGATCGACGTCCGCGACGGGTGGATCACGGTGATCGCGCCCCTCCCCGACACGCCCGCCGAGCGCGCCGGGATCAAGTCCGGCGATCAAATCATGTCCCTCGACGGCCGCGCGACCGAAGGGTGGAAGAACGATCAGGCGGTGAAGGAGCTGCGGGGCGAGCCTGGGACGACGGTCGAGCTGAAGGTGCGTCGCGTGGGCGTCGATCAACCGCTCACCTTCAACGTCACGCGCGCCACGATTCACATTCACTCCGTCTACATGTCGACCATGCTCGACGACCGCGTCGGCTATATCGCGCTCTCGCCGGTGAGCGAGACGTCTGCGCAGGAGCTGACGGAGGCGGTGTCGACGCTGACCAAGCAGGGAATGAAGTCGCTGCTCCTCGACATGCGCGGCAACCCTGGTGGGCTTCTCGATCAGGGCATCGCGGTCAGCGAGCTCTTCCTCGATCCCGGCCAGGAGGTCGTCGAGACGCGCGGCCGCGCGCCCAACAGCTCACGGGTCTATCGCGATGCGAAGCCGCAGACGTGGCCTGGGCTTCCGATCGTCGTGCTTGTGAACGGCGGGACCGCGAGCGCCGCCGAGATCATCGCCGGCGCGCTGCAGGATCACGATCGCGCCGTCCTGGTCGGGACGCCGACCTTCGGCAAGGGGCTCGTACAGTCGCTGTGGCCCCTGACGCCCGAGACGGCGCTGAAGCTCACGACCGCTCGCTGGTACACGCCGAGCGGCCGCACGATTCAGCGCAAGAGCCGCAGTGAAGCGGACCAGGAGGCCCAGGTGGCCCTCGCGGAGCAGGGTCGGGATTCCACGTCGCCGGACACCGTGCAGGTGTTCCACACCGACCGTGGCAGAGCGGAGTACGGCGGGGGCGGCATTCGCCCCGATCTCTTCGTCGCGGCCGACACGCTCACGAATTCGGAGCGGGCCTTCCTCAAGGTGCTCGGCAACAAGATCACGGTGTACCGTGATGTCGTCTCGAGCGTCGCCCTCGAGCTCAAAGGGAGCAGCCGCCTGAAGGATCCCTCGTTCTCGGTGACTGAGGAGATGGTGACGGAGGTCTTGCATCGCCTGCGCACCCGTGGGGTTGACGTCCCCGACACGGTGGCGGCCGGAGCCCGCGGGCTCATCTCCCAGGAGCTGGGCTACGAAGCGACGCAGTACGCGTTCGGCCGCACCGCGGAGTTCCGCCGCCGCATGTCGGACGATCATCAAGTGCAGGAAGCGCTCGCGCTCGCGCGGCGCGCCAAGTCACCGCAGGATCTGCTGGCGCTGGCCGCTCCGCCGGCGACCCCGACCCACCGGAACTAGCTACTACTGCGTCACGACCCGGACCCCGCGCGGCACGGAGAACTTGAAGGCCGCGCCGGGGACGGGGGCGTTCACCTGCAGGTCCCGCAGCACGATGACCCGCATCTGGCCCGACGACTCCGTAATCTCGAGACGCCGGACCATCGTATCGGCCCGCGCCACCCAGATGACGGCCTTGTCGTACGGCAGGTCATGCGCGATCGGCACGAGGGCGATGACGTCGGCGACCCCGTCCTGGAGCGAGTCCGTCCTCACGAACGTCGCGTCGTAGCGTGAGCGGGCATGATCGACGAACTGCCCGATGAGGTTCGGGCCCGTGGTTCCGGCCGCCGGAATGGGGGAGCGGATCACTTGGCCGGGCGTGGTGCTCGGCGTGTAGAGCCACAGGTAACGACCGTCGGCCACGATGCGGTCCCCCGCTGGCGAGGTGAAGCGCATCTCGAAATAGCTCGGGCGCTGCTGGTACAGCTTCCCCAGCGTTGTGTCGGGCGCCCCGACCAGGGGATTCGTGACGACCTGAAGGAAATTGGCGGACAGGGTCTGCACCGGCTCGTAGGCGGCGCTCGCCCGGTCGAGGACAGCTCCCGGATCCACTGCCTGCGCCCACGCAGCCGGCGCGACAGCGACGACTGCGGCGGCCGCGATCGTCAACCACCGGACGATCTTCACGCCACGGCCGAAGCCGGCTCGACCACGCGGCGACCGATCACTTCGGCGATCGCGCGGACGTCACGCATCAGCTGTGCGAATTGTTCGGGGAACAGCGACTGAGCCCCGTCCGAGAGGGCGTCCTCGGGCGTGGGATGCACTTCGACGATGAGGCCGTCGGCGCCCGCAGCGACGGCCGCGCGCGCCATCGGAATGACCTTGTCTCTCAGGCCCGTGCCGTGCGACGGGTCGGCGATGATCGGCAGATGCGACAGCTGATGCACGAGCGGAATCGTCGTCAAGTCGAAGATGTTGCGGGTCGCCGTGTCGAAGCCCCGGACGCCGCGCTCGCACAGGATCACGTCGTGATTTCCCTCGGCCAGGAGGTACTCGGCCGAGAGCAGCAGCTCTTCGATGGTCGCGGACATGCCGCGCTTCAGGAGCACGGGTTTCTTCGCCCGTCCGGCGGCCTTGAGCAGCGGGAAATTCTGCATGTTGCGCGCGCCGATCTGGATGATGTCCGCCACCTCCGAGCACAGCTCCACTCCTTCCGCGTCCATCGCTTCGGTGCAGATCAGCACGCCGACCTCTTCGCGCGCCTTGGCGAGCAACTTGAGCGCCGGTTCCCCGAGTCCCTGAAACGAGTACGGTGACGTCCGCGGCTTCCAGGCGCCGCCGCGGAGAATGGCCGCGCCGGCGTCCTTCACCTGGCGCGCCGCGGCGAGAATCTGCTGCTCGCTCTCGACCGAGCAGGGCCCCGCGATGACCGCCACCTCCGGCCCGCCGATGGTGACGCCCCCCGCCAGGCGGACGACGGTGCCCTCGGGCTGCCACTCGCGGCTCACCTGCTTGTACGGCTTCGTGACCTGGATGACTTCCTGCACGCCCGGCAACCCCTCCAGCCGTGAGGCGTCGACGCGGCCGTCGTTCCCGACGAGCCCGACCGCCGTGCGCTGCGCGCCGGGGAGCGCCCGCGCCGCATATCCCATGTCGCGGATGACGGCCATCACGCGCTGAATCTCCTGCTGCGTGGCGCCGTGGCGCATGACGATCAGCACGCGTCCGCCTCTCCGATGGTGAACCGGTCGCCGTCGCGCGCGACCGCGACCGGCCCCGTGAATTTCTTCCGAGCACCGGCCACGGGGTCGGCGGTCTCGACCGGGGGATAGAAGTGCGTCAGCACGAGCCGTTGGGCCTTCGCGCGGTGGGCGAGCTCTCCTGCCCGCTCGGGCGTCAAGTGACTGTCGATCGCCCTGTCGTCTGGCAGCGAGCATTCCGCGAGGAGCAGGTCCGCCCCCGTCGCCCAGCGCGCCAGATCTTCGCTCGGTCCGGTATCCCCCGTATACACCAGTCGGCCTTCGGGAGCCGTCACGCTCACGGCCACACTCTCGTCGGTGTGCGGCACCCGGCAGGTATCGAGGGTGACGTCCGCGTTGAGGGGGAAGGGCTCCCCGTGCCGGATGTCGAGCACGCCGATCGGGAAGCCCGGGTCGAGCAGCCACGACCCGAACCCCTGCGCGAGCGCCTTGACCAGCCGGACCGTGCCCGCCGGTCCGAGGATCACGAGCGGCTCGCTGCGCGCCGGCTCGGTGGCGTGCCGCAGCGCGAATACGAGCATCGGCAGCTCGCCAAAATGGTCGGGGTGGAAGTGCGACAGCACGACGTGGCTGACATGCTGCCACGGCAGCCCGAACTCGGCGAGCCGGTGCATCGCGCCGGCCCCGCAATCAAGCAGGACGCGCAGGTCACCGCGGCTCACCCAGTGGCACGGTGCGGTGCGGTGAGGAGAGGGAGCTGCGGTCCCCGTCCCGACGGTGACGAGCTGCATGGGCGCGATCCGGGACCTAGACCGGCTCCAGCTGGCCGAGCCGCACGCCGACGATCGTCGACACGCCGGGCTCCTGCATCGTCACGCCGTACACCGCGTCGGCGGCCTGCATCGTACGCGGATTGTGCGTGATGACGATGAACTGCGTCTGGTCCTTGAATTCCGACAGCAGGCGGACGTAGCGGCCCACGTTCGCGTCGTCGAGCGGCGCATCCACCTCGTCCAGCAGGCAGAAGGGGCTCGGTCGCGTGAGGAAGATCGCGAACAGGAGCGAGACCGCCACCAGCGTCCGCTCGCCCGACGACAGCAGGTGGATTCGCTGGGTTCGCTTTCCGCGCGGAGCGGCGTGAATCTCGATCTCGCTCTCGAGCGGCTCGTCCTCGTTCGCGAGCCGGACGTCGCATTCCCCTCCGCCAAAGAGCGTTTGGAATACGGCGCGGAAGTTCTCGCGCACCTTCCCGAACGACTCGAGGAAGAGCGTCTTTGCCGTCTGGTCGATCTCGCGGGCGGCCTGCTGCAGCGAGCTACGCGCGGACACGAGATCGTCGCGCTGGGTCATGAGGAATTCGAGCCGCTTCGTCTCTTCACCGTGCTCCTCGACCGCCAATGCGTTCACGGGCCCCACCGCTTCGATCGCGGTCCGCAGGCGCGCGTCTTCCTCGCGCAGCCACTCGATATCGCCCGGCACTTCCGGCGCCTGCGCGAGCAGCCCGTCCAGAGGCTTGCGCCACTCGGCCTCGACGCGGGCGGCCAGGGCGTGTTTCCGTCCGAGCACCTCGGAGCGCTCGAGCTCGAGACGATGCTCGTCGCTGCTCAGCGCCTCGAGGGATGCCCGCGTCGCCTCCACCTCTTCCTCGGCGCGCACCAGCTCCGCCTCGGCCGAGGCGACACGGCCCTCGGCATCGCCCGCCGCGAATTCGAGCGCGGCCAACGCCTGCCGGCGGTCCTTCAATGCGTCCTCCCACTGCGTCTGCTGTGCCGCGAGAGTGTTGACGTCGTGATCGATCGCTCCGATTTCCGCGGCGAGCTCGGCGGCCTGGGCACGAGCGGCTTCCGCCTCTCCGGCCGCGCGACCGGCGCGTTCTGCGGCCGCGTCGCGGCGCGCATTCACCTGGGCCGCCTCCACCTGCCAGCGCACGCGATCCTCTCGCGCGGCTTCCTGCTCGGCGTCAAGCGACGCGAGCCGGCTGCGCTCCGTGCCCAGGCGCTCGTCCAGCTGCACCCGCTCGAGCTCCTGGGACTCGACGGCGGCATGCAGCGCCGTGAGCCTCGCCTCAACGGCTTCCAGGCGTCGCGACAGTCGCTCAACCTGCGCCTGCGCGTCCAGCGCCTCGCGGTGCGCGTGGGCCGCAGCCCGCTGCGCGTCTCCTTGCTGCGCGCCGGCCTCGAGCGACAGCTGTTGCGCCCGCTCCGCCGCTCCGACAGCTCCGTCGTAGGCGGCCTCCGCCGCGGCGAGATCCGCCAGTGCTTGGTCCAGCTCCGTCGCGGCGCGCGTGCGCGCGGCATCGCCCGATTGCACTTCGTGCTCGAGAGCCTCGAGCTCGGCCCGACGCGCGAGCGGTCCCGCGCTCTCCGTGCCCGCGAGCAGGACCGCGCCGTTCGCGCGCCGCAGCGCCTGACCGCCGTCGACCACCTCGTGTCCCGCGAGCAACGCCCGCACCCACGCGGCCGCTGGCCCGTCGACGCGCATCTGCTCCTTCAGCGGATACCCATCGGCCCCGAGGCGCGGCCCCGGGACGCACGGGAGGAGCAGGAGCGGTCCCGGACGCGCGTGCGCGTGCCAGGCGCGGATCGCGTCGATCGCCCCCGCGTCGCGTACCAGCACCGCGTGCAACCACTCACCGAGCAGGCGCTCGGCCAGCTCCGCGTCGGCGCGGCTGGTGCGCACGAAATCCGCCAAGGGGCCGACGACCGCGTCCCCGAACTCTCCCCGGGCCTTGAGCAGCGCCTGCGCGGCGGGGGCGAGACCGACGCGGGCCCGATCGAGCTCGGCGAGCGCATCGCGTCGTGCGGTCACCTGGGCCAGCGCCTCTTCCATTTGTCTCCGGACCGCGCGGCCCCGCGCTTCCCGTGCCTTCGCTTCGGCCACCCGGTGGCGGGCTTGCTCCACCGATTCGGCGGCCGCGACCGCCGCCCGCGCGTGTGCGGCCGCTCGTTCCGCCGCGCTGCCGGCGTCCGATGCGGCCGCACGCTCGACCGTCTGGAGTGTTTGGCGCTCGCTTCCCGCCTGTCCCACTTGCTGCTTCAGCTCCACTCGCTCGCGCTCGAGGGCCGCCCGCTCCCCTTCGAGCGCGCGGAGCGCCTCGGCCCGCCGCTGCAGGTCCTCCTCCATCTCGCGGACGATCCCGCGCTGCGCCGTCAGCCGCTCACGCACCTCCTGCTCGCGGTTCGTGCGTTGCTCGAGCTCGAGCTGCACGCCCGTCGCGTCTTGCACGGCGGCTGCCTGCTCGGCGGCCGCCGCTTCACGCTCGCGCTCCGCGTGCATCGCCCGGCTCTCGAGCTGCGTCCGATCCTGACTCGCTTTGGCGCGGCGCTGTCCCGCGTTGTGCAGCCGCTCTGCCGTGAGCGCCAAGTCTCCCTCGAGCCGCCCGATCTCGAGCTTCGCGTCGGCGAGGCGCCTTGCCACTTCGGTGCGCTCCGCCTCCGCCGTATGCCGGGCTTGGGCACGCATCTCACGCGCTTTTTCGGCTTCCGCCAGCTGCGCGCGGGCCGAAGGAACGGCCGACCCGAGCTCTCTGGTGCGCACGCTCAACGAACCGAGCGCGAGGTCGAAGTCTTCGAGCTCACGGCGCACCAAGGTCATCGCCACGCCGAACCGCTCTTCGATCATCTTGCCGTGTCGCTCGGCCTTGCCGCGCTGCCGCGCGAGGCTGCGGACCTGCGTCTGCACTTCGGAGATCAGGTCTTCCAGCCGCGCCAGGTCGGCCCCGGTCTCCTCGAGACGGCGCTCGGTGCTCCGCTTCCGGTCGCGGTACAGCCCGATGCCCGCGGCTTCTTCGAACAGGGAGCGTCGCTCCTCGGCTTTCTCCGACAGCAGCGCGTCGATCATCTTGGCTTCCATCACGACGCCCGCCTCGGCCCCGAGCCCCGTGCCGCGGAGCAGGTCCTGAATGTCGCGGAGGCGGACCGGGGCCCGGTTCAGGAAGTAGTCGCTCTGGCCCGACCGCGAGAGCCGGCGACTGACCACAACTTCCTGATAGGCGAGCGGCAGACTGCCGTCCGAGTTGTCGAATACGAGCGAGACTTCGGCCACATTCACCGGGCGCCGCCCGGTCGAGCCTTGGAAGATGACGTCCTCCATCTTCCCGCCGCGTAGCAGCCGGGGCGATTGCTCGCCCAGCACCCACCGCACCGCGTCTGAAATGTTCGACTTGCCGCAGCCGTTGGGCCCCACGATGGCCGTAACGCCGATCTCGAAGGGCAGGTCCATCGATCCGGCAAAGGATTTGAACCCTGAGAGCTCCAATCGGCTCAATCGCATGTCGTGCGCTCCACTCGGGTGACGGGTCCGCGGTGACGGCCGGCGTGCGGCTGCAGCAGCGTGTGATTCACTGCGTTGACTCGTAGATCCAGAACGGGCGTCCCAGCTTGCGTCCGATCGCCTCCGCCTCCTCCCGCGTGGGATACGGGCCGAGGACGACGCGGAAGCCGTCGTCAGTCCCCTTGGGAGGCAAGACGCGCGCGCTCAGTCCGGCGCGCGACAGTTGCTGCGCCATCTGTGAAGACCACGCCTCGTTCTGGGACGTGGACACTTGAACGTACAGCGGCCCTCCGGGTCCCACCGTGTCGGCGGCGGGCCCGCTCTGGGCCCCGTCAGCCAGCGCCGCATGGAAGCCGCTCCGGGGCCGCCAGGTCGTGAACGTCCAGAGATCGCCGCTCGCCCCGGCAACGCGCCCGGTCTCCCGCAACGAGTCGGCCCGATACGCGACGATGTCGTCTCCCTGCGCGACGAGGAGGGTGCCGTCGGGGGCGATGGCGGGGAAGTCCGCATCCCACGATGTCGCCACGCTGCCCACGAAAGTCTTGATCGGCAGATCGACGATCCACACCGAGTCGCCGATCGAGGGACGCGCGAGCAACCAGCGCCCGATGGGATCGAGTCGCAGAGTCGAGGCCGGCGTCGGAAGGGCGACGCCGTCGACCTCCTCGCGGTCGTACCGGTCGATCACCGCAATCCCCGCGGCGGTCCGTCGCGCGACATACACGCGATGCCC
>Ga0187780_10001759_pt1 | contig 16370 bp, 17 predicted proteins | sample 1015_Q2_SP10_20__FD_132429 | JGI IMG/M metagenome (GOLD analysis project Ga0187780, IMG submission 132429) | Tropical peat soil microbial communities from peatlands in Department of Meta, Colombia - 1015_Q2_SP10_20_MG | ecosystem: Environmental > Terrestrial > Soil > Wetlands > Peat | place... | reverse complement strand
CGTCCAGCGCGTCGTCGAGCTGCGTGTCGACTGCGACCAGGATGCGCTGTGGCTCAAGGTCGAGCAGCGGGGCGAGGGTGCCTGCCACACCGGGCGGCGCTCGTGCTTCTACCGCGCCGTGCCGCTTGGCAAGAAGGGCGCGGTCACGCTCGAATTTCGCGACGCCGACAAGGCATTCGATCCGAAGGCGGTCTACGGCAAGCCATGAGCGGCGACCGCGTCACTTTGCGGATCGATGAACGCACGGGCGGCAGCGTCGCATTCGTCACCATCGACAACCGGGCCAAGCTCAACACGCTCGACCGCGCGCTGATGGCTGAGTTCATCGCCAAGGTCGATGCGCTCGCCGCGCGTGACGAGCTGCGCGCAATGGTCCTCACCAGCGCGGGCGACAAGGCTTTCATCGGCGGCGCCAGCATCCCGGAAATGGCGGCGCTCGATCGCAACACCGCGCGCGATTTCATCACCCTCGTGCATCGCACCTGTGATTGCCTGCGCCGCCTGCCGGTGCCGGTGATCGCTCGCATCGACGGCTTCGCGCTCGGCGCGGGCCTCGAAGTCGCGGTGTCGTGTGATCTGCGTGTCGCCACTACTCGGGCAAAGTTCGGCATGCCGGAAACCAAGGTTGGCATCCCTTCGGTGGTCGAGGCAGCGCTCATCCCGCAGCTCATCGGGTACGGCCGCGCACGCGAGCTATTGATGCTCGGCGAGATCATCGATGCCGAGACGGCGCTGCACTGGGGCTTGATCGAGCGCATGGTCGCGCCCGATGCGCTCGACCGCGAAGTCGAGACCATCATCGCGGCGTTGTTTACGGCCGGTGCCCAGGCCGTACGCCAGCAGAAGGCGCTGATGCAGCAGTGGGAGAAGCTGCCAATCGACGCGGCCATTCAGGCCGGCATCGACGCTTTCGCCCGCGCCTTCGAGACCGACGAGCCGAAGCGTATGCTGTCAGCCTTCGTCAACCGCAAGCGCGATTAGTTCACCACCAGCCCGAGCTTCTTGATCAGCGCGGCCCATTTGCCTTCTTCTCGCTGGATGTTGGCGGCGTATTCCTCAGGCGTGCTGGCGACCGGACCGCCGCCATCGGACACGATGCGCTTCTTGATGTTCTCGGAATTGACGATCTTGCGCAGCTCCGTGTTGAGGCGCGCAATGATCGGCTTTGGCGTCCCGGCCGGCGCGACGAGGCCGTAATACTGCACGATATCGAGGCCCTTCAGCCCCGATTCCGCAGTGGTCGGCACGTTGGGAATGGCAGCGAGGCGCTCCGGTGCCGCGACCGCAATAGCGCGGATTTTTCCGGCCTGGATGTTGCCGATTGCAGGCGGCAGCGTATTGAAGCCGATCATCACGTGGCCGCCGAGCAGGTCGTTGGTCAACGGGCCGGTGCCCTTGTACGGCACGACGATGACGTCGGCCCCGGTCATCGATTTGAATTGCTCGGCGCCGAAATAATTGAGCGTCGGCGACGGCGGCGTGCCGATGGTGATCTTGCCCGGCTCTTTGCCGGCCAACGCGACGATGTCGGTCATCGTCTTCACCGGCACGTCGGGGTTCGACATGATGACGATCGGGATTGAGGCGATGAGGCCGATCGGCGTGAAGTCCTTGGCGAGATCGTAGCCGGTGTTCGCCGGAAGGCTCGCGCCGGTCACCAGCATCAGGATTGTATAGCCGTCGGGCGCAGCTTTTGCGGCATCGCGCACCCCGATGACGGAGCCCGCGCCGGGCCGGTTGACGACGACGACCGGCTGGCCGAGCGCTTCGCTGAGCTTCTGCGCGATGACGCGGCCGACGGTATCGACGCCGCCGCCGGGCGGGAATGGAATGATGAGATTGACATTGCGCGTCGGATAATCGGCGGCGATCGCTGGCGCGACTTGCGCGCCGAAAGCGCCAACGGCGAGCATCGCCGCGCTAAGGCAGCCTTTGATCCAGGTCTTCATATTGTCCTCCCGTGACGATTTTTATGATTTGCGGCTCGCCAGCAGCGCCTGCGCGCGTGTGAGATGCGGCCGGTCGTACATCTTGCCGTCGATGCCGACGGTGCCGGCGCCAGGCTTTGCGGCAAAGGCCGCGACGATGGCCTTCGCCTTCTCGATCTGCGCGGCGCCCGGCGTAAAGACCTCGTTGATCACCGCGATCTGCGCCGGGTGGATCGCGAGCCGTCCGGTGAAGCCGTCGCGGCGCGCGATCTCGGTGTCCTTGCGCAGCACATCGGGATTGCGGAAATCGACGTGGATGGTCTCGATCGCAGGCACCTTGGCCGCGGTCGCGCCGAACAGGCACATGGCGCGCGCGATGCGATAGGGTTCGGTGAGGTCTCCGCTTGGTTCGCGGCTCGCCTCGGCGCCGATTTCGGCAGAGAGGTCTTCCGGTCCCCAGGTCATGCCGATCAGCCGCGCGCTGCAATTTTTGTAGGTGCCGGCGGCGAACAGACCGGCGGCCGATTCAACCGTCTGCGCGAGGATCTTGATCGCGCCTTCGGGCAACCCGGCGATGGCTTCTCGTGCGGTGAGCTTGGCATCGACATGCGTGACGGCCGGGCCGCCTTCGGCCTTTGGAAAAAGCACGGCATCCGGCGCGCCTGGCACAATGGCGTCGAGATCGGAATCGGTCATGCCGGTGTCGAGGCCGTTGATGCGCACGAGAAGACGCGGACGGTCTTTCTTCGACGTCGCGCTCTTGAGGAAATCGAGCGCGAGCTTGCGCGCCATCTCCTTGCGCTCGGGTGCGATCGAATCTTCGAGATCGATGATGACGCCGTCGGCGCCGCTCGCCATCGCCTTTTCGAGCTTGCTCCCGCCGTCGGCGGGCACGAACAGGAGAGAACGCATCAGGTCACTTTTTTAGTTATTTGGGCCGCATCACGATGAAGGCACTACGGTGGCACTCGGCGACCAGCGTATTGTCCTGCTTGAACGCCTTGTGGTGGAATTCAACGATGCCGGCGCCTTTGCGCGATTTCGACTCGCGCTTCGACACCACAGTCGTCTCACAATGAACGGTGTCGCCCTCGAACAGCGGCGCCGGGAATTTGACGTCGGTCATACCGAGATTCGCGATCGTGGTGCCGACCGTCATGTCGGAGACCTGGATGCCGATCATCAGGCCGAGCGTGAACAGCGAGTTCATCAGCGGCTGCCCCCAATCGGTCTCCTGCTCGCAGAAGTGCCGGTCGATGTGCAGCGGCTGCGGGTTGAGGGTCATATTGGAGAACAGCATATTGTCCATCTGCGTGACCGTCCGCGTGTAACGGTGCTCGTAGGTCTTGCCAACCTCGAAATCCTCGAAGTAGAGCCCGCCACGCTTATGCCGTTGGATCGTTTCCGCCATCGCGTTCCTCCGTCGTTAACCACTCGTTTACCATAATTACCCATGGTCCACAGGGCGCGAGGCGGCGCGCGACCATGGCGATCCTGTCCATCAACGGCGGTGCGGCGTCTCCCGTGACGGGCGCCATTCGCGACGCCGCGCAGACGACGGGCACCAGTTTCGAATACCTGCTCACCACCGCGCAGATCGAATCCAACCTCAATCCGCAGGCCCAGGCAACGACCTCCTCCGCCAAAGGGCTTTACCAGTTTATCGACCAGACCTGGCTTGCCACCATGAAGCAGTCGGGACCAGCGCTCGGGCTCGGGGCCTATTCGGCCGCGATCGCGCAGACGTCGGACGGGCAATTCGTCGTGCCGGATGCATCGACGCGCGCGGCGATCATGAGGCTGCGCAGCGATCCGAAAGTCAGCGCCGCGATCGCCGGCGTCTACACGCGCAGCAACTCCGCCAAGCTCAATGCGGCCATCGGCCGTGCGCCTTCGGAGGGCGAACTCTACATCGCGCATTTCCTCGGCGCCGATGGCGCCTCGAAGCTGATCGGCGCGGCCTCGAGCGCGCCGCAAGCGAATGCCGCCGCTATGTTTCCGCAAGCCGCTTCCGCCAATCCGACGATCTTCTACGATCGCGCCGGCCATCCGCTCACGACCTCCGCGGTCTACGGCAAGCTCACGGGTCGCTACGATGTCGCGCGGGCGCTTGCGTTTGCGCCGGGCACACAGACGCCTGTTGTCGCGCCGGCCGGCATCGATACCGCGGGCGTGACCGCGGCCTACGCCCAGGCGCGGCCGCCGGTGCAGGCGGACAGTCAGCAGCCGTTCTTCCAAGCCATGTTCGCCGACCAGCCACGCGGGGGGCTGTCGCCGACCGTCAACTCGCTCTGGGGCCAGGCCAAGGCCCAGGCGGCGCCGGGGGAGGAGCCCTCGAAACTGCTAGACCTTTTCCGCGACAACGGGCCGCCGCTGCGTAAGTCCTTGGGCGGCAAGGTCTGACCGGGAAAACGTCGTTAACACTCGCTCAATTTCTATGGTGAACGGTTTGTTAAGGCTCGCCGGGTAGCCTGCTCCTGCCGTTGAGTTGATGGTGCAGTCGTAGCGTCGGTCGGTCATGATTGTTCGTCAGTTCTTGCAGTGGGTCCGCTTTGCGCCGCCCGGCGAACGGGCGGAAGCCACGTCTGCGCTGGCGCGCGCCTACCTCCACTCCGATCTCTCAGCCGACGATCTCGCCGCTGCGGAAGGCGCGATGATCATGCTGCTCGACGATCCGTCGCCGTTGGTGCGCCGTGCGCTCGCCGAGGTCTTTGCTTCGGCGCAGAAGGCGCCGCGCGTCGTCGTGCATGCGTTGGCCTCCGACCAGCCGGAGATAGCCATTCCCGTCCTGTCGCGCTCGCCGCTGCTGAGCGAGGACGATCTGGTCGATCTCATCGCCACCATTCATCCGGATGCGCAGACCGCGATCGCAGGACGCGCCATGCTGTCGCGCCCGGTCGCCGCCGCGATTGCCGAAGTCGCCTCCGCGCAGGCTTGCCTCGCACTCTTAGAAAACGCTGACGCCGATATCGCCCTATTCTCGATCGACCGCATGGTCGAGCGCTTCGGCCATCTCGCGCCGATCCGTGAAAACCTGCTCGCACGCGACGATCTGTCGATGGCCATGCGTCAGGCGCTATTGTCGAAACTGTCGCAGACGCTCGCCGGTTTCGTCGTCGCGCGCCGGTGGCTCGGGCCCGAGCACGCCGAATACGCCGCCCGTGAAGCCTGCGAGAAGGCAACCGTCGCGCTTGCCGCGGACACGCCCTACGAAGAGATCGGCGAATTGGTGCGGCACCTGCGCCAGAGCGGCCAGCTGACCGCCGGCATGATCCTGCGCGCGCTCTTGTCGGGCAACATCGTGTTGTTCGAGGAGGCGCTCGCCGAATTGTCGGGCGTGTCGATCCAGCGCGCCGCGAGCTATATCCATGACCGCAACATTTCGGGCTTCTGCGCGCTTTACAGCAAAGCGGGGCTTCCCGACATCGCCTATCCGGCGTTCCGCGAGGCGCTTGCCGCCATGCGCGAGGGCGTGCTGCTCGGCGAGCAGGGCGGGGCGGCGCGGCTCAAGCGGCGCATGGTCGAGCGGGTGCTCGGGGCCTGCGCGGGCGAGCGCACCGCGGACATGGCGCTGCTGGCGCTGTTGCGCCGCTTCGCCGTCGAAGCGGCGCGCGAGGAAGCGCGCATGTTCTGCGAGGATTTGGTCGCGGACGACGGCATGCCACCGCCGCACTATTCCGAAGACGCGAGGCTGGTCGCCTAAGGCGCGCTTATTCCGGCGCGATCGAGGGGCCTTTGATCTGCTCGAGAACGTCCGGCCGGTCGTGGTTCTCGCGCATCAAGAATTCGTCGGTGACTTCGCGCAGGCGCGCATTCAGCGATGTCGCCAGGTCCTTGGCGTCAGAACGGGCGTACTCGCGATAGATCGCGCGCACGGCATCGACGTGCTGCTCGACGAGCTGAAGCGGTATGCGCGAATTCTCCGGCGTGTGCTCAAGCAGCCTGCACAGGCTGTCGGCAATCGCGGTGACCGCCGGGAAGCCGAAGGTGTCGGCCTCGCCCTTGATGTCGTGGGCGGCGTGGAACAGCGCTTCCTTGTTCGGCTTGGTGAAGCCGCCGATCATCACGGCGCGGCGCGCGCGGTCGAGACGGTCGCACTCGGCATCCATCCAAGATGCGAATTCCGTCGACAGTTCGGCCAGCGCCTTTTCGGCGGCGGCGACAGGATCGAGTTCGCCGGCGGCGAGCGGACGATTGGACACTAGCTTGCGCAGTTTGTTTTCAGGGGTGATGACTTCGTGGTCACCGAAGGTGGCGACGGCCGCGCTGTCTTTACGAGCGGTCATGGCTTGCTTCCCTGTCAACTTGATACGCGGACTTTTTCGAGCAGCGGCGACTGGCGGATAACGTCCGCCTTGCCGCCCTTGCGCCGCTCGGCGCCCGCGTAGTTTGGATTGACGTTGCGGCGCCGGTCGGGGCCGAAATAGGTCTTGGTCTTGATGAAGGGCCTCGGGTTCGCGACCACGTTGACGATGCGGTGATAGAGGCCCTTGGCCGAAATCGGCTTGGCCAGGAATTCGGTGACGCCGGCATCGCGCGCCGCGGTGACGCGCTTCTTCTCGGAATGACCGGTCAGCATGATGATCGCGACGTAAGGATTCGCGTTGGCGCCGGGCTGGCGGATCATCTGCGTGAGTTCGAGGCCGTCGAAGATCGGCATCGCCCAGTCGGTGATCACGACGTCGGGCACGTAGTGCGTGAAGGCTTCGAGGCCGGTCGCGCCGTCTTCGGCTTCGTAGACGTCGCGGGCACCGAACCCGTGCAGTAGCGTGCGCACCATGCGACGCATGTGCGCATTGTCGTCGATGACGAGAAAACGGAGGCGATTGAAGTCGATACGGACCATGCTGGACCTTGGGGCCGGACGCTCCGCGCCCGCACGTTCCAAGCTAGCGGTGGGCCGTTAAGGAAGAGTTTAGGATATAGGGCGGGCGCCCTAGCGCGAGTAGCGGAAGCTCGGGCCGCTCTTCGGGAATTCGCAGTCGAAGGCGATATATTCGCCGTAACGGCGCAAGCCGCGGCGCATCACCGGGACTTTGCCATACTGGGCGCAATGCTGCGCCGCCCACTCGTTGGCGACGGCGTCGTTTTCCGGACTCCAGGGGATGATGCCGCCCGCCGAATTGCCGGTCAGGCCGGGCCCCGTGGCGCAGCCGACAAGGCCGCAAGCCAAGGCAACCGCGATCAGCGTTCGACAGGTCATCAAAACCCCCTCCAGCGGGCGGAGCCTAGCATCCGCCTTCCGGCCCTGCCAACGGGAGGGCCTATTCCCTCAACAGCGCCGCGATAATGCGCTCGCGCGTCAGCGGAAGGTCGCGGATTCGCGTTCCCAGCGCATGCGACACGGCATTGCCGACGGCCGCTGCGGTCGGACCCGCCGTTACTTCGCCAATCCCCAAGGGCGGGTTTTCCCTGATGCCGACCAGTTCGATATCGATCTCCGGCACCTCGCTGAATTTGAGCACCGGATAGGTCAGCCAGTCGACCGATGACACGCCGTCATCGAATCGCACCTGCTCCTTGAGCACCCAGCTCGCCGACTGGATGATGCCGCCCTCGAGCTGATTGACGACGCAGTCCGGATTGATCACCAGCCCGGCATCGGCCGCGCACCAGACATGCCGCAGGCGAATCTCCTCGTCGACATCGAGCTCGACCACCACCGCGGCGTAGCCGGCGCGGTTTTTGTAGCGAGAGAACGCAAAGCCACGGCCGCGTCCGGTGCCAGACGGCGCTTTCGCATTCCATTTCGCCATCGCCGCCGCGCTCTCGATGACCGTGCGGGCCCGTGGATCGGAGGTGATCGACAGCCGATAGGCGACAGGATCCTGTCCCGCGCGTTCGGCGAGTTCGTCGATGGCGCATTCGAGTGCGAAGACGTTCGCCATGGCGCCGAGCCCGCGCAGCGAAGAAACGCGGATCGGCGTCTCCGGTATCAGATGATGGATGATGCGCTTGGCGGCAATGTCGTAGAGCGGCTCGCCGTTGCGCGTCGCCCCGCCGCCGTTTGCCTCGGGCACGTCGCTCGGCGGCGGCAGGGGCAGGGGGTCGGGCAATGCCTCGCCGCCGAGCAACGGCGCACCGCCGCCGGGTCGGCCATTGTGCGTGCCACTCCAGATCTCGCAGGTCCAGTCGGACGGCTTGCCGTCCTTGTCGACCAATGCGCGCACCTTCACCACCATGGCGGCAGCCTTCGGCTCGTAGACGAACTCTTCCTCGCGCCGCCAGCGCACGCGCACCGGCACGCCCGGATTCTGCATGGCAATAATGGCCGCGTCCGCCGCCGCATCGTCGGCGCCGTTATGGCCGTAACAGCCGGAGCCCTGGACGTGGTGCACGGTGATCTTGTAAGCGTCGAGCTTGAGTGTGCGCGCCAGCGCGCCGCGCAGCGGGTAGACGCCCTGGCAATGCGTCCATACCGTCAGGTGTCCGTCCTTGTAGAGCGCGAGCCCGCAGGATGGCGAGACCGAGGCGTGAGCGATATGCGGCTTGGTGTAGGTCGCCTCGAAGCGTTCCTTGCCTTGCGCATCGCCGGGCTCCGGCTCGCCGATGACGCTGTCGATCGCCGGGCGCTGCAGGAGCCAGTTTGCCTCCTGCTGCAGCGGTGCCGGCTTTTCGACATTGATCCATTTGACATGGGCGGTCGCCGCAGTCGCGGCGGCATCGAGCGCCGCTTCGTCGTCGCCGAGGATGGCGAGGAAGTTGCCGTTACGCACGAGTTCGACCGCGCTTTTGGCGGCACGCTTGATTGCGGCCTCGTCTAACGAAGCGATCGTCGCGCCGCGATTCGGCTGGCGCACGACGCGCGCGTGGCGCATGCCGTCGATCTTCATGTCGTGGATGAAGATCGCCTCGCCGAACACCTTGGCCGGCAGATCGCGGCGCGGCCTATTGGTACCGACGGTCTTGAGGTCCTTGATCGCCTTGCGTGCGGCCCGGCCATTGGCCGGGACGTGCAGGTCGACGGCGGCGGCAATCGTCCAGTAGTCGAGACCCGTCGACTGGCCATTGCGTAGGAATTTTCCGTCGACGATGGTCAATTCGTCTGGGGCGCAGCCGGCGACTTTGGCGGCCTGCGCGAGCAGGAGCGCGCGTGCCTCGGCGCAGGCTTGCGCCAACGCGACGCCGCCCGCCTGCATCGACAAGCTGCCGGCGGTGTAGCCCTCATTGGGTGCAAGCACGGTGTCGCCGGAGCGGACGCTGATGCAATCGAGCGCGACATCAAGTTCATCAGCAGCGACCTGTGCCATCGCCGTCAACACACCTTGGCCGAACTCGACGCGGCCGGTGAGGATCGTGACCTGTCCTGGCGCCGAAAAGGAGACCCAGCGGTCGAGGCTCGGATTGTCGCTGAGCGGGCCGGGGAGCGGTGCGTTCATCGCGCTGCTCCACGCATGACGGTCGCGGCCTTCTCGACCGCGCGCATGATGCGGTTGTGCGAGCCGCAACGGCAGATATTGCCGTCGAGCGCTTCGGCGATCTGCCCGCGGGTCGGCTTCGGATTGCGGTCGAGCAAAGCTTTTGCGGAGATGAGGATGCCGGAGAGGCAGTAGCCGCATTGGCCGGCCTGCTCGTCGAGGAAAGCCTGCTGCAACGGATGCGGCTTCTCCGCACTGCCGAGGCCTTCGACCGTGGTGACTGTCTTTCCGGCGACACTGAACACCGCTTTGGCGCAGGATTTCTCCGGATACCCGTCGATCAGCACCGTACAGCAACCGCATTGCTCGAGCCCGCAGCCGAAGCGCGTGCCCATCAGTCCCAGTTCGTCGCGCAGGATATTCAGGAGCGGCGTGTCGTCATTGGCGGGCGAAACACTGACCGCTTTGCCGTTGACAGAAAACGCGACGCTCTTCGCCATGCTCAGAACCCGAACTGCTCGCGTAAGATTCGTTCGTCGAGATTGTGGCCGGGGTCGAACAGCATGTTGATCGAGCAGCTGTGATCCATTGCGATGTCGACGCTCTGCACCGAGCGCACTCCGTCGTGGTCGGCGACCGCAGCGACAGGACGCTTGCTGGCCTCCAGAACCTCGATCGTCACCTTGGCCTTGTCGGGCAGCAGGGCGCCGCGCCAGCGCCGCGGCCGGAACGGACTGATCGGAGTGAGCGCCAGCATCGGCGCGTTGATAGGGATGATCGGGCCCTGGACCGAGAGATTATAGGCGGTCGAGCCTGCGGGCGTCGCCACCAGCACGCCGTCGGCGACGAGCTCGGCAAGGCGCTCCTTGCCGTCGATCAAGATTCGCAGGTGCGAAGCCTGCGCGCTCTGGCGGAACAGCGACACTTCGTTGATGGCGCGATGCTCGTGCGTGCGCCCTTGGACGTCGCGCGCTCGCATGACCAGCGGATGGATGACGGTGATATGCGCGGCCGCGATGCGTTCGGCGAGATTATCGAACGCAAAATCGTTCATCAGGAAGCCGACGGTGCCGCGGTGCATGCCGTAGATCGGCTTGCCCGAGTTCATGAACTTGTGCAGGGTTTGCAGCATCAAGCCGTCGCCGCCGAGCGCGACAATGACGTCGGCGCCTTTGGGGTCGACGTTGCCGTAGCGCTTCTCGAGCCGCTCATAGGCCTCGCGCGCCTCAGGCGTGGAGGCGGCGACAAAGGCGATCTGCTTGGTGCCGCGGGTGCTCATGAAAGGCCGAAACGATGGAACGCGCCGTGCTCGTCTATACGACTTGGCCCTCGATTGTCGAGGCGGAGAAAGCCGGTCGCGACATCGTCGAAAAGCGGCTCGCCGCCTGCGTCAACATCCTGCCCGGCATGATCTCGCACTACTGGTGGGAGGGGAAGATCGAGCGCGGCGAGGAGGCGGTCATGTTGGTGAAGACGCGGGCATCGCTTGCCGAAGCCGTGCGCAAGGCGGTCAAGGAACTGCACAGCTACCAGATGCCGGCGATCATGGTGCTGCCGGTCGAAAGCGCTGACGCCGACTACTACCGCTGGATCGTCGACGAGACGATGGGCCAGCCGGAAAAATGAAGTCGCCGGGGAAGGGCCCCGGCGACTCCACAACAATGCTGGCCTAGAGGGTTAGTAGCTCGCCTTGCCGTCGATCACGGCCTTGAGCTGACGATATTCTTCGCAGGTGGTGTTGCCGCAGATCAGGTTCACCTTCTGCAGGTCGTCGAGCGCCTTGAGGCGGTTGCCCTGCTCCATCTGCCACATGCCGTAGTACGACCATGTGCGCACATGGTTCGGATCGGCCTTCAGCGCGGCCTCGTACCAGATCTGCGAGTCCTTGTAGTCGCCCATCTTGCGGAAGGCGTAGCCGATGTAGTTGGCAACGTCCGGATGTTCGTCGTGGCCGAGCGCGTGCATCGCGGCGATACCGCCTTCATAATTGCCAGCTAGGATCATCTCGCGCGCCGCGCGATAGCCTTGCAGGAATTTCGCATCGGCCTGCTGCTGTTGCTGCTGCTCGATGACATTATTGTCTTTCTTTTTTTTCTTCTTGTTGTCATCCGACGGTGCCGGAGGATTGTCGGTTCCCATGGCGTGGACGTGAACGGGCTTCATGCCGATAGCCGTCGCCAAGAGAGCTGCGGCGGCGACAATGCCGAGGCGGCGTAACGCGAGGGTCATGGTCATTGCAGAACCTTTCCTGAGGGGGACGGCACCGGCGGCGACGATACGCCGAATCGCCATCATGCGTAAAAAACAATTCGTGATCGACGACTAATCCCGACCGGGCAATAAAAATTTTGCACAGGTTGCAACGCGGTGGCGCGCGGTTGGCCGGGGGGAAGTGCGCGGCGCTTGACTTGAGATTATGGCCAAAGGAAGATTTCAGCGTGCTGGTTTCCCGGGCGAAAACCCGGGGACGAAAGAGGGAACGCGGAGACTGCAAGATTCGCAGCAATCCGCGGCTGCCCCCGCAACTGTGAGCGGCGAGCTCGCGTCATCAGGGCCACTGGGCAACCGGGAAGGCCGGACGCAATTGGGCGACGACCCGCGAGCCAGGAGACCTGCCAGCGCGGTCACCCAACCGGTGGACGGGGAGTCCATACGGAGCGGTCTTTCGCAGCGGTGACGTCAACGTCGGTGCGAAGGCCGTGTGAGTTCGGAACTCCCACGACATACACGCAAAGCGGCGCGACGCGTGCGCTGCGGTGTCCTTCGCATCGGGCTTGGTCTCACCCGATGCGCCCGCATTGCGCGGGCGCAAACGAAGGAACGTGTGTCATGGGAATGAAGTTACGTGCCGCCGGTGTATTGGCGTTGACAGGCTTATTTGGGCAAGCCGCCGCCGCGCAAGACACGCCGATCACACTGCCGCAGATCAATGTCACGTCGTCGCGCGTCGGTGAGGGCATCACCGGAGCTTCAAGCACGGTCATCACCGCGGAGCAGATCGAACGTTCGCCTGCTCAAAATCTGCCCGACATCCTCGGTCAGGCGACCGGCATCCAAGTTATGCACGTGATCGGCGGACCGACCGGCACCCAAGACATGGTCGATCTGCGCGGGTTCGGCGCCTTCGCGCAGTCGAATGTGCTCATCCTGCTGAACGGCCGCCGCTTTCAGGACCTGGACCTCCAGGGCTTCGATTTCTCGACGATCCCGCTCAACAGCATCGAGCGCGTTGAGATTACACGCGGCAACAGCGGCACGGTACTCTATGGCGACGGCGCGATCGGCGGCGTCATCAACATCGTCACCAAGACCGCGGCGACCGCGCCCGAGACTGCACGCGTCGAGGCACTGGCCGGCTCCTATGGCTACGAAGAGGGCCGCGTCTCGCTCAGCCGCAGCTCCGGCCCCTGGTCGCTGTCGGTGTTCAACAACGGCGTGTTGTCCTCAGGCTATAGGCAGAACAGCAAGCTAACCCAGGGCAACATCATCAGTAACTTGAACTACAACGTCGATGGCTGGGCGGGCTACGTCAATGTCGGCGTAGACGGTCAGCACCAGGGCTTCCCTGCCGGCCTGCCCAATCTGCCACTGGTTTATCCCATTACACTTGCCGAGCCCCGCGCGACAGTGACGCCATTCGACTGGGGCAGCAAGAAGGATTTCAATTTCACGGCGGGTGTGACGCGCACCTTCGCACCAGGCGTCGATCTTATCGTTGACGGCGGCGTGCGGCGCAAATTCCAGCGCGCGGAGTTCTTCAATTACTTCAACACCCCGACGTTCACATTCGATCCATCGAGCGCCATTCCGGCAAACTACATCAATACCGGCATGACCACGTCATCGTTGACGCCACGGCTCAACGCTGCGCATCAGTTGTTCGGCGTGCCGAACAGGTTACTCACCGGCGTTGATCTCTACAACACGCAGTATGGCTCAGATCGGTACTTAGCTCCCGGTTTGCTACCGATCCACGAATACAACATCAGCCAGGCGACCGCGGCTTATTATGCCATGAACACGACATCGGTACTGCCGAACTTCGACGTGTCTTATGGTGGCCGCATCCAGCGCAACATGATCAAGGCTGAAGATATTTATGATGCTGGCGTCGATCCGAACGCGGGTTTCTACGCCAGTAACCCACAGGCGCCGCCATTCAATGCCAAAGAATGGCAGTATGCGGCGCACGTAGGTGTCGACTATCGCGCGACTGATTGGCTGACGCTGTTTGCGCGGGGTGCGCGCGCCTTTCGCCTGCCGAATGCCGACGAGCGGGTGGGGGCTGGCAATCCTTTCAACGTCAATTTGCCCGCATCGTTCGACCTCAAGACACAGACGTCGCACGACGTTGAAGGGGGCGTGCGGGTACACCAAGGTCGCTTCGATTTCGAATCGAGCGTCTACCGGATGGACCTCAAGAACGAGATTCATTTCATTCCCGCCTTGTTTGTCGACGTCAATCTCGATCCGACGCGGCGCAAGGGCTGGGAAAACAACGCGAGCTACCAATTAACCGACGATGTGAAACTCCGCGGCGGTGTTGCCTATACGCGCGCGGTGTTCGTCGCGGGTCCATTCACCGGCAACGACATTCCGCTGGTGTCGCGCTGGAGCGGCAATGGGGGGGTCGTCTGGAATATCTGGCAGAAATTCCTGGTAGCCGACGTCACCGCACGCATCTGGGGTGAGCGGCGGATGGATAACGACCAGGCCAATATCCAGCCGCAGATTCCGGCCAATGCCACGGTCGACGCCAAGCTCGGGGGCGAATACGGCCACTTCTTCTGGTCAGCTACCGTACAGAACTTGTTTGATGTGAAGTACTTCGACTACGCGATCGCGAGCGCGACGACGCTGGGTTACTACACCGGCTATCCGCAACCCGGGCGCACCTACCTCCTGAGGGCGGGGGCGTCCTTCTAGGGAACCTGATTTCTGCTATCGTGGAAGTGGGTTGATTCTGGGAATAGCATCATGCCGACGCCGCGCGGCCTTTGGGCCGCCACGTTTTTTTTCGCGACCTTCACCATTCTAGCCTTTTTCCCAGCCTTTGCAGCCGACGATATCGTCGACGCCATCGAACAGGCCCGTAAAGCCTACGACTCCGGCGACATGGCGGGCGCCAAGCAGCAGCTCGACACCGCTTCTCAGCTGATCGGGCAGAAGAACGCCGAGGGCTTCGCCAAGCTGCTGCCGTCGCCGCTGCCCGGCTGGACCGCGCAAAAAGCCGAAGCGCAGGCGATCGGCGCCGTAATGTTCGGCGGGGCTTCGACCGCCAGCCGCACCTATACCAACGCCAAGGGCGACCATGTCGAAATGTCGATCACCGGTGACTCCGCGATGCTGATGCAATTCGCGACGCTGCTCAACAATCCGGCACTCGCCGGCGCCATGGGCAAGCTGATCAAGGTCGGTGACCTGCGCGCCATCCAGAACAATGACGGCGATGTCATCGTCGTCGTCGCCAACAAATTCGTCATCCACGTGCAGGGCTCGGCCGATGCGGCGTCGAAGCTCGCCTATGCAAACGCCGTCGACGTAGCGGCGCTCTCGAAGATGTAACTGACCTGGATCAAATCGGCGCGGCCTCGACCGCGTATAGCCTAACGGCAAAACAACAGGAGGCATAGATGAGGAAATTTGGAATCGCAATGGCAGCTTTGTCTGTGGCCGTTCTCGCCGCGGCACCCGTGCAATCGCAGCCGTCGCGCGTGCGTGTCGGCGGGCTCACCTGCAACGTTGCGCCTGGCATCGGCCTGATCATCGGCTCGAACAAGAGCATGAGCTGCATCTACCAATCGGTCGACGGCTGGAGCGAACGTTACAGCGGAAATATCATCATCGTCGGCGCCGACATCGGGATCACCGACACCAAAACGATTGCCTGGGCGGTGTGGGCACCGGTCAAGCAGGGCGGGCGCGGCGCGCTCGCTGGCGGCTATGGCGGGACAAGTGCTGAAGTGACGTTGGCGGCCGGCCTCGGCGCCAATGTTTTGGTCGGCGGTTTCCAAAATTCTTTCATGTTGCAACCAGTTTCGGTCAGTGGGCAGACAGGGGCCAATGTTGCGGCGGGTGTCTCTGGCATTCAACTCACCCCTGCGCCCTGATCGCGTCGGTACTCAAAGATCAAGGCCGCCGTCGCTGGCGGCCTTTTTTTGGGCGGTTCACAGCGGCGCCCACATCGCCGGCGCGAGGTCGTAGCCGGACGTCGTCTTGATGATGTGCCCGCAGGCAGGGAACGGGAAGTGATAGGCTTCGACCGGCATGCGCTCGCTGGCGGCGCGGTCGAGCATGTCGATGCGCGTCTTCGCCGCCAGCGGACCATCCATGTCGTAGCTCGGCTGCCATTGCGGGTGGCGCACGAATAGCCACGGCTCGCGGGCGGTGTCGCTCATCACCAGCAGCGACTGGCTGCCCGAATTCACCGAGAAGGCCGTGTGGCCCGGCGTGTGGCCGAAGGCCGGAATCGACATGATGCCCGGCGCAACCTCCGTGCCCGGCTTGAAGCGATGAACGTCGCCCGCGATGTCGCTGAAGATGCGCCGCGCATTGAGGAAGTATTTGTGCACGACGCCCGCGTAGCGGCCCATGTTCGCGTCATCCATCCAGAACGACCATTCCGGCTCCGGCACCTTGATTTCGGCGTTTCGGAAAACCTTGGCGCCATCCTTAGTCTTGATGCCGTCGATATGGTCGGGATGGAAATGCGAGATCATAATAATGTCGATGTCCTTGGGCGCGACGTCCGCGACCTTGAGGTTGTCGAGCATGACGCCGGCGGTGTCGGTGATCTGCCCGGCGCTGCCGGTGTCGATCAGCACCAGCTTCGAGCCGGTGTTTACAAGGAGAGCCGTGAAGGAAACCGGCAGTACCCGCGGCGGCAGGAAGGCGGCGGTCAGCGCTCCGTCGACCTCGGCCGCGGTCGCGTTGTGCACGAACTTGTCATCAATCGGCACGTACCAGGTGCCGTCATAGAGCGCCGTCAGCTGGTAGTCACCGAGTTTGTAGCGGTAGGCGCCGGGTCCCTGCATCTTGGCTTCGGGCACGGCAGCGGCGACCGGGCGCGTCAGCGCGGCGCCGG
>Ga0187780_10001758_pt1 | contig 16379 bp, 13 predicted proteins | sample 1015_Q2_SP10_20__FD_132429 | JGI IMG/M metagenome (GOLD analysis project Ga0187780, IMG submission 132429) | Tropical peat soil microbial communities from peatlands in Department of Meta, Colombia - 1015_Q2_SP10_20_MG | ecosystem: Environmental > Terrestrial > Soil > Wetlands > Peat | place... | reverse complement strand
TTATAGCTAATGCTACAAATAAATTCCTAAAGGGAATATTATTCCTTAATACATCTTTATACGTTCCAGAAGGTTTAGTTTTCATTTTATGTACTTTCATCTTCATTTTATGATATATCCCCCCCACCTAACTTACCATCTCAACATATTCCACTCCAAAATTTAGAACACATTTATGGGCAAGATTTCAAGAAAAATTCATATGCATTATGAAAAGCTGACCTTTTCTACCCATAACGCGAACCCCTTTATCAATAAAACCACCTTTTTTATATACATGTTGTGCAGCTTCATTCTTATGGTTTACTGCTAAAATTATTTCGTTTTTTCCTGGAAAATTTTCTTTTACAAAAGATGGCAACAACTTTAAGGATTGTTTAGCAATTCCTTTTCCCTGATATTCCATATTAACAGAATAAGCTCTTAATAAAATTGCATCTTCATTTTCACTATATGCTTTTACACCTTCCCAACCATGCAGCACAAAAAAACCAACTGGCTCATCGTTTAATAAAATAAGAATTGCATGACGTGCATCCTCAATTTTACATTTTTCAATATTATCTAAAGGTAACCCAGTATATTTTAACTGCTCTTCAGGTAAAAAATATTTTTCTAATTGCGAAAAGTATTTTGGTTCACAAAAATGTAAAGTTACCGCTTCGTTTGATACTAAAGAATTTTTCATAATTAATATCCCTTTCTTATTAATGTAATAATTAACAATTGAAACATAATGGTTAACAACTAATTATTTTATAATTCTGATTATATTTCAGAGATTCTTCTTTTTCAATTTTCATGCTTGCCAGTAAAATGACTATTTGATATCTTTTTCAACCACTAATTATTTCATTTTTCTTATTAAACTAATCTGCCATTTACTTCAATAATATATATTGCATATCAACTAAATCTATTTGGAATAATAAGCAAAAAAGAAAAAAGGAGAAGTCTAATTGAAAAAGTACATAATATCCTCTCTTATTTGTATTTGTTCATTTTTCGGAACATCTCTCAATGCACATGCATTTGCTCCAAAACAACTACCAATCGTACAACAATCTGATCATTGGAAAGTCATGATTAAAGAACCATCTGAAAAAAAGCGAGCAAAAGCAGGTGTATATGATGTATTTAATTTCTCTGTTATAAATACAGGAGCTTGGGCGTACAATGTCACTGTTGATATTTTCAGAGATGAACCAAAAACTATTACAAACTACGGACTCTTTAAAATGGAAAATGAAAAAGTAGGTCGAAATTCGTTTCATTTGGATACATATCCAGTATCTGTAAAAGCAAATACAATTAAGGTACTAGTTACTTGGCAAGATCAACCCTTAAGTAATGAGATTAAATACAGTCGTAAATACATGCAAGAGTTCACGTTTAAAGTACAATAAGAGACTAGCCTATTCCTAGTCTTTTTTTTACGTTTAAAAAACCGATCCTTATGTAAATAAACTGCCATTATGTTGAATAAAAAAAGCGATCTTCTATTGAAGTATCGCATGCGTTAGTTCTATTATCTTGTGCTTATTTATTTTACATTAACAATAATTTGACCAAATAGATTTTCCCCAACATAGATATTTAACGCCCACAGACCCTTTGATGGTAATTTCATTGAAGCTGGCATATCAACACGTCCATTTACTACACTTGTAGGGACTGACCCAAGCGACCAACTTTGTGTTTTACTGTCAGTTCCATAAAATGCTTGAGCCGTTTCATTTGTATCCTTTTTCACAGCAATGATACTTAGTTTCCCTGAAGGAGGCTCTTCTCCAAATAAATGCACCATGTACTTATTTGATGTATTCGCTTTCCAAGGAGTAGCAAGGATTGCAACATTCCCCTCAACACCTCTTAACGTAAGGTGTTCGAACTTGAAGATAGGACTTTCTTCCCAAATAACATTTTCCATTACAGACATGTTGAAAAAGTTTGGTGGTTGTTTATCTATTGGATGTGTTCCAACTTTATCAACACGAACACAAGCAGTAAGAACCAATAGAATTAAAATGAATAACAATTTTTTCACTTTGAATCCTCCTTTGAATGATTTATTCTATATGATACATTTCTTCGCATTTAGTAATAATCCTTGTTCATACGAATAGGTAAGGGTTTGATGTTATCGCTCCCTTCTACCCGGAGATGGAGTACAATTTACCGAAGGTAGAAAGACTCCATTCTACTCGACTAAGTTGAATTAGAAAGGACATTACATATCTAAATTAGGTCTTGATAAGTAATACCTATCTCTTCTATTGACTGCCTTATAATTTTTTCTAATCCTCAATTTCTAAAATCATTTCAACTTCAACTGCATTATTATGAAGAATTTCTAATTCCTCTATGCTAGCCCATGGAAAAACAACATCTCTAAATGATTTAGGTGTAGCATTAAAAACTTCAATATTTGTATTATGAAATGAAAGTGACTCAAATGATGGTAGAGTGGATAACCATTTAATTTCTTCTTTAGAAAGAATACTCATATCATCCTCAAATGCTCTAACGATCAATTCATGTCTTTCATTTTCTGGTTTCCATCATGGTTTATGGAACCAATTAAATAAATCTTGAACATTGCCTCTAATCGTAATGACTGGATTAACGTATCGACTAATTCTATACACTCACTAGGCTGTGGACTGTGATAGATTATTTCTGTCGAAGAGTTTTTTGTGAGAATTTTCTTTATATATTTATGTTAATATAATTGTAAAGAACAATTCTTGGAGGTAGTATATGAATTTCTTTCTGGATTCTACTGTATTTCAAAATGGTAAGGATGTATTTATGAATAATAGGTTAAGTAGAGAATTTTTCAATATTTGTAGACAACAGAATTTTCAGATTTATATATCTACTGTGGTGATAGATGAGATTCGCAGACAATTTTATACATTTATGAACGGCCAATTAAAAAACATTGGAGCAGGAATTGGTGCAATTAATACAGTTCCTAGAATTTACGGTCCTTCTAGCAATCTCCCTAGTATTGAGAGTATCATGGACAACTTTGATTTATATTTTAAAAATCTAGAAGAAGAAGGAATAATAAATATTGTCCCTTATTGTAATGAGTTTCTTCCGGAGTTAATACATCGTTCAATACATAGAATAAAACCATTTACAGAGTCTAAACAAGAATTCCGTGATGCTGTCATTTGGTTTTCTTATGCCAAATTAGCAGAAGAGAAACAATTAGAAAATTGCGTTTTGATTAGTGGAAATACAACAGATTACCTGGATAAGAGTGGGGAAATCTATGAAGAATTGACAGTGAAATCAAATCGATTTTTATTATTTAAAGATATGCATGCTTTACTTAATGCTTCCTTCATGGAACCATATAAAGCTACTCATGAGTTGCTTAAATCCCTTAAAGAAAAAGAGTGGGATATAAACATAATTTCGAATTTCTTAAGTCAAGATACTACTAAGAGTTATATAATAAAATATTTAACTGATGACGCTGATAATAAATTGGCTGATGTTGTTTTCTACAATGTGAATTTATCACAAAGAGTTATAACGAATATAGATATATCGAATCCCACAAGAGTCTCAATAAGAGGTGTCGATGTTATTAATACTGAATTTGTTGCAAGTGGAAGCTTTGAGGTTGAAATCCAAATTACCACTACAGTAGAAGCTGATACTTCTCTATCAAAAGATTTTACAATTGGTAAATCTGAAATAATAGTATTTTTTGATGCCGTTTATGAACCGGATTCCAATACATATAAAAATTTTGAAATTAGTAGTTATGAAGATGCAGCTGAATATTGGGAAGGAATACATCGAGTAGGACAAGATAGATTTTAAAAATATTGATATAGTTCAATTTATTAAAAGTAAAAAAATTCGGGTGTGAATTTGAAATAGTGTCACATATTTTGAATAAAGTTGCGATGCAGCATATCTTCAACAAAGACTTTTAAGTAAAATTTTTTATAAAATTTAAATCTATTGAAGTTAAAGCCACCCGTTTTGGACAATCTTTTTCAAAAAGGGTGGCTTTCTTCTAGTTATATAATCAATGTTTTCGGTATTCATTTAATTAAACTTTATTTCCAAGTAATGCATATTTTCCCTTGTGGGCATTGCCTTTCTTATAATTACAAGAATATTGCCAAAAAAAAACCTAGAATTAGCTTCCCTCATTTAATAATATAGAATTTAGATATTACTCATTGTACAACTTTTCTTTGAGTTTTTCCGTTTTGAAAAAGACAATTATGGATAGTTGACAAAGAATTACAGGCATTAATTTTTTGTATGAAATAATAATTTAACTAAAATAAGGAGAACGAAATGAAACTTAAGCCATGGGTTAAGATACTTATTGCATATATTTTATTACTATTTCTATTGATTCTAAGTGGAATATTTCAAAACACAATTTTAATACATATAGTTATTACCTATTTTTTGTTATTAATATGTAGTATCCCATACTATCCATTCATTTTTGATCCTCCAAAAAAAGAAAAAAACACGTTGTTCTATTGGATGGATGATTCACTAAGAAATGAAAGGCTTGATTTATTACTTAAACAAAAAAATGTTAAAAAAGATGCTTTAGCAAATTTAAATTATATTCATAAAGAGATAATTAATTATGCGAATAATGATAATTTTCAACTTAAATTATTAAAGGCTTATTATAAAACCAAAAATAGCGAGAGTACTATAGATGTATACAACAAAACGTTACTTGCATTTATAATAGGAATATTAATTGCCAGTATTGCTAGTGGGAAATTTGTTGATTTTATTAAATTGCTTATAAATTCTGATACAGTCCTTGTAAGTAAAACTTATTTATATGGATTGATAGGTGTTATTTGTTTTATTCATATACTAATATTAGTTATACAAATTATAAGTACTTCCCATAAAGGTAAAAGACGAAATAAACTAATTGAAGAAATTATTGATATTAGTTTAAAGTAAGATGACTAAAAGAGTTAGTATCAAATAAATCTAGGACCTTTAAATTATTTAATTTAAAGGTCCTAGATAAAATAAGGTATTAGAGATGAGTTTACGCACATAAACCTCATCTTGAAAATTTCTTTAGTTTTATCGTCTTCAATCTTTTTCATAATGTAAGGCTAATATCGATTAATTTTTTAACTCTTCTCATCTGAACGGGAACTTGATATGCCTCCTAATTGGGCAATGTTCTAAAAATTTGAAAACAATTATGAGTGAATTTAAAATACATCTTAATAACTAATTGTATTTATCACTCTATTTATAAATATTTCCAAATCTGCCGACAAATTACTTTTAAGTCCTGCAACCCTCTTTATTTTCCAAGGTTTTATACTATCACAATTTTTTTTTAATGTTAAAGCTACCCAAATAATTCTTCGCTTTTGAAAATCCTCTACAGTCTCAACTATGTCAGAAAGAAAGTAATTGGTTTTTGGTAACTTATTAAGGTTTTGTTCTAATAAAGAACATCTATTTATTAGCACTCCAATTGCTCTTTTAGTAATTCTTTTTGGCTTAAAAGAACTAAGTAATAATATTACTGCTTGAATAACGTCACTTAATATTTCTTCATCTCTTTTTGTCCAATCAACTTTTGAAGAAATAGTTTTTTTATTTACATTAATTTTAGGAGAGTTTATTTTTAGCCAATTGAAATCGTTTCTATATAACCAAATATACGTTTTAGGGTCAAGACCTCTTAATTGTGATTTAGTTAAAAATGTATTGTTATTTTGAAGCTCTAACCATTGTTCTCTATACGCATTAATTATAGTATTTTGAGGAATTATTAGTTTGTCTTTGGAGGATTCTTTTGAATATTTAATAACTGTATGTGTATCTACATTTAATATTTTAGCAATTTCTCTGTAACTATAACATTTCATATTTATAAGTACTTTAAGATTAGAGATCCAAGTTTCCCCAAATTGTTTAATTCTACTTATTTTAAACCTATTGTTTTCTGAGCCTCTTCTAGTATAAATAAAACCACATTCACATACAAAAGTTCCTATTACTTCTTTAGTTTTTGAATCATAGGTAATTGCTACATTTTCAATAATCTCTCTTTTAAAGTGTTCTGCTGCACAATTTAAACATGGAAATGGACCATGCCCAAAAGGATTTGAACTATGAATAGCCGTTTTATTTGAGAAGCTTTCTAATGTCTCTCCTAAAAATATGATTAACAAGATATGTCTGATTGGATGGAATGATTTTCGATGCTTTCGAGTAATCATCTTTAACCAACAAGATTCATTATGAAAATCAATCTGTGATTGAAGTAAGTCTAAAAACTCAGGACTATAAAAGGTTCTAAAGTTACTAAAAAGTTTGTCTTGCCGTACCCTTCCTTGTTGTGTAAGGTAACCATTTTCCTTTAATAGATAGAGGTATTTAAGTTGAAGTTCATCGTAGTCAATTCTGATATTTTTTTGAATAAGTTTTTGACTTTCTTCTGAGATTATTAGTAATAGTTTGTGAATTTTTTTATCTTCCGTTTGAATTACTTGGATTTCAGTGCAATCTTTTCTAGTAAAAAATTTATATTCATTTCTGTTATTCCCTCTAAAAGAAATTGATGTTTTGAATAATAATGTCTTATGAGCAACACAAAAATAACTACTTTGAAGTTGATGAACTGTATGTAAATAAGGAACACCATACATGGCTATATTATTTTCAACACAATGTGGACAATACCTAAAGTAATCAAGTTCTTTAATTGAACTTGCCATAATACCTGTTAAACTATGGAGATTATTCCTAGCGCCAGTGTTAATCATACTTTTTTTTGTTCTTTCTTTAATATTTTTACTAGTGAAAAACGTAAAGTAACGGTATAAAGTATGATTCTCTACCCATTCTGCGACAGGGCTAGGAGAAAAATGTTCAATATTTTTTAGTAATATAGATAAGTTAGTTGGAAGATCAGGAGTTGAAATATGGGAAGGATTATTAAATAATTCTTTCATAGTTACTTTAAAACTTAAGTTACAAGAAAAATAGTGGTATCGTGCAAGCCAACTATAAATAAGCTCTCCTGGATAAAGTGTAGGAAAAAAGGTTAACATATTTGATTTCTCCCAAATAATAGTTAGTTTAATATTAGTCATAAATATATAAAACTAAACTTTTTTAAACAAACAATTATTCGAAAAGTCCCCATTTATTTTGATTATCAACCTTAATGTGCTTAGTGAAATTCATTATATAACCACAGTTCAAGCATGAATATGAATAAATGTCTAAATCTTTTCCAAGAAATTTGCCATCTGATTTATATGCATAAATTTTTGCTGATTCGCTTCGATAATAATGTTCTGTATAATTTTCCCCATAAGTTTCTTGCTCGAACCTATCATAATCTATATATATTTCTATCTTATTAAATCCTTTATTTGATGAACATACAGGACATTCCATAAGAAACCTCCAATGATTTTTTATAATTATATTCTGTGAATAGACTATCTATTTCTTGAATTAATCATTTTATTTATTTCATCTTTCAAAAAATAAGTCAGTAGAACTTAAACTTGCAATTATTTAAATTTTTTGATATTAATAGTAGAAAAATGTAGTGTTTTGGAGGTGAAAGTTAAATATATGTCAAAAAGCAGATACACATGGACTGAAGAAAAAAACAAAAGGTTTTTAAAGGAAGGGCGTGGATCTGGTGAGCTTTGTAATTATAAACCTTGGCTTACTATTTATGATGTTCCTAGCGAAGGAAGAGCCCATAGACCAAAGGGATGGAAAACCCAAAGAGAACATCAACTTCTCTCTGACATAGAACTTGGCTATTTCTATTATTTGGAATGGAGTGATAAAGTTATTGATATTAGAGAACAATTTCCACTTAATCTTGAAGATACACTAAAAATTGCCACAACTAAAAATATCCCCCACCCTATTGAAAATAGTACACAGACAGAAATTGTTATGACCACAGACTTCCTTATTACTAGTCGAATAGGTAATGAAATAGTTTATTCTGCACGTTCAATAAAACCCAGCAATAAAATTGAGGATCCCAGAGTCTTAGAAAAACAAGAAATAGAACGACAATATTGGGAGGATAAAAATATTCAATGGCTGTTAATAGATGAATTGGTACTAAATAAGCAATTCGTTAAAAATATAGATTATGTACATGAATATTATAATTTAACTGATAAAGAAGAAGAGGAAATGAGTTTACTATTCCTTGACTATTTATTTAATCAATCCCATAAAGACTCCAGAAAAAAATTGATAGATTGTTGTAATGAATTTGATCTATTATACAATCTTGAAATTGGTTCAAGTATCTATTATCTTAGGCACTTATATGCAAGAAAATATATTACTCCTCAAGATATGGAGCAACCTATACTACCATACAAAATAATTTTAAACGAAGTTACGATAAATAAAGGAGGTTTTAGAAAGATTTATGGTACATCTATCGGTTAATGAAGTGCTAATGGATGTAGATTCTGAAAAAATGTATCGAATTTTATGGCTTGATGAAAATTATGTTATTGCTTATGTTATTGATGTTTTAGACAAAAAGGCTCTCCCTTTTATTATGAAAATTAAAGATATAGAAGAAAAAATTAAAAGTGGAGATTACACTTTGATAATTAATGATATAAGTTTTTTTAAACGGAAACTAACCGATAAGGATATAGCACATAGAGATCGGTCATGGGGATTAATTAGTGAAATGATTACAAAGGTACCCGATGTACTTCAAAAAAATCAGAGAAAGAAATTAATCACTGAAGCAATGTTGAAACATAATATTAAATCTCATGTAACTTTTTATAGATTATTAAGGAAATATTGGCAAAGAGGGATGATAAAGGATAGTCTTTTACCTGATTATGCATTAAATAAAAAAGAAGCAAATTATGTCGAGAAAACAGGAAGACCTAAGAAAAATGGAAAAAAAGGAATTATTATTACTGAAGAAGTCAAAAATCAGTTTTCAAAATCGGTGAAGAAATATTATTTAAGTAAGAAAAAACCATCGTTGAATTTTGCCTTTAAAATGATGATTAATGATTATTATGTTAAATTAAAATACTATGATGAAAATGGTGATAATAAGCTTATCCTAAAACCAGAAGAAGAAAGACCCACTTTTAGACAATTTCAGTACTGGTTCAATAAGAATTACAATCATGATGAAGTAACAATTGGTCGTGAAGGCATAAAAAAATATGAACAAAATTATAGAAGTATACTAGGTTCTTCAACTGCTGAAACTAGTGGTCCTGGTGATATTTATCAAATAGATGCTACTCCAGGAAATGTATATTTAGTTAATAGATTTAACCCAAATTGGATGGTTGGCCGCCCGACAACCTATTTTATTGTAGATGTATATACACATTTAATAACAGGGTTATATGTAGGAATTGAGAATGCTTCGTGGAAAGCAATGATGAATGCAATAGTAAATGCATGTATGGATAAAGTGGAGTATTGTAAAAAATTTGGTATAAATATAACAACAGAAATGTGGCCATCAATGCATTTACCGAGTAATTTTATTGGTGATAGAGGTGAATTAGCTAGCAAAGGTGTGGATCATTTAATAGAAGGATTAGGTCCGCATATTAGTAATACTCCCCCTTATCGTCCTGATTGGAAAGGAATTGTAGAGTCATTATTTGGTACATCTCAAGAAAAAATAAAACCTTTTTTACCAGGTTACGTCCATGAGGATTATGGTGAACGAGGAGCTAAGGATTACCGATTAGAGGCTAGTCTTACAATAGAAGAATACACTAAGATTCTAATTAACTATATCTTATTTTATAATCACAATTTTTATATGAAAGATTATGTTAGAAGCGAAGAGCAAATTAATGATAATGTACAACCTATCCCAATAAAATTGTGGGAATGGGGTGTTAAAAATGCTGCAGGTAAATTACATAAACACAGTATTGATAAAGTTAAGTTCTACTTATTACCTCGTGAGAAAGCTACAATTACAGAAAAAGGAATAAAATACAAAACAATGAATTATATCACACCTTTAGCTATAGAACAGGGATGGTTTTCTAGAGCAAGACTTAAAGGAAGTTGGAAAGTAGAGTTTTCTTACGATCCAAGGAATATGGATACAATTTATTTACATACCAATGATGAAAAACTTTTTATTCCATGTACTCTTGTTGAACATCATAGTAGATTTAAAAATAAAACTATAGAAGAAATTGAACAATTAATAGAGTTTGAACAAGACCAGTACAAAAATTTTGAACATACTCAATTAGAGAATGAACTTAACTTCTATTCAAATATTGAGAACATCGTTAAAGCAGCTAATAAAAACAAAAAAGAAAATCTTGATAAATCTTTAAGCAAAACAAAGCGAACAAGTGATATTAAAGAACATAGAAAAGAGGAACAATTACAACGAAGTTCTGAAGAAGCGTTTAGATTAATTGAAAATAAAGAAGTTACATTTTTACAAACAAATTCTTTAAATCAAAAGGAAGAACAAAAAGAAGATACAGCATTAAAGATTCCCATTAAAGAATTATTTAAGAACAGAGGGAGATCTAAATAAATGGATGAACTAATTGAATTAGCAAATGGAGAGTTTGCTATTAAAGCAAAATATAAATCACAAGAAGTTGCTGATTATAAAAACAATCCATTTATTGAAGCACTCCCCCCTATTCTTTCGGTTGAAGAAGCTTTTGAACAACTCGAATATCTTCCAGAATATGATGAAAAAGAAACTAAGCTATCCGCACATTATAGGTATCATTCTCTTTTACGTTTAACTAGGTTTTATCAACCAATTGAAAATACGCTTGAATTAGAAGCTAAATTCTCTCGTTTAATTAGAGGTGGCTATGTTTATAGAAATCCCAACAATAAATCTCATACTGAAACATTAATAGAGTTGCACCGAAGATTAGAAAATAATGAACCTCTCGGCCTTCCACCAGATATTAGAAAAACAGCTTCAAGTCTTTCCGTTATAGGATTTTCAGGAATGGGTAAATCTTCTGCAATTGAAAGAGTGTTATCACTCTACCCGAAGGTAATTATTCATCAGTATCCATTAAATATTATGCAATTGCCATGGTTAAAATTAGACTGCCCTAATGATGGTTCCCCAAAAACTTTATGCTTAAATTTTTTTACAAAAATTGATGAAACTTTAGGAACTTCATATTTTCAACAGTTTGGTAATAAACGTGACTCTTTAAGCTTTCTTATTATTCGTGTTGGTCAATTAGCTAGAATTCACGGCTTGGGGGTCTTGATAATTGATGAAATTCAACATCTATTAACTGCTAAGAATGAAGTATCCTCAAGTATGATGAATTTTTTAGTAACATTAGTTAATGAAATTGGGATTCCAGTTATGTTAATAGGAACTACTAAGGCTAAAGAGTTACTTCAAATTAATTTTAGACAAGCTAGAAGAGCTGGTGGCCACGGTGAAATATACTGGGAGCAAATGAAAAGGAACGACGACAATTGGGAAGTATTAATGACAAGCATGTGGCAGTATCAATGGACTAAAGAGACTGTTTCTTTAACTGATGAATGGCTCGATGTTTTGCATGATGAAAGTCAAGGAATTGTTGATATTGCTGTAAAACTATTTTTATTAGCTCAATCTTATGCAATCGAAACTGGTCAGGAGAAACTTACTCCCTCCATGATCAATAAAGTAAGTAAAAAATACTTAAAAATGGTTCAAGTTATGCTAGATGCTCTAAGAACCGGTAATATTGATGAAATTATAAAGTATGATGATATTACCCCATTCGATGTAGAAAGTTTTCTTTTAAATAGAATTCCAAAAATAAATATGAAAGATAAAATTAAAGAACAAAAGGAAAGGATAGCTGAAAAAAGAAAACAAAAAGAAATTTCACTTCTTGAAAAAATTATTTTGTCATTAATAAATCTTGATGTAAATGAAAAAATTGCAGAAAATCTAGCTAAAAAAGTTATTATTGATAATAAAGATATTAATGCTCAGGAAGCAGTTCAGAAGGCGTTAGAAATATTAAATGCTAATAATGAGCAAAAGAAAACTGAAACAATTAAAATAAAAAAGAAAAAAACGATAAATTATCTTTTAAAAGTAGTGGAAAGTGGGCGTAAAGAAAAAAAATCAGCGCATGATTCACTTCTTAAAGAGGGTTTGATTATTTCACCTTTCGCTGATGAAAAGCTGTTTTAATAAAAAGGTTTGATATTATTACTACAATAATACTTAGTAATTCCATATTTTTAATTCACTGCATTAGAGAGATCTAAATTAATTAGTAACTCTAATGCTATTTTTTGTAAAAAATTTATGTTTAATGGTGAACAAATATGTATACGTATTTTCCGATTATCTATGACGATGAATTATTGTTTAGCATGTTTGCAAGATTTCATTCTAGAAGTCTAAATAGAAAGGATAAGAAAACAATTGAGGAACTTGGGTTACATAGTTTAAATCCCATACTTCCTAAAGATATAGAATATTTTATGTCCAAACTAAGTTACTTTAATATACCTAATGAAAATGTATTTTTGAAAAAACATACTTTATATAATTATTATTCTAATTTTTTATCAAATAGTGAAATCGATAGTTTATATAAGTATGTAATGCATGGAAATACTACTATTAATACAACTTTAAAAACATATGTAACTTTTCCAGTAGCAAATTTGAAATATTGTAATAAGTGCTTAAGAGAAGATTATGACAAATTAGGTGAATCTTACTGGCGTCTCTCACATCAGATTCCAACTGTCGTAATTTGTCCAAAACATTTTCATCCTTTAATAAAAAGTGAATCATTTATTGAACATCAGAAACTTGAAATGCCAAAAGTAAATGAGTTATCTAAAAGTCAAAGTACTTTAACTAAAAAAACGCTATTTCATGCAAAGAATTTTATACAACAAAGCTTGCTTTTGAATAGTACAAATCTAAATCTATTTAAGAAGATTCGATTACAAAGTCTATACCTTTTATTGATAGAAAAAGGATATATAAAAGAATCAGGAAAACTAGATGATGTTAAGTTAGAGAAAAAGCTGATTGATTACTTTGGAATTGAATTTTTGAAATTAATTGATTTTGAGTGGGATCACTTAGTAGAAAATATTGCCCCTCCAATATATTATCAAAATCATTTTGGTCCAGTAGAAACTTTAGTATTAATAAACTTTCTGAGTGGATCACTACATGAATTTTTGAACAATAAATATAAACTACCATCCGGAGAAATTGCCCCATTCCCTTGTTTAAATATGTTTTCAAACCATTATAGAAAAAAGAATATAGATTCTGTAAAGGTACGTTTAGTAGATGATAAAAACCAATTGGTAATTAAATTTTCTTGTAAAGAATGCAAATGCAATTATGATAAGATCTATAGAACAATTGATTGGAAATTAATTGAAACTAGAATTGATTATTCAGAAGAGTTGAGAGGGAAAATACTTTCCTTGCATTATATCGGGAACCTCAGTTTAGATAAAATATCTATAAAATCTAATATGAATATAATAGAAATTGAAGGCATGCTCTTAAGAAAAAATAAAAACGAAATAGTAAATCTTGAGGATATCCAAAGAAAAAGAGATGAATGGCTTATATTAGAAAGCAACAATGAAAATAAAACTATTGGAGAATTATTGAGAGTAAATTATTCTCTATATGCTTTTCTTTACCGCAATGATTATACCTGGATTCATTTACGAGTTTTGGAAATTTCATCAAACTCAATAAATTTCAATAATTTGGATGAATGGAGAAAACGAGATAAACAGGTGTTATTGTACTTAAAAGAAATAGTTAGAAAAGGAATATTAATGAAAAAAATCGATGTATATTATCGGATATGTTATGAAATCGACCAACCTAATCTTCGATACGAATTACCATATTTAAAAAATACAAATATATACATTGAAAGGCACTATAGTCTTTTTGAAAAACTAAGAAAAAGAAATAAACAAAAGGTATAAGCGGCTAGGTTACAATGGGCTGTATCATTTGAAAATTTGAATACATAACAATCAGTGACAAATGAATTTTTAGATTTGTATTACACTGAAGGAAAAAAATGGTAAAATTATACTTAATATTAATTCTTCAGGGGAATGATAATGATACAAGTTAAGTGGGTACAAGTTCAAAATTTTCGTTCGATCTCAGATACAGGCAGAATTTTTTTAGATCCTAATATTACATTATTTGCGGGTAAAAATGAATCAGGTAAAACAAATATTTTAAAAGCTTTAGAATGTTTTAGTAACGATGAATTTAATGAAGAAGATATACCAATCGATGTGGAAAATGGGGAAAAATTAGAACCAACAGTAACAGTAAATTTCGAAGTTGACAAAAAAATATTAAGTAAAGTATCAAAAATTCCGGAGATTTTCCAAGATATTGGTGTTTTTGAGTGCGAAGTAACTCGAACACGTTCAAATTCTCAAGTTGTAAAAGGTACGGCTGTAATGGCTCTTATCAAAGATGAATTTAATTCATTTCGTGAAAAATTATATAGTTTGAATACTGTAATTTTACATAATGGATTATTGGATGAAGATTCTAAAATTTTGTTTATTGAAGCTTATAATGATGTACGGAGTGAATACGATAAACAGTTGTTCGAGGATTTCTGTAATACGATTAAAGATTTATTACATAATGAGAAATTAGATGAGGCATTTGTTAAAGATATAATTGAAATTGTAAATGATCATGTAAATGAGTTAGAAAAAAATATTAGTAATATAGATAGAATAATAGATAATATGAATAAGATAATACCTAGCTTTATCTTATTCGATTCATTTAATGACATGTTGCCAGATTCAATTAACTTAGGTTCAGAAACACCAAATATAATAAGTAATTTTTATAAATTAGTTAATATCACAGATACAGAAGAACTATTCAATGCAAAAGGACAAGCTAGAAAAAGATTAGTTGACAAAATATCAGCAACAATTTCAGGCGATTTTGGTAGCTTTTATAGTCAAAATGAAGTAAAACTCACTGTTGATATTGATGGTGATGAGCTTTATTTTTATATTTATGATCATGATGGTGATACACCATTTAGACCACAACAAAGAAGTAAAGGTTTCCAGTGGTTTTTATCATTCTTCCTAACTTTAAGTGCTCATGAGAATAAAAATTATGTTTTATTAATTGACGAGCCCGGTTTATACTTACATGCTAAAGCTCAAGATGATATATTAAATATTTTAGAGAAGATTTCAAAAGAGAAGCAAATATTGGTTACCACTCATAGTCCGTACTTACTAAACTCTGATAGACTTGAAAGAATTAGATTAGTTTCTAGAGGATCAAGCCAAAGAACTTATGTTGAAAATAAAATTCACAAAGGTGCAGATATCGAAACATTAACACCTGTTATTACCGCGATAGGGTTAGATTTAACTAAATCATTACCTTTCAATCCAAACTTTAATATCTTAGTAGAAGGTATATCTGATTATTATTATTTAGAAGCAATGAAACGTTACTTATATGATAATTTACCAAACTTAAATACCCAAATAATTCCTTGTGTTGGAGCAACTAAAATTCCAATTATGGCATCCCTATTATTCGGTTGGGGCTTACCTTTTAAAGTTTTGTTGGACAAGGATAAAGAAGGAGAACAAACTAAAAGGAACTTAATTAATAAACACTATTTAGACAATGATGAAGTAATCTTTGTTGGAGAATCGAATCCTACATGTATTGAGGATCTATTTTCCTCTGAAGATTTTATTAACTACATTTTGTTGGATTCAGATTTGGATATTTCTAGTAATACTGAATATATTAAAAAGCAAAAATTAGATAAAGTATTGCTATCGAAAAAATTTAATGAAAGTATTCAAATTGGAAATCAACATTTAACTTTATCTTCAGAAACTATTTCTAATTTCATTGATTTGTTTGGAAAATTGTATAAAAACATTGACCAAAGTAGCTTGGAGCATGAAACAATACAATAGCCAAAAAAATGAATAAAATATTTAAAAGCACCTTTAAAAGAAAAATCAAGGTGCTTTTAGTTTTGGGAAATTTCGGTAACATGGGATATAACTGAGTTGTAAGTAAAAAAGATAAATCAATATTTTACAGGTTATAATCTAGTTGTAATTTTGTTTATTTCCATTACACAAAAATCAGTGATAAAAGAGTTTTTAAGTTACAACTAAGTTGTATGAATACAATATGATTGTCTAAAGGGGTGTTTTTATGTCTATAAGTTGACACTTGAACTTTCAAAATGGGTGAAGTCTGACCTAGTGTAGTTTTATTAAAAAGAATGATCTTGAAAAAATGAATGCATTTA
>Ga0187780_10001757_pt1 | contig 16380 bp, 14 predicted proteins | sample 1015_Q2_SP10_20__FD_132429 | JGI IMG/M metagenome (GOLD analysis project Ga0187780, IMG submission 132429) | Tropical peat soil microbial communities from peatlands in Department of Meta, Colombia - 1015_Q2_SP10_20_MG | ecosystem: Environmental > Terrestrial > Soil > Wetlands > Peat | place... | reverse complement strand
TTCAACTCGGGTCCCATGAAAAGTCCATCGTTGCGGTTGCGTTCGCGCTATCACCTGCCGAACATATAGAGTTTGACTAGTATTGCCGCTTAAGTAAGTCGGCGGTCCGCATGGCTCGAGTCCAGCCCGCCGCTGGCCGTTGCTCCGGCAACTGCTTGGCGTCTCTTGGGGCAGACTAACTCGTTCACAGGATTACACCGCTGTCGACCACGACTTCGCAGGCAACTCTGGTCGTAACAACATCAGCTTTGTCTGGGAGTCGAATGAAGGCGTGACTTCAGATGGTACCAGTCTGCCTTGCCGAGGTGTTTGCTGTCTGTGCTCAGCATGGGCTCGTGAAGACCCACGTCGTCGGGCCCGTTCTTAATCAGGGACCCTAAGGTCTCGTGGAGGTCCAGGGCGCTGTCATATGTGCCCTCCACTTTCGCCGACAGGCTTGTCCGTCCGAAGGAAGAAGGTAATCGCAGCGACGAAAGAGAGCACCTTCGAGGCATCGTTGAATGCGACATCGAGCGGATCAGATGGGTACGAGAACCCGAATGCGGCCCAAATAGCGAATACGAGGAAGAACCCGGCCAGCGAGAAGAGGGTATACCTGGACAGTCTCGTAAGGGGCGAGAATGTGAGGAATGACATCGTCGAAAGCTCCAGAAGAAAGAGGGGCAGAAAGAAAAGCAGTCGAAAGACGAGTGGTGCTGGAGGGATTGCGGGATAAATCCTGTTGAGAACGATTAGGTCGAATGGAAGCTCGAAGATCATGGGGCCGGTGATGGCCCCCACGAAGGCACTCAACAGTGCGATCTTGAAGCCGTGCTTCCTGGTCATAAGCAGGATAATGACGAAGCTGGAGACCGCGACCACGTCTGTCAGGGGAGATATCGGGTTGGGCGCCGTGTACGACTGGTAGACCGAGACCAAGTTCGCTTCTTTGAGCACAAATCCGTAGGTCACGGAGTCGATGACAAATGCGACCAGGGACACAACCCAGATCAAGACCAGGAAGAGGCCAGCCACCCTTCCAGGTCTACCCGGAGAGATGGGCGCCCGCAGTCTCACTCCAAGGTAGGTGAACACAATCGCGAACGCGAGCAGAGCTGCGGACAGGATCAGCGCATCAGTGCCGGTGTACGGCGCCCAAGTGCCAGCCACGGCAGCTCATCCTTCCTGACGCTCCCCGCTATTTCCGCCTTTTCCTCGTCATGGCCGGAGGAGTCACAGAGACTGTCTTGTCATCAGGCCAACCTTGTCCGCACGGGTCGTGGCGTTCCTGATTTGTTCCTGTTGGGACCCCAGCGAAAGCGGGGGACGGGGCCCGGGAGCCAGCTTGACGCGGAATCCCGTCCCTGAGACTTGAATCGGACGACTAGGCGTTGCCCATTTCTTTCTTGTATGCGTCCCTGAGGTTCGCTCCCCAGTTGTCCAGGGCCGTCAGTCTCCCAAAGAAGAACCTGAGCACTGGCGGTTCAGAGACGAACTTCAGTCCCTTCACGAGACTCCTGTGCTTGTAGAGCCACTGAATCCTGTCAATGGCGTAATCGATGTGGGATACGCTGTAGACCCTCCTTGGAATGGCTATCCTGGTCAGTTCTACATCTGCGAAGACGTCCTTCCCGTCCTTGTCCCGGTCCATGGACACCGTTCCCCTCTCCATCGTCCTGATTCCGGAGGCTACGTACAGGGCGGCGGCGAGTGCTCCCGCAGGGTACTGCGACTGTGGGACGTGAGGAAGGAATTTCATCGCGTCAAGGTGGCAAGCCAGTCCTCCGGGCGGGGTCACCACAGGGATTCCTGTCTTGGATAGCTTGTTTACGAAGTACTTGATCTGCTCGACCGAGCACCCCGCGACACCAGGGTCGACCATTTCTCTTACCCCGACGGACATGGCGCCGATCTCCCTCATCGACATTCCTCCGTAGGTGATGAAGCCCTCATAGACGGGTAGCCAGGGCTTGATCTGTTCGAACAGCTTCTCGTTGTTGGTCGCGATCATTCCTCCTCTAACGCTCGTGTTCTTCCTCCCACTCATGTAGTAGAGGTCAGGAATGCTGCACATCTCTTTCACGATCTCTGCGACCGTCTTGTTCTCATACCCTTTCTCCCTCTGCATGATCAGGTACGCGTTTTCGCAAAGCAGGCTCCCGTCGAGAACCATCATGAGCTGGTTCTCGTTGCATATCTGCCGAATCTCCCGCAGGTTCTTCATCGAGAAGGGTTGTCCGCCGATGAGGTTGGTGGTTGCTTCCATGCGAACGAAGCCAATCTTGTCCTTGCCATACTTCTTGATGATGTTCTTCAGCTTGCTCGGGTCCATGTTTCCTTTGAAGAGGTTCGAGCTCTCGGTCTTCAGCGCGTCGTCAAAGTAGATTTCAAGGACCTGCATTCCTTGGAGCTCGATGTGTGCCTTTGTTGTTGTGAAGTGGTAATTGGTCGGGACCACTCCGCCTGGCTTTGCGAAGACCTTTGCAATAAGGTGCTCAGCGGCCCTGCCCTGATGGGCGTTCATCACGTGCTTGTAGCCCAGCACGTCCTCCACCGCCTTCGCGAACTCGTAGAAGGTCATGCTCCCCGCATAGGCGTCGTCGGCGTTCAGCATGCCGGCGAATTGATTGTCGCTCATCGCATTGACGCCGCTGTCAGTCAGCATATCGAGAAAGATGTCCTTCGTCTTCAGAAGGAAGGTGTTGTAACCCGCCTCCTCCATGGCCCTGAGCCTCTCTTCGACGGGGACAAGGCGGATTTTCTGTACCATCCTTGTCTTGTGCATCTCAATCGGGATTTCTTCGCCGCTGGATAGCCGTATTGACATCAGTCGGCTCCAATTTTTTTCGTTTTATATTGATTTCTGCACGATACAACAAGGACTTTCCACGTCCGTGTAGCTGCTTGCCAGGGGAGTCGCGATACGGGAACGCTGGGCCGGGCGACGAAGTCGGTCCTTACAGGAGGAGTGCCCTTCTTTCAGGGGGAGGGAGGGCGGAGGTCATGCGATGTTGCCTTGGAGTCCTGGATCTTGGACAGGTAGTAGAGTGCAAAGACTCGGCTATCAGCACGGCCGCTGCCACTTTCGTGGCGAAGACCACGTCAATGGGGTGGGTCAAGTCTGAAAACGGGTTTGCAATCGTACCAGGGGACCCCGAGCGTGCTCCCCATTGCGTCTCCCCGACGCAAAAGGCTCTCTCCGCTTCAGCCACTCAGCCACTTCTTCAACCAGGAGAGGATTGTTTCATGCCACACGACACTGTCCCTGGGGTCCAGCACCCAATGCCCCTCGTCCTTGAAGTAAAGGAGCTGGGACGGAATACCCCGACGCTGAAGCGCAGTGAAAGTGGAAATCCCCTCAGTTTCGGTGAGGCGATAGTCCTTGGCGCCGTGGATCACCAGTGTTGGAGTCTTCCAGTTCTTTACGTACCTGCTCGGGGAGAACTTGTCATAGAGCTCGGGTCTTTCCCAGGGTGTGCCGCCGAACTCCCATTCTGGGAACCAAAGTTCGTCGGTGGAAAAGTACGATGTGAACTCGTCGAAGCCACCGTCGTGGTTGACGAGGCATCTGAAGCGGTCAGTGTGTCCGTTGATCCAGTTCACCATCCAACCCCCGTAAGAAGCGCCCAGCCCGGCGACACGCCCTCTGTCGAGCCAGCTGTATCTTTCAAGTGCGTAATCGAGCCCCTTCATCAGGTCCTCGAAGGGCTTGCCTCCCCAGTCCCTAGAGATCGAGTCCGTGAACTTCTGCCCAAAGCCTACGGACCCGTGGAAGTTGATTGCAATAACGGCGTACCCGGCTCCCGTGAAGACCTGCAGGTTCCATCGATAGTGGAAGTTGTCTTCTGTGGCGCTTTGAGGGCCTCCGTGAATTATCAGTGCTACAGGATACCTCCTTCCGGCCTGGTATCCGACCGGTTTCATTATCCAGGCCTGGACCCCCTGCGAATCCGCTCCGCTGAAATGGAACTCTTCGGGTTCCGAAACCCTCGCGAGCGCCATTCGGCCGTCGTTCAGGTGGGTCAGGCGTCGAAGCCCCTTCCCGTCTAGCCCAGTTTCCCAGATGTCTGCAGGCGCCACCAAGGAGTCCTGAGCGAAGAAGACGCGGTTGCTCCCCGCAACGGCGACAGACGCGTTGTGGTGGTCACCGACCAGGACCCGGATTCGGCCGCTCCGGACGTCCACGGTGAATATCTTCTGGCGCGCTGAGTCGGAAGCCGTGGCGACCAATGACTTGGAGTCCGTTGACCACGCGAGGGAATTCGGGGAACGGTCCCAGGCCTCGGTCAGCGTTTTCGTCGCCTTGGACGCTCGGTCGCACAGCCTTATCCGGCACCGGTCTGATTCGAATCCCGGCCGCGTCATCGAGAGGTAGGCCAACCACCTCCCGTCGGGGGAATAGACAGGATGAAAGGCGGCGGCCCTATTGTCGGCTGTGAGGCAGCGAGGCGGGCCTCCCCGGGCGGGAACAAGGAAGATGTCGATGTCAGTGGACCAAGCTCGGTCGTCGCCTACCTGCGTCGCGAATGCCAGCTCTGTGCCGTCGGGCGACCAAGAATAGTCCTCTCTGCCGCCAAATGGCTTCGGGGGGCAGTCGCCGTCGAGCATCCCTGTCAGGTCCTTGGGCGCCCCGCTCGGAACCCATGCTCCGGTCTCCCTCGATTTCCTCACGGGGAGGACGAAGATGTGGTTGCGCTTGCCCTCGTACCACTGGCTCCAGTGCCTTACGAACAGGCGGTCGAACCTCAACGCCTTTGGCTGGCGCGAGTGCTGCTTGGCAAGACTTGCCGACTCTTCGAGTCCCCGCGCTTCAGGGTAGACCTCTGCGGAGAATGCGATCCGGTCCCCTCTCGGGCTCCAGCGCAGGTTGTCCGGTTCGACTGGGAACTTCGCGAGCTGACGGGGCTTGCCGCCGAACGGACCGACAACCCAGATCTGCCGGGAGCCAGTCCGGTCCGAGACGAAGGCTATCGCGGTACCGTCAGGCGACCAGGTCGGTGACGAATCTGAGTGCCCTCTCCCTCTGGTCAGTCTTGTCGTGGACTTCCCATCGGCCGAGACCAACCACAAGGAAGTCGTGGTCCTGTTCGACTTCTCGTCCCAGGACCTGATGGTGCACGCCACCCATCTACCGTCGGGCGATGGAGTCAGGTCTCCCAGACGGCGCATCGCGAGCATGTCCCTGAAGCCGAACGGGTGGACCCGCGCCGAGCCTGGGCCTCGGTGGTTGCCCTTTCGCTGTATGGCCAATGTGCGGTCGCACGCCGTGACTAGTCTCGAGGTAAAAGACCTTCCTTGGGGACGGCTGAACAGACGTCAGTCTCTCGGAAGCGGAGCCTCCTTCCGCCGACCTCATTGGCCGATTTGGCAGCCATGTAGCCGAGAAAGCCTTAAGGAGATTCGACGGGGCGGACGGGCCGAGAAGCGGGGCATGGCCGGGGAAAGCGGTCTTGAGTGGCTCGAAGAGCTCCCTTGCTCGGTGACTATCTGCGACAAGAAGTACAAGATTCTTTACATGAACGAAAGGGCCGCGGAAGCGAGCATGGAGGATGGAGGGAAGGCCCTCATCGGAAAGAACCTGATGGACTGCCATCCGCCGAAGGCTCGGGCGAAACTCAGGAAGGTAATGGCGTCGGGCCGACCGAACGTGTACGCGATCGTGAAGAGAGGCAAGAAGAAGCTGGTGTACCAATGCCACTGGAAGAATGCGGGGAAGGTAGCCGGCCTCGCAGAGTTCTCCTTCGAGCTTCCTGCCGAGGTTCCAAGTTTCGTCCGTGACTAGAAAGCGAGCGTCTGACCGCACTCCCGGCGCGGAAGGGTGGTGACGCGTATTTGCATTCGTTTAAGTCACCGACCGGTGCGCCTTCAGGCGCCTTGTCGACCAGAACCCTGATGGAATCGGGAGGTATCTTCTCGTGACTGACATTAGAGATAGGCTGAAGATAAGCGAAGAGAACCTGAAGGACGTCAACGACCTTCTACTCAGAAAGGACAACCAACTTGTCGATGGCCTCCTCGAAGTCGTGGACCGCTATGGAGGGGTCGACGAGATCAATCGCAGGGCCAAAGAGGCGGGCAAGCTTGACACGCTCATGGAAAAGCTGGTCAAGGCGAAATCCCCGTTCGTCCCCGGACTTGAATGGTTGAGGGAGCAGCGCGACAGGGAGGCCTTCATCAGCGTTCCAGAGTACAGGAGGAGGGTCTTGGGGAGCAGAGCGGATTCGATGAAGTTTGACGAGTCCTTCGCGGTCACCCTGGAGATAAGCGCGTTCAACTTCTTTCCGTGGCTGGTCGAAGAAGCGAAGAGGTCGATTGCGAAGCGGGAACTCATGCCCGCGAGGTATATCCGCGTCCGCTCGATGAAAGAGCAGGTCGAGGACGGCGATGTCCTGGCCTTCGCGGCGGCGATGCGACTAATCGGTGCGTCCTACGTACAGACCCTTGACACAAAGGGGACACTTGCCGGACCGGACGGCAGCCCGATCAACGTCCACCTTGGAGGGCCCGAAACAATCACAGGCTACTTTGGCGGGGCAGGGGTCCCCAACCAGTATTCGCTCAAGTGGGTCGACGAGCTGCTGCGTTACTACTCGGAGTACGGCCTCCCTCAGGTCCTGAACATGAACTCAGGGACCGTGCTGCTGGGCTACTGGCTCCACAAGCTGGGAATCAACATCGAGTTCAAGATTTCCGTCTTCCTTGGAATTGACAACCCCTACTCCATTCTATGGATACTCATGATGGCCAGGCTGTTCGGTCGCAGCGATGGTTCGAGTCCGCTCATCGGGTTCAACCTTTCGAACTCCGTGGACAACAGAACCATCGAGTTGGCCGCCTATGTCCGAAAGAACTTAGACTTCGAGGGCGCGATTCGCCTTGAACACCACATTACCGAGGCCTACAAGAGCATCGTAAGGCAGCCTTATGACCGGACTGCGGAGCTACTGGCGCTGGCAGACCACGTCAGAAACGTCGGTGCCAAGCACGAGGGGGGAGTACCGGGAACGGAAGCGAAAAGGGACCACCCTTCGGACATCCTCGACTACTTTATTCCCAAGGGCGACATAGTTGAGAAGGGGCTGATGCCGAAGCTGTTGGTAAACTATCTCGATAAGCACGAGGCCCTTAACGCCACAGCCGAGGCCCTAACCAGGCGAGGGTTGACGTTCCTGGCGGCCGAGAACCTGCACAAGAGGTAGCTCTGCCGTCGGGGAAGCATCGTTCCTTGTGCGCAGATCTTCTCAACGATCGCCATCGGGCTCGTGCGGAAATGACCGCATTGCTGTATTAGAGGCGAGGCCATGATTCGAGCTTCGCGGGACACCTGGGCCGTTCTCGCGATTGTAACCCTCAATTCCGTCGGGTGGTCTGCGACAATACCGTTTCTGGCGGTCTACCTCAGCTCTGTGAGGCATGTCCCCTTCCCCACAATCGGCGCCGTCTACCTGGTGGCCGGGCTGCTCAGCCTTGCCAGCCAACTGGTCGGGGGCAGGATGACCGACTCATTTGGGCCGAAGGGGGTGATGCTCGCGGGCTACGCATTCTCGGTGGTCTCAGCACTCGCTCTCAGTTTCCTGGTGGGGGTCGGGGGAGACACAAACTACATCCTCGTGGCCTACCCCATCTTCAACTTCCTCCGCGGCCTGCCGCAGCCTGCGGCCGCCGCGATAATAGCGAACGGCGAAATCGGCAACCTGCGGACGGGCCTCTCTCTCCTTTCCATTGCCGGGAATCTCGGGTTCGCCATAGGCCCTGCCTTGGGGGGGATACTGGCCCAGACCGTCGACTACTCGAGTGTCTTCCTTCTCAGCGCCGCAGTCCCCGCCGTAACGTCTGTGATGACCGCTTTCTCGATCAAGGGGGGTCTTCTCTACGAGAGGGGCGCCGGCGGTCGGCCTCGAGCTACGAACTCTCTGAGATGGGGAGAAGACAGGAGCCTGGTCCTGTTCCTTCTATTGACCCTGTGTGGGTACCTTGCCATAGGCTACGAGATTGCTCCCATCTCCCTCTATGTGACGAGTTTTCTCAATTTCTCGCCCGAGGAGATCGGCTACCTCTTTGCGACCAACGGCATCGTCATCGTCCTTCTGCAGCTGCCGCTTTCGAGAGTCTTCTCCAGGGCAAGGAAGTTGGTTTACCCGATTGTAGCTTCATGCGGCTTCGCGGCTCTCAGCTTCCTGGCAGCAGGGCTGTCATCGACGTTCCTCCAGTGGGAGGGGGTGATGATCGTACTCACGTTGGGCGAGATATTTCTGACGGTCCCCTCACAGACCGTAGTCACCCTCTTCTCCAGCGCTAGCACGAGGGGGACCTTCCAAGGGTACTTTTCGGCGACCTCCATCGGCGGTAGGTCCCTGGCAGCCTTCGTCGGCCTCTACAGCTTTCAGTACTTCTCGAGCAACCCGCCGCTCGGCTGGTACTTTATTGCCGCGTTCACCATGGTCCTGGCAATGGGCTACTTTCTGCTGGCCGAGCCGCTTCAGAGGGACTACTCGACGCTGCGGAAGGAGAATGGCGCCGGCCTGGCGCCCTTACACTGACGTTCCTTTGTCCACGGTTGCAGTGCCTAGGCTAACAGTGGGAGGGCCGCGAAGACCTTCGTGTCTCCGATGAGGTTCTTGATGTGGCAGTATTCGTTCGGTTGATGTGCGACCTCGTCGATGGTACTCCAGACGGCGGTAGGGATGCCAGCCTTCCTGAACAGGTTGCCGACCGTCAGTCCTCCGATTCCGACGAACTTCGGCTCCGTGCCGTTGACGTATTGGACCGCCTTCGCAAGAAGCCTGGAGGCGTCGCTCGTTTCCGAAGTGGCTGGCCCGGCGCCGTCCTTCTGAATCAGGTCTAGCGTGATGCGAGCGCCGGACTCCTTTTCGTAGAATCGGGCCCTCTCCTCGATGGTGGAGACGACACCGTCCAAGCCATACTTGGGCAGCACCCTACAGTCGAAGCAGAAGATGTCGAGCCCGGGGATCGTGTTCACGTTGGCCACGTTCGGTTCTATCTTCGTCGGCTCGAAAGTTGACCGCGGCTCGTTGAAGAGTGGGTCTGCATCGGCATACTTGCTGTGCAGAGTCTCATCAATGTCGGTCGCGAGTTTCATGCCAATCCGGTGGGCGTTCAGACCCCTGCTTGGGAGGCTCGCATGCACCTGCTTGCCGGTTGTGGTGACCTTGAACCAGAGCAGCCCCTTCTCTGCTATCTCGATGTCGACGCCGTCAGAGGTCCCCGAGTCGGGGACGATCACTATGTCGTCCTTCCTGAAGTGATTGTGGTCGAGCAGGTATCTCACGCCATAGGTGCTGCCGAACTCCTCGTCAGAAACGAGCCAGAGCCCAACATTGAACGGGAGCGCCACGCCAGACCGCTTGAGCTCCAAGAGCGCGAAAAGCGAAGACGTCAGGGCCTGTCCGTTGTCTTCGGACCCCCTCCCGAATATCTTGCCCTCCTTGACAACCGGCTCGAACGGGTCTGTCAACCAGAGCTCCCTGCTCCCCTCGGGTACAGTGTCCATGTGTGCGATGTACCATAGGTTCCTGGGCTGTTTGCCCGGGAGCTTCACGGAGATATTGGGTCTGGTCTTCCCGGTCTCGGGGTCCTTGACGTCCACCCGTTCGACTGAGAAGCCCTCACCCCGTAGGAATTCTTCAATGAACCTGGAGCGCTCCCCCTCTCCCGGTCCGCCCATCTTCGGGTTCACAGCGTTGACTCTGAGCATCTTCAAGTGGAAATCTTGAATCGCATTCGAGTCTTTATCCACCCGGTCCTTCAGCCTCTGAATCTCTTCGGTCCTAGAGTCCATAGCCCTCAGCCCGCCCGGGAACCCCGATTAGATAGGTCGTTCGCTTCTCGCCATCCTCCTCTTCTGGCAGCTCCTCGATTCTCTTGAGCACGCTTGCCGTCTGCTCGAGAACTGGCGAAAGGGTCCGGAGTCGAGCGTCTATTAGGGGGCAGACGTATAGAGTGTCAGTGAAGGCGGACTCTCAGCGGGACATCAAAGGGGGAGAAGTAGCCTGGGCCTTGCTGACGTCACGCGGACAGATCTGACCCTGCTTCACGCCCCCTCAGTGTACGATTTTCGCGAGAAGACGATGATGATGGGGCCAGTCGCCGACGCAATCCCGTCCACCGACGAATTCGAGATGTACCCCGTTGGCATGACAAGCATTGCTACCTATCTTGGCAAGAACCATTACAACGTCAGAATCGTCAACCTCGCCTACAGAATGCTCCGCGACCCGTACTTTGACGTGGTCGGGCGTCTGCGAGCTCTACGGTCCACGGTCTTCGGCATCGACCTTCATTGGCTCCCCCATGCCCAGGGCGCCCTCGCCATTGGCGAGCTGGTGAAGAGGCTCCATCCTCAGAGCTATGTTCTGTACGGCGGCCTCTCCTCGAGCTACTATCATCAGGAGCTGGTGCGGTATCCCTTCGTCGACTTCGTCCTGAGGGGCGACTCGACGGAAGAGCCTTGCCGGCAGCTACTCAGTGCACTGCGACGAGGTGGGCCGATGGATTCGGTGGAGAACCTGACCTGGAAGCAGCCGACAGGAGAAGTGGTCGTCAACCCGCTGACATTCGTTCCAACGGATCTCGACTACGTTAATGTCCCCGATTATCTGTATGCTATCACGACGGTATTCAAGTACGGGAGCCTAGAAGACATAGCTCCCTACGTGAGATGGCTGAAGCATCCGACCACGATGCTTCTCGGCGCGCGTGGGTGCTCCTTTGACTGCGCCGTGTGCGGAGGCTCAAGGTCCGCATACCAGGAGATCTGCAGGCGCTCCGAACCTGCCTTCAGGTCCCCCGAGAAGCTGGTATCTGACATAAGGGCAATCAGACTCTTCTCCAGAGGGCCCATAATGCTAATCCATGACCCGCGAATCGGAGGCGCCGAGAGGGCCGCGCGCTTCTTCGCCCTCCTAGGAAAAGAGAGGGTGTCCAATGAGCTCGTATTCGAGCTGTTCTACCCTGCCGACCGTCGCTTCTTCGAGATGGTTAGAAGGAGTGCTCCTCGATGGAGCCTCCAGATTTCAATCGAAACGCCTCTCGAGAAGCTGAGGAAGCTGGACAGGCTGAAGTTCCAAGTCCCCAATGCCAAGGTCGAAGAGACGCTATCGGAGGCTCTGTCCAACGGCTGCAACAGGCTCGACCTTTTCTTCATGACTGGCCTCCCCCACCAGACCTACGACGACGCGATGTCGGTCGTCCCATACTGCGAGCAGCTCGTGGACCGTTTCGACGGCGACAAGCGGTTGCGATTCTTCGTCTCGCCTCTGGGGCCGTTCCTGGACCCCGGCTGCGAGGCCTTTGAAGACCCGGGGCACGGGTGCCGGAGTTTCCACCGCTCTCTCGAGGACCACAGACGGGCATTGCTCCTCCAGACTTGGAAGTCAGTCCTCTCCTACGAGACCGACGCCATGACACGGGACCAGATCATTGCAGCCAGCTACGACGGCGCATCGGCACTGAACGAGCTGAAGTTCAGGCACGGCTTCGTGGACGAGGAGACATACAGATGGGTGGCTTCCCAACAAAGACTGGCTCGAGAAGTGATGGGCCGGATGGAGGAAGCCCTACTCTTGCCCGAGAAGGAGAGGGCGGAGGCTCTGAGAAGGATTCAAAGCAGCGTAGAAGGGGCTAAGATGGACACTCTGTTCAGCAAGAGGGAGCTTGACTGGCCCAGCGGAGGTGGCCTTCGCGTCGGCCCGAGTCTTCTCTTCGCACTGGCCTCGGGGTTCGCAAGGGAGACAGTTTACAGCCTCTACCGCATGGCCGGGATGTATGATACCGCTGTCTATACGGGGGGACGAAAGGCAATCGATTCCGCCGATGCTGGTCTGAAGCAGGCCAATTCACGTATTTACTAGTCCAGCAGACGGTCACGAGCCTGCTGCTCCCTCTTCACAGGGAGAATTGCCATCGAGGGAATTCGGGCAGACTCCACTGGTTCGCGCCCCCAGTCGACCCTGTCCCACGCTCTTTCGAGCCCGTAGTAGGCCGCGGCCCCAGCAACGTTGAAGACGACTGTCACGACCGTCGTCTCCCCCAGGTTGCCTGTGAATGCGTAAGTTATCGTAGCCAGGAGCGCGATGGCCACGATGCGGTATGCCAGGGTCTTCGCGATTGACCTCGCCTTGGTATCGCTCTTCAAGGGTTGAAAAGACCGAGCTTCGCCTATAATAGGTGAACCGATTGCCAATCCATATGGCGACCTCGCACTCTTTTCAGGCGTGAGAATCCACTTCCCTCTTAATATCTCCGAGCCCCTGACAAAGATCGTTGTCCTACCCAAAGCCATGCGCCCCGTTTCGCCCCGACGGTGTCTGACTCGTTCTGCTGTTTGGCGGGGCGCTACCATGAACGACCTCATCCGCACAATTCGGGCGAGGGAGTCTACGCGGACGCGGTTCGACCAGCGCCGCAGGGTTGATTCAGAAAAGGTGAAGATGATCATAGAGGCCGCCCGGTGGGCGCCCACTCCTCACAACATGCAGAACTTCGAGATAGTGGCCGTCGACGATCCGGAGCTGCTGCGTGAGATCGGTGGGGTCAAGTCCAGGACGTCAGAGGGGTTCATACGAGAAAACTACGAACAACTGTCGTTCTCGAGACGGGAACTCTCGGAGAAAAGGGTCGGCATCCTGGGCGAGTATTTCCCTCCCGAGTGGCGAAACCCTGCGACCTTCGCGTCAGCAGCCCGGAATACCCCCCCGAGACCGCTGTCGGACATGATTGACGGGAGTCCACTGGTGATGATTGTCCTCTACGACCCTGACAGAAGGGCCCCTGCGTCTGAGGGCGACTTCCTGGGTATCATGGGGCTAGGTTGTGTCATGGAGAACATGTGGCTAATGGCTACCGCGCTCGGGTTGGGGGTGCAGGTGATGAGCGTCTTCGGCGGGAGCGACGTGGGGAAGAGCATCGGACGGATACTAGGCGTTCCTGCGAGCAAGAGGATTGCGTACGCCCTAAGGTTGGGATACCCCGCTCATGAGCTGGAGGACTACCCGAGAGTCAGGCGCGAATCGGACTCGATGTCCTATCATAACGGGTACGGAACAGCGCACCAAGGACTTCACTCACTCAGAGAGTCGGGGCGCCGACAAGATAGGACACAGAGTACTCGGCCGCCTTGAGAATGGTCGCAATGGGCAACGACGGAAGCTGTTTTCCGCTCTTGGCGACCCATTCAGCGTGGCAGGGTACGTGAATGAACCCCGCACGGAATCCAGACGACCTCGCTTCTCGAAGGCTCACGTACATCGCATAGTTGCAGAGATATGCTCCCGCGCTCAAGCTCAGCGAAGCTGGAATCGACCTTCGGTTCAGCTCGCTTACCAGCGCCTCGACCGGGATGTTTGTGAAGATGGCCTCAGACTGGCTCTCCGCGATGGGGACCCCCTCGAGGCTCCTCCCTGAGTTATCCCTCACTTTCGAGTTGACGTAGTTCAAGGCGACCTTCTCCGGGGTTATCTTGTCGCGCCCGGCGGCGAGCCCGAGGCCCATGACGAGCACGGGCTTGGTCTCCCGTATCGCTGCAAGAGTCTTCTCCTCGATCCTCGAGTAGTCCACCGGGAGGGTCACTCCGACGAGTGTGTGCCCGGCGAGTGTCATCCCGTGAAGCCGTTTGGCGATCAGGTCAGTGGGATTCTCGTCGAATTCCCCGTACGGCTCGAACCCCATCACAAGGACCGTCATTCCTCCCCAATGGAGTCCGCACCGTAATTAACCCTTCAGACGGGAGGCACGATTCTGTCTGCGGTGGGCCGGGGCGAACTACCTGCCGGGAGAAATGACGAACTCGCACACATCGTCTCCTCTCAGCACGCACTTCACCTCTTCAGCGGCAGGGTCCTTCCCATCGATGGCCCCCCTGTTTCCGACGATGTAACCTCTCCAGAAGTGGCAGCCAGTTCGCGAGTCAGTGTTGGCTGAACACTCGAAGCAGTCCTTGATCTGCAGTCGCGTCCTGTCGCCCTTTACAGGTGCGTCAACGTCTCCCCAACCGAGCGCGCGAAGCCGCTTCCTAAGGTAAGCGATGTTGCTGCCGACTCGCTCCTTGCCGATGGCCCTCACCGTCTCTTCCATGTTGCTTCTCCCTATTGCCTTGCCCTCCTCGTAGAGGAGAGTCTCGCCCCCGCTCCCTAGCAACTTGTAGACCTGCGCGAGCATGCTCGCCATCGCCTTCCTTCGGAACAGCATCATCTCCTCCCCGTAGGCCTCGAAGCCAGTGTGGTAGGTATCAACCAGAATGCCGTCCTGTCCGGGCATGACCGACACCTCCATGGCCACCTTGGACGATGCCACCAGAGCCTTGAGCTGCTCAGACGATTCGTCTCTCTTGAGTGCCTCGGCATAGCCGCTGAAGAGCGCAGTCTTGTCATGCAGTTTGTAAGTGCTGGTCCCGATGAAATTGACGCGCGGTCCAAGCAGGTTCAGGATCTTTCCCAGCGAGCCTGGCTCGTCGGGGATTCTTGCGACGATGTGGAACAGGCTCTTCCCTTCAGCGAAGTAGAACGAGAACTCCCTCTTTCTCATGACATTCGCTCGCCTCCGTTTTGTTGTTTAAGTTCTTTAACTCTATCCCCTTAGCAGTTTGGAGTCTCCGACCCGAGCGGCCACCGCGTGAATCGGACGGACCATGGCCCGGGGGCTGGGGTTTCTGGCACAATTAGTTTATTTATCCCGTCCACTGGGCGGCGCGGGTAATTGGGCAGAAGAGCTACTATCAACGCGAGGGCTAGACGGAGGCGCATTCTCACACTCTCTGCGATTGTTGGGGTCATCGCAGTCGTCGCCGTGGTCTACCTCGTAGTCAGCACTGGTATCGACCCGTATTCATCATACGTGGGTCAGCCCGTGTCCGCTAGCGTGCTGCAACAGGTCACGGGAGTAAGCGATTCGACGCTCAACGCCGTGGGCGCAATTTCGGGGGTGTCCCCTCCTGTCAGCATATCCGGTCCTTCGCTGACTTCGAACGGGAAGCCGGAGGTCCTCTTCGTGGGAGGGGAATACTGCCCCTTCTGCGCGGTCGAGAGGTGGAGCATGATCGTCGCCCTTTCCCGCTTCGGCCAGTTCACGGGTCTTGAATACATGCAGTCGTCCTCCACCGACGTGAACCCGAACACCCCGACGTTCACGTTCAGCAGTGCCACCTACACGAGCCAATACATCACATTCGTGCCGGTGGAGCAGTTCGACAGGGCTGGCTCGATCAGGCAGCCGCTTACGTCGGACCAGCAGGCCCTTGTCACCGAGTACGACACCTGCTCGGGTTCGAGCTCCAGCGGGGGGATCCCTTTCATTGACATCGACAACGCCTACGCGGTGAACTGCGGAGCGCAATTCAACCTGGACATTTCTGGGGGGAACTGGACTCAGATAGCTTCCCAGCTCAACGACCCCAACAGCAACACGGCGAGGTTGGTAGACAGCGCTGCGGACTCCCTGATCACGGCCATCTGCAAGGTTGACGGAGGACAACCTTCTTCTGTCTGTTCTCAGAGCTATGCGACAGTCAGCCTCGCGTACACCTCTGCTGACCCCGGGACCGTCACGACCGCCCTCGTGGCGCCGACTCGGCCAAGGTATCCAACATGGACCGCCTGACAAAGGCCTTCATCGGCCTGGCCTCGATCGGAATAGCCGTAGCCATATTCCACGGCTACGACGAAGTTACTGCGTACTCTTCTCCCTTATCGAACGCCTGCAACATCAACAGCTTCCTTTCATGTACGAGTGTGTTCACGAGCGGGTTCACCAAGTTCCCGCCTGGGCAGTACGGTCTGTCGCTCTACGTCTACGGTCTCGTCTGGTTCCCACTGATGCTGATCCTCGGATACTGGTTTGGTCGAAGGGGAGGCACTCTGTCGGGCGAAGTACTCCTCCCACTGCTGATGGTGGGCAACATCTTCACCCTCTATCTCTGGTACCTGGAGTTGGGGGTGATTCACGCGGTGTGCCCCGTCTGCATTTCCCTCTATGTGCTGAACTACGCCATGACCGCCCTCGCCGCGAGGTCCCTCATTGGTTCCTAACCGTCGGGCCGGAGGTAGACGCCGACCGGTCGAGACTCACGATGGCTAGGTGATCACCCGAGACGCGCTTGAGTCCTGGCGGACCCCCTTAGCGAAGACTCTCACCAAAAGCGAGGCAGAGGGCTCCTAGAAGCCCGGCGTCATCACCGAGAGGGGTCACCATGATTTCGGGAGGACGGTTTATCGTGTACTTCGGGACCAGAGCCTTCAGAGGCGACAGGACCGTCTCCCGGTTGTTCAGGGCCACCCCTCCTCCGAGCGTCACAAGCGAAGGGTCGAACATGTTCACTGCGTTGGCCACCCCAAGAGCATTCAGCCTCCCAACCTCTTCGACCACCTTCATGGCGAGTCGATCACTCCT